>WNFR01008063.1_pt1 | contig 12349 bp, 10 predicted proteins | sample 5400221 | NCBI WGS metagenome assembly WNFR01 (sample SAMN13153357, study PRJNA577476) | soil metagenome | isolation source: 40 cm soil under Madrone tree | place: USA:California | collected 2016-06-14 | reverse complement strand
AATGCTTTACCGCTAAGATTTGGTTTTTCAAGGCTTGCCTGCCTCAGTGACTGCGAGAACGCCTGGTCGACTTCGTGATCCGCAAGGCGCTCGGCTTCCCGGGCGAGTTTCCTCTCCTCCGCGGACTGTGCCAAGGCCGCCAGTGTTGCCGCGGTCTGCCAGGGCCGTTGATCCACAACTCCGGGCGGTACATAGGCTCCCGTCCAGCTCCCCGTCCTAGCCTGCAAAAACGGAAGATATGCCATCACCCCGCGAGTCAGAAACGCACCGGCCAGGGTGACGGCCAGCACAATCAGCATGATTAGCACAATCACCATGCGGGCCCGATTCATACGCACACCTTTCCTTTAAACCTCTGGTTGACTGTATCGCAAAATGCAGAACAAATTTAGTGTTCAATTGCAGATGACAGACCATCGAACAGATGGGAATCACGGCCCGGGAAGCAACCCATCGAAACTAAGAACACTCGCCACAAAGAAGTCTCGTTGTTGGCGAAATCAGGCGATTACACTCACTGAGAATTTGGCCATCCGGAGCCATTTGATGTCTCTCGTGATTGCGCTCGAGAGACGGGCACACGGAAGTTATCGGTTCGCCCGTCGGATTGGTACCGACAAACGCTAGTGTTGCCCGAACCGATCAGCAGTGACCGCCCGGTCGAAAGTAGCCGCAGGCGCCGGTTGTCGCATCAACGAACATATGCGTCATACTGCGCGAGATCTGTTATCGACGAGCGCTCCGTTGATTCGAGACGCGGAGGACTACTTTCATTCCGAGAACATTCGCAGCACGGGTAATGGTGTCGAGCGTGACGGCAGTATTCCGAGGATCTAGAAGGCGGTCCAGTTGTGAACGGCTCGTCTGAAGCTCTTGTGCCATGGCCTGTTTTGTCTTCCGTTGCCGCTTCATTTCCTGTTCCAATTGCCAGGCGAGGACACGCTTGGTGGCGACTGCTTCAACTCCCTCTCGAATTCCGTGTTCCTCTAGGAAGCTGTCGAAAGTCGAGCCACTGAAGTCGCGCCGTTTGCGAGTTTCTTTTTTCTTCATTGGATTCCCCTCTCGTGTTTTTCCTTGTTTCTTCTCGCCAGGGCCAAATCTTCATCCGGCGTCTTTTGTGTTTTCTTTATGAACCCGTGGAGCAGCACCATTCGATTCTTTGCGTCGACGTAGAACAGGACCCGAGCAATCCGATTGTGCCTAAGCTGCGTTCGAACTTCAAAAACTCCGTGGCCCAGGGCTCGACATGTTGGCATTCCAATAGGCCAGCCGAACTCGACGGTCTTGATGTCCTCTCCGATTCGCTTCCTGTCATCCGGATATGGCAACGCCTTGAGCCACTCTCGAACAGGTTCGCGACGGCCCTCCGTTTGATAGAAGATCGCCGGGACGCGCTTGCCGGACCGTGCTGTATTCTCTGTACGCGGGTCATCGCCCTTCTTTGGTTCCTTCGGCTTCTTCACCGACACCTCAGTGTACCATATATGGTACATCCTTCACAATGCGAAGCCATCTCTGCATGCATCGTCAACGCCGCGTGAAGCACGGGAGGAATGCGCTCCCAACACCGGCAGGATCGTCTGTAGTAAAAATGCAGTACTAATGGCTGCCAATGCATGCAAAATGCGAATGAAAGGTGAAGAGAGGAGGAGAAAGTGATTCATTCGGACTAGCCGCAACTAGTTCGAATCTAGCCCGGGGAGCCAACCTTAAATCCCGCTCTCAATTAGACTTATGCTGCTTTTGCTTCTTCGCTTCTAACCGCTTCTGGTTGCCCAAGTTGCCCATCCTCCTTCAACTGGGCCGCGTACTTGTCCGTGACGTCCTTGTTTGCGTGGCCAATCCAGAACTTTTCGAGGTCCCACGGCACACGGCTTTTTCGCATGTGCATAACGCGGAATCGCCGAAAGCTGTGGAATGGAACGCTTTTCCATCCTGTTTCAAGTTGAGCTTGGTCAGAATGGGGTTCAGGCCGTCACGCAAGATGTTTCGTTGTGATAGAGGTTTACCAGAGTCGGTATGGAATAGAAAACCGTTGGTTCGGTTTCCGATGTAGCTCTTGAGCACGACGCGAGGTCGGAACAAACGTCAATATCTCTGACGGCGTTCTCCGTCTTCGGGTCCTGCTCCTTACTGTTCCACACGCTCTGGCGGACGTAGAGGGTTTTGCAGTCAGCAGAAACGTGTTCACCCATTTTCAGACCGAGGGCTTCTCCAATCCGAAGTCCGCTTCCAGCTAAAAGAGCAAACACAATTCGGTAGCGACCAGCAGCTCTCGAAACGATCTGCTCGACTTCCCTTGCTGTAAACGCGGGTTTGCTCTGCTTCCTTTCGTTGACGATTGGAAGCCCGATGTGATGGAGGTTCCAGTTACGCGAATGCAGTTGCTCACCCTCTTTGTTAAGTGCCGACGCGACGACGGCTTTTACCACCTGAAAGTAGGTGACGATCGTCTTGTCGGCTAATGGATGTTTTGCAGTCTTCATTGCAGTAACCAGCTCCCGAGCAACTTCGTTTTTTATGTCAGCCAGGGGCTTATCCCCTATGACGTTGCGAAGCCACGTCACGGCGCTCTCGTATCCCGCGACCGTGGCAGACCTCATTGGAGTCCGCTTCTTTCTGCTGAGGATGCGGCCCGCGCGGATTTCCTTGAGCCACCAATCAGCCTGTTCTCTGAAGGTGGTCAAAGGCCCCGTAACTTCGTTGAAGCTCTCAACGGAGTCAACGCCAGTTGCGATGATGTGCTCTCGCAGCTTGCGCTCGGCTGACGTCCAGGTCACTTTACCGAAAGACACGGACAATCTCTGTCTCGCATGTTGACCGGGAACATCCTTCCAATAACGGCCATACTTCGGACAGAATCCTTTCGGATGGGCGCAGCCTCCTTTCTTGCATAGTTGTTTCACGAACACTTCACCATTCTGACCGACACGGCGGCTCATGCTCTTGCCTCTCCGCCTTATCGGTATCGCTGACACGGAATTTAGCACACTGCTCGTGGGCAGGAAACTGAAGGGATTGCTGTGCCCCTGGGCGGTTTCCCGCTCCTCCGTGACCTCGATAGAATCACCGCAAGCCATGCTAAGAACGCCTTGCCTTCCATATGGGGATCGCTGCCTTTAGCAAGGTGATTACGTTTCGATTTCCGATGGCCTCTTGGAAAGGCGGAGACTCGAAGTAACTCAGCAATTCCAGCCCGAACGGTTTCAAATCCTCAACCGGTTCGAAACGCACATTTGAGGGATTCGCCGCCGCGTCATAAAGCTCGCCCAGGCCCACGCGGCGCAACCACCAGTAGCCCTTTTCTTTTTTCGGCCAGAGACGAATTGAACGCGAAGTGGTGAAGATGCGCGCCCGCACGGCCAGCAACTTGAGAGTGTGTTCTACCTTGTCGCCCGCGAGATAAATCGAGAGGTAAGCGGTTACGCGGTGAATATCCACCAGGCGAATATCAACAACTACGCCGCCGCCGACGCCGCTCCATGCGTCAGAAAGCCAGTCCTGCTTGATGAAACGACCTAGGAGCAAGTGCAGATGCGCCACACCCTTTTGCGTGAATTCCAGAACGCCGACATAATCAACGTTTTCCCTAAACTTTCGAGAGAGAGAAACACGCATCTTGCGCCAGCACTCACGAAGATAACGGTCCGTGCGCACGCCACGCGGGATGAGTTTTCTGTCTAACGTCAGCGTGGCCATCTTGTTCAGTTTTTTTTCTGATGCAATGCGAGCGATAGCCGCGCGTACTTTTTTCAGTTTGGGATTCCGGCAACGGTTGCAGCGGTAGGAACCACAAAACAGACACACGTACCCAAACTTTCCCGGTTTGCCCTTTAGCGGGCCTACGACGGAGAAGTTACTGCACTCGAAACTCTCTTTTTTCCGCATTCCCTTATCCCGTCTGTTGCAATTAATCGTAAATTCCGTCAAGTGAAGTAAAGACTTTAAGAAAAGCACTTACCGTACTGCCGTACCGAAAACCGCCTGGCCCCACTCCAGCCGCCCTCTCCCCGCGCGAAAAACACGCGCAGGGAAAGGGAGCGCGTTTGTCGCTCTGAGCCTGCAAGGGCGCATTGCGCCAAGTGTAAATTCCTCGGCGGAAGACCAGGCCCATCGCGCCGGGTTGCACGCCTGCATTGCCCGGATTTGCGCCAGTCTGCCGCCGAAGATCAAGAAATCTCCTCGCGTGTGCGCAGGCGAACGGGTGCGTTTCTACGGCTTGAACGGCTCTCCACCTGAGACAAGTCGAAATTGCCGCCCATAGCCGTGCGCACACGCGCCGAGAGGCACTCCTCGCGGAAGTGTCCAACCCGGAACGACCTCTGCCAGCGAGGTAGTTGAGAAATTCGTGTCCACCCGCAGCGAGTTAGCTGCAGGCGCAAATAGGTGGGCTCGCCACACTCAGCCTTGCACTCTTTACAAAAATATTTCTTGCGCATGACGGGCGCATTATCAGGTGTGGTGTGATTCGGAGCGGATGGAAACGTCGCAATACAGAAGAAAACAAAAGGAGTTAGAAGAGATTGACCCGAAATCGAGGAGTGCGCCGCGAACTTAATTAAGTTCGCGTTCGCCCCGATTCGAATCGGGATCGTAGAGGACTTTGGCCTTAACTATTATAGTTGGCGATTTACGGCAACACGCCACGTGTCCCTAAGCTTCTTATCGCCGTACATTTCGACATTGCAGCGGCCAAGAGGCTGAAATGGTCTGGGAGTGCGATTATCCCAGGCAATAGCGCGCTCCTCATGGGACAAGTCCCTGGTTTCCCAAACGTAGCGTAGTTCGGCTGGCGAAAGTACTAAACGCGGCCCCCGGACAGTTCGAACTATCGTCTCCAATGGAACCCGAGGTCTTGAGAGATCATCGATCAAGGAGGTTTGTTCTTCGATGGGAATGCCGGGGCGAGTGAACACCTCGATAAATTCTAAAACCCATTCCATGTCAGGAATGCAGGGTGTCTCCCAGTCAAGGACATTCGGACGCAGGCAATCGATAAAGGCGGCGGCCCGATACATGCGCAATTTGTGTACGTTCTCCGCGTGCGTCCAGTCGGGTTCTCGGACAAGAACGGCAAGACGCCTGAGTGGTGGCTTAGTATCGGGGCGAGCAAGATCATTGAACCCGAGCCATTCCGTGCAGCTTTCTTCCGAGAGAAGATCGCGCAGAACTTCTCGAAATGACTCAAGCTCATCTAGCAGAAACCCGTTTCGCTGCGGAGCGCGGCGAGCTTGTTCATGCAATCGGGAATGATCGGATGCCCGTCTCTCTTGTGGAACGTCCTGGTAGTTTTCTCGTCGGCCCCAGAATGAATTCTGAAAATCCTCAAACAAATGCTTCACAGGGCTTCGAGTACCCACGTGAGGCAAGAACAATCTCCGAATTCCCTTCACGAGGCGGAATCTCCCAGGGCGACGTCGCGCACGAGAGTGTACCGTGTACAGAGTTCGGGAGCCAAGGTTGAGGGAACGCACGTGCGGAACTACTGCTCGGCGTTAATCTTTCAGGTTTTGCACATGTGCGCACGTGCCTGACGCGGTCTGATGTGCTCTCGTCGAGCGGGTGAGGGTAGAAGAACATGGGCAGCGCACATGCGTTTGCGAATGTCATCCGGAAAGTCTCATCAGCTTGAGGAGCGGTCGCTCCCGGTTTCGCAAAACGTGTGTAGTCCGGAGTGAGATGCAGATGACTCATACCGGAAAGTCGGTGGCATCGCCATTACCGCGCTAACTTTCTCGGGCCCTCGAATGGAGACTCTCATCGTTGATCAACTCCAGAGGACACGCCGGCGACGTTGGACCTTTGACAGGCTTCTACTCGACCACATTGAAGAAATGGTCCCCAAAGGACATCGACAATCTGGATGGGTCTGTCTCCCTTGGCCCACCGTCGATGCGACTTCATGCCGGCTAGAGGGTGCGCAGGAATGCCACCAGATCCTGCTTTTCCTGCGGCGCAAGTTTCGTGCTGAGTATCAGGTTGAAGAACTCGACCGTGTCCTCCAGCGTCAGCAGACGCTCGTCGTGCATATAGGGCGGGTTATCCTTGACCCCGCGCAGTGCAAAGGTTTTGATTGGACCGTCCCCGATGGCCATCATGTTGTTGATCATCACCGGCTTGAAGAAGCGTTCCGTCTGGAGGTTGTGCATCAGGTTGTCGGTGTAAAAAGGCGGCTGGTGGCAGCTCGCGCATTGGCCCTTGCCGAAGAAGATCTCCTGGCCCCGCATCTCGGCGGCCGTCGCCTTGCTGGGAATGAGCTTGCCAAGAACGTCGAGCTTGGGCGCCGGTGGAAAGTCCAGCATCTCTTGAAAATCGGCCATGAAGTCGACCTGGCTTCCACGCTCGAGGGGGTTCACACCCTTCTTCGTGGCAATCACAATATCGCCGTCGAAATAGGCGGTACGCTGCTCGAATTCGGTGAAATCCTCGATCGTCTTCAGGGCACGCTGCGAGCCGAAGAGCCGCTGAATGTCGACGCCGCGGAGCGACACCGTCTTGATGCGGTGGCGGAACTGCTGCGGGCGGGTATCGGGGGCGAGGTGCGTCGCGCCGTTTTGGTGGCCGTTCGAATGACAATCAAAGCAAGCCGCGCCGATGCTGGGAATCGCCGAACGGCGATCCTCGGTCGCATTGAACTGCTGCTGTGGGAAGGGCGTCAGCAACAGGCGCAGCCCTTCGAGCTGCCTAGGCGTGACCAAGCCGTTGAACAGCTCGTAGTAATTGGTGAGCGAGACCAGCTTACCCTGCGAGACATCGCCCAGATCAGGGCGCGGCGTCAGGTAAATGGCTGGCGGAAACTCGGCCAGGAAGTGATCCGGCAGATCGAAATCTATGTCGAACCGGGTCAGGTCTCGCCCGTCCTGCTGCTTGATCGCGTCGATCAGGAAGCGTGGAAAAACAAAGCCGCCGTCGATGTGGTTGGGATGAGGCAAGGGGTAGAACCCCTTCGGATATAGATTCTGCTCGCGAATCTGGTCCGCGCTCATCGCCGCAAGTTTCTCCCAGGTCGTCCCGGCGGGCAGCTTGACGCGGACGCCTTCTTGTAAAGGTTTTCCGCGGTCCATCGCAACACCCTGGGCCGGGCGGTCGCTCAGGTCGTAGCGCTCGTTGAGCAGAGCGCTATGCTCCTTCTCAATCCCTGGCTTCGCCGCTTTCATTCTGGCCATGATCGACGCAAATGATTCTGTACTGTCCACCTTCATATAGCTCGTCTGCCCGCGTTGTTCTTGCTGGGCATAGGCGAGCTTCAAGAATACGAACAAACCCGCAACTACCAAAAGCACCCCGATCCTTTTGATCAAAATGTTTGGCTTCGCCATACGCCACCTCCTCAAATAAGGGAATCGGACCTGCGAGCAATGAAGAATCGCATGACGTCATTCGGCATTCGCCACTCAGTGTCGGCCTTCGTTGCTGCGCTGGCGTTCTTTCCAGAATGCCACCTCGCGGAAGACGGCACTCCAATCGGCGGAATTCTTGTGAGGCCGCGGGAATGGAGTGAAATGCATCCCAGGTGAGTTCAACTTAATCGGATAGGCGGCGAAAGTACGCCGCTACGGTGTCGTGAACTTTTTTACTGGGCTGATGACTCCGTCGCTCTTGCCATTGGATTCCATCGAGTCGACGGTGTAGTAGTAGGTCGTCGCCGGCTTAAGCGCTTGGAGGCGCACGCGGAAAATTGTAGAGGAATGGCTCGGATTTAGTCTGATCGGAGATTTCGCAGTTTGGCTCAGGTTCTTGGGATCCGTACCATAGTGCACAACCCCAAAGTGTTCGGGCGAACCCCCAGGGTTGTTGGTGGTCCACCGGATAATGGTCAAGTACTCCTTGGCCAATTCGAGTTCCGGACCTTGGGTGATCCGGACGCGCGCGGCTTTTGGAGTAGTTGGACTTAGCTGAGCGACCATCGGGTTTGAGGAGAGCAGGCTGCCGGCCGCAGCCGTGATTGCGAGTTTTAGAAGCAGTTTATTCATTTTTGCGCCTCACGGTGAAATTACTCAATTGTTAAAAGGGGGCATGGAGGCCGCAGGCGGCCCCCATGCGTCCCATGCTTCGCTCTTAGCGTTTTGCGCTACGGAACGGGCTTCGGAGCGGGGAGAGGCGGAACGCCACAGACAGCCGATGCGCAGGCCGGAAGTGGTGTCGGAGTTGGGATAAGCACCTCATTACCTTGGGTCGCCGCCGTACCACCGGTCATGCATCTCCCAGTAAAGGTATTGATGTCAGGGTAAGTACTCACACTGGGGTTCGCTGGGTCGAAGCCGTCATTCAGTCCCTGCATGATGATCACGAGCTGGTTCTCCTCTTGATCCGTCAGGCCGAGATTACCGACTGTCATGTCGATGTTATCCGGGACCTCGGGCATCGGCCAACAGTCTACTTTTTCGGTCGTCCCTGCCGGGCAGTGTCCGGAAGTGACGGGGAACGGAAACTTGTCGCGCGTGTTGTAGAAATGGACGAGCTGCTTCAGGCTCTTGATGTAGCCATTGTGGAAGAACTCCTTCTGGAAGTACGGCCCTGGCGCCTCGGTGGTGGGACACTGTGGCGGCGTCATAGCCACATTGCGCACCGTGGACACCTGCTGCCGACCGTCCATCCGCGGCGCGAGCGGGATCCAGGCCGAGTTCGGGTTGGGCGCGGAGCCGAAACCGCTTCTGAGGAAAGTTCCTAATCCCAAATCCCTGTAGCCGAAGCCTAATGGATTCGCAGTGAACCCAAAGAAATCCGGCGTGGTCTGATAAAAGAAAGCATCCCTGGGATTCAGGGGCAGGCCGAGATTGGAATAGCCGAAGCAGGTGAACAAAGGCCTCGCATTAGTGGCATACGTGCCGGTGTCGGTCTGGCCCGGCTTTAGGAGCGTCCTTTGTCCGTCGATGTGGCAGGAATTGCAGTTCCCTTTGCCGGCGAACAAAATGGCACCGGCAAGCTCATCCGGCGTATAGGTGTACAGCCCGTTTATGTTGGCATCAACTTTCGAGGTGAAAGGGCTGACCTGCGGTCCATCTTCGAAGAAGGAAATGGATTGTCCCCAGTGATCATAAACTGAGTTTGCTTTGGCGCGGTCCTCGGGCTTTAGCTGAATTGGCATGGTGTTCGTGCCGAACACCGCAGCCCCGCCCGGGGTTTCGCAGATCTCTTCGGTGTTGTGCGGGAACTTGATATCCAAGGAGCCGACACCCCAAACCGTCTCAAAGAGAGGTCTGTACGCGGCGGTCTGAAGCCGGAACGCGATGCAAGCCGTGTCCGGTAACGCGTGTTCTTGTGTATCGACGGGAGGATGCTGCGCCTGCTCGGCATCGGCACTCTGTAGGAGATATCCGGTCGAGCGTCCATCCCAGAAGTTTCCGCCAAACAAAAGGGCCTGGTCTGGGTAGAGCTGGAGGACAGGATATCTGGGTGAATAGGTGTATCTCTGCGCTGTCCGCTTGCCAGCCCGAAACTGAAATGATCCGGGGTAAGCGATCATCGTTAGATTGACGGACGGGATCGGTCCGCTAAAACCGGTGTACGGCATGTGGCAGAAACCGCAGGCCCTATTCTCGAAGGGGGACATGTGCTCGTCGAAATTCATAAGCTTACCGAGTGTTTGTACTGCTTGATATCCGGTACCCTCAAGGGTCGGCGGTTGACCCGTCAGAGTCGGAGGTGTTAATGCCTGCCATTCTGCCAGCGCTTCATTTTCGATGAAACGAACCTCACCCCGGACCCTTTCTATCTCTTGAAGCAAATCGGCCGGTAGGATACCGGGCGGGTAAGGGTTGTAAAACGGCGGCGGCGTGTCGCGATCACCTCCCTTGCCTTCTTTTCCCTGTCCATTTTGCGCGGATAGAAACTCAGTGGAGATCAGTAAGGTGGCCGCGACCACTGCGCAGAGTATCACTAGCGCTGTCAGTCGTCTCTCTCGCATAAAGTAACTCCTTTCATGATTTGCCGTTTGGAATGAATACGACGGATGGCGCGCCCGATGGACACACTGCCGACTTCGCTCGAGGCGTCACCTTTTGGATTAAGCATTCAGCGCGGTAAGAAACGGAGTCGGTTTTCTTGTTTGGACTACAGCGGAGGACCTCTAGACAGATCCACGCTTCTGTCATATTGGATTGGCCCTGCGGATGGGAACTCGTCCGTAGCCAATGGGGCCAGAAACCAAAACTACCTTGCGTTGTATTGCTACTTTTCCGGTTGCGACTGGAATACTGAAGTGATCCAGGCGCGTCCGTAAAATAATTCGAATTTGCCAGAAAACCTTGAGTGGCAAACTCGCCGACCGCACATTTGCGGTGGCGGCAACCTAACGCGTCGTGCTATTGGTGTCAAGAGCTACAATCATGTAGAACCTCGGAAATCGATTTGTTGTTCGCTGCGAGTTGCTCGCTACGATTGGTAAGAATTTCTTGCGAGAATGCGCGGCCAGGCAGACACATCTGCTGGTGGCGCGACGAACATCTGAGCGGCGCGGGCAGCGGAGTCGCACTCTCGTCGAATGGCGAGCGAGCGCTCGCGGGCACGGTATCTACATTACATCCGATGAAACCGCGCGACCCGCTCTTTACTCACAGGAAAAAAACAGGCCCTGCGTCATGGCAAGGCCTGTTCCAGCACTACGTCTGTTAGGTCGAGAAGGATTTCTCGATATTATTATCGACCAGATCCCGCGGCTAATTAACCGGGTGGCTCATCCGCCATTAATGGATGTCGTATTTCTCTTCCACGGCCGGCAGCCTGATAAGGTACAAGCCATCTGCCGCGAGCAGGAAAGTAGTGCCCGTCTCATCATTCGTAATCTTTTCATTAACCTGCTTTACGCAGGCAACGGAATCGGGGTGGAGTGGATTTGAGAGATCGACAACTTGATAGTTTGGATCGTTTGAACCAGATTGCGCATTTGGCTGGTCAGCGACTATGTATCCGTCGTCACCCAGACGCTCCGTCGAGCCCTGCGAGTCCAAACCTTGAATCGTGTTAAGTGTCGGGACCTTTACCTTGTGTAAGTTTAATACCGCCTCTCCCTGGCCGTTCCGGACCCGACCCACAAGTTGGAAACTCCCGTCAGGCCGTGTGCGGCGTGATCTCCTGGATCACATCATCGCAGTTGACGAGCGCCACCTGAAACGCCTGCTCTCTGAGTATATTCGCTGCTACCACGAGGACCGCACACATCTCGGACTCGGGAAGGGAACGCCAGACGGAAGAACTCGCACCGTAGCCGCCGGTCACGTCCTTTCTCATCCGCGACTGGGAGGGCTGCACCACCGGTACGATCGGGCTGCCTAATCCGAGCCAACGTAGCGTCGCGAAAACGTCCGGGTTCTTCCATCCTTATATATACAGGTACACCGCGCGGGCGTTTCCTGGAGAGAATCTCGTCGCTCGGGGGTGAAGGGATAACCTGGATGAGGCAGCCGTCGTGGCAGGGAATCGCGCTATTTTCGGTGCGCATAGAATTTTTGGCGAGGCACAGGTTCGAATCCTTCCTGAGGAGCCAAAAATCTTTTGTATCAAGTAATTACAGAAATTGGGTAGAGCATTCGGCTCCCGACCGAATTCGTGGGCATTCGAAATTTAATCGAAGATCCTAAATGTTGCTGAAAATCGGGGAATTTTTGGCAATCCATCCGGCACTTGACTCAAAACGGCAGAACCGGAGGGTCCATCGGTATCCTTCATATATTCATATATTCGTGGCGGTCCAAACTGGAATACGAGAGCGCAATCTCGGCTCTGAGGCCGGTCGCCGCCCCGCGTATCTGGCAGATTTTAATAGCGTTGTTTGTGGCGGGTTGCTCGGGGGCAATTTAATTTGCAATTCGCGAATCGCGAATATAGAATATAGGCATGAATCTGAAGCCTCAAGACGTTGTGGTTGCGCTGAAGCTACTCGGCTATCCAAGCGGACGCCCGCCGATTTCCGCTGTCGCAGGCGATCTCGGCCTGAGCCCCTCGGAAGTGCATGGAGCCATTCAGCGGCTCAGAGGCTCCCGGCTTTTGCATGGTCCAACGTTGAAAGACAAACCCAATATTTCCGGTCTGGAGGAATTTCTGATCCATGGGTTGAAGTACGCATTTCCTGCCGAACATGGCGAAGTGACGAGGGGCATTCCTACTTCGTATGCAGCCGAGCCGCTAAAAAGCGAAATTTCTATCTCCAACGACCTGCCGCCAGTTTGGCCCTGGCATGACGGCGATACTCGGGGCCTGGGGCTTGAGCCCCTCTATAAAAACGTCCCGCGTGCGGCGTTGCGCGATCCCGCGCTCTACCAACTTCTGGCACTGGTAGACGCGATTCGGGATGGGCGCGCGCGCGAGCGGAATCTGGCCGAACGCGATTTGGTCCACAGGCTAAAATCGA
>WNFR01007396.1_pt1 | contig 12349 bp, 12 predicted proteins | sample 5400221 | NCBI WGS metagenome assembly WNFR01 (sample SAMN13153357, study PRJNA577476) | soil metagenome | isolation source: 40 cm soil under Madrone tree | place: USA:California | collected 2016-06-14 | reverse complement strand
ACTGGAGTTGGTGGTCGGCGCAATGCTGTTGAGATTGCCCCACGGGTCCAGGCTGTACGTTTCACCCCAGCAGTGCGCGGGACTAGTGGCGTGAGTCGAAGTCGTAAGCGCGCTCGTGATGCGGTTGAGCTGGTCATAGGTGAAGTTTTGCGATCGCGTGGTGTCCAGATTATTGGTAATGGCGTTGACGTGCCCGGCGTTGTGTAACGTAATGGAATCAACAAAGCCGTAAGTAATGTCGATGGCATTTCCACCGGACGATGTGGCCTTAAATTGGTTGGGCTGCAGCCGGTTGTTGTAGGTGTGCGTAAGGTTCAATCCGCTAAACGAAGTGGATTGCCCAATCGAGAGCGCGTAGAAGTTACCTTGCGGCGTGTAGCACACCGCGCCGGGTAGGCACCCCGCCGGCGCACTCTGGAAGCCACTTGCGTAGGTGATTCCGTTTGCGCCATCGGCGGCGGTTTTGGGTCGATTCGCTGCGTCGTATGTGTAATTGACGACGCGACCGGTACCGGTTGGGTACGCGACCTGGGTCACGTTTCCAGCAAGATCCAGGTAATACGTGGATGTCTTTGTAATGCCGCTGTTGGTGCGCCGGTTAACGTGGAGGCTCCGAAGGTTGCCGGAATCAACCTGGTAGCTCCAAGCTTCCGAGCCTGCGGCATCCGTCATGCTGGTGCGCTGGCCGATGTTCTGACAGGTCGAGAGACCTAAACAGTTGGACTGATCGTAAGTAATGGAAACGGACGGATCGCCGTTGGAATAGCTGCGGCCAAGCAGCCGATTGAGGGCGTCATAAGCGTACGCCGTCACAATCTGACTGTCGGGCTCGGTCCCCCCGGTCAGCGAAGCGCCGGAAACAGAGACGCTGAAGGACGGCGACGAGAAAGATCCGGGTTGGCTCGTGGATGAGCCAGAAGATAGAGAATAGTTCGTGGCGGCTCCAATCGTCTTGGCGGTAATGGAGATGCCTGAACCGTTGGCCGTGGCGTTCGCTAGAGAGCCCGCACTGATGGCCGAAGCCAGAGTACCGGCGAGAGAGGCTGACGAGCTACTCTGGCCGTAGCTTACGGAATACTGTGTGCCGTTCAAGATGATCCAAACGCTACCCGAGTCATAGACTGTAGCGCCCGCGTCGCGGCCACCGATCAGGGCTGTGCCGGAATTGGAGCCGGCGAAGGAAGAGCTGGGAGGGGGAAGCGCTGACGAATGCCCCGGAGTCTGCGTTGATAGTAGATACCAACGAGGACGCGATAGACGACGTTGTGGTACCTGACCCGCTCCAGTTTACTGTATCGCTGTGTCCGTTGACCGTAATGGTGCTGGTCCCACTGTCGTATCGCGTTGTGTAGACATCGTTCTGTCCACCCGTAAGCGAGGGCCCGGAACGATAGGGAACAAAAGAGACAGAAAAATTCACGCTATTGGTGACACTTGAAGCGCTGAGGGAATAGTTTGCCGCTGTACCTGTCGCGACACTGGTCAGGTTGACGGTAGTGCCGGAGGGTGTGTTTGTAGTGCCTGCTGTCACCACCCCGCCTGCGTTGAGCGCCGAAGCCAGATTCGTGGCGATCGTGCTTGTAGTGTCGAATTGACCGTAATTTACGCTGTAGCCTGTACCGTTCACAGAAATCGTGACGGAACCACTGTCATACAAGAAATGGCAGTGTCGACCGAGGTCGTCGCAGAAAGTGCCTGACTGCTCACTGCCTTGGATCGAGACGGAACCGGTGGCGTGAGTGGCTGGCGTCGTAATGACTTGCTTGCTCTGTAGAGTCCCTGAAAAAGTCACGCTTCCCGTCCCTGACACGGCAGGCGCACCAGTGATGATTTGTTCTGTACCGCTGGCTGTCGCGGAACCTGAGCCCGGAGTGCCGGGAAGGTTGCTCGTGGAAACGGTTTTGCTCGATAGGTTGCCATTTGCATCGTACGCATAGCCGGTTGTCCCTGGCGTGTAGGTGTTCGTTGCGGCAGTCGGGCAAGCGGCAAATGAATTCTCCGGATTGCTGGCGCAGAGCAAACGCGAGAGCGAGTCATAGGTGAACGAGCGCGCGTGCGAACCGTTTTGCAGTACAGAAGTCAGATTTCCAATTAAGTCGTAACCGTAGTTGGTAACCCAGATGGGTTCGCCGGTCCCAGGGCAGCCGGTCGAAGCAACGGCGGCGCCAACAGCGTTCGGTTCGTCAACTTCGACCAAGCGACCAATGCCATCGACGCGGCTGCGGCGCCATTTGTTGGTTGGGTCGGTGACTAGCGTCGAACCGGCACAGTAGGCGGTGATCAGGACGGAATTGTCGGGGTACTTTTCGGTGAGCTTGCGCCCGATGGCGTCATACGTATATGTAGTCGTGCCAGAGCTGGTGGTCGGGTCTGTTCCGGAACGATATGGATTTGAAACAGTGTAAACACGCGCCATTCCGTCGTAGGTGGTGTCCGTGTAAACAGTGCCTTGCGGATCGGAAGTTAGCTTGTTGCGCACGACGTGACCTAGACCGTCCATCGCCGAAACGGTGGCCATGCTTGTGGAAGAATTGATCTTTTTCGTAGTGGTGACGCTGGGCGACGGCGTGGAAGGATTATAGACGGCGTCATTGTAGGCGATTGTAGTCACACCGCCGTCGGGAAAATCGGTTTCCGTGAGACGGGCTAGGTTGTCGACGTACTTGTAGATGGTGACCAGATTATTCTGATCGGTCGAACTGGTGGCTTTTCCGGATGCATAAGCGTAGGAGAATTTTTCGATATGGCTGACGCCGTTGGTTTGCGGGTGTGTCACCGTAGTGAGATAAGCGTTCGTGGGGCCGGAAGGCGCTCCGCTCGAATAACTGTCGGCATAGGAATAGAAGGTTTGGTTACCGCGTGGATCGGTCATGGAGAGTCGCTGGCCGGTGTCGTCGTTCGTGTAGGTGGTATTGAGTGCGCCAGAACTGCTGAGCCACTGGGATTGCTGGGTAAGATTGCCGCAATTGCACGTGCCGCCGGGATGTTGGACAATGCCTGACGTCGTGGTCCCAAGAGGACTGTCATACGTGTAGTCGGTCTCGGCGACTCGGTTTGTCTTACCTGCATCGGAATAGATGATCACGCTGGCTGGTTTGTCGATCACGTGATATGCGGCCATGCTGGTGCTTGTGGCGTAGCTAGTGACGGTGGCGCGGAGGAAAGAACTCGCGCTAGGGAAGTCGAAGTCATCGTGCTCAGTTTCGAGTTCGCTCGGGTTGTAGGTCCACGTCGTTTTCGAGGCTTGACCGTTGGGGAACGTAGTTTGCTGGGAAGCAAGTAATCGTTCGTTCTTCCAACCCTTTGTTACTGTTTTCAGAAGGGCGCCGGTGGTGTCGTAGTAGGCGATGCTGCTCTCGACGGGAATTTGCTGAGGACCAGGGTTAGTGTTTGGCTGCGGATTGTCGGCGACCGGCGAATAGACATATACAGTTTGAAAATTCGTATTGCGAACCAAGTCGTAGGTAGTGACCGTGGTTTGCTTGCTAGTCCAGTACAAGCCTCCCGAAGTCCAAGCAGGCCAAGTAGTGACGTAGGCATAGTGCTCATGAAGCACTTCGTTTGTGCCATCAAAGCTGACGTACCGATCGGTCACCGCAGGGACGCCGTAGTACATGTCACAGGTATGTGCCATCGAGGTGTTGTTTGTCGAGTAGGTGTACTCGGCCTGAGAATTCATGCCCCAGACGTAACGGACATAACCGCCACTCGGGTTGGTCATTTTGTTCACAAGCCCATAGGCCGGGTCATACGAGTAGGAAAATCTTTGGCCGTTAGGCAAGGTGATCGAAGAAACTGCCACTACGCTTGTGCCCCAGGTGTGAGCGGGAGTTGTGCACGTTCCAGCTTTCGTCACTATTGGAGTGGTGAAACTCGGTTGCCCCAGAGCCGTCCAAGTGAGCGTGTACGGTGCGCCCAGGCCTGAAACTGTGAGGGTTTCAGGGCTCCTTGCAAAGCCAGAATCCTGCAGGACGGTGCGGCCGGCTGTATCCGTGTAGCTGAATGTGGGAAACGTGGAGTTGATGGTTACTTGATTTCCATTGCGATCCGCAACCGAGCCCGCTAGCCAGCTCCCACGACCGGCGAAATTTGAGAACCCGTATCCAACTCCATCGCCGTCAACAACGGACGGAGCCGCGTACGGGTCCCAGCTCGATCCAAGGCTGGCCGATATAGATCCTTCACCACCTTGTAAGGCAACCACACCTTCGAACCCGATTGGCCAGTCGTTTGAATTTATAGTGCACGGGCCGGTTCCTCCGGGATCGCTGTAGTTGGTAAGGTTAAGATTGTGTCGGTTTCCGTCGGCGTCTTGGAAGACATAATTTATGACCGCTTTGCAGGGTAGACTACGGTTAGCATTGTCCAGCGTAGACCACGACAGCAAACTCTTGCTCGCGGTGGGGATGGAGTCGCTCCAACCACCCTGGGTCCACGGGTTCGTATAATAAATAGTCTCGGTTGGGGTCAACCATATTGCCGCCCCGTAGCCGGTCGTGGGATTGCGGCCGACATAGTTGACGCCATTGGAGTCATAGGCGAAGGAAAATGGCAATGTGATGCCGCGGCTTGGCGGCAGAATGACGGGAACGCGAATACTGATCGAACCGTTGGCGGGATTCACTGTTTCTGCGGGCCCCCCAAGAAAATCATGTCCGGCTCCAGCGATGGGGGTCGAAGTAGTGTTGTTTACGGGAGGGAGTTGGGCGCGAAGCGGTGGCAACAGCAGTGAACAAGAAATGCAAATCACATAACGAAGCGTACGACCGAAGAGGGGCATGGGTCCTCCGCGCGGCTATTTTCCACAGACTGTAAGTCGATTTCTAGAAGCAGGGCCGATCCGACCGAATCGAACTGGCAGGATGGCCGGGGTTTTTATCTTAATTGGTATATGGATGTCGATAGACCTTGCGAGATAATAATCGGCATGAATAGTGCCTGCGTCTGCCTCACAACGCGAATCCCGTCCACAAGAAGCATGAAATTTCAACCCGGTGATACAGTTCGCGTCATGGGCGAGCGTGGTGCGAAGGTACGTGCGATTCTAACCACCATGCACGGGGCTTTGCTCCACGCAAATCGGCGGCTTCCGGCGTTGGTATCTGGGCGAGCTACGATTAGTGAAGCGAAGCAAAAAGGAAATGACCGGAAGCTCCTTCCGTTGAAATATTCCCGTAACAGATCAATCTTAGTGTTGAGTTGACCTGGCTCAGGAGAACTCTTCAGGAAAACAAAAACAATATAGATATGGAAAAACTCTTAACGAAAGAAAAAGCTGGCTTCATCTGCGCAAAAATAGCGAAGGGATTGGAGGAGAACAAAATCGTCGGAAGTTCAAATGTGATTGCTTACACTGTGGAGCAAGCGTGGTTTGCTGGATTTGGAGAGGGGCGCAAGTACCCACTCATGGGATCGAACTGATGTAGGCAGAATCTCGTTAAGCGGCGGTGGCGACTATCGTGTAGAACTCTTCCCGCTGTTGGAGTGCCGTGAGAAGTGTGAGCGCTTTGCCGTAGGCCGCTACCGCTCCGGTCAAAGCGTGGAATGCCGGGGAGTCTTTAGGGATCATACGTCTCTTTATTTGGGCATCCGCTGACAATTCAACTATCCGTTCGATGGCTTGCGCTGCGTGACCCGAAGTAGATTGCACGGGACTGGGCTCCTTCTAATTAATTAGACGCCCTCATCCCGACAACGGTTATTTTTGCAGATCAATAGAATGTCAAGGGCATGTCGCAAGTTACCATTAGTCACTCGAACAGCAATGATTCCTGCGAACCTACATATCCCGCCGTACAACAGGCTATGTTTTCGTCGATCAGAAACCGCCTCAGCGGATTCGACCGCAGCGCACAGAATGCGGACAATGGCAGTGCCATTGGAAGGTTTATGACGAAGCGGGTCGTCATGTGATGACTAAGTGTGGCTTTATCGACGCACGAGAAAGACTGAGTTATCGGCAAGCCTTCTGCCGATTTTCGGAATTAGCAAAGCATGACCGCTTACTTAGGCCACGCGGTTTGCGCCCTCTCTCCAAAGCTGCCATCGAGAAGGCCGTGCAAAAGATCGGGCTACGTGTCGGATTGAAGATAAATCCTCATTCTTTTCGCCACACATTTGCTACATATCTGTTAGACCACGGGGCCGATGTTCGCATCGTTCAGGAAGTACTTGGGCACGACTCGATTCGGAGCACCCAGGTGTATCTCCATGTCAGCAAAAAACATGTGCAGCGGGTATTTGATCAGTGTCACCCCCGAAAGTAATATCGCGGAACGAGGTGATTCATGGCGGCGAAACACAAACCACAGACGGTACATATTTTTCCACCTTGGTTTTTGACCAAAAGTCTCGTACGCAAAATAGAAGCTCTATTGCCGTACTACTACCACACGAGATTTCGTTTCTATTTTGACCGCTATGGCTGTGTTCGTTGCGCACGCAAAGATGTCGTGTATTGTTGCAGTGGACTGTGTTTGCCTTGCACTGGATTGATAACTGATCGATTGAAGCGATCAGATCGCGCCATGAAGTGGCAATACGATACCAGTCAAAAACTCCCGTGCAGAGCGTTCCTGCGCCGTCTAAAGAGTGCCAGAGAATTGCTGGCTGACTTTAAGCTAGACGCCTGAGATTCCTAATGCCCATTCCTGCCGCGCAGTACCTTCGTGTGTCTACCGAACACCAGCAGTATTCATTGGAGAATCAGTCGGCAGCGATCAAACGCTATGCTGATGAGCGTGGTTTCGAAATCGTGCTGAAATACGAGGATGTTGCTAAGAGCGGGTTGCTTCTTCGCAATCGACCCGGCCTTCGCACAATGTTGCACGACGTCGTGAGCCGCCAAGCAAACTTCACAGCTATCCTCGTGCTGGACGTAACCAGATGGGGTCGATTTCAGGACATAGATGAATCTGCGCACTACGAGTTTCTTTGCAAGCAAGCGGGCACCCCGGTTCACTACTGCTCCGAGACTTTCTCCAATGATGTGACCCTCGCGAATATGATAATTAAAACGCTCAAACGAAGCATGGCTGCCGAATACAGTCGGGAGCTTTCTGCGAAGGTGGTAGCAGGTTCCAGGAGGGTTGCCTCGCTTGGCTTTAGAAATGGCGGAACCGCCGGATATGGGTTCAGACGTTTGCTCGTGAGTTCGGACCGAAAGCCGAAGCAACTTCTTGCGACCGGCGAAAGGAAGAGTTTAGCGACGGATCGAGTAATCTTGGTCCCTGGACCTCCACACGAAGTGCAATGCGTTCGGGAAGTCTATCGAATGTTGGTAGAGGAGAGGCGCACGACCAGTCAAATTGCGTCGGAGTTAAACCGTCGAGGAACTCCCTCTTACAATAGTCGCCCCTGGTACCGAGCCAGCGTCTATCGACTCTTAACGCACCTCAAGTACTGTGGCTGTCACGTTTTCGGGCAGCGCTCCCAAATCCTCAAGGGGCCGAGCGTCACGATGCCAAAAAACTCTTGGTATGTGGTATCGAACGCTTTTGAGCCAATCGTCAGCCGAGAAACATTTCAGGAGGCGCAACGAATACTTCAACGCGGAACCTATTTCCAAACCAATGAGCGCCTGTTGGATATGCTCCGAACGCTCTGGGCCGAGAAGGGCAAACTCACGCAGAAGCTGATCTCCAAAACAAAAAACGTTCCCTCGACAGGAACTTTCTGGTCCCGCTTCGGTGGACTTCGAAATGCATATCGTCTAATCGGGTATTCCGGCATCCAAGCCTCACCTGACATCACGGCTACTCGCAAGCGATTGACGACAGTCAAAAAGTCTCTCCTAGTTAAGATCGTGGAGAAATTTCCTGAAGAAGTGAGCATCACAAGAAAGAACTGGAGACAAAGGCCACGACTGCGACTCAAGGACAATACGTTGATTACTGTTTATTTGTGCCGACAAAATCAACTTAGCGACGGGTCGCTGAGATGGCGGCTAGATACGGTTCAAAACGAAGTTTGCAGGCTGTCACTCGTCGCTCGAATGGACAAGGCCAACAACGACGTTTTCGATTTTCACCTGCTACCGCGTATACGAACAGGAACACGGCTCACTTTGAAATGCGACGACTCTCGACTATCAGCGGGTGTCAGGTTCACCGAAGTCAGTCAATTCTTATCTGCCGCCAAAAGTGTCAACGCTGTCGGCGGCTCGCGTGGTGCGCTTAGTTAGGTTGTCCGAGTCGAGCATCAGGTGAAGCTGGCGGATTTCACGCAATGGCTTGAGAAGCCAGGTGCGAAATCGCCAAGAGAAATGATTCAGCGGCAGCGGTTGCGATCAATACTTGGAATGCCTAGGTAACGCGCAAAGACAAATTCTCTAAGCGGTGCTGTGCCTCTTGCGGGGACGATGTTTGGTTGTTTTGTGTTTGGTTTCAGGAGTCTTCGCTTGTGATTTTACGGCTAAATCCGAATTAAACGTGTCGGCCACCATTTTCCAAGCACCATCCGACTGCTTCTTCCAAACCGCCATATCCTTACCTTGATCGCTAATCGGTTTGCCGTTGGGCCCGTCAAGAGACATTTGGTAGGTGTAGATCGTATAGGCGAGATCGCCCGACCGAGCGACTTCCAATTTATTGATCTGCCAGTCGATGGTGAAACCTGGATTGCTGATTAGCTTGGCCCATCCTGCCCTGATCGCCGTTTTGCCGTGAACCATTGGTGCGTTGGGTGAAAGCCAGTCGGCATCGTCCGCGTAGTTGGCAACTGCTCCATTAACGTCATTTGCTTGAGCAGCTTTAAGTGTCGCGCTATCCGCCTCTCCGATAGAACGTTCATCAAGAGCACGCGTATCCGGCGGTTCGTTTTTACAACCGCTGCAAAAAGACGCGATTGTGAGCACCAGCACAGTTCGACGGAGCATGAGGCTCCTCTGAAGGCGAGGCTCGCCAAGGGTACACCCAGATCAAAGCAAGATCTAGAAAGTCATGAAGGTACGCAATATAAATTTCTCGATCTCTTCGACGGAATCAGTCAGTGGACTGGTCGTTGGTTAGTCTCTTGCGACTTTTTGGGCCATGTGCAGTAACAATCTTTGGTCGCCGGGTTCCATTTTCGCGAGGAGCCTTCGCAGTTTGGAGAAGTAATCGGCTTCGCGGCCCTTGCTCCCGAATTCGTCATCCTTCGGAGGTTTCATCCTGCTCAATCCTGCGGGCACTTCACCAGCATGAAAGAGGCGGTACATCGGTACTTCTAACGCCCGTGCCATCTTTTCAAGGGTCTCGACAGCCGGAACTGTATGACCGTTTTCAACGCGTGAGATGTAACACCGGAGTAACCCCGACCGTTTTTCAATGTCGCCCTGCAAGAGTTGTTTTGATTCGCGCAATTCTTTCAAGCGATTTCCGATCACCATGATGGTCTCCTGGCAACAAATAGTACCTTAGAATCGCAATGCTGGCCCAAGACTCAAGCTATCCGGGTATGATTCTCTCAAGGTCGAACAGTCGCTACGAAGTGGAGACGCCGTGTGGTCCTCCGATACCTTCGCTCCAACACGACGCGCGAGATACCCGTTCGTGGCAATAGCCAAAGCAACGGACGCGGTCTCGGGGATGCAGCTTGTTGGCCTGACGACGGATTTGAGTGTAGGCGGGTGTCGTATGTCGACGCGAAAGGGGCCGTTCTCAGAAGGCACGCAGATTCTGCTGGAAATCACGAGAAATGGCATTGCGTTACTAACGAACGCTACTGTGGTTTACAACCTGAAGGACCAATTCATGGGAATTTCTTTCGAGGAGATGCCGCCCGACCAAGCTGCTATCCTTGCGGGTTGGATAAAAGCCGCAACCGTTCAGGTCAACCCTCGCCCGACTTCGACGTGATTGACGCTCTGCGCTGACCGAATTGCGGTGCACTGTTTGAGCGCGGTGGGGAAACGCTAGAAACGCATGAGCGGGCGACATGGCGGGACACGGGCCAGAGAGAGTCTTGAATTTACTGCGTAGGGCACTGCTGCATGGCTGTGTCGGTCTTCTTCCAATCCTCTTTGCTCTTGAGAAGCAAACAGTCCTCGCCTGTGGCTGTATCGAGGCGCCACGTCCTGAATCCGCTTTGGTGGAGTTGGTAGCGGCCAATACTCTTCAGCGTGGCGACCTGCTGTCTAAGTTGAGAGTTCTCTTCCTTCAATCTCGCAGCGTCCGCTTCAGCGATCTTGAGTTTCTCGATTTCTTTCGTTTCGACTACGTCGTAGCGGCAGCCAATCAGCGCGATTGTCGTGAATAGGATCGCCAGGAAGAAAATAGCTGTTGTCCGCCTCTTTTCCTCCATTGGGCTCTCGGCCGGTCTCGAAGCCCCAACATTTCCTCTATTGCTTGTGCCGACCGTACTGATCGCTTGTTTTCGGATTCTTATAGTGCCCGCCCTTGTGGTGTGAATTCCGCTCTCCCTGATAGTGTCCGCCGTGTGACTTGCTGTGCTTCCCTCCACCATAGTTGGGCCTGGTCGCGCTTCGATGCTTTGCCTCAACTGAGCCGAACGCGAGTAGCGAACAGACCACAAATATCAGGATCCGGACAAGTTTCATCGCCGTGCTCCCTTATTCAAGAAAACGGTCCCCCCACTTGCAAACCCCACACTTCCCGCCTTCCTTCGCACAATGCCGACAGTAGTGGCAATTCTTGCAAGCATTACACGGATCCGCGCCGGTGCATGTTGCAGAAAGCAGGTCGAGCGGGACTTGGTTGATGAGAAAAACCGAGAACACGATTTGAGCGACTGCAGACAGGAACCTAGTCTTCGGCATAATTTTTCTCCTGTGGATTCACGATCAGATATGGGGAAGAGGGACCCAATGAGCGGCCCCTCCGGTACTCACGAAACTATTCCTTGCCTTCGATGTGTGCTTGCAAGTGCTTCGCACAAGCCTCCGCTGTCGTCTGTTGACCGTGCATAGTGCTTTTCTTGTCCACTGCGTAGGCGTAAACGATCGCACCTGTTTTGCGATCAGACATCGTGATGCTCGCTGCGTTATCAGAGTGGACGTTTCCCATAAACACGATCTTGGCCCAGCCTGCTTTCTTGTCGAGGGAAGTTCCGGTAATAACGTAGTCTGCGAGGTCTTTGTCCATTACCGGGATGAGTTGAACTTTTTTCTTCCCAAGTGCGGCTGCAAGGTAATTCTCGAACCCATCCATCGGCGTTACATAGACTTTTGATCCAGGGATGATCTTGGTGTTGAGAAGTGCTGGCGTAACCGGGGCTGCCGCAGGCGTCGGCAATGCCGCATTGGCTGTCGGAGCTGCGGTTGCTGACTGAACTGGAGTTGCTGGTTGAGGTGTTGGCGTTTGAGCCGAAGCGTGTACCGCGGCGCCACACACGAAGACGATGAGCAAGGTCTTATTCATCTACTCTCCTTTCAGTACGATTTAGGTGACCGTAACCGCATTCTATATCTAATAGATTAACGAATGTGATTATTCTAGAGGGAGGTAGCCATGTATGGGTTCCCACTCACTTTGGCCGGAATTCCGTTTACGTCTTTAGCTGGTCGGGAAAATAATCGCCCAAACCGGATGAATTTCCCAAATCGAGCCCACCTGCGGCGAACCGTGATGGTTTCCGCGTTGAGGATTCGCGGCGCTGAAGTGCCATGCGTCAAAGAAGGCAAAGCCGAGGACTTGGACTCGAATAGGTTGCGTCAGCCTCGTACGCGCGTGCAGCGTCAGGCCGGCTGCGTGCAGTTTGTTCAGAAGTGCATTTCGAGCGGCAACGAATGGCGCTGTCTGCGGAATCTCGACAATCACACGATCACTGTCCACGGACCCACCAACTTCACTGAGCTCAAGATGAAAGTCGCAATCATTCGGCTCGATGTTGATTGCCCAGAGGTCGCCCTTGAGGGTCCATACTGAGGCTTCGCGCGGGTCAATCGGCTGGACCGACCTTCGGGCACCTGGTGAGTTGATCCCTGCCGCCGGCGCCGATGCAACGAGCTGCGCGACTGTCATCAGCGTAACGCCTGGATTCTGGTGGGGTGGGGTTCGATGCTTCATGCGTGTACGGTTCTGGTTGGCGACAGTTTGCGTCGCCGCACACGTTATGTCTGCGGACGCTGCCGAGACGCACGACAACGCGAAAAAGAGTGCTAGGGCGATTCTGCGCATATTTCTCTCCTCGTGTGAAAGACTGGATCGACCAAGGGTTGATGCGTAGGGATATATACTAAGTAGATAAGCCGGTCAATAATCGAGCGTGTCCTGAAGGCCGGACAAACTCCAAAGAAGTTCCCGCTCCAGGCGGGACTCTGGTGTGTCCGGAACCTGGTGGCGACGTGGAAAAACACGATGTCTATCTCGAAATGCGGCTCAGGACTGAGGACGTTTTCGAGCACTCCGCG
>WNFR01007179.1_pt1 | contig 12350 bp, 11 predicted proteins | sample 5400221 | NCBI WGS metagenome assembly WNFR01 (sample SAMN13153357, study PRJNA577476) | soil metagenome | isolation source: 40 cm soil under Madrone tree | place: USA:California | collected 2016-06-14 | reverse complement strand
ACCGCCTTACAGAACGCCGCATCGATCGCCGGGTTGTTACTGACCACTGACGCTGCCATTACCGACGCACCTGAACCGAAGAAAGGTGCGCCGCAAATGCCCGGTGGCGGCGAAGATTACGACTATTAGTGGGAAGCACCGGACGGGGAATATTGCCGCACTTTGTGGAAGTTTCCTGAAAAGTTCTTCAGATGGCCGCAGATTTGCAGGAAGTATCAGGGGAAGAAATCTTATTGCATTGAAACGCAACGGCGAATATGCTCGGAACATCTAACCGCCGGTGAAGGGCGGTTTTTGCAGTTCCCGTTTTGAAAAAGAGGAGACCGGCCGTCACGAAATAGTGCACGAGGTTTTTCTTTTGGGAAGTACAGGTTAAAAAAATGGTTGATCTGGGTTCGTATAAAGACAAATTTGGAGACAGTGGCCAACGCATATTGGAATATGCGCTGAACGAGTCGCGACAGCGGGATCAGAATTTCGTGGCGGTCGAGCATATTCTTCATGCGCTGATGCATGAAGAGCCCGACATGTTCAATTCCACGATGCGTGAACTGTCGCTGGATCCGGTAAGCGTGAAGATTGCCCTCGACAAGCGGCTCGATACCGGCCGGCAGCAACATGTTGGTAAAGGCTTCCGAATTTCTCCTGACACCACCGACCTTTTCAAGCGGGCGATGGAACGCGCACGCGCCCAGGGGCGCAAAACAATCGAAGCGACAGATATCTTTTCCGCGCTCACAAATCACGACAGTCTTTTCGTTGAAGTGTTGCTCAGTCTGGGAGCGACGCCCGATGCAGTGACTGAAAATGTTCAGGCGCAAGTGCAGAAGCGCGAGCACGAAGAAGAGCAGTATCGCAAGAAATTCGATCTGCCGCCTTACTTGAAACATTTTGGAGTTTCGCTTAATCGTCTGGCGCGTGCAGACAAGATTGCGCCTACCATTGGCCGCGAAAAAGAAATCCAGCAGATAGTCGAGATTCTATGCCATCGTGAACGCGCAAACTCGCCCATGCTGGTTGGCGAACCCGGGGTCGGCAAGACTGCGGTTGTTGAGGGGTTGGCGCGGATGATTGAGTTAGAGCCGGAAAAAGTACCCGCGCGTTTGCGTGGTTCGCACGTGGTCCAACTACAGATGGGCGGCCTGGTTGCCGGTACCATGTTGCGCGGCATGTTTGAAGAAAGAATCAAAGGCATCATCGACGAAGTCAAAGAGAAGGACAATCTGATTCTCTTTATCGACGAGGCGCATACGATTATTGGCGCGGGCGCGGCGCTGGGTACTTCTTCCGACGCGGCCAACATGTTCAAATCGGCGCTGGCGCGCGGCGACATGCGTATCATTGGCGCCACTACGATTTCGGAATACAAGGAATACATCGGCGAAGACGAAGCGCTGGCGCGCCGTTTCAGGCTGGTGAAGGTAGTGGAACCTTCGATCAGCGAGACGCGCGAAATTCTTCTCGGGTTGCGGCCGCGCCTGGAGAAAAACTATTCGGTGAAGATTTCCGACGACGCTATCAACACAGCGTTGGAAATGGCGCCCAAGTACATACGCAACCTGCACCTGCCGGACAAGGCGATTGGTTGGCTCGATACAGCTGCGGTGAAAGTGGAAATTAATGAACCGCAAACGATGGTCGTCAAGCCCGAGCATGTGATTGAAGTCATTTCGCAGGAGTCGCGTATTCCGCGCGACATGATCTTCCGCGATACCAGCGAGCGCTTCTCAATGACGGAAGCGATGCTCTCGCAGCGCGTCATCGGCCAGAAAGCGGCTATCAAAGCAGTGGCGCAGCGACTGCGGTTGAATAAAGGACCGCTGAAAGAGTCGCATTACAAACCAGACGGCGTGTTGCTCTTCCTTGGCCCAACCGGCGTTGGCAAGACCGAATTGGCCAAAGCGGTTGCTGAATTCATGTTTGGCGACGAAGAGAAGATGGTGCGCATCGATATGTCGGAATATAGCGACGGCACTGTCAGCATCGAGAAACTTATCGGCATGCCGCGCGGCATTGTTGGTTCCGAGCGCGGCGGCATTCTGACTGAACAACTGCGCGAGAACCCGTACACCGTGCTGTTGCTCGATGAAGTGGAGAAGGCGTCTCCTTATTTGATGAACTTGTTCCTGCAGGCTTTCGACGAAGGCTGGCTGACGGACGGGCGCGGCAAGAAGGTTTACCTGTCAGACGCGATCGTAATCATGACTTCGAATCTTGGTTCCGAAAGCTTCAAGAAGTTTGAGAAGCCATTGGGATTCGGCACGAAGACAGCGAGCGATTTTCGCATCGTCAAAAACGAAGTGATGAAGGCCGCGGAGCAACGCTTCTCGCCCGAGTTTCGCAATCGCATTGACGAAATCATTGTGTTTGCCCCATTGACCATGGACGAAGTGCGGCAGATCGCTGAGCTTTACGTGACCAGACTGCAGCGCCAGATGCAGCGGCAGGGCAAAGATGTCAGCGTCACCGCTGAAGCGCTCAACTTTTTGACGGAAAAAGGCTTCAACACTAAGTATGGCGCGCGCTTCCTGAAGCGGCACATTGACGAAAAAGTGAAGCTGCCCCTGACCGCGATGTGGAAGACGGCGACGAATTTTGTAGTCGAGCTGGAAGACGGCGAGGCCGTGGTTAAGCCGGTCACAGGCACAAACGCAAATCTCAATTGATCCTTAGTTTGTCTTTCGGGAACTAAACAAGGGCTTCAAGGTTATTGATTGGAGCCCTTTTTCTATGAATTACGTCGTAGATTTCGAACAATGATTTACACCTTGCCTCGTTACAGCATTGTGGCGCTGACTTTTTTACTCCTCCTTTATGCGTCGGCTTCGTTCGCGCAACAGGGCGTGCCGCCGAAACCCGCTAATGACGCAAAGGCAGAGGCCATTATCAATCACGCCATCGAAGTGCTTGGCGGCAGCAGCTATCTCAACGTCAGGACCACCGTCGGCCGCGGCTTCTTTACGCGTTTTCAGGATGGCATGTCGCAGCTCCCCGCCCGGTTTGTTGACTATATCGTCTATCCCGACCACGAACGCACTGAATTCACGAGCCTGGGCATTCGCGTGATTCAAACAAACGCCGGCGAGAGCGGCTGGTTGTTTGATGGCGCCACGAAAACCTTGAGCGACATGAAAGCGCCGCAGATCGCGGACTTCAAGCGCAGCATGCGTACCAGCGTCGAAAATCTTTTGCGGGGCTGGTGGCGAAAAGAAGGCGCGAGGGTCAGCTACGTAGGCCGGCGCGAAGCAGGCGTTGGCAAACGGAACGAGACTGTTCGGTTAACTTATCCTGACGGTTACTGGATTGAGTACGAGTTTGGTGCCAAGGATGGCCTGGCGGCGAAAGTTATTTACAAACGCACGCGAAAGAAAGCGGATACAGACGAAACTGAAGAGATTGGCGAAGAGGATCGTCTGGGCAAACCGATTACGGTCCAGGGAATAACTGCGCCGTGGGTGGTCGACCACTACATCAACGGCGTGCAGACCAGTCGTATAAGTTATGAGTCAGTTGATTACAACCAACCGCTCCCCGATTCGCTGTTCGTGAAACCTGCAAGCATCAAAGCCCTGAAGTAAACGTAAAGCAAACGCGGAACAAATACGGAACCGGGAGCGGTAACGACCGGGTTAACGTGCCCGACGCTCAAGATATGAGACTTGCCATAATCGAACCAGAACAAGGTTTATCAAGAGTTCCGCATGGCCTGCCCGGACCCGGTCACTACCGCTTCCGGTTCCGTATTTGTGTGGCGTTACAATCAATTCTCCTTCTGCTGAGCGCTGCGTATTCGCAAACTCCCAATCAGGACAACGATGTCGTTCGCGTCGAAACCGACGTCACCAATCTTCCGTTCACAGCCAGTGATAAGAACAATCGCTTTGTCACGACGCTGCAACAGTCAGACATTCGCGTACGCGAAGACGGCGTAGAGCAACAGCTTTTCACTTTTCAACGGGAAACCGATCGGCCGCTGTCCATCGCATTTCTGATCGATATCAGTCAATCCGAAGAGCGGACCTTGCCGGAAGAGAAACGCGCCGCGCGCTCGTTCATCGAAACAATCATTCAGTCAAAGAAAGATCAGGCGGCGATCATTCCTTTCACCGGTTCGGCGTTTCTTGAGCAGGGATTAACGCGCGATGTGTTTGCAATTTATCGCGCACTCGAGCGGGTTGAGGTAGCACTACCTTCGTATCTTGGTTCGGGCCGGCCGCTGACCGGCATAACTTCCGGGCCGGGAATGAAGCGGCCGCCGCAAGAGGGCTCGACCGCGATTTGGGAGGCGATAGCGTTGACGGCAAGTGAAGTGTTGGCCAAGAGCCCGGTGCAAAGACGCCGCGCGATTATTTTATTGACGGATGGACGAGATACGACGAGCCGTTTGAAGGCCAATGAAGCCATCGACGGCGCGCTGGATGCGGAAACAGTGATTTATGCGATTGGCATTGGCGACAGCAAGTATGAAGGCGTAGATCATGACACGCTGCGTAACGTCGCCGAACGCACCGGGGGTCGCGCGTTCTTTCCGAAAAAGGATGTCGACTTGAAGAGTGTCTTCACCGAGATCGAACAGGAACTGCGCACGCAATACTTGATTGCTTATTCATCGACGAACAAGAACCGCAACGGCGCCTACCGGCAAATACGGATCGAAGTCACCAATTCGCTGCTGCAAGCAGAGCAACTAAAACTCCGCTACCGGCCAGGTTATTTCGCGAAGCCGCTGGCTAAATAGTTGTTGCCACAGTCAGAAGAAGAGACTCGCGGCAAAGTGGTCCATCGGATAAACGGGGATTTGATTCGACAAGTGTTAAGCAGTGAGCGGTGAACCGCGACCGGCGCCCTGCCCACAAGCGCGCCATCCACAGCTCACCGCTCGGCAGACAGGCAAGAATGCCTGTCCTAATGACAGACAGGAATGTCTGTCTTACTTGTTAATTCCGGTGCGCGCCAATCCTTCTTTCCACCAGGCGCTCGACCTCAAGCGGAACGCCCTCTGCTTTTGCCTTGCGAATAAAGTCGCTGTCGATCTTGAAGATCTTTAGTTGCACCAATTCCTCGACTGTGGGATTCGCAATGCCTTCGTTACGGACGGCGGCGATGAATTCCGGCGTCACCTTAAAAATGCGCATTTGCACCAGACTCTCAAACGACTGGTTAGCGAAGCCCATTTGTGCCACTTGGCTGGCGAAGTTCGCGTCGATTTTGAAAATGCGCGCTTTGACCAGTTCTTCCATGCCGAGATTGGGAAATCCACTCGCCCTCATCTCACGCGCAAACTTTGAATCGATTTTGAAGATGGCCGCTTTGAAAAGATCGTCTCGGTCGATCTTGCCGAGACCCGCCGAAAGCAAATCATCGGCTAAGGCAGTAGTGATGTTTAGCACGGCAGCCGAAAACAATTTGTCTTCGGAATCGCGTTCGTCGTGCCAGGTTGCAGCATTGTTTTCAAAGTCAAAGCCGCGGCTCTTCATCGCCGAAACAAAATTCTGGTTCCCCGTAAAACGAAAAGTGCCGGCGCCTTTGCCGTTTTGAAAAACTCCTTCACAACTGATTGTGCCGGCTTCGCGGGCCAGACTGAATTTGACCGCGCCGCCGCGCTCCACTTGCTCACCTGTCAGACCTTGCAATTCGGAAAACGAATACGTCTGACCCATTTGACTGCGGTGGCCATTCGTCGTAGGCCGCTCGAAACCGAGATAAATCCGGTCACCTTTCAACTGGGAGCCAGGGTCCTCATCATCGGCGGTTATTTCCGGTTCATCAGACTTTTGCCGGTGGCCGGACGCGGTTTTTTCCCGACCCAGCGAGCCGGTCCAGTCGCCTGTCACTTCCGTTTGTGCAGAGGCGGCATTACAACCGACGATGAAAACAAGAAACGACAGGCAAACAACCGAGCGCATCAGGAAATTTATATGCTTTGACATGGAAGCCTCGCTTAGAAGGAGAATTGTTCGACAAGTCTCAAGTTGCCGGAGTTCCGGAATCTGGTCTTGCAAACTGAAAACACCGTGAGGCGAATGGTTGTGGCAAGAAACATTCTGCGGCTGAATATTTCTGAGGCAGCCAAATGGCGGAGATTGACTTTAACGCAGACAATCAACTAGAAGTCTTGCACTCTTCTTATTGAGTTCGTCCGGAGGTTCTGCATGCGCAACACAATAGTCGTCGCATTTCTCATTCTGATTAGCGCCCCGATTGGTTATGGGGGCCAGCCTCACGCTAATGACGTCGACGCTTACGCGTTTCAAACTGAGGCGGAGTGGATCAAGTTTACGTCGCCGGAAGGGCGGTTCTCAGTTCTCCTGCAGCACGAGCCAAAGTTTGAGCCCGTGAGCGCCACGGATTCCGGCGCAGTAACCAATTATCGTTATTCCGATCTTGAGAGCGGCTATGGTTTCATCTGCGAATATTTTGACGTCGCCTCAACCGGCGACAACCTCGAAAGTTTTCTTGACGTCACGGGCGATGGCATCATCCGCGGCGCCGGAGCGACGAAGGTTAGTGAAGAAAAGATCAGTCTGATTAGTTACCCTGGCCGCGAATTGGGTCTGGCATTTACCGTAAATAACGGCACCGAGATAACTGCGCGAACCAGAATTTACCTGGTGGGCAACCGTGTATATAGTCTCACCTTTCTGCACTTAAAAAATATGGGTGCGTCGCTTGCTGCCGACATTGGCAAAAAGTTTTTTTCATCGTTTGAATTGAAGCCGGCGAAATAAATTGCGCAGCAAGCCGTGGATCATCCGGAGGAAATGAACTGCAATGGGATTGATTGGGGCGAACGAATTAAAACGCAAACTGCTGATTGCAGTTGAAGGACAGCCTTATGTAGTGCTGGAAGTCTTTTTTGCTTCGCCGACCGCGCGCGGCGCGGCAACCATGGTGCGCACAAAATTGCGCGACCTGTTGAGCGGCGCGGTCATGGAGAAGAACTTTCGTTCGAGTGAAAAGTTTGAAGAGCCTGATGTAGAGTTTGCGCCCGCGTCTTATCTTTACAATGATGCGCACGGATACCACTTCATGGACGAGAAGAGTTATGAGCAGTTTGCTTTTTCAGCCGAAGACGTTGGCAGCGATCGCGATTATCTCAAGGAAGGCGTGACGTTGCAGGTGTTGAAATACAACGGCGCGGCGGTGTCGCTGCGTTTGCCGCAATACGTCGAGCTTGCCGTGGTCTCGACGGAGCTGGGGATGCGCGGCGACACAGCGGCCGGCGGAGCAACCAAGCAGGCGACGCTGGAAACAGGTTTAGTCGGACGAGTGCCGCTCTTCATCAAAGAAGGCGAACGGGTGCGCGTAAATACACAAACAGGTGAGGTAGCCGGAAGAGCGTGAGCGGAAATCGGCGAGAACAAGGGACAGACTGGAAAGTCTGTCCTACGTTTACCAGTCTTCTTTGGCGATGTAGTTGAGGACGGATTTGATCGAAGCGACGGTGTAGCTGCCGTCGCTTTTTCTTACGGGCAAATGCCGGTAGCGGCCCACCGACATTCTGTTGAGCGCCTCAGCGACCGAGTCCTTTTCGTGAAGCGTCTCGGGATTGTGGCTCATCAATTCTGCGACGGGAACGTTGAAGCCGGAATGGAGCCGAACGCCAGCGGCCACATTAGTCTCATCCAGTTCGGCAAATTCCATTTCGTTGGCGCGCAACTCTTCGAGCGGAATTTCGGTTGCGGGGATTTGATTGATGGGAAGTTCGTCGCTGAGTTCGACAAACTGAAGTTTGTCGGACGAGGTCAGGCGGAGTAGCACGTCATGTTCGGTAAAGATGCCGACGAGCTGGCTGCCATCGAGCACCAGCGCGCAGCCAGTGTTGGCTTCTTTCATTTGGCGCGCGACATCGATGGCCGGTGTGCCGGGCGCAACGCAAACGGGCGGCTCGTAATCAAGCCGGCCCAAATTATCTTCCATGACGGATTGCGCAAAACTCTCTGACGCCTCGACGCTGGGAATATCGAGTTGGCGAAAAGGAGCCAGGCAATTCTCACAGCGATCAATGCCGTCGATGTTTTCGTGGCCACAGGAAGGACAGTTCATTTTCGATTTCCAATTGCCGATTGCCGATTTCCGATTTGAAAATCGTCGTTACTGATCGCCCGGGTTTAGGGCAAGCAGCGCCGGACACTCAAAGATGGGACTTGGTCGCTAATCGCCAATCGGCAATTGGCAATGTTACTGCACCACCCAGGTATCGCCGCTGTTGATTAGTTTTTCCAAACTGCCTGGGCCAACCTTGGCAATCACGGCGTCGATTTGATCGACCATCAACTTTTCATAGCTGGGCCGTTCGACCGCGCGGAAGATGCCGACCGGCTGCGGAAAGTCAGGCTGCTCCATGCGGGCCAGCATGAAAGCCACGGAAGGGTCTTTCAAATAGATATCATGGACCAGTAGATCGTTTTCAGTGATTCCGTTTTCGCCGATGGTCACCACCTCCGGATGCGCGCCATTCATGCGAATACCTTTGTTCCGATCCTTGCCGTAGATCATCGGCTTGCCATGTTCGAGATAAAGCACGCGGTCGGTGCGCACACTGCGCTCGGCAAAGGAATCGAACGCGTGATCGTTAAAGATGTTGCAGTTTTGATAGACCTCGATGAAAGAGATGCCTTTGTGCTTCGCAGCTGCTTCCACCACGGTGCCTAGATGCTTGACGTCGATATCGATTGAGCGCGCCACAAATGTCGATTCACTAGCAATGGCCAGCGAAAGCGGATTGATTGGATAGTCGATCGTTCCCAGCGGCGTGGATTTCGTCTTCTTGCCAAACTCCGAGGTCGGGCTGTACTGGCCTTTCGTCAAACCATAAATACGATTGTTGAAGAGTATGTAATTGATGTCGAGGTTGCGGCGAATCGCGTGCATGAAGTGGTTGCCGCCAATCGAAAGCGCGTCGCCGTCACCGGTGATCACCCAGACGCTCAAGTCCGGATTCGCGCACTTGATGCCAGTGGCAATCGCCGGCGCGCGGCCATGAATCGAATGAAAGCCATAGGTGTTCATGTAGTAAGGAAAGCGCGACGAGCAGCCTATACCGGAAACAAACACAATCTTTTCACGCGGCACGCCGAGTTCAGGCATCACCTTCTGCACGTTATTGAGAATTGCATAGTCGCCGCAACCGGGACACCAACGCACTTCCTGATCAGAAACAAAGTCGGACTTCTTTAGTTGACCGGGAGGCGGGGCTATCTTGCCTGAGACAGCCGAACCAACTTCGCTGTCGGCCGATACGCTCTGATCGACATGCGCTATGTTGCCGTTGCCACTAAGACCATTTCCGTTTGTGCTCATGAATGCTCCTTGGGATCTAATTCAGAGATTGCTGCTTTCCAGTCTTCTCGGTTTCCAAGCTGAACAGCTTTATCGATGCCCAAATTTTCGAGTAGCATCGCCAGCACCGTCAGCCGATCCTCTTCGTAGGTAAAGATTCCTCCGGTGAATTCGATCTTCTCGGGCGCCTGGTAAATTCGTCGCTCGAATTCTTCATGACTCCAAACACGACCCTCACGGCGAATATCCCACTCTGTGGGATCGAACCCTTCGACGTTTAGGATGTTGGCTGCCATCATTCCTCGTCCTTCGGCATTTGTTTGATTGTCTCGTAAAGCTCTAAGAACTTTTCTCTTACGTATGGGTCGAGTCGCTCAGCAAACTCCGGCTGTAGCTGGCGAATCCTGATCAATTCCTGCACGTCGGCCAGATCTTTCAATCGATCGGGAGCTGTCATACCGGAAGCGAGTTTCAGTTCTATTAGTTTCTCAAGCGTAACAAAGCGCACGCCATCGATCTCGACAGCAGCGCTCTTCGGATCCGGTATGGCGACCGGTTTTGGTTTGCCATCGCCGGGGTATTCGCCGGCAAGCATGACGTCGATGCTTAGGCCTTCTTCGGTTGCGCGTAGTCTTTTCTTTGCCTGCGGAAATGCCGGTGCATAGCCCAAACCGATCAATTCGCGATGAAACTTTTCCAAACCTTCGCGGGTCATTACTAAATCGATATCTTCGGTGAAACGAGGATAGCCATGGGCCAACAAAGCAACCGCGCCGATCACCACATAGTCGATATTGTGACTTTTCAAATCCGCCGCCAACCGTGCGAGCGTATTGTTTACAGTGCCGCTTCCCATAAAGTATCTAAGTCCCTCTTCATAGGTCTCAGAAACAGACCGAGCATTAGTGTTAGCGGCGGTAGTCATAAGGCGTTAGGGTGACCTCAGTTTCGACAAACTGAAGTTCGTCCCACAATTACAAATACTCTTCAACCTTGCGAACGATCTCGCGAATCTGGAACGGACGTCCTTTAACTTTCGAGAAGGCAATCGCGTCGACCAGATACTTCGCGCGAATCATGGTGCACAGTTGGCCCAGGTTCATTTCGGGCACGATCACGGTTTCGAATCCGGCAATCACTTCGCCGAGATTTTTCGGGAAAGGATTCAGGTAACGCAGGTGCGCCGATGAAACGCTCTTGCCTTCGCTCTGAAGTTTCTCGACGGCCGTGCTGATTGAGCCATAAGTTGAACCCCAACCGAGCACCAGCACCTTGCCGGTTTTTTCGCCAAACACCTCGACCGGCGGAACGTCGTTCGCGGCTCGATCGATTTTTTGCTGGCGCAACTTCACCATCAGATGATGGTTTTCCGGATCATAATTGACGTTGCCGGTGATGTGTTGTTTCTCAATGCCGCCGATGCGATGTTCCAGTCCCGGTGTTCCGGGAATCGCATAGGGCCGCGCCAGCGTTTCCGGATCGCGCGAATACGGCATGAAATTGGCCGGATCAGTCGCAAACTTCACTTCAATCTTCGGCAGGTCGCTGATTTCCGGAATGGCCCACGGCTCAGCGCCGTTTGCGAGATAGCCATCAGACAAGTAAAAGACCGGGCTCATATATTTAAACGCCAGGCGGACTGCTTCAATCGCCATAAGAAAACAGTCGGCCGGCGTCGCAGGCGCAATCACGATCGCGGGGCATTCGCCGTTGCGTCCCCAAACTGCCTGGAAAAGATCTGCCTGTTCCGTCTTAGTCGGCAATCCAGTCGAAGGCCCACCGCGTTGCACGTTGATAATTACCAACGGCAACTCAGTCATCACTGCCAGACCAATCGCCGCAAACCGCAGCGATTTCATCTTCGGCCTGAAAAGTTTTCACCCCAAAACTCTTGTGGCGCGCCAGTTCATGCAGGATGTCAGACGCGGGCGTGATCGGATACGAACCGTAGAACAACGGACGGCCGGCGAGTTGCGAAGCAGCTACAAATCCGAGGGCCGTCGCTTCGTTGCCGGTAATCTTCCGGTATTTGCCGGGTGTAATCTTCGCCTTCTTGATCGTGTAATGAGTGGTGAAGACTTCGGTGGTGTCGGCAAAGTTGTAGCCGGTGCGCAGGGAGATTTCGTTGGCTTTCGCCAGTTCCGGGTTCTTGCCAAACTTGCTGGTGATCCAATGAAGCGTGTTCTCCATCGGCCGGTCGTAGAGCCAGTAAAGCACGCCGAGGGCGAAAAAGTTTTTGCAGCGATCGATCTCTTTGCGCGAAAGCGTGACGTTGCCCTTCAGCGCATTCATATTCAGCGTCGTCACCGGCAACTTGTGAACACGATAGCCGGCTAGCGAACCATCTTCCAATGGATTCGAAGCATAGTTTGCATACTTCAAATTCTCAGGTGTAAAGCCGTCGGTATTGATGATTACCGTGCCGCCGTCCTCGAGGTCCGGCAGGTTCACTTTCAAAGCCGCGGGATTCATGGCCACCAATACGCTTGGCTGATCGCCGGGCGTCTTGATGTCCTGGCTTGAAAAGTTCAACTGAAAACCGCTAACGCCGGGCAAGCTGCCGGCGGGCGCGCGAATCTCAGCAGGGAAATCAGGCAAGGTCGAGATGTCGTTACCGACAACCGCCGACGTGTTTGTAAATTGAGTACCCGTCAACTGCATGCCATCGCCAGAGTCGCCGGCGAAGCGGATGGTTACGGTTTCAACTTCCTCGAGATTTTTTTCCGTTTGTTCTACCGGGGGTTCGATAATAGTGCTCATATCTTTTTGATCATGCCCTCTTTATTCAGGATTGCCGATTGCCCATTCCCGATTGCCGATTTGCGCTTGTGCGACGAATGCTTTCAAATCGGCAATTGGAAATCGGAAATGCTTTTACCCACCGTCAGTGCTATCCATCACCTGATTAGGATTAGGCGGCAGGTTCATCGTGGTTTTCGGGTAGCTTTCGGCGAGATAGCGAATCACGTCGAACACCGAGATAGAACCTACCAGCTTGCCATCTTTCACCAGCGGAATGTTGCGATAGCCCTTGTCATTCATTATGGCGACGGCGTCGCCAATAGTCG
>WNFR01006066.1_pt1 | contig 12350 bp, 8 predicted proteins | sample 5400221 | NCBI WGS metagenome assembly WNFR01 (sample SAMN13153357, study PRJNA577476) | soil metagenome | isolation source: 40 cm soil under Madrone tree | place: USA:California | collected 2016-06-14 | reverse complement strand
CACGTCGGCCCAAGTCGAGAAATCTCTCAATAATGACGAACGACGAAAGAATGTTGAAACGATCAAGATCCCAGCATGACGTCATTTGGTTTCCAATCTTGGTCATTCCTTCGCCATTCGTCATTGCCCTCGCGCAACTGAACAAACGTCCTGATGCTTAGCACGAGCACGAGCAGGAACACGCGATCACGAACACATCTACGCATCATGATGCGTCAATTTGTTTCTTGATCACCGGCCGAAACGTCGTTTAGTTCCCGGCTAACATGCCGGACAACCTTCATCCTTTGGAAACCCTGCTGCGTGAGCGCATCGTCGTGCTCGACGGCGCTATGGGCACCATGATTCAACAATACAAACTGTCCGAGCAGGATTATCGCGGAAAACGGTTCGCGGATTGGAACGGCAAAGATCTCAAGGGCAGCCTCGAGTTGCTCAACTTAACACAACCGCAAGTCGTCGAAGAAATTCACGCCGCTTATCTCGAGGCTGGCGCCGATCTCATCGAGACGAACACGTTCAGCGGGACGACCATCGGCTTGCATGATTTCCTGTTTCAAGGCGAACCGAAACGTGGACGCAAAGATCAGGAATTCTTCCAGCGGGTGACTGACGATGTCAATCTTCGTGCACTGGTTCACGAACTTAATTTTGAAGCGGCCAAGATAGCGCGTCGCGCCGCGGATCGGGTAGCAAATGAAACCGGACTCCGGCGATTTGTTGGCGGCTCGATGGGGCCTCTTCCTGTTGCCGGCTCGATCTCGCCCGATGTAAACGATCCAGCGTTTCGCGCGATCTCATTCGATCAGCTTCGCCAGGCTTATTTCGATGAAGCGGAAGCACTGCTCGAAGGCGGTGTCGATCTTCTTATCGTCGAAACCATTTTCGATACTCTCAACGGAAAGGCTGCGTTGTTTGCCATCGCCGAAGCATTGGAGAAAAGCGGGAGCAACGTACCGTTAATGATTTCGGGCACCGTCATTGACAAGTCCGGACGCAACTTGAGCGGACAAACAGTGGAAGCGTTGCTCATTTCGATCGCGCATGCCCGGCCGCTGATCCTCGGGTTGAATTGCTCACTCGGTCCCGACGAAATGGAGCCGTTCATCGAAGAGCTGGCGCGCATCTCGCCGTATTACATGAGTGCGTATCCGAACGCGGGCCTGCCCGATGCGCTCTCGCCCACCGGTTTTCCGGAAACTGCCGAAACATTTGCGCCCAAGGTTGCGAAGTGGGCGCAGAACGGCTCGCTCAACGTGGTCGGCGGTTGTTGCGGCACAACGCCCGATCACATCCAGGCGCTGGCAAAACTAGTCCGTAAATTTTCACCCCGCGCCCTGGAAGCCGCAACCGGTAACACATGATTCTACGACTTTCCGGGCTCGAGCCACTAAACATTACTCCTGAATTCGGATTCGTTGTCATTGGCGAACGGACAAATATCACCGGGTCGCCCAAATTTTCGAAATTGATCCTGGCGGATGATTTCGACGGAGCGCTAGCGGTGGCACATCAACAAGTGCAAAGCGGAGCCAACATTCTCGATGTGAATATGGACGAGGGGATGATCGATTCGGAAGCGGCCATGACGCGCTTTCTGAATTTGATCGGCAGCGAACCGGATATTTCTCGCATTCCGATCATGATCGACAGCTCGAAATGGAGCGTCATTGAGGCGGGCCTCAAATGCGTGCAAGGCAAAGGGGTCGTCAATTCGATTAGCTTGAAAAACGGTGAAGAGGAATTTCTTCGCCAGGCGCGATTGATTCGGCGATATGGCGCGGCTGTCATCGTGATGGCGTTTGATGAACAAGGCCAGGCCGACAACCTCCAGCGTAAGATCGACATCTGCTCGCGCGCTTACAAACTCTTGACCGAGCAAGCCGGCTTTCCCGCGAGCGACATCATTTTCGATCCAAACATTCTAACGGTGGCGACCGGTCTCGAAGAGCATCGTTATTACGCGGTCGATTTCATCGAGGCCACGCGCTGGATCAAAGCAAATCTTCCAGGTGCGCGGGTGAGCGGCGGCGTGAGCAACATTTCGTTTTCTTTTCGCGGCAACAATACCGTGCGCGAAGCGATGCACGCCGCGTTTCTTTTTCACGCGATCCGCGCCGGGCTCGACATGGGAATTGTCAACGCCGGACAGCTCGCGGTTTACGAAGAGATCGAGCCGGAGCTGCGCGAGCGCGTTGAAGACGTGCTTTTGAATCGACGCGACGACGCGACTGAACGGCTAGTCGATTTCGCGGAAAGTGTGAAATCGAAAGGCAAGGCGCCAGTTAAAGATGAAGCCTGGCGGGTAGAACCTGTCGAAGAGCGTCTTAAACATGCGCTCGTAAAAGGGATCGTCGATTATATCGACACCGATACCGAGGAAGCGCGCCAACAGTGCAAACGGCCGCTCGACGTAATCGAAGGCCCGCTCATGGCCGGAATGAGCGTGGTGGGTGATCTATTCGGCGCCGGCAAAATGTTTCTGCCGCAAGTGGTGAAAAGCGCGCGAGTGATGAAGAAAGCCGTCGCGTATTTGATGCCATTCATGGAGGCGGAGAAATCAGCCGGCGCAAAGCCGCAGGGGTGCATCGTGATGGCGACAGTGAAAGGCGATGTGCACGATATCGGCAAAAACATCGTCGGGGTCGTGTTGCAGTGTAACAACTACGAAGTTGTCGATCTGGGCGTGATGGTGCCGGCTGCGAACATTTTGGAAACCGCCCGCGAGAAAAAAGCGGATGCGATCGGGTTAAGCGGACTGATTACTCCGTCGCTCGACGAGATGGTGCATGTTGCGCAGGAGATGCAGCGCGAGGGCTTTGATTTGCCCCTATTAATTGGCGGGGCGACGACAAGTCGCGCGCATACCGCCGTGAAAATCGCGCCGCATTATGGGGCGAGCACGGTGCATGTCCTTGATGCATCGCGCGCGGTGGGAGTTGTGAATTCGTTGCTGAATGACCAGTTGAAATCGGAGTTCGACACAAAAACGCGCGCGGAATATGCGCGATTGCGCGAAGAGCATTCGGCCAAGACGCGCGAGAAAAAATTGCTAACGCTGGCACAAGCGCGGGCGAATCGAAGCCCGATCGATTGGAGTAACTATGTTCCACCGAAACCGGAATGGACCGGCCCGCGAACGTTTCGCCCGTCAATTGTCGATCTTCGAAATTACATCGACTGGTCGCCGTTCTTTCACGTGTGGGAATTGCGCGGGCGTTATCCGGCGATTTTCGACGATCCGGTGATAGGGAAACAGGCGCGCGAGCTTTTCGATGATGCGCAAAACCTTCTCGATGAGATCATCGAAAAAAATTTACTGACCGCGCGAGGCATGTTCGGTTTCTGGCCGGCAAACTGCGTCGGCGACGATGTCGATCTTTACACCGACGAGACGCGAGCCGAGAAGCTCGCAACGTTTTATTTTTTGCGTCAGCAGATTCAGAAGCCAGCCGGGCAGGCAAATCATTGCCTGGCAGATTTTGTCGCGCCGGGGGTCGGCGGTCATAGATCGCCGCTACAGGATTACCTGGGCGGATTCGCGGTTTCGATTCACGGAACAGATGAGCTGGCCGAACAATTCAAGAAAGAGCACGATGATTACAGCGCCATTCTTGGCAAAGCGCTGGCGGATCGGTTCGCGGAAGCGTTTGCCGAATATTTGCATCAGCAGGCGCGGATCGCGTGGGGATTTGGGAGCGATGAAAAATTGTCTCATGCCGATCTTATCCGTGAAAAATATCGCGGCATTCGTCCGGCGGCGGGCTATCCGGCATGTCCCGATCATATAGAAAAGCGGACATTGTTCGATTTGCTGAAGGCGGAGAAGAACGCGGGAATCAAATTGACGGAATCATTCGCGATGCATCCGGGCGCGAGCGTGAGCGGACTTTATTTCTCGCACCCCGACGCAAAATATTTCGCGGTCGGGCAAATCGGACGTGATCAAGTCGTTGATTACGCTGCGAGAAGAAGCGAAGCGATTGCCGTGGTGGAAAAACGGCTGGCGCCGAACCTAGGCTACGAGAGTTGATGTAGCCACGTTGGCCCGCGACGTCTCGATCGGTTGCTGTTCGGTTGCCCTGGATTCTTTCGGCCAGACGACGTTCCAAGCCAGCCCAAATTTCTCGAAAACCCAGATGACGTAGCGGGTCACGTCGAATTCCCACCAGCGCAGTCCATGCGCGGCGCAGCGCGGCTGGGCATGATGGTTATTGTGATAACCTTCACCGAATGCGCCGATGCCGATCCAGAAATTGTTTCGACTTTGGTCGGAGGTATCGAAACTGCGATACCCAAACTGCGGCATGTGGCAGATGGAATTCACGGCCCAGGTCATATTGTACATGATCAACATCGGCACGTAGAGACACCAGAGCATGCCCACGACGCCGAGCGTCAACCAAAGTGTGATCGCGACCACCAGATGCGGGAGCACGTAGATCCACGAGCGCTCGAACAGGCGGCAATACCAAATCTTTCGCACATCCGCCGCGTAACGCTTGGAACGCTCACGGAAGCCATCCGGTTTGCGGATCAGCCACATCATGTGTGCGTAGGGAAAGCCGTGGAGCGGGCTGTGAATGTCTTCGTCGGTATCCGATTTCAAATGATGAAAGCGGTGATCGCCCACCCAGGTGACGGGATCGCCGGCCAACATCACAGCCGAGCCATTCGCTAATAGAAACTTGAGCCACTCGCGCATTTCGAAACCGCGATGCGTCAGATATCGATGAAGATAAAGCGTCGTGCTAAGTCCGCCCCAGAGGAAGAGCGTGAGCATGATCGGCAAATAAGAAAGCTGGAAACGCGTCAGGAGTCCGATCACTCCGAGCAACTGCAATACGATCAGGACAATGAAAATGAGGAGATTAAACTTTTCGTGCTTAAACATGCGGCGGGAGCGGGTTGATTGAGCGAGGACGAGAGCAGCCAACCGGGCCGCAGTTAAATCCAGAACATGTGAGTATCGCACGCTACGCCGGCAGCAGCAAATCGTTATTTGGGCGAGCGTATGGATTGGTCGGGGCGAGAGGATTTGAACCTCCGACCTCGTGGTCCCAAACCACGCGCTCTACCAAGCTAAGCTACGCCCCGAACTTCGGCGTGATTCTTTATCATGGATAGCGCCTTCCCGCATGCGGAAATTCGGGTACATTGGGGAGAAAACTGGGAATGAAAATAAACGGGCTGATGATTGCGGCGCTGGTGGGAAGCATGACGCCGGCATTGCATGCGCAGGATACGGCGCCACCGTCTGTCGATCTTTACTCGGAGCAGCAACAACCAAAGGTTACCAACCCAACCTCTCCGGAACCGGCCGTTCCAAACGTGCCCGAGCTTTCCCAGCTTGACGACGCTTTTAAGCCAAAATCGCTAGGGAAAGAAGCAGATGCCCACCGGTTGCATATCGAATGGAGACAATTAAAAAACCGAGTCGCGAACGATCCCTTAGTCCGTGCGGCAGAGGCGGCTACTCACGGTGCGCGCACCGACTTGGAGAAGCGGAAACTCCTGCGCGATTATTACAACGTTTATTACGAACGAATGTTAACGCTGGCGTCAAGCACGGAAATGAAATTAGCGCTCGAGTCATTTAAGACCAACCATGTGGGTGCGCTTGCTCAGCCGCGCGTGCGACCTTCGACGGACGGTCCTCAGCCAACTCCAGCGCCATCTCCAATACCGCCTCAAACACATCGAAAACATCGACCGTAATGTTTGTTCAGCCAGCCAGCTTGCCGTGTCGCATCGCGCAGTTATTCTAGACACGATTTGTGGCGCGTTCGTCTAGTGGTTAGGACACAGCCCTCTCAAGGCTGGTGCACGGGTTCGACTCCCGTACGCGCTGTTTTTACTTTCACGGATAATTCCGTGGCCAGATGTGATGGTTACTGACTTTTCACCACCGTTCTCCGCCTAAGTGGCGGCAAATTCTCGCCATATTTCCAAATTAGCCACGGCAATCCGCGCGCCCTCCAGAGCCGTGGAATGAAACGGCGTGGCTGCGTGAGCAGGCGCAGGAACCAACCGAGATAAAGGCGATCTACCCAATCGGGAATCGTAATCTGATCGCCTGTGATGAAGCCAAGCGCGGCGCCGGTGCAATGAATCGCCGGCCGATAAGATAAATTTTCACGCAGATAATATCCGAGCTTTTCCTGAGGCCCGCTGCCGATCGCGATCAGCACATGCGCAGGGCGGCGATCCTCGATGAGCGCAACAAGATGTCGATCTTCGACCTCCAATCCGTATTGCGGCGCGATGTAGCAACTGTCAGATCTCACGGCGCGACCTTGTCGGCGCGACCAATCCAGCAATCTTCGGCGTGCACTCTCACCCGGCAGGATCCAGAAAATCTCAGCGGTCCCCTCACCTTTCAACTCGGCGAGCAATTGCTGCAGATATTTAAGACCGGAAACGCGTCGGATCCTTTCATGCTGTAGCAATCGCCACATAACAACCATCAAACCGCTGTCAGCGATCGCCAGATCGGCCGCGACCACGGCGCGGCGATATGGCTCGTCGTGGCACAGCCGCGCAAAACATGTCCCGGATGGAGCAACCAGAAAACCGCCATGCCGCAATATGAAGGCGACTGTTTCATTGACATCTTCGTCAAAGAAGCGAATGCCGAGAATTCTCCGGGTGGCAGCCATTGGATAAATATCGAATATCCAAACTCCAATATCGAATAGAAACCAGAAGTCAGGATTCAGGATTCAGAATTCGAGCGCCCCGTCTCGCATTGGTGTGCGGTCTCATTATTTCGGGCAGGACAGAGCTCGCCGCTCCAAACGGCATTGAACCCCTAATCATTCCCGATTCGCTTTACCCCTGAATTTGGTAATATATCGGCCCATGCAATCAATCGCGGCCCAGCGACCAGCCGCACCGGCTACGCCCATGCCTTTAAAGCACTGGTCCGTCGGTGCGCTCGCTGCTCTCATTGCGCTGGCAACACTCTGGTTTGTCCTTTGCTGGCAACTCAGCGGCGAATGGTCGCTCAACGAACAATACAACTACGGGTGGTTCGTTCCGTTCTTCGCGCTCTATCTTTTCTGGCTTCGGTGGGAAGACCAGCCGCCTCTGGAAATCCCAAATCCCAAATCCCAAATCCGCAATCACCGCGTCGCCGCGATAATCGCGGCACTGGTCGGCTTCGCCGCGCTTCTCTTACTTCTGCCCGTTCGTCTTTTTGAAATAGGAAATCCTGATTGGCGTCCACTCAGCTGGGTCCACGCGTCCATCGTCGCAACGCTGACGCTCTTATATGTCTGGCACAGAGGTGGCACGCTCTGGCTGCGACATTTCGCATTCCCCATTCTTTTCATATTCATCGCCGTGCCGTGGGTCACCCCAATCGAAGTACCGGTGGTGCAAGGTTTGATGCAAATCGTTGCGGCGATCGCGAGCGAAATCGCGGCGTTATTTGGGATTCCTGCGCACCTCGAGGGCAATCTGATCCGCATTCCCAACGGACTTGTTGGAGTCAACGAAGCATGCAGCGGCGTGCGCTCGTTGCAAACGTCGCTCATGATTGGTCTGCTCTTCGGCGAATTAAAGCGATTGTCGATCTTGCGCCGCGTTGTGCTCATCGCGGGTGCAGTTGCTATCGCCTTCGTCGGCAATTGCGCGCGCGCATTTTTTCTCGTCTGGATTGCCGAGACGAAAAACATCGCGGCGGTCAACCAATGGCATGATCTTGCGGGCTACTCGATCGTGGCTGCGGTTTTTGTGGGTTCGCTGGTGTTAGCAACTGTGCTCGCCCGGAAGAAGAAAGGCCTCCCGCCTTCGCCAAAGCGCTCCGGCGTGGCAGGCCCGCCTTCGCCGAGCCTGCAGCGCGGCAGGCAAAATTGGGGATTCGTTCCTGCTTCCTGCCTTGTTGCCGCTCTTTGCTGGGTGGCATTTATCGAAATCGCATCCGAAGCATGGTATCGCTCGCACGAGCGACATCTCGCGCCAGTGGCGCGCTGGACCGTGCGTTGGCCAAAGGATGCGCCTGGTTTCCATGAAATCAAAATCGAGGAAGCCGTGCGTGCCAACCTTCGTTATGACGACGGGCGCGAAACCGTCTGGAATACGCTTTTTCCAATCCCAAAAGGTTTCGGACCGACCGCGCAGACTGCGGCCGCGAAATGCACTTTGTTCTTTTTTTGTTGGAAACCCGGAAGCACCAGCGTGGTTCGCGCACGCGCCCACCGGCCCGATATCTGTCTGCCAAACGTGGGATGGCATCAGATTTCCGACCGCGGTGTCGCTCAGTATGCTGTAGAGCGAGGTTTTTCAGTCCCGTTTCGTCATGTGGCGTTTGTTCATCGCCGCAGCGGCGCCGTTGCGCATACTTTTTTCTGCTTACAAGAAGATGAGCTTCATCCAACCGAGCCGCGGCCCGACCTGCAGATTTCCAATGGCTTCCAACCGAGGGCGGATTGGTCGTTTCGAGGAAGAGCGCACGTGGTCTTCAATGGAGTGCGCAACATGGGTCAGCAAGTAATGGAATTGATATTTGTTTCGTCCCCGGAAGTGGATGACGGAGCCGCCGAAAGGAAATTTGTCGAGCTCGTTCCCAAGCTCATCAAAGTGGAAGATGAAAAGTAGACTTCAGGGAACAGAAGGCAGGGATCTCTCGACCCATGCGTGACGCCGACTTCATGTTGACCGCCGAGGAACGGCGCTTCAAGCAACTCAGGCGACGCAAAATCATCGTCATCGTGATCGGCCTTGTGCTGGCGTCCGGGCTCGTGTTTCTGAGCATCCGTCCGGCAACGAGCGCGATCAAAACCTGGCAGGCGCGCCGCCACGCTCAGAAAGCTTTCAGCTACATCGACAAGGAAAATTGGACGGAAGCGCACAAGGAAGCGACTGCCGCTTATGAACTTCGTCCAAAGGACCCGCAAGCGCTGCGCGCGGTGGCGCGTTTTCTTTCGCGGACACGCCAAATCGAGGCGCTCGATTTCTGGAAACAGGTCGCGGAAAAAACTCCGCTCACGCATCAGGACGTACGCGATGAAGCAACAATCGCGATCATTGCCGGCGACAGAGAGCGTGCCGAGGCTGCGGTGCGGGTGGTGACGGGCCCGCAGGCGGAGCCGGCCGACTGGCTGCTCGCCGCGCAACTCTCGCTCCAGAAAAATCTGCGCGACGAAGCAAAGTCTTACTTGGAGAAAATCATAGCAGACCAGCGCACGACGGAGAGCCAACAGTTGCGAGCGACACTGCTTCAGCTTGCGTTGGCCGAAGACAATCAGAGCGAGCGAACAAACGCTCTGACACGGCTCAAGAAATTAGCCCAAGGCAAAGCTGCGCCGTCGCTCGATGCCCTGGTCGTCCTCGCGCAAAACGCGCTCTCCATTCCCGCCGAATCAAGCGATTCCGCCGTCGCGCATGAGGCTGTCGATCTTTCCCGCGCCCTCGATAGCCATCCCCTGGCGAAAGCGCAGCATAAACTGCTTGCGCTCGATCTGCTCGCGCACGTCGATCCGGCGCAGCGGGAGACGATTATCGCCCGTGCGATTGCCAACTGGAAGAATGCTGAACCCGAGGATCTTGTGGCGCTTGGTGACTGGTTAAATGGCAAAAGAGAATTTCAAAAAACGCTCGATACGATCCCGCTGGAGAAAGCGATTCAATCGCGCGATCTTTTTGCGCGATACCTGGATGCGCTCGGTGGCCTCGGCCGCTGGGACGAAGTCAAACAACAGCTCGAGAGCCAGCGTTTCCTGCTCGATCCGGTCGCGCAGAGCATGTATCTCGCGCGTTGCAACAGTCAGCTCGGCGAAGAAACCGCTGGCGAAAATAATTGGCGAGCCGCGCTGGAAATCGCCGGAACGGACGTGTCAAGATTGATGACCCTCGGGGAGTACGCGGAAAAAAATGAGAACGTTCAAATCGCCGAGGCCGCTTATAATAAAGCCGCGACAGTGTCGCCGAAGTTGCGTCCTGCCCAGGATGGCCGGCTGCGGCTGGCGCAGGCGAGTCGTGATACCGAAAAATTACATACCGTCCTGGCTCAAATGCTGGCGCTCTGGCCGCATGATCCAGCAATTCAAAACGACGAAGCTTACACACGACTAATGCTTTTGCCGGCTAAAGCCGAAGAGACCCCGCAGTCGCGAAGCGAGGTCGGCTCGATTGAGCAGCTCGCCGAGAAATTAATTGAGCGCGAACCGGCCAGCCTGCCGCACCGCACGCTCCTTGCGCTGGCTCGGCTGCGGCAAGGTCGCGCTGCGGAAGCGCTCCAAGTCTATGCAAATATCAACGTCCCGGCGAGCGTCCTGACGCCGTCAGCGCTCGCTGTGCATGCAGCAATTCTGGCAGCAACCGATCATCCTGAAGATGCGCGCACGGAAAGGGCCCAGGTTCCGTTCGATAAGTTGCTGCCGCAAGAACGCGCCTTGATTGAAGGCAGTGACAAGAAGTGAATGATAAGAGAAGTCTGGAAATGACCAGGGAGACGCCACGATCACCCGCAGTTATCCGATGAGCTGGGTCACGATTGCCTGGTCGATGAACACGGCTGCGTGTTTGACACTCGCGGCGATCTACCTGCTGGTCTGGTGCAAGCAGCGCCAAAGCTGGGTGCATCTCGTATTTTCGTGCAGCGCTGTGGCGGGGGCGGCGCTTACGGCATTCGAACTGGCATTAGTGCGAGCACAGACCGTCGAACAGTACGGGGCAATCCTGCGTTGGGCGCAGCTTCCCATTTGGGCAGTTGTCGTGTCACTCGTAATCTTCGTGCGGCTTTATTTCCGCGCGGGGCGCCTCTGGCTGGGATGGAGTATCTGCGGTCTCCGCACGCTGGCGTTGATCCTGAATTTTATTTTTGTACCGAACCTCAGCTATCATCAAATTACCAGCCTGAGGCAGGTTTCGTGGTGGGGCGGTGAGACGGTCTCGGTTCCAGTTGGCGTGACAAATCCGTGGATTTTAGTCGCTCAACTCAGTTTGCTGCTGCTCATTGTTTTTTTCATCGACGCGACAATAACTGTCTGGCGACGTGACCGGAAGCGCGGGCTCGTCGTCGGCGGCGCTCTGATCCTCTTTAGCTTGATCGCGGTGGGCCAGGTGGTGCTGGTGGTCTGGGGAATTATCACGATCCCATTTCTCGCCGCTTTCCCATTTCTCGGCCTGCTAGCCGCTATGACCTATGAGCTGAGCAGCGACATGCTTCGCGCGGCCCAACTCGCGCGTGAGTTGAAAGTGAGTGAAGCAGCGCTGCGCAGCACCGAGCGGGGTCTGGAGCTCGCGGTAAATACCGCCGGAATTGTCGTGTGGACCTGGGACATCCCGCGAGATGAAGTTTGGCTTTCTGACAAAGATCGCGCTCGTTTGGGCTTCTCTAAGGACGAGAGACTTAGCGCAGAGAGCATCCGTAGAGTTATCCATCCGGAAGATCGTCAACTTGTGCGTAACTTGGTGGAGGGATCCTTGAAGACAAGAGACGAAGTCGAAGCTGAATACCGCGTAGTGCTGCCCGACGGCAAAGTTCACTGGATGACAAGGCGCGCGCACATCGAGTTCGACCACAGGGGCAAGCCGGTATGGGAGCGCGGCGTTTTGATCGACATCACCGAACGCAAGTTGGCGGAAGAGCGTTTCCGGCGAGTGGTGGAGGCGGCGCCCAGCGGGATGGTGATAGCTAATAGCGAAGGCAGGATCACCCTTGTCAACGAGCAGGTCGAGGCCGCCTTTGGTTACACACGCGATGAGCTAATCGGTCAGCTCATTGAGATGCTTGTTCCCGAGCGATTCCGGTCTCAGCACGCCGGCTTTCGCCACGGTTACTTTGGCGATGCCCAGGCTCGCCCGATGGGCGCGGGGCGCGAACTCTTTGCACGACGCAAGGACGGCAGCGAGTTTCCAGTCGAAATCGGTCTCAACCCGATTCGCACTCCGGAAGGCCTCTCTGTTTTGGCTTCGATTGTCGATATCAGCGAGCGGAAGCGGGCGGAGCTCGAGCAGGCGCGTCAGCGCAACGAGCTGGCACACCTCTCGCGGGTCACGATGCTCGGCGAACTTTCCGTCTCGCTCGCGCACGAGCTCAACCAGCCGCTTACCGCTATTCTCAGCAACGCGCAGGCCGTGGAGCGTTTCCTCGCGCAGGACGATGTCGATCTCACCGAGGTGCGCGAAATTATCAGTGACATCGTTGCCGAAGACAACCGCGCCGGCGAAATAATCCGGCGTCTGCGCCTGCTGCTGAAGAAAGGCGAAGCGCAACATCATTCTGACGACATCGATATCAACAACATCGTCCAGGAAGTACTAAAATTAGCGCGCAACGATTTTATCAATCAAAATGTTGCCGTGACTGCTGAACTCGGGGAGAACCTACCCCAAGTCACGGG
>WNFR01006065.1_pt1 | contig 12350 bp, 12 predicted proteins | sample 5400221 | NCBI WGS metagenome assembly WNFR01 (sample SAMN13153357, study PRJNA577476) | soil metagenome | isolation source: 40 cm soil under Madrone tree | place: USA:California | collected 2016-06-14 | reverse complement strand
TTTGTGTATTGACCGATCTTAGACCGACGTTTATCTTTTCGCAAATCTTTCATTCACTACAACCTGCCGGTTTATCCCGGCGCACAGGAGTATGTAACATGCGCAAGCCGATTATTCTCTTGGCGAGTATCGCAATCAGCGCCGTCGTAGTGTTATCTGGAACGTTAACGAGAAAAGGATCAGATCACGAAAAACGCGGCACTCCGCGGGTAACTACTGGCAATGGGTCACAAACGTCCAAAGACCCTCCGGGAACGATTGACGGATCGTCTACGCCGCAGTTGATTCCGGACGTAGTAGCCTACGAGCTGTTCCTCAACTTCTTTTCCAACCGTGCTCCTAATGAGCGCGCCAAGTTGCAGGCGTACTGTAAACAGACCGGCTTGGCTGGCGTCGACTTAGATTCCATATTCGCAGTGGCTAATTACTATCAGCAACAAGTTGCTCCGATTAACGCCAGGGCACAGGCAATAAGGGAGAGTAATCGAGGATCGATGATGCAAGACCCAATGATCGTCAAAGCGCAATTGGCGCCCATCGCGGCAGAGAAAGCAGCGCTTGTTCAAGAGGTGATAGCGAAGATCCCCAATTTCGTGGGAACCGGTAGAGCGTCGGCGATTCGACAGCACATCGATGATCGGATTAGACCGCACACCAAGATTGTACCGGATTCCGGCATGTCACAAACGCAGACTCAGACTCCGTAGAGTTAGATCAATCTTGAGTTTCGCGCGCTGAAAAGATGATTACTAAGTGAAGGAGAGGAGTAGCGAAGATGTCAGAGAGGCATTTGAGCGAAATCAGCCCTAGTGGAACTCGAATCGTCGGTTCTCACGTGTTTATCCTGTTGATTTTTCTAATCTTTATTTTCAGTGTTCCAACATTCGGGCAGCAGATTTCGGCCTATTCAGACTCATGGGCTGACGATGATGGTACGATATACAGTTGTGGAGTTACCGCGGATTCGGCCAACTCTTACGGACACACATATTGGACGTCGACGACGCTCACCAGTCCCTCCGGTCGGACCTCTTCTGGCTGGTCATCGCAAGACAATAGCTATAACGCCTACACTAGAGTTGAGACTTCGCTACCTTGGGACTGGAATGACTTGGGCGATTATTCAGAGCAAAGTCAACATTCGTTCTATTGCCCGACGTACGGGCGGACTATGTCCTTCTATATGGGCGCCGGCGGCAAGGCAGGGTACTCGCAGGCTTCTTATACCTTTGAATCTGGGGGTCTTCTTTGTACGTACCATATCATTCCCGACTGCTATGTGCGATGCGGCCCTACGTATATATATAGGGGGACCGAAACCGCTTGCCCAAGTTGTTCTATACGCATCCAGTATTGGTACGAAACTTCCAGCGGGTCCATTTACTGCCTTCCATTAAACGTCACTTACGTCGATTCGCCCGCCGGGTGTCCACCCTGCTATAATTATCCCTAAGATTAAGAGCTATCGTTATGCGCCGCTTTTTTTGGTTTGGTATTTTTTTGTTGACATTTGCTCTCGGCGTCGTTTTCAGCGTTTACCATAAGGCTATAGTCTGCTGTGGAACGGCTGTGCTTCACGCTCGCGAGGACGTCCTGAAGCTAGATCTCCAGGCAATGCGTCAAGCGATAAGCCAATACACGTCTGAGAAGGGCTTTCCACCGCAATCGCTGGATGATTTGGTAAAGGCCGGCTACCTTCATCAGAACTCACCTGATCCCATTACAGAGAAGCGGAACTGGCGAGTTATTCTTGCCCCTCCTGAATATCCATCGAAAGGACCGCCTGGGATAGTCGATGTCCGTAGCGCAGCAGTCGGGAAGTCGTCTGACGGCAGTTTGTATAGCGAGTGGTGAAGGGGCGCCTGGAATTTAGTAACCCTCATAACTCGTCAGATTCCGATTGATCATACTATAAAGCAAGGAACTGAAGACCGGAGGTTGGTAAGCACGTTCAGGCCCACGTCGCGAGGGCGTGATCGTGCCGTAGCCGCTTGTTAGGTGCGTTCACCATCGTCTCTTTTCTGCAGACTTCGGATTAATCAGACCATCACTGTCTCGCGACGTTCGGCGGCTTGTTTCGCCAGGAGCCCGTTGGCTTTCGCCAGCACGTCAGCTACAGCGTAGGGCTTAGAGATCACTTGATCGATTCTTGCTTTTTGATAATCCTCATCCGCAATCATTTCTGAAAAACCGGTTGCGATAATCACGGGCAGGTTAGGGCGAAACTCTTTGACCCAACGCGCGACGTGCAGACCGCTCAACTCGGGAAGGCCCAGGTCGCAAACCATCAAATCAAATTCCGCTTTGTCGAGGCGATCGAGGGCTTCGGCGCCGGTGGCGGCCTCGACCACTTCATGACCATAGGCGCGGAACGCATCGTTCAAGAGCACACGCACTTTCTCTTCATCTTCGACTACCAAAACGCGCGCTGCCTTCGTTCCGTTAGTCGGCGCCAAAGGTGTGGCCACCGCAGGCTCAGACGATTCGTGAAGCGGCAGAACCACCTCGAAACGAGTTCCTTTTCCGGGTTCACTGGTAACGTTGATATGGCCACCGTGATTCTCAATTATGCCGTGCGATGCCGAGAGCCCAAGACCGGTGCCGCGTTCGCCTTTGGTTGAATAGAAAGGTTCGAAAATGCGCGCAATGACTTCTGGTGGCATACCGGATCCTGTGTCCGCAACCCAGAAGCAGGCGTTTAGACCATCGTTGCGTGTTCCGATTTCGATTGCTCCACCGTGGGGCATCGCATCGACGGCATTGAAGATCAAGTTGAGCACGACCTCGCGCAATTCGGACGAATCACCCAAAGTCAGCACTGCTTTGGGTGTCCGCATGCGCACTTCGATCGTGCCAGTGCGATGCGCCGATTCTGCTTGCCATTTGGGTCGCGCGATCTCAACACTGGAAACAACAAGTTCGCTCAAATCGACCGGGGCGGACACCCGAGTCGAACCACGGCGCGAGAAGTCGAGCAACCGACGCAAGGTTTGTGAACAATCCCCGACCGCCTGAGTGATTACTTCGAGGCTTTTCTTGTTTGGTTCATCGGCGCCGCTGCGCATCAAGAGCAACTGCGCCCTCCCTTGAATCACCGTTAGCGAATTATTGAGATTGTGCGCTACGCCCGCAGCGAGTTCGCCTAACGCGCGCAGCTTATCAGATCGCGCGGCGCGCTCCTGGGCCAACTTGCGTTCCGTGATGTCGCTCATGAAAACCATCACTCCGGTTATACTTCCGTCATGCCACAGTGGGGACGTATGGGCATCCATGCAACGGATGCGGCCGTCGGCGCAGATCGTGCGCACCTCGAATTGTTTTTGTTCGCCGGCGAGCGTGCATTGGACCGCGGCGCCCGCTTCTTCCCTCGACTCAGAAGTGACAATCATGCTGAAGTCCTGACCGAGAAGGACTGAGCGTGTCAGGCCGCTATCGAGTTCCGCGCGCTGATTCATCCAGCTGAAGCGATGCTCGGCATCAAGCGTATAGATTTCGTCGGGAGCAAGATCGACCAGACTAGAGAGAAACGCACGTTGCTTACTTGCTTCTTCCTCGACGTCTCGCAAGTCAGATATGTCGCGGGCAATGACGATGCAGCCCGTTGCAGACTCTTGTTGCTGATCTTTGGTCTGGGGAACCACGCGCACCAGCAACGGTCGACGCGCTTTGTTTTCGGCGGGGATCTCGACTTCGACAGCGGCGCCATTAGTCATGGCGCGATCAACCATGCAGCTAACCCCTGCCAATCCCCAGAGCATGTCGCAACAGCGACGCCCCGACAGGAACGCCCGCCGCGCCTGCTCCAACGATTCGCCGGCGCGATTGATCTTCTTCAGCCGCTTGTCGGCGCCGAAGATGTAAACCGCATCCGGCAAACTGTCGATCGTCGCCTCCCACATGCGGTCGGTAGCCATCAACGTGTTGACAAGTTTGATATGCGCTTCTGTTGAACTCATTTCGGAAGTGCAGGCTCGCTGGAGTATTCAACGACAGGAGTGGCAGTGCTGCCCGTCACGCGCGCGTGGCAAGGCGTATGCCAAGAGGAAATGTTGGCCTGCGCCGCAAACTCTGGTCGAAGTCCCGGAAAAAGCGTCGCCTTCGCGTTACCGCTGGTGACAGAGGTTGGAAGGATCGTTCACAGTGACGGTTCAGCCTGACAATTTGTCCGAGCAGGCCGACAGCCTGTCATGAATAGCAAATGAGAAATGGCAAATGATCAGTTCTTCGGTTCATATTCACCGCGAGCGCGAGCTGTTTCATAATCCGAATCCACGAGGCGCATCGACAAGCGCACGGGTCGATAGTCGAAAGGAGCGGGGCCGCCCAACGCATTTTGAATGGCGTTGACAATGCCGTCCTGATTATGACGAAAACGGGGCACGTTGCCGTGCTGATTGAGGATCACGAATAGCACGACCCGGCCGCTCTTCGTTTTCATTTCGCCTACCAGCGAGCTGGCGCCTCCATCCGTGTGCACAAGAGTTCCGGTTTTTGCAATCACGCTGCCTCGCTCCATCGCATCTGTGTAACGATCCTCCAGCGTACCCGGATCGATGCCCGCCACCGGCAGAATATCTGAGAGCGAAAGGTTGTGTTTCCGCAGCTCGTCGCTGAGCGCTCGCAGAATCTTCATCATGGCGCGGGGCGTCACGCGATTAATACCGAGGCCGCTAGTTGACGACAACGCGATTTCGTTGGCATCGATTTTGAGTTTGTCCGCCAGCGTCGCGCTTACTGCCTGTGGCCCGCCGACGTTCTCCCCAATGCGTTCGGCCATGAAGTTGTTCGAATAACACAGCAGGACTTTCAGAACGTCCACGAGTTTGCTCGATTTGTGAGTGAGCAATGGGACCGCGTCCGGCGGCGCTGAACCAACTTGCACGTCGCCGGAGATTGTTACGCTCGGCACGTTGCTAAGACTCTCTTTGTCACCAACCAGTGTCCGCTCGTCGAGCCATGCTCGCGTTGCGGCTGTCGAGCGGCGCGCCGCGTCCAAGCTTTCAAGAAACTGCTGGCCGGAGTGTTTCGCCGACCAGTCAAAGTTCATCGTGAAGCCCGGGGCGACAATCAAGGTACCAGTGATTGTACGAATCCCAAGCTGGTTCAACTGGCGGGCCAGCATAATGGCGTGTTCGTAATGAAAAGAGGGATCGCGTCCCGTGACCATCAAGTCTCCCGTCAACGTGCCAGTTATCTTGTCGATCTTGCCGCCAGCCCACAGCGAAGTCACAAAACGATGCTCGGGTCCGAGGTTCTGCAAAGCCACGAGCGCGGTTGCCAGCTTGACCGCCGAGGCCGGATTGAATCTTTCGTCAACCGATTGTGCGGCGACTGTCGATCCCTCGAGGGTCTCCGCGAGCAAGCCCTGCAATCCATAAATTGACGTCAGATATGACGGCTGCGCCGGCCCGGGTGTGACGGGCGGGATTGACCGAGGCATTCCTGAGTTATCCGCTGATGGTTGAGTTGGTTCTGCTCGCTGCTTTGCGTCAGACTGCAAGACAGTAGTCGCGGAACTTTGTTGACCAAACGCGAGGGCCGCGCCCAGCAACACAATGGCCAAGGCAATTTCTGTCTTCATCAATCTCTGTCGTGCATTCATCACTGAAATGATAGTTCGTTCCGGAATGCGCTGAGCGGGTGGCCTCGCGTCGTCGCCGCTAATCATATCACGGAATAAGTTTGCGAGGGCCGGGCATTCCAAAAACGCTCGACTTCGATGCTGACAACTGGTCTCAGGATGCATTGTCCGAGCGTGGTTCGGTGTCGCAAGTTCGTTGACAGGGAAATGAACGCGCACCTAGAATTCAACTGTTGAAGTTGTGCCACCCGATCATGCACCGGTAACCGTCGACCGTTTGCGCGTCACACATTTGGCGCGACGCCACGAGATTCGAGCCAGGTTGAGCGAATTCACCGAAGTTTGGCACACGGCTTCAGACGCACGCTTGTGGGAAGAGATGGTCTTTTGCATCTTCACCGCCGGCGCATCGGCAAAAATGGGTCTGCGTGCGGTAGAAGCGGTGCGGCCCTTATTGAGAGCCGGTAGACGGAAGACTATGACACGCGCGCTGATCGAGGCGGGCGCGCATCGCTTTCCGAATGCGAGACCGGGATACATCGTGATCACGCGAGATTACTTACAGAGATCGTTTTCGATGCGCCTACGCGAACGACTGGAAGGCTTTCGTGACGCGTCTGAACGTCGTGATTGGCTGGCCCAAGACCCGCGCATCAAAGGACTCGGCTACAAAGAGGCGAGCCACTTTTTGCGGAACATAGGCTTCAAAGGATACGGTATCCTGGACAAGCACGTCGTTAGATGTCTGGCAGAGATGGGCGTAATTGAGTCGGCAAAGCCGCCGAGCAGCCGCAAAGCTTATCTTGAAACCGAGGCGCGCATGCGAGAATTTGCCGGTCAGGTTAGGATTGATTTTGACGAGCTTGACCTGGTGCTTTGGTCGATGAAAACGGGCGAGGTTCTCAAGTAGTGAGAATACCATCCCATAGATCCACCGTTTCACGAATCGGCGTGCTGGCGCTGGTTTGTTTCGCCTTGGCAGTCCTTGTCGTGGCCAGGCCGGCGGACAACGAAAAGTCGCGCAGCCGCGCTCAGCGGGCCCTCCGCAGCGGAGACTTCGAGCGCGCCGAACAAATTTATCGCGAGTTGCTGGCGAAAGACGATCGCGACATGGACGCGCGGCTCGGGCTGAGTCACGCGCTGCTCAAACAACGACGGTTGCAAGACTCCTTCGATCACGCCGCGCGGGTCATCGCCATCGATCCGCTCTCGGCACGCGCGCACGCATTGCTCGGATCGGCCATCCTGGCTTCAGGAGACTTCCGCCTTTCCGTGGAAGAGTTTCGCACTGCGCTAAGTTTGGATGACAACCAGGCGATGGCCATCGCCGGCCTGGCGATGGTCGATTATTACGAGAACCGCCTGGGCAGATGCGTGTCCGGACTGCGTCGCGCCGCGAGCATCGACCCCGACGAACCGGACTACGTTTTCAGCCTCGGCCAAGCCGCCGCGCGGTCCGAAAGGTATAAGGAAGCTGCGGATGCTTATGAGCGCTTTCTAATCATTGCTCCGCGCACCGACGCCGATCGCCGCGCGCGCATTCGCGGCCTAATCGACTTCTTGCGTTATCTGGGACAACAAAGTTCGCTCTACGATCTTGAAGGTGCGGATCGAACGGTGGTCGAGTTCGAGAACCGCGATAATCGCCCGATTGTCAAAATTCGAATCAACGGCTCGAAGGATTATCTTCGCTTCGTACTTGATACTGGTTCGGGCATGTCGGTGATTTCGGAAGAGACCGCTCGAAAATTGGGCCTTAAGCCGGTCGCGCACGGAGGTCTGGCGCGTGCGGTTGGTGGTGGCGGGCGGTTTGAGATCGTTTATGGATATCTCAGTTCGATCGATATCGGCGAGGTTCGCATCGCCAGCGTGCCGGTCTACATCCGACATTTCTTTGACGATCATAATCCGGTCGATGGATATCTTGGGATTGCGGCATTGGGCCGGATGATAACTTCGGTTGACTATGGAACGCAGAGCCTGACGTTGATTCGTCAGCGCAACAATGATATCGATCTGGGAAAGCTCGTCAACAGCCTCGGAAAATCCGATAACGTTCAGACCGTCGAATCCAGACCGGGCTTCAATGTTCCTGTGCGAACTACCGCGAGCGGTTTTTTGAGTGGCGAAATTCTGATAGATGGAGTCAAGAGACCGCTCAATTTCATTATCGATACGGGCGCGACCGTTACGGTAATGGCTGAGAAGTTGGCCGCGCAGGATGAGGTTCAGCCTTTCATCAAAGAGGGTCGGATGCGAGTGTTCGGAGCCGCGGGCATCGCCGAAGATGTGAAGATGGCCTTGCTCCCCAAAATTTCTGTGGGCGCTTATTCTCGCGAGAGGGTAGACGCGGCCGTGCTCGATCTCGAGCCGGTAAATGAAACCGCGGGCTTCCTCCAAAGCGGAATTCTCGGCGGTAATTTTCTTCGACACTTTCGCGTCGTTTTTGATTTTCAGAGGGGCGTAGTGCGGCTTGAGCCGCTGGATGCAAGCGCGGTCCAAATAGGCAGTCCAACACCCGAAAGCTCTCTCCACTAAAGATGAAACCGAGCACTTATCTTGAGACGTCGGTTATCGGCGCGTATCTGGACAATGGCGAGCCCTTTCGTCGCGACCTGACGATTCGCTGGTGGGAACATGAATTGTCAGAATATCGGGCGGTAATCTCGCCGCTGGTGACGAGCGAACTTGGACGTGTGGCTGAGCCTCATCGTTCCGCCTACCTTAAATTGGTCGACGGACTCGAACAGGTCGAACTCACAGAAGAAGCGGCAATACTCGCCGAAGGCTATGTCTCGCGCGGAATTTTTCATCGCAAGTTTATCGCCGATGCTTTACACGTAGCGGTTGCTTCATTCCACAAAATCGATTATCTAGTTACATGGAACTTCGGTCATTTGGCGAACGTTAGGCGGCAAGCGCGCATCCGCCTGTTCAATACGGCAGCCGGGTTTTTCGTTCCCATGATCGTGACGCCGGAGTTTTTGGTTTCGGAAGCAACCGAAACTGAGGCTGCTTAAATTTGAGATTTGAGATCGAAGCGTGTACCGCAGACCTAAATTCTTAACCGTGCTGCACGAGATTCGCGAGACGATGTCGCGCGAAGCCGACTATGACGTCGATCTCTTTGCGGAGATGGTGCGGTCCGGCGCGCGCCCGCAACATGGTCCGGCGCGCAACATTCGCGGCCAGAGGAAACACTCGCCGCGCAATGATGAAATCGAAATTGAGGCCGCACCGATGGACGGACGCCGTCGCGCCTCTTAGCACTTTACGCTTCGCCCTTTGCTCTTCATGGACGCTACCTTTGAAACGATTGGCTTGGAAGTGCCCAGCGAGAAGGCGATTAACTTTCTCGCCGAGCGCGCCGAGAATCATGGTGAGCCAACGCGGCTGTTGCGGCGTGGCGCGGTCCTGCATGGCCGTTGCTGGAAACTCGGAGAAGGTCTCGAAGTCTGGACCGTGCTCTACGAATCAGGCACCGGCGAAGTTTTCTACGCGAACTGTCGTCCGGGTTTTCGCGCGCGCTATATGCAGCGAATCACACCCTGGGCGCTGACCGAATATGATGAACAAGGCGAAGCAGTGGTCCACGGTTACTGCGGCGGTTCGGACACCGAAGTCCTATTCGAGCTGCAAAATCTGACGGAAGTTGGCGCGTCTGGTTTTCGCGCGCCGGCCCTGCACGTCGGCCTCTGCGGTCTGGCGTATCGCGCTCGGGTTTGCGCACGCGAGATGGAGATGCGTTGGTTGCCTCTGGAAAAAGCGGCGCCGTCGCGTGCGTCCCACGAAAATGATTGGATACTTCGCGGACGCGTGCTGGCCTTCAAACCGCTGCGCAATCCGCTTTCGGGCAGCGAACTCTACTGGATCTATCTAGATATATGCGGGCTGAAATTAGAAGTGCTGGTTAATACGCGCTCGCTAAGCGGCGGGCCGCTTTGCGTCGGCGGAACTCTTTCCGCTGAAGTTTGGCTTCAGGGTCATGTGTTCGACGAACAGGCACTGCGGCTGCGTTACGAAGGCGTCGATCCTGCTTGCTCGCCCCAGAGTTTCTGGCCACAATTTTCTCGCAGTAATTAAGGTTGAGATCGATCTATCAGATTTGAGATTTCAGACTTGAGATTTGAGATGTTTTAACTGATTCAACTGAAACTATTATCGTTTGATACCTCGCATATCGTCCCGGCTCTTGCTCTGCTTGAATGAAGCGACTGTTAATCATCATCCTCACGCTGCTGGTCCTGGCTGCTATCGGCCTCTATGTTTTCGATCAGTACTGGATTCACCATTACGATTCCCTGATTGCGCGCGAAGCTGTCCGCTATCAAATCGATCCCGATTTAGTGTGGAGCGTCGTGTATGAAGAAACCTATTTCACACCGTGGAAGAAAGGCCGCAACGGAGAGATTGGATTGATGCAAGTTACTCCGGTGGTCGCCCGCGAATGGGCAGCTGAAACCGGCTTGACGCCTTTGGAGCAACGCGCTGCCGCGGATCCCGATACGCTGTTGCGGGATCCGGAGCGCAACGTTCAGATCGGCTGCTGGTATCTCGAAAAATCCGGCCAGGAATACCGCGATTCGCCTGGTCGTGAAGCTCGCATGCTGGCGGCTTATAACGCCGGCCCCAGCCGGGCGGCGGAATGGAATCGCGTGGCTAGTGGCGCTCCGCCTTTGACCGAACAGGAATTCATCGCCCGCATCGATATCGCTTCCACGCGGGCTTACGTCAATTCAATTCTCGATCGCTATCATCGCGTCAAGGAGGCGAGAGGTGGTCCACAAAACAGCATCACCTCCAAAGCTCGAATGGGTCCTATCTTCTTTCATCAGACATGACGGTAATCTATTCAGCGCGCTGGCTACTGCCCATTGCATCGCCGATGATCGAAGAAGGCGCGCTGGTAATCGACGGTTCCACGATCGTCGCGTTTGGCCCACGCAGCGAGATAGAGTCTGCATTTCCAAATTCGCCAATAGAAGATTTCGGGCAAGCGGCGATTCTACCTGGGTTAATTAACGCACATTCCCATTTGGAATTGACCGTGATGCGAGGCTTTCTCGAATGCGAAGAAAGCGATTTTTTTGCTTGGCTGAGAAAGCTGACCATCGCGCGCATGGCTATGACCGCGGAAGATCTAATCGTCTCGGCAACCTGTGGAGCGATCGAGGCGGCGCGCTTCGGCGTTACCAGTGTTGGCGATTCCAGTTCATCAGGCCCGCAGACAATACAAGCGCTGAGACAGGTTGGATTGCGCGGCGTCGTCTACCAGGAATCCTTCGGCCCCGATCCCGAACGAGCAGCCGAGAACGTCGCGAACCTATGCGATCAAATCGGTGCGATGCGGGAATATGAAAATGATCTCGTGCGGGTAGGCGTATCGCCGCACGCGCCCTATACGGTCAGCGCAAAGCAGCTTGAGATGATTTCTCGGCTAGCCATCGATGAAAAGTTTCCCTTGATGATGCACGCGGCCGAATCACAAGCTGAGAAATTACTTTTATTGGAAGGTCGGGGCGCGTTCGCGGACGGACTTAAGAGGCGTGGTATCGACTGGCACGCTCCGCGAATCTCGACGGTTGCATATTTGCAGCGCCAAGGGGTGCTCGAAACAAGGCCTCTACTGGCGCACTGTATCGACGTCAATGAGACCGATCTCGATCTCATCAAGCAGAGCGGCGCTGCTATCGCTCATTGTCCTAAGTCCAACGCGAAGCTGGGCCATGGCTGCGCGCCCTTCGCTCAGTTCATCTCGCAGGGAATCACCGTTGGCCTGGGAAGCGATTCAGTCGCGAGCAATAACACCTGTGACATTCTCGAAGAAGCCCGTTTTGCGACGCTGATCGCGCGACTTGATTGGGGCAGGAGCCCGCGCGTTCGCAAGGACCCTGGGTCCTTCGACTTCGGTGACGGAATAGTAGACCTTCCTAATAGTCAGAAAAATGCACCAGTCACCGCGGAGCAAGCGTTGTTTGCAGCGACGCTCGATGGGGCTCGCGCGTTGGGAATCGTCGAGCAAGTCGGCGCGCTCGCGGAAGGTATGCAGGCAGATATCGTGGTTGTCGATCTCAGCGGCGCGCATCAACAGCCCATCAGCAATCCGGCAGACGCACTGGTCTTTTCCTCATCGGGACGAGATGTGCTCCTAACGATGGTCTCGGGAAAAGAGATCTATCGTCACCGTCGTGTCAGCGCGTCTGAAGAAGAATTACGAATTCGGCTGGAAAAAATTCGGGGCCGACTCGAAGGGACGTGATTAGCTGCTTTCCCTCTCCCTTTGGGAGAGGTTGGGTGAGGGCTTAGTGCCGACAACCGTTTTATTTTTTCTCGTCACAGCGGAGCGAACTTCTGAGAACAAGAAGAGATTGAAAGTGATAGTTTCTTAATTCGTCAGCTAAGCCCTCACCCCAGCCCTCTCCCAAAGTGAGAGGGAGTTTATCTGCTAATGCTAGGCAGACTGAAAACGAACCTAGCTCTTGCAAATATCCCACAGGTGTTTGATATCATGACGATCATGCCGAGCGCGCGCCGACTACTCTTAGTTGTAATTGCCATATCCCTGCTGGGTTTTGCCCTGAGCATCTCAGCCCAGAGTCCCGGCAATCCCGGGGCTCCCTCGAATCCCACTATGGTGGGACGGCGGCTCGACGACGATAAGGAGGCGCTCTACGCACAATTTACCGATTACAAGCGGAACCCCAATCCCGAACAGCAGAGGTACGCTTATCCAACCGCCAAAGCATATCTGCGCAGGTTCGGAGGCGAT
>WNFR01008368.1_pt1 | contig 12353 bp, 6 predicted proteins | sample 5400221 | NCBI WGS metagenome assembly WNFR01 (sample SAMN13153357, study PRJNA577476) | soil metagenome | isolation source: 40 cm soil under Madrone tree | place: USA:California | collected 2016-06-14 | reverse complement strand
AACGACAGCTCTAAAACGAAGGTCCCATCGCAGGATCGACGCTGAACAGCTCAGGGATCTATGCATTTCAATCAAACCAGTAAAATGACACGACCTCAACCTGAGTTTGCACGACTGGTCCCTCTTGTTTTTGTTGTGACTCTTCTTCTGGGATCGTTAGATGTAGCTGCCATCCAGCGACAACAGAAGTCGAACAACGCTCAGGGTACGCAGGCGGTCAACCAGGTTCGAAAGAGTGAAATCGCCGCGCTGTTGCAAGCGGGCCAGATGGAGCAGGCGCAAGCTGCTGCTCGAACTGCTCTTGTCTCGGAGCCCAAGGATGGTGAACTTCACGATTTGCTGGGCGTGGCCCTGGAGCGTAGCGGACAGTTTGACCAGGCCGAACTCGAGTATAGGAAAGCGATTGAGTTGGATGCTCACTTGGCATCAGCGCGAGTGAACCTTGGAGTACTGCTTGCACGCACGCACCGAGATGCCGAGGCTATTAATGCCTTTCAGGATGCGCTGCGGTTGGCACCCGGTCACCTCCAGGCAAGCGTGAACCTTGGATTGCTATACGGCACAAAGGGCGATTTCACCAGGGCTATTCCGTTGCTCGAGTTCGTCGTGCGAACAACTGAAAGAGAAAAAGGAACCGCCGATGTACGCGATATGTTAAGCCTGAACCGAGCGTACCTGGGGGCCCATCGTGCCACCGACGCTTTGAAACTCTCTCTCAAGGTCGAAGACCTGGCGAAAGATGATCCAAAGGTAATCTATACGCTGGGGTTACAATTTGCTCAAGCTCAGGAATACGAGCGCGCTCGAAGTTTATTTCAACTTGCAAATACGCTCCGCCCTAATACAGCGGAGATCCTTTACAATCTAGGTGTCGCCTTCTACAACCTTGATCGTCTCGATGACGCGTCCCAAGCACTCGAAGCTGCCTCTGCCTTGACTCCTAACGATCCGGATCCACTTTACCGGCGGGGTTTGATTGCCTCATCACAAGGACAAAGCGCTCGAGCGCTGGGCTACTGGCAAAAGGTCCTGCAACTCCGGGAGAATTACGCCGACGCGTACTTCATGATTGCGGAAGAGCTGGTTAAGAATCAGCGCGGCGAGGGCGCAGTGGAGTATTACGAGAAGGCTATTGCTCATGATCCTTCCAAACTTCTGTATTATGTGCGTCTGGGGGCAATCCATTTCCGGCGTCGCCGTTATCAGCAGGCTCGGACGATTTATGAGCAGGCAGCAGTCCGATTTCCAGAGGCGCCCGAGATCCACTACCTGGTCGGTTATGCCGCACGTGCGGAGGGTATGTACGACGATGCGCAGGCTTCCTTCCAGCGTGCGCTTGCCCTCCAACCTGACAACGTCGATGCACTTGCAAACCTCGGCTTCATCTACACCGAGAGAGGTGATAACGATAAAGCTGAGCAATTTCTTCGTAGAGCGACTGCGATCGATCCAAAACATTTCCCGGCTAATTATGATCTGGGGCGGCTTCTAGTTAAGTCAAAACGTTACTCAGAAGCATTACCAATTCTCGAGCACGCTGCAACCTTGTCGAAGACTGATCCTGGGATTCACTACCAACTGTTTACGGTCTACTCCCGCTTGAAACGAAAATCCGATGCTGACCGCGAGCTGGCGATTTTTAAGGGGCTCGAAGAGGAACGAAAAAACGGCGAGAATCGGACGAGTGGTAGCGCCGCAAGTGAACTCCCACCACCGACCCCGAGGCCTTAGCCAGCAGACAGCGGAGGGGAAGACTTTGGCCCGAAGAAGCAATCGAAGCAATTGCATTCGACCTGTTATTTTCCCATTTCTGAGAGTGCTGGTCTGCCTATTGTTTTACGGCGGTGTAGTTTTTGCTTCCATAAATTCCGATTCACCCACCGTCAGTAAAGTTGAACCGCCATCATGGTGGGCCGGCCACACCATTAATCCCGTCCGGCTGCTCGTGCGCGGTAAGAATCTGACGGGTGCGCGCGTTCGTGGAACGCAGCAAGCAATCCAAACCTCGGACACGTTTGTGAATCGAGACGGCACCTATCTTTTCGTAAACGTCAACATCAGTCCGACTGCGCGGCCAGGGTCTTATCCACTAATCCTGGAAACGGCGCAGGGAAATACGACGATCCCTTTTACGATTGAATCGTCTCTTGATCCTAAAACTCATTTTCAAGGTATTACCACTGCTGACGTGATCTATCTGATCATGCCTGACCGCTTTTCTAACGGCGACACTACAAATGATGTACCGAGAGACTCGCCGCCTGCCGCTAACGATCGGAACAATCCACGCGCCTATCACGGTGGCGATCTGCGCGGTGTGATCAATCATCTTTCGTACTTGAAGGAACTTGGTGCTACCGCCCTGTGGCTGACTCCGTGGTATGACAACTGGAACGGTATCAATCAATGCGATAAGCCCTGGTGCCCGAATACTTATTACCATGGTTATCACGCAATCGATTACTACGGCGTTGAAGATCATTTTGGCAACCTGGCCACGCTTCGGGAGTTGATTGAAAAGGCACACGCCCTCGGGTTGAAAGTAATTCAGGACCAGGTGGCAAATCATGTTGGCTCTCATCATCCCTGGGTGACCGATTCACCACTTGACGACTGGTTTCATGGCACACTCGCGGACCACCAGCTGAACAAGTTTCAGAACAGCGTTCTCTTGTCACCCCACGCCAACCGCGATGAGGTGCGAAATACGTTGGATGGGTGGTTCAATGATGATCTTCCGGACATGAATCAGGATGAGCCCGAAGTCGTGCGCTATGAGATTCAGAATGCGTTGTGGTGGGTCGGAACGACAGGCTTCGACGGTATTCGCCAGGACACAATTCAATACATGCCGCGGAGCTTCATCCGCGATCTTTCCAACGCGCTGCATCGTCAGTATCCCCGAATGTGGATGGTAGGGGAGGTGATGGAACGGGATGCCGCCCAAACAGCATTCTTCATCGGTGGACATGCGGGCTGGGATAACATCGATACGAAACTCGATTCTGTTTTTGACTTCCCACTCTGGAACACTTCGCTTTTGGTGTTTACGGGCAAATTGCCGGTGCGCGCCCTGCGCGACCAGCTAAAGTATGATGCTCTCTATCCTGACTCCTCGAAGGTCACTACGCTGGTCAACAATCACGATACGCCGCGGTTCATGTCGCTTGACGGTGCGACTCTCGAGGGCGCAATGATGCATACGGTGTTTACTCTAAGTGTTCGTGGAATACCCCAGCTTTATTATGGTGAAGAGATTGCGATGGAAGGCAAGGAGGATCCTGACAACCGGCGCGATTTTCCCGGCGGATTTCCTGGCGACAAGCGAAGTGCTTTTGCAGCTGAGGGCCGCACACAGACTCAACAACGCATGTACGAATGGACGCGGAACTGGATCAGACTACGAAGCAAACATTCGTCCTTGAGAGATGGGCGCTTGATCGATCTTTTCTACGATGACGACTCTTATGCGTTTGTGCGGCAGGATCAAAGCGAGATTGTGATCGTTGCGATCAACCGCGCCGCTCAGGATAAGAACGTCACGATTCCAGTTGGTTCGATTGGTGTGAAAGATCGTTCGGAGTTAATAGCGCTAATTGGACCACCGGGCACTCGCAGGGTAACAAATGGACAGGTTACGCTGACTGTGCCTGCGAGAACGGCAATGGCTTTTGCCGTGCGTTAGGCTTTACAGAACCGCGAGCGGTGGAGACTGGGTGAAAACCAAGGCTGATGCCACGGCCTTGTGCCGTGGTAATTCACGTTTGTAGCTACGAAGGCCTTGGAACAGATTCAGGATGCCACGGCCTTGCGCCGTGGAGGTTCACGTTAGCCGCTGCGCAACCGCTAACTGTTAACTAAGAGCATCAAGCGTGAAACTCCACGGCGCAAGGCCGTGGCATCTCTGAAAGTTCTGCAGGTTCTTTTTGTAGCCGCTAGCGTGAGTCTCCACGGCGCAAGGCCGTGGCATCCAAATTCGAGTTTTCGCAAAAGGCCAACTAAATGAATTTTCCCAGATCCAGCGGCGTGCTACTTCATCCCACTTCATTGCCGGGTCCTTTCGGTATAGGCGATCTTGGTCCCGAAGCATACGCCTTCGCTGATTTCCTCGCGGCCAGTGGCCAGGGTATATGGCAAGTGTTGCCGCTTGGTCCGACCGGTTACGGAGATTCACCCTATGCCTGTTACTCGGCCTTTGCGGGAAACACTCTACTCATCAGCCCTGAACAACTAACTACCGAAGGGTTACTCGAAAAGTCTGATTGGGTCGGAACCTCATTGCCGGCGGAGCGAGTGGAATTTGGACGAGTTCACGAGGTTAAAGACGATCTTCTGCGTAAAGCCTATGAGCGGTACAAGAGGACGACCGACACGAATCTGCGCAGCGCCTTTGAAACTTTCGCCCAGCGTTACGCCGATTGGCTTGAGGACTATGCGCTCTTCCGCGCGCTGAAAGATGCTCACAATGGCGTTGCCTGGAATGAATGGGAGCCCGCCCTGGTACGTCGCACTCCAGCGGCTCTGACGCGCGCTCGCGAACAGCTTCAGGAGCAAGTTGAGGCGCAGATGTTTTATCAGTTCCTTTTCTTCAAGCAGTGGTTTGCCCTCAAGCACTATTGCAACGAGCGCGGTATCAAGCTGGTTGGAGACTTGCCGATTTTCGTGGCTCACGACTCGGCTGACGTCTGGACCAATCCTGAGCAGTTCAAGTTGGACAAAAACGGAGCTCCGGTTGTAGTTGCCGGTGTCCCCCCTGACTACTTCAGCACAACGGGCCAGCTCTGGGGTAATCCTTTATACAACTGGGATCGAATGCTTGAAGACGGCTTCAAGTGGTGGATTAAGCGAGTTGAGGCGACGTTAAGTGTTGTCGACATCGTGCGTGTCGACCACTTTCGTGGCTTTGCGGCGTGTTGGGAGATCCCCGGAGGTGATAAGACTGCGGAGCGCGGACGCTGGGTAGAAGCGCCAGGCAGAGAATTATTCACGGCCATCCGAAAGGCGCTTGGCAGCTTGCCTATTATCGCGGAGGACCTGGGCGTGATTACCCCTGATGTAGTTGCCCTGCGCGATGAATTTGGTTTTCCCGGGATGCGGATTCTGCAATTTGCGTTCGGCGGTGACCCGAAGAACATGGATCTTCCTCATAACTACGTACAGAACGTCGTTGCCTATACCGGCACTCACGACAACGACACGACTGTAGGCTGGTTTCGCAGCGTGGCAGGGGAAGGCTCGACGAGAACAGCCGAACAGATCGAGCGCGAGCGAAATTTCTGCATGAATTACTTGAACACTGACGGTAAAGAAATTCACTGGGACTTCATTCGCGCCTTATTTGCGTCAGTCGCTAATACGGCAATTGTTCCTTTACAGGATGTACTCGGGCTGGGAACGGAAGCGCGCATGAATCTTCCAAATAGCACTGAGGGAAACTGGTCGTGGCGATTCATGCCAAATGCGTTGAACGATGAGATGGAAGCTCGTCTTAAGACGTTGACGGAGTTGTATGGGCGAGCACAGCCAACTTCGGCGAGCACTGGAGTGGGATGAGGAAGGCCAGCTCTAGCTGACCGGGTAGTATCTTAATTTCGCGTCCGATGGTGTTCTTCGTGTTCTCCGTGTCTCCGTGGTGAAATGGTTTTCGGCGCCTTTATCACCACGGAGGCACGGAGAACACGGAGAATGCACTAAACAATCTCAAATGAGGACACTGCTCTAACCAGGTAGAAGCTGTGAAAAATTAAATCGATCCCGGATATGACACAAGCTAACAAAATTTGCAGGTTGGGAAGGGGGCAGTCGATAGGTTCAAGGTGCGATAAATTCAACGCGCCCCCGCCTCAACTTTGAAATGCCACGGCCTATACGTGTCACTGGAGCCTCTGCCGTTAACTGCAATTGAACGGTTGATTCGAGGACGAAGCCTCTGAAACTTGAGGCGGGGGCGCGTTGAAATTTATCGCACCTTGAACCTATCGACTGCCCCCTTCCCAACTGCGAATTTCCGTAACTTGAGTAATACTCTGGTCCAATGATTTTTTCACGGCTTCGGTAGCGGGTGGGTCTCCGGATTTTCGATTTTTGATTTCCGATTGCCAATTGGCTTTATCGCAGCGCCAATCGAAAATCGGCAATTGACAATCGGCAATCGCGAGACCCACCCGCTATACCGCGCGGTGGTACTGATCTCATGGGACCGCGGCATGAGTGACTGCGAGTGAGACCCACCCGCTACCTCGTGAGTAGGATTCACCAATGGTCCATCCGTAACGGCACGCTGGAGGAAAACAAATGCAAAAACCGCGCTTGAGTTTCTGGCAGATCTCCAACATGAGTTTTGGTTTCCTCGGCATTCAGTTTGGCTGGGGGCTACAGCTCGCCAACATGAGCGCGATCTATAGCTATCTCGGAGCAAAGGAATCCGATATTCCTTTACTCTGGCTTGCTGGGCCAGTCACAGGATTGATCGTCCAACCCATTATCGGCGCGATGAGCGACCGCACATGGAATTGGCTCGGCAGACGACGCCCTTATTTTCTGGTAGGTGCGATCCTTTCAAGCATAGCCCTTTTCTTCATGCCCGATTCAACTGGCGTGAGAATGGCAGTTGGGTTGCTTTGGGTTCTGGACGCCAGCATCAATATCAGCATGGAGCCTTTCCGCGCGTTTGTCGCGGATAAGCTGAACACAGAACAGCGAACAGTCGGCTTCGTCATGCAGAGCTTTTACATAGGTATTGGTGCGTCACTGGCAAATGCACTGCCGCATATCTTCCGATACATGGGTGTGACCGGCAGGACTGCGAGTGGTATTCCCCTCACGTTGCAATACTCTTTCAAGATTGGGGCAATCGCCTTCCTGACAGCAGTTCTTTGGACCATCTTTACCACGAAAGAATATCCACCTGAGGACATGGTTGCGTTCCAACGGATGCGCGACGAGCACAAAGGTATCGTCGCAGTAATCAGAGCCCTCATTAAGGAGATAATTTCGGCAATTGCAGCAATGCCCGTGACGATGAGGCAACTGGCCGCTGTGCAGTTGTTCACGTGGCTGGGACTGTTCTGCATGTGGCTGTTTTTCGGGCTTATGACCTCCTATCACATCTTTGGCGCGACCAGCCCGCAAGATGCGCGGTTTCCACTGGGAGGCGAGTGGGGAGGTAACTGTTTTGCGGTGTATTCGATCATGACCTTTGTTGTAGCGTTCGCATTGCCAAAGATCGCCGCAGTGACAAGCCGCAAGACAGTGCATGCTATCTCGCTTATCTGTGGTGGTGTCGGGTTGCTATCCGTTTATTTCATTCACGACAAATGGTTATTGCTCTTGACGATGGTGGGTGTCGGTATTGCCTGGGCGTCAATCCTATCAATGCCTTATGCGATTCTTTCCGGAGCTTTGCCGCCAGCGCGTATTGGCATTTATATGGGGGTGTTCAATTTCTTTATTGTTATTCCGGAGATAATCCAGGCATTAACATTTGGCCCAATCATTCGCTCGGTCTTTGGACCAGAGAATCACGACGCACCGCTCTACATGGTAATGCTGGGTGGCGTGTTTATGCTCATAGCCGCGTTACTCGTTTCGCGAGTCCGTGATGTCGCGGATCAACATATTTCCGAGTCGGACATAATACACGCCGACGAGGTCGAGCCATTCCTGATTCCTGAGTCAGTTCAGCCAGTGCCGAGCACGGGACTGTTGGACGACTCCGACCCAGGTTAGTTAAGAGGAGGTGAATGATGCACCGGGCATTTTATCTGCTTGCTATCACTCTTTTCATGGCGATGCTCACAACCGAAAGCGTCCTCGGATGTTCTTGCATGGGCGGTAGCACACCGTGTCACGCCTTTGGAGGCTCCTCCGCGGTTTTTGTTGGCACTGCAATCGCCGTTAAGACGGCGGAACGGAATCCAGCTGCGAAGCCAAGCGAAGTTGACTGGACACCGAGGACATTCAAGTTTTCCGTTGAGCAAGCATACCTCGGCGTCGAAGGCGCAGACGTCGAGGTGGCAACTGGGATGGGCGGAGGCGATTGCGGTTATGGTTTTAAGCTGGGCGAGCGCTACCTGGTTTATGCGTACCGGTCTGGCGAGAATAATCGTCTTGCAACAGGTATATGCACGCGGACGAAACCTTACGCGATGGCTAATGAAGACCTGGAATTTCTCGGCACCCTTTCGTCTATGGCTCCGGGCGTCACCATCTACGGTGAGATCAAGCGCGAACGAGAAAGAGTTGCAAAAGGAGACGCTGTACCAGTCGGGCCGCTGGATGATGCCTCGCTAGTTGTGGAAGGCGAAGGTGAGCGGAAGGAGGTTCGAGCAGATGCACAGGGACGATATCGGGTAAGTGGTCTCAGACCAGGTAAGTTCAAAGTTACCTTGCAGCTGCCGGACGAATTGACCGTTTATAAGAGAGAGCAGGAGGTCACGGTCGCCGATCGTGGTTGCGCCAACGTCAATTACTATGTGGTCGACAATGGACGCATAAGCGGTAGAGTATTCGACAGTGAGGGCCAGGCGGGGTCGCGCTTGCTTCTGGCTCTTGTGGAGGCGGACGACCTCGAGCCGGATTCACACTATAGTAAACTCGAGCGGACAGACGACGAAGGCCGCTACAATTTTGCTGCCGTCCCGCCGGGCCGATACCTGCTCGTAGTCAACTTAACCCGTTACCCCCAGCCTGACGACCCAACCAACGCCTACCCGCGCACGTTTTATCCCGGGAGTACCGACAGATCGCGAGCGGAGGTTATTACTCTTGGAGCTGGAGAAAACCTGCGTGACCGCGATCTACGTTTGCCGGTACGACACTCGCCCAGCGTTATTAGTGGCAAGGTTTTGTGGGCAGACGGCACGCCCGTGGCAAACGCCAGCATCAGTTTCAGAGATGTGACCTATCAAGACCCCGGAATCGGCAATGGTGGGCAGGCGGATGAGAAGGGCCATTTCACAATCAAGGCTTATGTGGGACAGGTGTTCGTCATCGAAGCACGGAGCAACAGGCCGTACGTTGGCGACTCGCGCCGGTTTGAGCCGATGGAGCGAGTCGAACCTCTTAAAATAACTGTCGCCAATCCGTCCGAGCGGGTGAAAATAGTCATCACCAAACTCAGATAAATCGGCGCGCGCTCACACGCCTTTGTAAGGCGGTGTTTTCTAAACTCATGACCATGAAAACAGAACTATTACTATCTCGTCGGCGCTTTCGTCTGGCCGCCCTACTGATTCTATTTCTTACCAATCTCGCGCAGCAGAGTCTCGCGCAGGAACCGGCAAGACTTCAGGCGCGTGTCTCAAGACCCTGGGTGCAAGATGGCGTGATTTACGAAATCTATCCGCGCGCTTTCTCGTCACAGGGAAACTTCAATGGTGTCACAGCGCGGCTGGATGATCTAAACAATCTTGGCGTGACGATCCTTTGGCTGATGCCTATTCATCCCATCGGTCAGGAGAAAAAGAAGGGAACCATTGGCAGTCCGTACGCGGTACGCGACTACTACGGCATAAATCCCGACTACGGGACGAAAGAGGATTTTAAAAGGCTGGTCACCGAGGCACATCGCCGCGACATGAAGGTGATTATCGATGTCGTAGCAAACCACACGTCGTGGGACAGCGTGCTGATGAAACATCCCGAGTTCTATGTGCATGATTCGCAGGGTCGCATCACGTATCCCCATGACTGGAGCGATGTGGCAGAACTCAATTACGACAATCCTGAACTTCGGCGCTATATGACCGATATGTTGAAGTACTGGATTCGCGAGTTTGATCTGGATGGCTTCCGTTGTGACGTCGCGGAAGAAGTGCCGACGGACTTCTGGGAAAACGCGCGTGTGGAACTGGAGACGCTCAAGCCAGATATCGTCATGTTGGCCGAAGGGCACAAAGCCGAGTTGCTGCGCAAAGCTTTCGACTTTGACTACTCGTGGCCCCTGCACAGTGCACTAACAAATGTTTTGCAGGGACGCGCTCAGGCTTCCGAGTTGCGTGATGAATGGACAAAGGAGTTCAAAGAGTGGCCGCGCGGAGCGTTGCATATGCGCTTCTCGGACAATCACGACGAACGTCGAGCGATAGCCAGATTTGGCGAACCGGCGGCGCTTGCTGCTTCAGCATTGATGTTTACGCTCGACGGTGTTCCTCTTCTGTATAACGGGATGGAAGTGGGTGACACAACCGAGTCAGGTGCGCCGGCTCTGTTTGAAAAGCTGCCGGTGTTCTGGCCCATCGCTGAACGCCGACCGGAGTTTCCGCGCTTCTATAAACAGATGATTGCGTTGAGAAAGTCCAGCGCTGCATTGAGGAGTGACTCGCTGGAATGGTTGCGCACTTCTGACGAATCGAGAGTGCTGAGTTTTGTCCGCCGCTCGAAGGATGAAGGCAGGCTACGGGGATATCACACCAAACGTCATGCCGCCACAGCCGCCCGATGCACCACCGACCGAGAGTGCACGAGCAAAACCGCCTGTGGGTTTGCCTGCGGTCAAGCTGGACGCATGGGGCTATAGGATCTTTCGACGCAGGTTGAAGTGAGCCACCGATACCACCGGCTTCAGCCGCGTGGTATCTCAGTTTCAACCTCGAGAGCAAAGCAGCAGAGATTCTTAGATACCACCGACTTTAGTCGTGTGGTATCTCAGTTTCAACCTGGAGAGCAAAACAACAGATATTTTTGGATACCACCGACTTTAGTCGTGTGGAGGTTCAGGTTCTACCTAACTTGCACCATCGAAGAAGGCCAAAACTGAAACACCACACGACTAAAGTCGATGGTATCGAAAAAAGATTCCTCGGCCAACAGCACCTCTTGTAGGTTAAGGCTGAAACACCACACGACTAAAGTCGATGGTGTCGGCGTGTTCAAACAGTCTTTCAAGCCGTGTGTGAATGAGACAAAGCGAAAGCACAAACTCTCGCTTTTGACTTGATCTTATATCCACTCCATCCCTGGCTTACTTTATCGATCAAAAGTCTTCAGGCAGCTTTCCGAGTTGGGGAGACTTGCACACCCCGGCGCTTGTATTTGACCAGACCTATTCTCTCCAGCGCACGCGGGATCTCACGGTTTTCCATAAACCACCGCCACACGTTTCCCGATCGCATATTCTCAGCGCTGAGCAATATCATGCCAACGTTAATTCCGATTACATCACTGTCAACCCAGCCGGTGTTTGGATTAAAAGCGTCCATGAATCCATAGCGACCGTAGATGCGGTCACCAAACTTCTTTCGCATCTCCTGCAATGCCGCCACGCTGAGCTGTGGAGTAAACATCAACGAGCCACCTGCTGCTGAAGGAACCACGGTGCCGTCGATTGCCGGATCTCGCGGTGGTCCACCCCAGGCAAGGTAGCCTTTCGCGCTGTCGGAAGCAGTAATCCCCCAGATGTTTGGTCCATATCCGGGAAACTCGTATGAGAGGTTCATGCAAAAAGCACGATGTGCGAGGGTGGCATTGATCGAGTTTTCAAAATAGTCGATGTGGTCGCCACGAAGCTCGCGCCGATAGCGATAGTCGACCCAGGCATGGGCATATTGATGCATGAACAAAGGCACGCCGATGGTGGTGAAATAGGCGTGGCCCTCATAACGATATCGATCGCGCCACAGCGCATACCAGGACGCAGGCGAAATCGAATGCGCCGGTGATCCGATCGCAAGCATATAAAGAATTGTGTCTTCGCTGTATGTGTCCCAACGTGGTTTAAGAAACCCAGTCTCCGGTTTCCAACCGTGAGATAGGAGAAGACGATCGCCATTCAGCATCCATCGAAAGTCGACGCGTTCATAGATCTGCGTCGACAGATTGACAATCTCGCGGTCCTCGCGAAAGTACTGCCGCGCAGTTAACACTCCGGCCAGCAACAAGGCGGTGTCAATCGAAGAAACCTCACTATTCCAGCGTCGCTCTCCGGTCTTCGAGTCAATCCAATGATAGAACCAGCCGTGTTTTTCGAACGCTTTCGTCGCGAAGAAGCGCAAGGTATTCCGCGTATGCTCTCGTGCCTGGGTTCGATCAATCCAGCGGTGCTCCGCAGCAATACAAAGCCCCGTCAAGCCAAAGCCGGTAGCAGCAGTGCTAGCCACGTTCAGATGATTCTCGTCGAGCGGCGAGCCATCTGTGCGAGCGCGATCAGGAACGAGACCGGTGTTGGGATCAGCCTGGTCCCAAAAATAGCGAAATGAACGACGTTCAAGATCATCGAGAAATGATTGGTCCTCAGAAGAAAGGTGGGAGGCTTGCGCTATTGCTTCTGAGTTTCTGGAACCGCAATATTGGCACGGCAGGACCAGCAACAAAAGCAACAGAACCAAACGGGCTGGGGTTGTAGGGTTCAGCGG
>WNFR01013649.1_pt1 | contig 12354 bp, 14 predicted proteins | sample 5400221 | NCBI WGS metagenome assembly WNFR01 (sample SAMN13153357, study PRJNA577476) | soil metagenome | isolation source: 40 cm soil under Madrone tree | place: USA:California | collected 2016-06-14 | reverse complement strand
GAACCGGTTGGGCCGATCAGCAGGATGTTCGACTTCGCGAGCTCGACGTCATTGTGCTTGGTCTGGTGGTTGAGGCGCTTGTAGTGATTATGGACCGCGACCGAGAGCACCTTCTTGGCGTGATCCTGACCGATGACATAGTCATCGAGAACTTTGCGAATCTCCTTGGGCGTCGGAATGCCGTCACGCGACTTCACCAACGAGGACTTGTTTTCCTCGCCGATGATGTCCATGCACAATTCGACGCATTCGTCGCAGATGAAAACGGTCGGACCAGCGATGAGCTTGCGCACCTCGTGCTGGCTCTTGCCGCAGAACGTGCAATAGAGCGGTTTCTTGGTTTCGCCGTTGCTGACCTTGTTCATCTCAGAACCCTGACAAGATACAAGTCATCACAGCCGTAACCCCGCAGGCCAATCCAGGCTCACACACGATCGAGAAGATCACCCACGCGCCGGCGCGAAAGATGGCAGCGCCCCCACCTCACCAATTATCGAGGAAGCTTCTGAGAATCCTTGACCGGCTCGGGTGCCTTAGCTTCCTTAGCGCCCTGGCTTCGATCTGGCGGATGCGCTCGCGCGTCACCGAGAATTGTTGGCCGACCTCTTCCTGTCGACCCACGTTCGGCGCCTGCACCCTGACCGGCTTATCGTTATTGCGGAGGAGAGCGCCGGACAAACATGGGCGTGGCGTCGATTATTCCATAGCCCTGGTTGAACGCCTCTCTGCGTTCTTCATAACGTTGATTGGATTCGAATGGGTACGCCCAAGGCTCACTCCAGGAACGTGAGCGACCTTCCCTTGCGGCTTTTTGTCCGCGATTGTACTCGCGCACTTTCTGCTCGGCCGTTAGTTTGCCCATGCTCACCTCCTACGATCTAACGAGAAGGGTGATCAGCCGAGGGATGACTAAAGGATAGACGACCACCTCGGTCTCCACCCATTGGCTTGGACTCGTTTAGCTATCTATCTTGCGTCTTCGCGGCGCGCTCGGCGAGCGTAAGCCACCGGTCGGCCATTTCGATGAAAAACGATTTATGTGCCGAAGTGAGGGCTGCCTCCGCCAATCGAATGCACTCAGCGGCGTTATTGCGTAACTGATCCAAGCTGGGCAAGTGCGCTTCCGTTTGAGGGTCTTTCACGGGTTGGGCCATCGTACAATAAATATGGAGTGTATGGCCTGTGTGTACTTCTTTGGACTGGCCACACCCGTACGTAGGCACGATTAAGGCCAATAGCGAGCTAAATTTCGCTATCTCGTGGCTTCGTGGCCTCGCAATTTGGCGCGATCGTTCAGGCTCTTGATCTTTGCCGGCATGATTTATGATGACGGGGCCGCCTACTCAGGCGGCCCTACTCGTTTCAGCGTGCATCGCGCTCTGCAAGTCTCAACCCGAAAAAAGCGAGGCCTTTCCTTTCCGAAAATTTCATCCGGTCGGGATTCGCGCCGTGAGGCAGAATCATCGCATCGTTCGGGTCGATGCTTTCGGGGGGCCAAACTGTCTCACGGTGAGACAGTTTCTGGCAAGGCAAAGGGGCGGCCGCCGCAGGAAGGGCGGCATCCGCGCTGCCGCCCGCGTGCTCGGGCTCACCCGCCATCGATTAGGCCCTCACCACCGGGGACTGTACAAGGGCTGCTCCGGCGAGCACACATACTGTCCGCACAGCACCAGAGGAACCATGGCACCGTTCAAACCCAAACCTCGACAACCCCCCATGACCAAAGCGGAACTCAGGGCCCAAGGCATTCAGGCACTGGCGCAGGTCACCACGCCGATCATCAAGCTGCCGATGAAGATCAGACGGCAGTGCGGACACTGCGGTGACTTCAACTCGGTGCTGGTGGAGCCCGGGCAAGCAGTGCCGGCGTTCAAGTGTTTGGCCTGCGGTTACGCGGCGGGGTGAAACCCGCGATTTTGGTCTAAAAACTTCCCGTTTGACCCTGGCCTGAAATTTCGCTCGGATAAGAACCTCTCTAAATGGCCTGTCATTCCCGAAAATCATATCCGCGCGTAGCAATGATGCAATCCGGACAAGATTGGTGTGGTGACGATGGTCCCAGATGGCTCGATGTGTCGTCCTAGCGGGGCGTCTTTGGTGATGCAGCGGACGTGACAGTGATAAAGAAGAAGCCCCGCCGAAGCGGGGCTCTAAATGCCAGCAAAGGCGGCGGGGCCGGGGGTGCGACTACGGGAGTAGCAAAAATGCAACCCATCAATCCAGCTTCCAGCGTGATCACCGAGCAGCCTACGCGCGCATTAGGCGAGGCTGTTATTCGGATATGGAGCAACTTGCCTCAAGAGGTGCAGAATCATCTGTTTCAGGAGGCGGTAACATCTCAGGGTGAATCCATAAGATCGCAGCTTGCAGTCTTCCTGCATGATAAGCATTCGCGGACTGGTAACCCGCGCCAAGCGACCGAACCGGACAGCCTTGGGGTTAGGGGTATCAATGCAGCAAGAGCGGCGAGCCGAGCGTGCGATTAAGGATGCGGAATGGTAACCAGGCAGCAACGTCTGAACGAGTTCAATTCAGATAGTCAACCCCCGGCCGGGGAACTGATGGAATTGCTTTGCGAAGATCACAACGGCACTTACGTGCTTCCCTTTCCCTGTCGTTGGGTTGATGGCGCTTGGCGCAGCATTAGATCCCATCTGATTGCTGCCAACGTCATTGGCTGGCGCAGGCAATGAAGGTGACGGAGCAGAGACTGGTCAATTCTGCGTACCCGTCTCATCTCCATCGCAAATGGAGATCACCACGCGATAAGGAAAGCGATCATGGCTGAGAGGCTGGATCCCTTCGTCGTCGCGGCCGGACACCCGCCAATCGCGGAACGGATTTAGGGATTATCGTGGGAGTTTTGATCCGTCCTCAGCGGGCGCCGGAAAATGGCTCACTGGACATGGCGACCGATAGGTCCCTTCTTGATCTGCTGCTTGGCCATCAGCGGCTGCGGAGCAACAGCGCAGGACAATCAGCCCGCTCGCGAAACATTCGCTAAAATGGTCGCCTTCGCCAGACTTGCTTCCGTCGCCTGCACGCGTCTTGCACCGGACGCGGAAGGCTTTCGCGCATTAGCGCTCTTGACGCTTGTTAAGCCACCACTCACGGAAGAAGAAATTGTCGGCCAAGAAAAGGACGTTAGGCAACTTCGAGATCGTCTCGGGTTGCGCAGATGGTGCCAACTATATGCCGGCGAGATGGAACAGGCCCGTATTCTTGTTGAGGTTCTTCGAAGACAAAATTAAGCGCATAACATGGACCAAGCACTGGCCTGTGCTTGCTGTGCTTGCTCAAAAGTAATGTGATGGCAATGGGACGGGGTGCGAGCAGGAACATACAGGCTCTCCCTTAAGCGGCTCGACCGCACACGAGCCTTGAACGCAACACCGAATGCTCGGTCGTTGCCGCGAATAAGATATTTCGGTGCACTGTCCCAGGGAAACGCTTCGGTGATCTGGCGCGCCAGCCACTCGGCCGTCGGATGCGGGTCACCGCGAACCACAGCAACCGCCGCCGCTCGTGCCCGAGAACCAGAAATGCGAAAAGTTGTTGGAACGCAATCGTCCGAACCACAAACAGTTTAGGCCGCCCGAAGCAACGACACGCGCCAACGTCCGCTTTCACTCCCAGAAGCCGTGCACAAAAAGTCGCTGATCTGCACAAAAACCCTAGGATCGATCGGAGCGATGACGTCGGCCTCGCAGAGGTCGGGTCTCGAATTTCGTTTTGAGCGTGGCGCCAGCCTTGGGCTGAAGTCGTTTATCGCCCGCCTTGATGAGTTCAGAACCGGAGTTGCGCTTTAGAGACTCAAGCTGGGCTTCCATAAGCGCAGTAGACTTTTTGTGTGTGACCGCCGGTTCGCGTGGCATGCGCCCCAGATCGCGGTTAGGACCTTTATGGCTCATATTATCCCTGGATGATCCGATGAATTATTCTGGGGGCTTGTATGCAAGCCATGTTTTGGAGAGGCCGCCTAGCCGTATTCGGCGGCGGCGCCTCGGTGGAGGGCAAAAAGCTAGGCTGACTCTTTGCCATGATGCCCTCCCGCGGGGCTAGTGTCACGGGCGTCGATCGATACCGCATGTGCGGTTCTCACGTTCGACGTTCCTCCGAAACACTCAAGCCCCGCTCAGGCGGGGCTTTTTTCTAGGGGGCCACTTGCGAGCGCGCCGCGGGCGGCATTCACTCGATGCGGTCCAACAACCCGCGCCATTGATCGAAGGCCTGCCGGCGCGTGAAGCGAGGCGCGCGATTTCTCCATCCTTCGCGGTGATCGCGATGACCGGACGACCGGCGGCCGCAACGCCGTAAAACTTGCTCGGCACGACAAGGCCTTCGAGCTCGGGCCGCAGCGATATCCAATGTACGTCCGCGGCGGACAGCGAGTATTTGAGCAGCGCCTGATCTTGATAGGGGAAGAATCGAAACAGGTGCTCGAGCCCGCGCTGCGCAACCGCATCGGCGAGTTCATTGAACAGGTGCCCGCCCCCCATGAACACGAACACGATGCGAGCCTGGGTGCGCAAGCGCTCCGACGCATCCAGGATGGTTTTGAACTCGTGGGCGCGGCCGAGATTTCCCGAATATCCGACGACGAACTTGTCTGCGAGCCTCCACTCCCGTCGCAATGGATTGTCCGCGTGCGGGATGGGCGAAATCTCATCATCATCGCTCCAATTATGGATGACGTGGACGCGGTCGGCGGCCACGCCGCGGGCGAGGACGCGCTCAGCCATGCGATGTCCCACGACCACGTTGGCCGCGGCTGCTTTCAGCGATCCGTCGCGCAGGTGGGAGAGGCCTTGGCTCAGAGGACCTCCAAGCAACGGAATGCCCAATTGAACCGCGACTTCCGGGTAGAGGTCCTGCAACCAGTTCACGAGATGCGCACCGCGCCGCCGGGAAGCTCGCATCGCCAGAATCGAGAGCAGGGGCGGATCCGTCTTCGCGACGATGACATCGCCGCGATCGGCGAGCGCGAGCACGCAGCGCCATAAGGAGGTGTAGAAGGAAAGATAGTCGATGCCGCGACCGAATAAAGCAGACCGTCCGTATTGAGTCGTGGCGACGCGGTGTACTTCGACGCCGCTCAAGGTTTCGCGCGCCGGCAAACGCGCTTGTGGATCATCGTAGAGCTGGTGGCTCGTGATGACGTGCGTGTGCCGTCCCGATGCGGCGAGATGAAACGCCAGGCTGCTCACGATTTGGCTGGTCGCGGAATGATCGGGAAAGAAGAAGCGATTGAGGAAGATGATGCGCTTCATCTAGCCGTTTCCGCCCGTCGCAACGTCGGACGATGGCGAAACGCATCCGTCGCGGCGGATAGAGCTATGATGGGGTCTATCGTGGCAACAGATGCCTGCGATCTCAAAGAGCGGTCGGAGCACGCAGCCTGCGCAGGGACTGTAATGCGGGCTTTGCTGTAGTGAATTTTTTCCACTCCTGGGACGGTTCGTTCCGCATTGCGCGAGCGGTGGCGAGTGCCCGATTGGACCGGCGTTCCCCGCCGAAGATGAACTGGATGGTCATGAGCATGATACGCAAGTCGAGCCACAGCGAGGCGTTGCGGATGTACCACTCGTCCAGTTTGTCCTTTTCAATCGGTGTCACCAGCGTGCCGCCGTTCACCTGCGCCCAGCCGGTAATGCCGGGACGGACCATGAGCCGCACTGCCAGATTGGGGGGTTGATCCTGCACGAGGAGAGGCCGCGGGCCGATCAAGGACATATCGCCGACGAGGACGTTCAACAGCTGGGGCAATTCATCCAGCCGGCTTTTGCGCAAACGCTAAACTTGTTAGTCTAATGACAGAGCCGCAGTTGTTGGCACGGATCGCAAAAGGAGGACATTCTGCAGCTTGTAGGTTCCAGACACCCGCGATTGCCGCTCGCATGCTCGACGATTTTGCGTCGCTTGTCGGAAGCCGGTCCAGCTGAACGGACCACGCCCGCGTCCCGCCCGGCGTTGGCCGGCCCTGCCATTTCTCAGCAAAGGGCAACATCTTTATGACATCCGTCCTTGTGACCGGGGGTGCCGGATTCATTGGAAGCCACACATGTAAAGCGTTGCGTAGTGCCGGTTTCTCGCCCTGGAGCTACGACAATCTTTCACGCGGCAATGCTGAGGCAGTCAAATGGGGAGAATTCGTCATTGGTGATATCGTCGATGGCCACCTCTTGCGAGAGACATTGAAACGCCATCGTCCTTCCGCCGTGATCCATTTCGCCGCCTTCGCATATGTCGGTGAGTCCACCGAAAATCCGGAACTCTACTACCGCAATAATGTCGCCGGCACGCTTGCGTTGTTGGAAGCCATGCGCGAATGCGATGTTCGCCACATCGTCTTCTCGAGCAGTTGTGCCGTTTACGGCGTGCCAGCAATTGTGCCCATTCCAGAAAAGAGTCCTCTCAACCCTGTCAATCCCTATGGCGCCACTAAAATGATGTGCGAGCGTATTTTGAGCGATTGTGCCGATGCGTTTTCAATGAACTGGATTGCACTGCGTTATTTCAACGCTGCTGGCGCCGATCCCGATGGCGAGATTGGAGAATGTCACGTCCCTGAGACACACGTCATTCCACTCTTGTTGGATGCGGCGGCCGGCGAGCGTGAGGCTTTCACGGTTTTCGGCACTGACTACCCGACTGCTGACGGCACATGCGTCCGTGACTATATCCATGTCTCGGACCTCGCTGATGCTCATGTGCTTGCCCTCCGCAATCTCTTGCAGGGTGGCGAAAGCGAAGCCCTCAATATCGGTACCGGGCGCGGATGGTCCGTTCTCGAACTCATTGACATTGCTCGCCGGGTCACGGGACGAAGCATTCCCATCCGTTGCGGGCCGCGTCGACTCGGGGACCCGCCGGCACTTGTCAGCGACCCCACCCGAGCACGCGAACGGCTTGCGTGGTGGCCGCGCTATCCGGACGTCGCCCAACAAATTGCGCACGCTTGGGCTTGGCACCAGAGTAAGCGCGGTGTGGTGAAGCGCGTGCAGGCTAACGGTTAAGCCGCAATGCAGAGGTCTGGCTTACAACTTAAATCGTCAGCGGTTTATTGTGTGTGTCTTACGCGTGGAATCCATGGCGTAATGTGATTTTTGATTGCGCGGTATCGGCGACTCAAATAGGGTTTGCATCATCCAGATACCGGCTGGGGAGGAAACCATGTTCGGGATGGATTTCATCAGCTTTCTCATCCTATTCGTCATCAGTTTGGTGGTCTCCGGGATCCTGCACTACGGCCTCAACTACTATGTGACGCCGGGGTTTTGGTCGTTCTGCTCCAAGGTGGCGGTGGGCTGGGTAGGGGCGTGGATCGGGTCGCCTGTCGTGGGCCACTGGCCTGGCAGGATACCCGGCCTTCACTACGGAGATATTTGGTTTATCCCGGCGATCCTCGGCGCAGCAGGCGTGCTCATCGTGGCCGTTGATCTCGGTATGATGGCGCGCGGCACACGCCAGTAAGCGACGAAGTCAATCGTCGTTTGTCCCCGAGCGTCTTTAGCTGCATGGCTTCGAAAAAACGTTGAAGCCATCGGGGGTCTTCTATTTTTGGCATGATCAACCCAAAAGTCTGTTTCAAAAGTTTAGCAGACGTCTTAATAGCGCCGATTTTCGAGGTGGGAAATTGTCTTCTATTTTGGCACGTAACCCATCGTAGCATTGGCTATAATTGCGTAATTTCAAAGGAATTGCGTGCACATGCATCTTGAGACGCGCGTATTGATTACCGGGGGTGCTGGCTTCCTGGGTTCGCATCTCTGTGAGCGGCTGCTAGCGGATGGTGCGAACGTCATATGCGTCGACAACTTCTTCACTGGCGCGAAGCGCAACATCGATCATTTACTCGACCACCATCGGTTCGAGCTTATCCGTCATGATGTGACGTTCCCGCTCTACATCGAAGTCGATCAAATCTACAACCTCGCCTGCCCGGCCTCGCCAATCCACTACCAACACGATCCGGTGCAAACGACAAAGACGAGCGTCCACGGCGCCATCAATATGCTGGGTCTCGCCAAGCGATTACGAGCAAGAATCCTCCAGGCATCTACGTCGGAGGTCTACGGGGATCCAAGCGTGCACCCGCAAGCTGAGGATTATTGGGGGCACGTCAACCCAATTGGCCCACGCTCTTGTTATGACGAAGGCAAACGCTGCGCGGAGACGTTGTTTTTCGACTACTGGCGACAGCACCGTATGCAGATCAAGGTGGCCAGAATCTTCAACACTTACGGCCCCCGCATGCATCCAAATGATGGGAGGGTGGTGTCGAACTTCATTGTTCAGGCGTTGCTTGGGCGGGACATCACCGTGTACGGGGACGGGTCACAGACCCGCTCGTTCTGCTATGTCGACGATCTGATCGACGGCCTCGTTCGCTTGATGGCGACGCGAGCCGAGGTGACCGGTCCGGTGAATATCGGCAACCCGTCGGAATTCTCGATGCTGGAACTGGCCAAAATGGTGATCGATCTGACCGGCTCGCACTCGCGCATCGTTCACCGTCCACGACCGGAGGACGACCCCGAGCAGCGCCGGCCAGACATTTCTCGAGCCCAGGACCTGCTCGATTGGAAGCCGCGCACAATGCTTAAGGACGGCCTTGCGCGCACCATTGCATATTTTGATCAGTTGCTGTCCGACCAAAAATTGCGGGCGCAGCTCATCACGGAGCCCTCGACCTGAGCCAAAGGTGCTGTCACCAGACTGCGCCGTAGCGCTAGAATTGAGCACCGAACAGCCGTCAGTTATAAAGATTGCCGTATGCACAGCAGTGCACTTTTTCTGGACCGCGACGGCGTGATCAATGTTGATCGTGGCTTCATCCATCGGTCGGATCAATTCGAGTTCGTTCCTGGAATTTTCGAATTGGCCCGCTTTTGGACCAACGAACTGCATCGGTCGATCGTTGTCATCACCAACCAGTCTGGCATCGGTCGTGGCTATTTCGATGAGTGCACATATGCAGACTTGACGCGATGGATGTGTGAACGCTTTGAAGCGGAACACACGGCGATCGCTCGCGTATACCACTGCCCTTATCACCCCCTCCATGGCATCGGCGAGTACCGCCGCGATCATCCCTGGCGCAAACCCAACCCGGGTATGATCTTGCAGGCCGTGTCCGACCTTGACCTCGATCCGGCTCAGTCCGCGATCCTGGGAGACAAAATAAGCGACATCCAGGCCGGCGAGGCGGCTGGGATCGGTCTGCGAATTCTCGTCGGATCGTGCGATGCCAAGAAAGGCGAGGGAGCGCCATCCCATGAAGTAGTCGCGGATCTTGGCGAAGCGCTCGCACTGCTACGATCCCGCTTCGCGCTGACCGCATCTAATCGAGCCTAGAACTCTGCTCACTACGTCGCCCACTGCCCCGCCGTGACCCACGCCGACTCACTCCCATCGCGCCACTGCCGCGCGCTCAGCGCCACGAGCCTTCGTCATCCCCTTGATCTTCCCAGATAGTGGTCACGCCAGCGACCATGGCCCACCGCGTCCCAGCGCGCTCCGCGCGAAGTTCTTTAGCGTCATGGGCTTCGCAAACAGGGCGCCCTGCGCCAGATTGCTAGCTCGCGCGCAGCGAGGAGGTCGGCCCAGTTCTCCACCTCATGTGAGGTGCCGGCGGGAGTCGAGGCTTCGCCAGTAGCCCATGGCCAAAACATTCTCATTGCTGATAATCACCATGATTTTGCTCTAAGACGAGTGGGCTCGCCACACCTTGCGGATAACCAACCGGTGCCAAAGACCGCTCTGATAGTAGGAATTACTGGCCCGGACGGTGCTTATCTTGCACGCTCCCTGCTCGATAAGGGTTATGACGTTTTCGGTACGTCCCGAAACATCGGGCTCGCACGTACCGAGGGTCTTCGAGCGCTCGGCATCCACGACAAGATAGGCCTCTTGTCGGTTTCGCCGGTAGATTTTCGTTCTGTTTCCGACGCAATTGACCGAGTCGCTCCTCACGAAATCTACAATCTTTCCGGCCAATCCTCCGTCGCGCTTTCCTTCTCTCAGCCGGCCGAGACCTTAAGTAGCGTCACACAAGCCACGATCAACTTTCTAGAAGCTCTAAGGCTCAAAAAATCGAACATCCGGTTCTACAATGCCGGGTCGTCTGAGATATTCGGTGATACGCAGGGGCACGCGGCAAATGAGGGCACCGCTTATCATCCCAAAAGCCCTTACGGCGTCGCTAAAGCCGCCGCCGTTTCTCTTGTTGCCAATTACAGGGATGCCTACGGGCTTTTTGCCTGTTCAGGACTTTTGTTCAACCATGAGTCTCCGCTCCGGCCGGACCACTTTGTAACACGGAAAATCACCACTGCCGCGGCGCGAATCGCTAATGGAAGTGACGAGCGCCTAAAGCTCGGCGACATTTCGATACATCGCGACTGGGGCTGGGCGCCGGACTATGTAGAGGCGATGTGGATGATGCTTCAACATGATCGGCCCGAGGATTTTGTTATCGCTTCGGGTGTGAGCCACAGGTTGGATGAATTTGTGTCTGCCGCGTTTGCCGAAGTTGGACTGGCTTGGCAAGACCACGTTGAATGCGATGACTCGCTCAGACGTCCCACTGACATCCGCTATTCGAGGGGCGACGCCTCCAAGGCGGCGCGGCAACTCGGCTGGCGACCAAAAATCGGCTTTGCAGAGATCATTTCCCGAATGGTGCGTGCAGAACGAGAGAAACGCAACCAGTTTGCCGTCAACTCTGTCAGAACTTGAGCTTTCTTAAATGAGTTGAGGCGGCACCTCTCCCGGAATCACGATCTCACTCTGGCCCTCTCGTTATCCGTGAACACTCATAGCATCCCTTGATCTCCCGACTCGGTGGTTACGCGAGCGGCCATGGGGCGTGGTGTCCCAGCACGCTCCGCGCGAAGTTCTTCGCCGTCATGGGCTTCGCAAACAGGGCGCCCTGCACCAGATTGAAGCCCAGCTCACGGGCGGCGAGAAAGTCGGCTCGGCTTTCCACGCCATCGGCGACGGTACGTGCGCCCATAGCATCGGCAAGATCGATGAGCCGTCGGCAGGCTCTCTGTTTGCGGCGATCGCCGTCACAGCCGGCGAAGAATTGTCGAGCGACCTTGAGCTCGACGAAAGGAAAATCGTCAAGTCCCACGAGCGACGGCCATTCGGCTCCGAGGTCGCCGATCGAGACGGCAATCGTGCGGTACCGAAGTAACCTGGCGACCTTCTTCACCAGTCCCAGGTTGCGAACGACGTCGGATGCGTTGACTTGGACGATGAGTCCCTCGAAAGCCGGGTGGTCCGGTATGCGTCGGTACAGATGTTCGATCAGTTCCGGATCCCGAAAGAAGGAGATTGGCAGATTGATCGCGATTTCGATGTGACCGTGCCGAGCAGTGAAATAGCGCCAATCGTTGATCGCCTGGTCAATCACAGCCTCCGACACCTCACCGGCAGGGGAACCATCGTCCGGCATGACATAGCCCGGCGGCATGACTCCCAAAGTCGGATGGCGGATGGGCACGAGCGCTTCGGCGCCGCTGAGCGCCAGCGTGCCGGTATCGATCTTCGGCTGATACCAGAGTTCGAGAGTGTTGACGGGCGACGGCTCGGCCGCGTTCACCGGTTGGGTTGGCGGCAAGTCGTTGGGCGCGAGCACGGCGGCGATACAATTGCGCAAATCCGTTTGGCTGAAAGGGGTTGGGAGCAAAGGCAGCAGGGCAAGGCCGAGCTTCGCACCAAGCTCCCGGATCGCCGCCACCATGGGCGAAACCCGCGGCCCAAGCACGAGCACCTTGCGGTCGAATCCCTTGGCCGCGAGCAATTCCATCGCCTCGCAGGCCTCGATCCCGCCGGCCGCCAACCCGATCACAACGAGGTCGAGCGGTCGCAAATCAAGCTCTGCGCCCAACTCGGCGACGTCGGCGCATTCGCAAGTCGCACAACCGAGATCTTGCAGCGTCTCTGAAAGGAACGTTCGCATCTGTTGTCTGGGATCGGCGACGCAGATCCAAGGTATCGCGCTGGGCCGGGGGAGCGCAGCAAGCTTGGTTGCATCCTCGGGTCTTTGGTCGTCCATGGCACCACTCTCTAACTTACGAGTGGCGCCCATGTTAGAGAGGTGGCAGTTCTCAAACGTGAAATTCTCGGCGGGGCACAGCCAAATATTCCAATACCATCAACTCGGGCTTGATGAGGTAGTTAAAAATTTTTTCAATTATCCTGAAACTTGTTCCTCCTTGCGGAGGCGCTCGGACTACGGCCCTCAGGCCGTCATCAGAAAGCGAGGTTCCGCACCCTCGAGCACGACGCAAGTCAGCCGGCCGGTCGCAAACGCTCCGGTGTCGATGTTGATCCGGTTCGGTAGCA
>WNFR01006063.1_pt1 | contig 12354 bp, 14 predicted proteins | sample 5400221 | NCBI WGS metagenome assembly WNFR01 (sample SAMN13153357, study PRJNA577476) | soil metagenome | isolation source: 40 cm soil under Madrone tree | place: USA:California | collected 2016-06-14 | reverse complement strand
GGTTGCGGCGACGGCACGATCGGCAGCTTGCTCCGTGAGCGGCGGCCCGATCTCGCCATCGAAGGCGTGGAAGTGATTCCGCGGCCCACTTGCCAGCTTCCCTGCCGCGCGTTCGATGGGGCGCAACTCCCCTTTCCTGATCGATCCTTTGACGCATGCCTCTTTGTGGATGTGCTCCACCACACCACCGACGTTACGCAGCTTCTTCGCGAAGCCGCGCGTGTTTCGCGCTCCCACGTTGTCCTGAAAGATCACCTGAGTGAGAATTCCTTCGACCACGCGACGCTGCGCGCCATGGACTGGATTGGAAACCGCCCTCACGGCGTCACGCTGACGTACAACTACCAAAGCCTCAGCCAGTGGCAAAAACATTTCGCGGCATGCGGGCTACAAGCCTCGCAACTCTCTACCACTCTGCCTCTCTATCCCTTCCCGTTTTCCTTGCTGTTCGGCCGCAAACTCCACTTGGTCGCACAACTCACCAGACGATAGTCCTTGCTGTAGCTCAGGCCTTCAGGCCTGAGGGTTTTCATCACCAGGACGCAACCATGCCGCCACAGCGGAAATCCTCACCCCTCAAAGGGATGAGCTACAGGTATTCGGTCCCACACGCCCGGAATCGCAAGGCCGCACTTGGAGCAAGATCCGTTCTTCAACTGGTTGTCCTTTACATCGTGCCACGATCTCCTGACTAAAACCTTCCCGCACCCGGGACAATATGTGTTCGACGCATCACTGTAGATATTTCCCTCGTAGACAAAGTGCAGGCCCGCCTTCAGCGCAATCTCGCGTGCCCGGTGCAGCGTTTCCGGCGGCGTGGCCGGCTTGTCTCGCAGCTTGAAATCCGGGTGAAACGCCGTGAAGTGCAGCGGAACGTCGGGGCCAAGATGCTGCAGCACCCACTCTGCCAATTTTTGCGTCTCTGCGGGATCATCGTTCAAAGTCGGAATCATCAGATTCGTAAGCTCGAACCATACGTTTGTTTCGTTCTTCAACCATTCCAGCGTTTTCAGCACCGGCTCCAGATGCGTCAGCGTAATCTTCCCGTAAAATCCTTCCGTAAACGCCTTCAAGTCCACATTCGCCGCGTCCACGTGATCGTATATATCGTGGAATGCTTCGTAGGTGATGTAGCCGTTCGTCACCATCACCGTCTTCAGTCCGTACTCCTTCGCCGCGCGGCAAATATCAATCACATATTCGCCCCAGATTGTGGGCTCGTTGTAGGTAAACGCTATCGAATCGCAGCCGTATTTCAACGCCAGCAAAGGCACTTCCTCCGGCGGCACAGGCTGCGACCTCACCTGATCCTGATGCGATTTGGAGATATCCCAATTCTGGCAGAAGAAGCAACCCATGTTGCAGCCCGCCGTCCCCACGCTGAACACATGCGTGCCCGGCAAAAAATGATTCAGAGGCTTTTTTTCGATGGGGTCAATTTGCAGCGCGGCCGGAGCTCCGTAGCCGAGGTTATAGAGCTTCCCGCCCTGATTGATGCGGATGAAACAGAATCCCGATTGCCCGGCATGAATGTGGCAGTGCCTCGGGCACAGGAAGCAATGAACGCGCCCGTTGCCTTCCGGCTCCCACCAGCGCGCTTCGTGCAGCGCTTCCGTCTTCTGGAGGACTTTCAGATCGCTCATGATCCTCCTCCTGCAGACAGTATACTCCCCGCAAATGCGCGCTGGGCGTCCTGCCGTGCTTGCATCACCACTCTATGTTTCAGGTTGTGACTTCAGGCGTGTCGCCGCTGCACGCGGCGGCGTTCGGCGGACCAATCGGCGAACCGCTGCAACTGGTCGCGGTATTTCCATATCAATTGAATAAATTTCGCTGCGGTCATGTGCGCCGCTTCTTTTCCCAGAAACGTTTCAAACCGCCACTGCAAGTAGGGGCTATTCCACGGCCGCAACCGGTAGCCCCGAGCCGCAATCCAGTAAAGCTGAAGTGTCTTCCACATCGGTCTTGCCTTTCTTATCGCGACGCCTATCCGCCGAGCGGGGCGGACAGATGTTCATGCACCAACACCCAGGTTTTCCCCTTTTTTTCCCAGATTCCCGTATACCGCACCGGCGTATCGATCGTCTTGCCATCCTTCATTTTTGCTGCGAAGTGCATCGGCACGGTGGTCCAGGCAATGTTTCCGCGCCGAGTCACTTTTAATTCTTTTCCAGCCGTTAGCGAACCGCTCTGCATCTGATCAAGCAATTCTTTCCGCACGCCCGCGTCATACTGCTTCCAGCTGTTGTAAGAAAACGGCGCCAGATCGTAAAAGACCAGACCATCCTCTTTCGCGTAATATTTCGCCGCGTTGTTCGGATCGCCCGTGCTCCACGCCGCGCAATATCCGTCAATCAACTTGCGAAACGTCGCATCGTCGGTGGCTCTCTGCTGTGCCCGCGCACCCGCAAACGTCAGCAAGCCGCCGAAAAAAGCAATCAGCACGTACAGTATCCAGTGATTCCCCGGCTTGAGAATACGCGCGTTCAAATTTGGAGTGCCCCCCATCCAAACCTCACAAGGTCAAATTTTGTGGCCAAACAGGGCCTGGTTGAGCAGAGTGGAAGTACCTTAGACACATTGGCGGGACAATTCAAGCGGAAATTGCGATTTAGCGGAAAATTTACGCGGCAAGGCGCTTTACCCAGATGCGGGTGGTTGCCGGTTTGCCCAAGTGCATCGTGTGTCCTCCGGCGCGGACGGTCATCGTTTCGTCATATTCGCGTTTCAGCACTTCCACTTTCGTCGCTGGCAACAAACGCAAGCCTTCCAGAAATTCCAGGAAGCCCTCGTCTTTTTCGTAGACGCACATGATCTCGGCGCTCTCTTTGGCTTTCAGTTCCGAAAGCAACACGCCGCCCTGCCTGCGGAGTTGCGCGATTCCGCCGTTCATTGGGACGCCGTGCGGGCAGGTCTTTCTCGCCGCGAACCGCTTCAGCAGCAGCGCCTCCACTTCCGGCGAAATCGCGTGCTCCATGCGCTCCGCTTCGGCGTGCGCTTTGGACCAGGACAATCCAATTACCTCCGTCAGCAGCATTTCCGCCAACTGGTGCCGCAGCATCAGGTGCTGCGCATTCTTTCGCCCTTTTTCCGTTAAGTGGATCCGCCCGCCGCGCTCGATTTTCACGTGTCCATCGCGGGTCATGCGTTTCAGTGCTGCCGTCACCGCCGGAGGCGTCACGTTCAATTCTTCGGCGAGTCGAGCGCTGATCGGCACCTGGTTCTCTTCCAGCATCTCCCAGAGCGCCTTCAGGTAATCTTCCTGCGATACACTCGTCTGCTCGCGTCGCACTTCGTCTCCTAAGGCCGGTCTAAACCGCTGCGTGCTGCTCTGATCGCAATCGTTGAGCCAGTTCCTTCACCCGCCCCCGTATCTCTTCCAAAATTCTCTGATAAGTAGCCTCATCTGCGCCATAGGGATCTGAAACTTCCCAGTTCTCCACCTGCCTGAACTTTTCCAGGTCTTGCGCCCGTTCATACCCGCTCAAATTAATCACCAGGTCCACATCCTCGGCAACAATATCGCGCAGACCCTTCGATCGCAATCCGGTTGCGGAGTAGCCATTTTTCTCCAGTGTGGTCTGCGTCATCTTCGGAATCATGCCCATTGCATAAAGCCCCGCGCTCGATGCTTCAATTACGTCGCCAGCGTCTTTCTTCGCGATGGCCTCGCCCATTGGGCTGCGGCAGGCATTCCCGATGCACACAAACAGTACCCGTAATTTCCCCGTGTGGCTCATTTTTCCTGGAGTCAAAACAAATCGCAATCCGCCTTTTACCGCGCCGCGGCCGCGTTGGCTGTCCCTTTCGCCGCCATCTGCAGAAAGTGTTCGTGCACGGTCGTGTCGTCGGTCAGTTCTGGATGGAATGTTGCCGCCAGCACATTTCCCTTTTCCACCAGCGCCGGCTTTCCCTCATGCCGGGCAAGCACTGTAATTTCCTTTCCCACTTCTTCAATAATTGGTCCGCGGATGAACACCATCTCCAGCGGCTCCTGCTTCAAAGTACTCGGCCCGAAAAAGACGTCACTCGCCAGTTGCCGCCCGTAGCCATTCCGCAAAACCGTCATGTCCAGCAAGCCCAGTGATTCCTGAGGCGGATTCTTCACCTGTGCCGCCAGCAGAATTGCCCCTGCGCACGTCCCGAAAATCGCGCCGCCAGCCCGCGAAAACTTTTGGATGGCGTCAAACAATCCTTCTTCCTTCAAGAATTGCAACTGCGTTGTGGATTCTCCGCCGGGCAACACGATCCCGTCGCACCCTTCCAGATCCTCCACCGTGCGCACTTCCACCGTTTCCGCGCCCAACTCCTGCAGCATGGCCGCATGCGCCGCGAAATCACCTTGTATCGCCACAATTCCAATCTTCACGGGTCCCTTCTTCTTTCTCTGTCCGTTCGAATGACGCGGCCGGACGCGTACGGTCTTCGCCGCACTCCGCCCGGCCGTTTTCTTTCTCGAAACAATCTTCCTGCTACCTTTGACGCGACTCTTCAAAGCCCACCTTACCAGCCGCGCGTGGAGAGCAAATCTTTCTCTTCCAATTGCCGCACATCAATTCCCGGCATCGCTTCGCCGAGTTCCTCGCACGCTTCCAGAATCGCCTTCGGGTCCTCAAAGTGCGTGGTCGCCTTCACGATCGCCTTCGCGCGCGCGTCCGGATCGCTGCTCTTGAAAATGCCCGAGCCGACGAACACCGCTTCCGCGCCAAGCTTCCGCACCAGTGCCGCATCCGCAGGCGTCGCAATTCCCCCCGCCGAAAAATTCGGTACCGGCAACTTGCCAGTCTTCGCGATTTCGCGAATCAGGTCCAGCGGCGCGCCGATCTCCTTTGCTGTGCGCATCAACTCGTCATCTCGCAGCGTGGTCAGCCGCTTCATCTCGGAAACGATCGTGCGCATGTGCCGCACTGCTTCCACCACGTTGCCGGAGCCGGCTTCGCCCTTCGTGCGGATCATCGCCGCGCCTTCCGCGATGCGCCGCACCGCCTCGCCCAGGTTCCGCGCGCCGCAGACGAACGGCACCCGGTAATCGTGCTTCCAGATGTGGTTCTCTTCATCCGCGGGCGTCAGCACTTCGCTCTCGTCAATGAAGTCCACTTCCAGTGCCTGCAACACTTCCGCTTCCGAAAAATGCCCGATGCGCACCTTGGCCATCACGGGGATGGTCACCGTCTTCATGATTTCGCGGATCACCTTGATGGAGGCCATCCGCGCCACGCCGCCTTCCTTGCGAATATCCGAAGGCACGCGCTCCAGCGCCATCACTGCGCAAGCGCCCGCTTTTTCCGCAATGCGCGCCTGGTCGGCGTTCGTGACGTCCATGATCACGCCGCCCTTCAACATTTCCGCTAGCCCGACCTTCACCCGCCATTCATTCGAACCTTTGGCCTTGCCGCCATGGCCGTTGCCGCTGCCGTTTGGTTTCTTTGCTTGCATGTTCCTTCTCCTCTGAAAAATTTGGGAATCCCTGAAAACCTTTATTGAGCGGCGCGCACCCGCTCGAAATGCTCTTTGTCAATCGCCACGAACCGAGCCGTGCCTCGCGCCAGCAGATTGCCTTCGGCGTCGCGAATCTCTCCCACTCGAAATCGGTTTCTGCCCTTCTCTTCTTCCTGCCAGCCTTCCACCACAATTTCCCGGTCCACGGGCACCGGCTTCCGGTAGACCACGTTCATCTCCGCGGTCACTGCTTTCTCTTCGGTCAATTTCGAAATCTTTCCCATCGCTTCGTCCAGGACCACCGCGATGATCCCGCCGTGCGCGAACCCCGCGCCGCCCGCGTAATTGGGCCCCAGCACAAAACGCCCCCGCGTCCGCCTGGTATCAAAGTCGAGATCAAACACCAGCCGCATGCCCGCTTCATTATTTCCGCCGCAACCAAAGCACCGGTTTGCTTCCTGCGTCTCCAGTTTGATGATTTTCGCCATATTTATACCAGCGCCACGTGCGAACGTTCCGCCCGCCGCGTGCCGCGCTGCCGCTTGCGCATTTCGCTCTTCAACAGTTCCGCCAGTGTCGCCACGCCGCGCGCCAATTCTTTTTCGTCGAGGCTCGCAAATCCCAGCCGCAGTGTGTTGGGCATTGGTGATTGCACGTAAAAATATCTTCCCGGCGCAAAGAGCACGCCGCGTTCCCGTGCATGAATCATCAGTTCGCTGGCGTCAAAGCCCGGAGGCAATTCCAGCCACAGGCACATTCCTCCATCGGGTTTGGTCCACCGCACGCCCTCCGGCATCTGCCTGCGCAACGCTTCATCCACCGCACGCAAGCGATCCGCATACACCTTCCGCATCTTCGTCAGATGCTTCTGGAACAGCCCGCGCTTCAGGAATTCGGCCAGCGTCGCCTGCGCCAGTTGATCCGTGTGCAGGTCGGTCATCTGCTTCACCAGGCGCAACCGCTCAATCGCCGCCGCCGGCGCCACGATCCAGCCTACGCGCAATCCGGGGAACGCCACCTTCGCAAAACTGTCAATGTGGATCACCAGATTCCCGCGGTCCAGTTGCTTCAACGAAGGAATCCGTTCCTCCTGCGTGTTCAGCCGGGCATAAATGTGGTCTTCCACCACGGGCACCTGGTAGCGCCCTGCCATTTCCAGCACGCGCCGGCGCGACGCCAGCGGCATGGAAGTTCCCGTCGGATTCTGAAAGTCGGGCGTCAGCACCAGCAGCTTCACGCGATTCGCCGCCAACGTGGCCTCCAGCGCTTCCAGATCGATTCCCAGCGCGCTTCCTGGCTCTGCGTGCGTCCGCACCGGCACTCCGAGGCACCGCGCCCGCACTCCGTGAAATACCGCCGAAGCTCCCGGATACGTGGGATTTTCCATTACCACGGTATCGCCCGGGCGCACAAACGCCTTCGCGATCAAATCGAGCGCCTGCTGGCAACCATCCGTAACCAGCAGCGTTTCATCCTTTGCGGGAATTCCGTCCTGGCGCAACAGTTCGAGCAACGCTTCTTTCAACGGCGCGTAGCCGTCCGATGCGCCCAGGTTCAGGATGTCCTGGCCTTCGCGCCGCAGCGCGGCCTGCGAACAGCTTTGCAATTCTTCCACCGGGAAAAATTCCGGATCCGGCCGCGCCATAATAAATGAAAGCGAATTCACCGGCGCCGAGGCCGTCAAGCGGCTCAGAATTTCTTCGCTGCGCTCATCCGCAAAAAGCAATTCCCAGCGCAATCCATCGCCGTTCGACAAACTCGCCGGAGCCGGCGGCGTGATCTTCAGTCCATTTCCATTGTTGCGAATGAATGTGCCGCGGCCCACGTGTCCCTGGATCAATCCTTCCGATTCCAGTTCAGCGTAGGCGTTCGCGACGGTGGTGCGATGGACGCCCAGCATCTGCGCCAGTTCCCGGCTGGCGGGAATCCGGTCGCCGGGGTGCAAATCGCCCGCATGCACCAGGGAGCGCAGTTGGTCGCGCAGTTGAATGTAGAGGGGAATGTGGCTTTCGGGCTGAAGGTGTAATGGCAGCATTGTCTCTCACCCCAGCCTAATTCTATCAGAAATTGGCCTAGTGAAAGAGCCAATTTGTCTTCCGTAAAGGCCTCACTCCGGCCTGATCTCGCCCACACCGTTTTTCTCTCCCGCCTTCAGATCGCGGACGCACAGTTTCGTCCAGTCCTTTGCATCGCACTGGTAGATCTCTTTCAGCGGCAAATCCTCGTCCCGCACTTCGTACAACCCGGACTGCATATCGTCGCTGTCGTCCGGCGAGCCCACTACCACAGGGCTTCCTTCCCTCACCCGCAAGCGGAACTGCTTCGTCGACGCCTCGTAATTCGAATAGAGGAAGCAATGCCCGACGCAGGCCCTGTCGACCACGTGCAACGCCACCATGCGATAGTCCGGTGGCTCGAAAATCGTCGCGACCACGCGCGTCCCCATCGGCAAGTCCCGTGTGATCTTTTCCGCACTCTCCTCGATCCGCTGCGCCGGCCGCGTGTCGCGATAGACAAGCGCGAAATACACGGCCGCGCACGCGCCCAGGGCAAGGAGATGCCACTTCCGTGGCCGCAGCGTTCCCAGCCAGCAGAAAATGAAGATGGCACTGATTAGCGTCAGCCGCGTCACCAGCAGTCCAATCCATCCCGCGTTCTCGTCGGGCCGCAGATTCTCCGGCAACAGCGACGTGAGGCAAAACGCGACCGCATAAAATTCCGGGAACAGCCTCCGCTCTTTGCCATTCCCTTTTTCTCGCCGCAGTGGAAGCAAATCCAGCAAAGTCGCCGCTGCCACAAACACAATCATGGCCAGCGCCACGTAGCGTGTTTCGGGGCAGAAGACCCAAAACTGGTCCGCGCCGTTCCACTTCAAAAATGGCGAGTCCGGCCAGTCCGGCTGATACTCAGGGTGCCGCGCAAGCACCCAGCGCACCACCAGTCCAATACCAATGGCCGCCGCGGGAGGAAGCCACTCCGCCCAACCTCGCATGCGCGGCCAAAGCAGCCGGTACGCCCCGGCCGCCACCAGCCACAAAAATCCCAACGGATGCGCCAGCAACACCAGCGGCGCCAAAACCACGGCGATCAAGATTCCACGCCTCTCGCCGTGCCAGAGCGCCGCCAATCCAAAGCATGCCAATCCTAAAGACAGGTAGTAGTTCATGAATCCCATGTAAAACACATAGCTGTACGCCAGCATCGCCAAGCCGGGCACCAGCAGCCACGGCCTCTTCCGCGTCGCCACACTAATCAGCGTGAACACGCCCCAGAAAAACACCAGCACGCACAGCGAAACCGCGATCTTTTCCGCCACGCCAAATCCAAATGTTTTGCCGAGCTTGAGCAGCATCAGGTCAAACAGCACATTCTTTCCCTGCCACACCATATAGACGCCGGGCGCCTTCCCCGCCTCAACCAACTGCGCCAGCCAGGCGTTGTAGACATGGCTCGCCAAGTCGCCCGCCTGAATATGCCGTTGCCAGAAACACGGAATCAGAATCGCCGCCGACACCAGCAACACCAATCCCAGGTCTGTTTTCTTTCGAATTTTCGAAGGAGAGACTTCTTCTACCCGAGGCCGAGCTTCAACCTGGAGCTCGCCCGTCACACCCGCATCAGTTCGCATGCGCCGTATTGTATCGTTTCCCGCCTCCGACCCAAAAACGCGCAAGCCTTAGGGTGCACGCAAAACCAAAGGCTGTCATTCTGAGCGCATCCGATAAGGATGCGCGAAGAACCTCAACTCCACGTGGATGACTCAAATTAGGATTTGGAGTAAAAACGGGATCAAGAAGTCGCAGCCAATCGCTACCGCATCGGCTGCGCTTCGCCCAGCTTCTTCAGCCGGTCGCGCAATTTCCTCTGCAACGGGTTCGGCGTATTCGGATTGAACGCCACCAGATACCAAAGCGGCTGAGTCTTGTCCTTGCTCAAATAGGTCAACGTGTTCGCATCGGCATTCGGGTGCCGCGCCACATTCTCGCGAATCGCACCGTAGGGATGCTTCGCCAACTTGTTCAATGTCTTTGCATTCGTCCGCGGATGCTCGCTGATCAGCCGCAGCATGTAATAGTCTTCTTCCGGCGCCTGCTTCACCAGCTTCTCCAGCATTTCGGGCTTCGCTTCCGCGCTCAACACCAGCCCGATCTTCTCGTCCCAGGCGGTGTTGATCTGGTTCAATTCCCGCGTCCGCGCATGGATCAACTCTTCCAGGTTGCGCCGCTCCTGCTGCATCCGCGCGATCGGCAACTGGGTTCCTTCCAGAGAATCCAACACCCGCAAAAGGTGCTGGCGTTCCCCGAACACGATCTGCGAAGTGCGATCGATTCGCCCGCTTTCCTTTTCCTTGTGTTGCACTAGGTCCGAACGTCGCATGTTTGGATGCTCCCAATTCCCGCCGGGCCTGTCACCGAAAGGTACGAATTCTTTGCCAGCCTGCTTTTGAAGGCTCATAAATATGGCGCTGCTTTCTGGTCGTGGCTGCGGCTCAATTGGATTATCTTCCGGGGCTGCGGTAGGGTAAAGATTCGCGCCTCGGCCCTGTGCCCGATGTGCAACGCCCGTCTATCTCGAGAGGGCAGGACTTCACGGCGCCTGAAAAACGCACTGAGACTCATGTAGCGGACGCCTTCTGAGGCGGGCGCCTTTAAGCATCCACTGGCGCCAAAGGAGCCTTCATGTCGGCATTCAAGGAGCACCACGACGAGCTCGAGCACTTCGAGCAGCGCTTCGGGCGCGACCGCGGCCGCCTGGCCGTCTCCCTCGACCGCATCACCAACGCGCTCGTCCTCGTCGGCCAGCACGGCGTCTACTGCACCAGCATGCGCAATCCCACGGTTCCCGCGATGGACCTCCGTATGGTCACGCAGGAACTCACCCACGCCAAAGAACTCATCCAATCGGTGATGGAAGAGCTTCGCAAACTCCGCGAAGCCAACCAGTAGCAACGTCGCGGCCTCACCGCTTCTCCAACGGGATCACAAATTTCAGCGCGGTGTGGGTCGCACTGAAACCCACCACCTTCACATCCTTCAACCCAGCCTTCCGTCCTGAGTCGATCACATCCGTTTCCGTAATGCTCTTTTGTCCCTTCGGATAAACCACCCACAGCGCCGCGCTTCCCTTCATCTTCCCCGCAATCTTCTTTACTTCGCCCAATCCCTCTCGCGTCTCCGCCCCAAAGAAAATCCAGCCCACTCTATCCACAATCTTCTGCGCGATTGCCGACTTCTGCGCTTTCAGTTTCTTCAAAAACTCCTCGTCCAGTTTCCCGAACACCGCAACCGGCTCTCCGGCCTTCACGCCCAGTTTCTCCACTACCGACTTCGGATTGGCAATCTTCTCGCGCCACTTCTCCGCCCTGTCGCCCAGCTCAAAAACCACCTGTCCTTCATCGGTCTTCAGCCGCAGTTCGCCATCCTTCGCTTCCATCCCGCGAATCGCCGAAAACGGGATCTTCTTCCGCTCATCCCCTCGAAAAATAATCTCCGCGGTCTCCAGCAATGCCTTGCCGTGCACACTTTTTCCTCCCCAACGCGCAGTGCAAACCACTTCTTGCCCCATCGCTGGCCCTCCTCGCTAAATTGTCCGTGGATTCAATCCGCGCTCTTCCAACTCGCCGCTACCGGCACCCCTACTTCAGAAACGGATTCATCTCTTTTTCGAGCCCGATCGTGGTCGATCCCCCGTGGCCGGGATGCACGAGCGTGTCATCCGGCAACTGCATCAGTTTTTCGCGCAACGACTCCATAATCTGTTCCATCGAACCGCCCCATAAATCCGTGCGCCCGATGCTCCCCGCAAACAGCGTGTCTCCCGCAAACAGTTGCGGCTGCGCCAGCTTCACCCTCCCGCAATCCTTCGGCATGTAAAGCGACACACTCCCCGGCGTATGCCCCGGCGTGTGAATCACGCTGGCGTGAAATCCTCCCCACGGCAGCGTGTCGCCATCCTTCAGCACCTGATCCACTTCCGTGAGCTCCGGCGTGGCCATCCCGATAAATGCCGCCTGCTCTTCCATCCCGTGGTACAGCGGCAAGTCGTCGCCATGCATCATCACCGGCGCGCCCGTATACATGTGCAATTTGGCCAGCCCGCCCACGTGGTCAATGTGCGCATGTGTGCTGATGATCGCTTTGACGCTCAACTTGTAGCGCCCCAGCATGCTCAGGATGCGCTCCACCTCGTCGCCCGGGTCAATCACGATCGCTTCCAGCGTCTTCGGGTCCCCGATGATCTGGCAGTTGCACTGCAGCATCCCCACCGGAATCTTCATGTAAATCATGTCCGGGTGGACCGCATCCGACGTCGGCGCCATTTTGTGTGTCGCGTCCATGTCCAGCAGTATAGCCATTTTCGGAAAAATTTCCTCTGGTACCCTTTTGAGTGCGGCAGCGAAGCTGCCGCTTTTGAATGGTCTGAGGTAGCCCAGTCGCTGAATTTTGTCTCGCCGGTTGAACCTCAAAAGCGGAGGCTTCGCCTCCGCACTCAAAACGCGTCTGCTACACTGAGAAGGTAATGACCAGCCCCTCCAATTCGCCGGCCGTACCTTCTTCCACTCGCCTCGCTGCAGTCCAGGCCCAGTCCGGCGCGCAATTTGGCACCTGGTTCGGCTGCTCCCTTCCCGACCACTTCGGCGACTGGCTCGCGGAATATCGGCATCTCCGCGAAGGCGTCGCCCTCCTCGACAAAAACTACCGCACTTATCTCGACTTCACCGGTCCCGACCGCGTCCGCTACCTCAACGCCATCCTCACCAACAACATCAAAGACCTGCGCGAAAATCACGGCACCATCTCGCTGTTCCTCAACCCGCAGGGCCGCATCCTCGCCGAAATCGAAACCTACAACCTTCCCGAAAAACTCTTCTGCCTCTCCTACGCCAGCATCCGCGAACCGCTGATCGCCGCCCTC
>WNFR01006061.1_pt1 | contig 12356 bp, 14 predicted proteins | sample 5400221 | NCBI WGS metagenome assembly WNFR01 (sample SAMN13153357, study PRJNA577476) | soil metagenome | isolation source: 40 cm soil under Madrone tree | place: USA:California | collected 2016-06-14 | reverse complement strand
CTTCCGTGGAAACAACTCGCGTCCCTTTTCTCTTGCAGATTTCACGACCAATTTGACGAGACCGACGTAGTTCTCGATTGATTTTGGGCTCAAGCCAGCCCCGTGCATTTTGGTGACGAGCGGCTTGACCGTGTCGTTGCCCACCTTCGCGAGCGACAGGTCGCCAAGATGTGGAAGAATCCATTTGTCGAGGGCGTAATTCCACGTTGAGACGGTTGCCGGTTTCAGCGGCTTCCGCTTCCTTCGCATAGCGTCCTCGATGAATTTTTTCGCTTGGCTGCGGAAAATCATCCCGAGATTTATCGTCTGCACGCTCTCGAAATGTTCTTCCGTGTCCGCCCCGCTCGCTACGATGATTTCCCGTGCCGTCCTTTCTCGTTCCGGTTTCGACATCCTGCCGGGACCGCTCGCTGGGCAAATGCGGACGCTCTTGTATGCCCGCTTTTCCCTCCCCGGCATGTCGATACGAAACCGGACGTAGTAGCCGTTTCCTTTCTGTTCGATGTAGCCGTTCTGACCAGACCGACGAGCCATGGACTTTCTCCTAGCTCGTTGGTTCGGTGTCGCTCCGGAAAGAATAGCCCTCGCCGTGCCGCTCGGCAGTGACTGAACCGAGCCGAAGATTTCGCCCGCGTTTTCTGGGCTGCTACACGACATGCCTCGACCCACGGACCGAATTGGTCGATAGCCCGCTTGCGTATAGATCAAAGCCCCGGATAGAAGGGCGGATAGTGGCTATCCGGGGTTCACGACCACCCCCATCCGCACTATTCCCTTCTTTTTGAAGCACATGCCCTAGGCGAGTTCTTTCTCTCGCTAACATGCTCATCCTTTATTGCCGGTACCAAACACGAGACGCATGAGCAGATTTACCGCGTCTCGCACGAGGTTCCTCACGCCCGGCGGCAATATCTGAAACACGAGCCGCAGACCGAAGACCAAAATGAGGATGGCGAAGAGCGCTGCCATGAAGGGGTCCTCCTTGAATATGAAAAGTATTAAGCCGGAGAGCAAAAACATGAGGATGACAACCGCAAGGGCGATGAGATAAGGAGTGGGTGAAAATCCCGCGCCTGATTTGGGCTCCAGCGGTTGGCCGCACTCGCCGCAGAACGAGAGTCGTGGATCGATGGGATTCGAGTGTCCGCGAGTGCACAGCCTGCCATCGAGACCCGCGCCGCAGTGGCGACAGCGCGAGGGCCACTCGGTGTTCACCTTGCCGCAGTTCTTGCACCAGCGCATAAGGTCCTCACCCCTCGACAAGCTTGATGGGCGTATTGCCGCCCGCCCCAAGCCAGACGGGACCGAAGAAGCGTTCTGCATTGACCGTGCGCATCTCCCCGAAAAGGAAGAGGTGTCCTGCCGCCACTGCAATTTCCCGCAAGTGATCCAACCGATGAGCACTCTTCGCCAATACGCATACGCGAAAGGCTCGGAAACCGAACCGTTCCTGATGCAAACCGGACTCGGCATATTCGACATATCGGAGTACCTTCGATCGCCACTCACGAAGGCCTTCATGGTGGAGATCGACTTCCACGACGCAGTTGAAGCGTTTGCCGGATTCCGTCCATGCGAACCAGCCGTCGGGGACGAGCGTGCGGTCCGAAAATATCTGCCGAAGCTCCGGTTCGCTGCGGAAGGAAGACGATGTCGCGTGTTCCGCCATTCGTACGGCGGTCAGGAAATCCACGATGACCTGATTGGCTGCGAGAACGTGCTCAACTTGCCGCAGATCCCAGCGGGATATCTGGCGCAGATGGGCGCTGAGAATCTCCGGAACGATTTCGATTGCATGCCCACTCGCTCTTCCCAAAAAGTACAAGGCTTGAGCACTGCCCTGGCCGGGATAGACGGGAAGCAGTTTCCGGGAAAGAAGCCGGGCTCGCACCAAACTAGCGAGACGGGTATTGGCCCTCGTGAGCGAGCCAAATGGGGCGAGTGCCATGATTTGGTCGCGACCCAACAAACGGAAGCGCGAGACAAGATCGATTACGCGCCGGTCGCGTTCAGTGAGCACGATCTTGTCCGGAGCCCCCATCTCAATCCTCGTATCCTTCCGGGAGTTCGTTCTTCTTACCTTTCACGGGCCGAGCAGGAGCGATTTTCGACCGATGACTCGCTTCAGGCGGAGACAATCGAACAAGCCGTTCTTTGATTTCCGCGTCGACCTCCGTGCGCGTCTTGCCGAGTCGCATGCAGATTTCACGTCCTTGCGCCACGGAGTGAAGAGTCACTTTCACGGACGGGCGTGCGACGCGAAGCAAATGAGTCGGCTCACCGCGAACTTTCACGATAGCCTGACCGGTGGGAAGTTCCGGCAGGAGTTCGGTGACGAGATTTCCTTCGGGCTGCCCGAATTCGCGGCCAAGGAATGCAGCGTCACTCGCGCTTGCCGCAAAGGAAATGAAGCGAGCGCAGTTGCCGAAGATGGCGGCTTTGAGCTCAGGAGAGAATTGCAGATGCTGGGTCGCGAGATAGACCGAACATCCGAACTTGCGGAAACTCCGCAGGTAGTCATCGAGCTCGTCGAGCGCAAACATCTCCTGGAATTCATCGAGGAAGACGGCGTACGGCGCTGCATTCCGATCACGGCGATACACTGCCGCCTTGAGCTTGGCGACGAGGAGCGCAGCCAGGAGATAATTATTCCCTCGGAGACTCCCTGCCGATAGATTCGCAATGATAGTCTGGCCGCTCGCGAGCGCTCGGTCGAAGTCGAGCGTGCTCTGCTGCTGACCGACGACATACCGCAGCGTCGGGTCTTGGAAAACGGAAAGTTTGTTGAGCACGGTCTCGGACACGAGCGAACGCTGTGAAGGCGATAGCCGTTCGAACCGCAACGTCCAGAATTCCCGGACATCGGAAAGAGAAACGTTTTGGAGAACGGCACGACGAAACTCAGGCCGCGAGATGAAGGAGGTATCGCTTCAAGTAAGGTGAGTTTCGTCTCCGCCAGGGCAAGCAGCGTCATGCGAAGAAGCTCTTCAAGTCGCGGCCCCCAGGCGTCGGGCCAAAGCCGCAAGTGAAATATGCCGACAAGCTCTTGGACAAGCTGGTAAGGTGATTCGCCTTTCGATTCCAAGGGATTCCAACCGACGACCGGATCAGACCAAGGTTCGAAGAGGACGATTTGTCGCTTTTCTTCATCGGTTGCCAGCAGAGAGACCAAGCACTCCGTGGCATGTCCATGGAAATCGATGAAGAGGAACGGAACGCGATTGCGAAAATGCTCTGCCATCGCTTGCATCAAAAACGTCGTCTTGCCGGTTCCGGTGCGGCCGGATATGAACGTGTGCTGCGTCGGCTCGATGGGCAGACAGAACTGTTTCCGCGTGCGCCCGATGAGAGTCTCGGCGCTGCCGAAAAAGAGCCCCGTAACTTTCTCGGGCGGTGCCTGCCGACGGCGGTTGAGGGCGTGAACGAGAAGTCTTTCCAGGTTCATCTTCATTCCTCGTTTGCGACCGACGCGTCACGGAGAGTGGAATACTTTTTGAGGTTCGCTCCGGCCTTGTGGAAATAGGCTTCCCAGAAATCGCGAAGACTGTTCCAATAGGCGAGCGACTTCCCGGTGCCGTCCACGCCTAGCACGTATAGGTCGACATTCTGAAGTCGAGCGATGAGCTCTTGCCTTTCGACCGTCGCGAGCGTCTGACGCGAAATCGTCTTCAGGCGTTCAAAATCGGTGTCGCTCGTCGATTGCCGCATATCTGAAAAGAGCACTAGGGCTTTGCGTCGGCTCGATTGCCTCAGCATGTCCGCCGCGAGGATGAGCGCTCCAAAAATGTCGGTATGCGGAATCGAACGAGGCGAGGATAAGGCCAACTTCCGCAGTTGCGCTGCGGCTTGAGCCTTGGCAATTGCGATGCGGTCCTGAAATTGAAGCGGGCCTTTATCGGTAGGCAGTTCGCGTTGGAGCAATATATAGGGCTGCGAGAAGCTCCGGTCCGTGATCGCAAATACAGTGACTTGCGTGCCCGGCGGTAAGTGGGTGATAAGACCGCAAGCTGCCTCGACGTTCTTTTCATAGTCCGTTTTGCCGTCGTAGCCTTTTCGCTCGGTCCAAAACGGCGCAACGCAGCCGATACCTAGGCAGAGGACCCAAGCCTCCGGCCCAAGGCCAAAGGGAGCGAGCGCAAGATGTGCGAAAAAGATCCCCGCGACCACGAGGACGAGAGCGAAAGCCCGATAACACCAGCGTCTATGCAACAGACTGTCGGGATTCCCTGAGGGAGCTTGCCGGAGAGCTTCCAAAAACTCCTCATGGCTTCGGAAAAGACAATCGTACCGAGACTTGAGCGTGGCGATTTCCGGAAGATTCGCCTTTTCGCGTCGGAGTTTTTCCCAACCCACGACTTCGCTGGCCTGATCTTTCGCCTTTTCGAAGGCCTCTTGGCCAAGCTGGTGAGCCAGACTCTCCAGAAGGGTCGAGTCGTAGCCGTTTGAGTTTGAATTCACGTGTGTGTTACCTCCCGGATCGCACTCTTCGACGATAGGCACGCATATAGTTGCGGTAGTATGCGCGGCGCTCTTCATCGGACTTGTGTTTCCAGTTATCGAGCCAGTATTTCTGGTTAGCTTGTTTCCAAGTGCGGCGCTGACGGCGCTTCCATAGAGTGCTGGCGCGACGTCCGCAGACGGAGCAGTACTTCCTCCGCTTGGAAGGTATTGGGCGTTCTTCGCAGGACAAGCACACCATGAGCGAACCTCCTACTGATCGATTCGCGATAGTTCAAAGGGGCTTTCGCCCAGATGTGCTTTTTAAGAGAAGCAACTACGTGACTATCTCAGTCTGAAAATAGAATGGGTCACGGAATTGTAGAAGTCAATAGTGTTAAGAGGAAAAGAGCTGCTCCGCCGAACGTGGCCGCCAGCAGCTTGACAAGTTCTTCTCGGCACCCGCAAACCCTAATCCGTTTCAAGGAATTGGCAGTCGGCTTTCTAGGCGGTCTACGGAAGGAGAAAAAAAAGAAAGCCGCCTAGCCATGAAGGCAGGACGGCTTGCTGGAAAAGTAGCTACCTGAAATCGCTTGTCACGGGGAAACGACTAACTCCTTCAGCGACTCCTTTTTTCACCTCGACCGGAAAGGCTTTCAGGAGCTTCGGACCGTAAATGTCTTCCTCTCGGCACAGTTCTGAGGAAGCAACTTCGGCATGGTCTTCGACATATCTTTTTAGTATGTCGCCAGCTTCTGTCTCGTTGTCAGCAAATACGTAAGCTACACCAGCTTCCTCTGACGCCTGAGACCAATAATAGACAAAAAGTTGCATGGGTTCCTCCTAGGAAGGTAATCTCGGCTACCGCCAAAGGCAGGTGCTGTCAGCAGTAGGATCTATTACTATTATACTATTATATACTTAATTATCAATAGTGAGAAGTAGAGACCCGTTGAGGGAACCAGCTTATGTTACCTTCTGATTTAGACTCTTGCTTGAGTGCTCTCGGCCGAGAGTGTATAGAGAAATTCGCTGATGCCATACCCGCTGCCGAGCTGAGGCACGATCTTGCCGCTCGCTACTATCCGAGTGCAAGAACATTAGCAAGTAGACATCCGTCGTTTGAATCTGCCCTACGAAGTCTCCCAACATTTAAGGCGGCGATTCAGTTGATGAATTCGCGGGAGGCTTTTCGGTCCCTTATTGAGGCACTACCATCGCCTTTACCCTCGGCACCTCCAGTGCAAGGCGATCGAGTTTTCCATGTCGGATCAACAACCGAGCTGGTGATCGCTTCGGGTCACTCAGGAGCAACCCGGCCATCTGCAGCCTTTGATTAGATTTTAACGAGATGGTGGCTCGAAGAAAAAATCAAAAACCACGAAACTGTTGACATCGTCGAGAAAGGAATATTGTCATTCGCTGCCGCCGTCCTTAGACCAGGAATCGATAACAAAGCAGATTACATTCGACGCCTCGTCTCCGGATATGAGGAATCTCTCCGGAGCGGCCGCGTCACCTGTGAATGCTTCTGCCTCTTAGAGCAATTCCAACTTACTCGACGAGGGACAAAGGGCGTCGCAGGCTTTATGACGCGGAACCGGACCAATGAAGTGAAAGTGTCCGGAGAAGAGTGGAAACTAGATGACGATTTAAGCATGCAGGTTCTTTCTCGGGGTTCCGTCGAGTATCTTCGTTTGATCCCGGAATTTGAACGTTTCGTTCCTCAGACGCATGGTCGCTATCTCGAAGCACCTTTACTTCAGGTCATGGCACAGTGCCGGGAACAATATTCCATAGAGGAATGCTTCTATGGAGTGCTTCCTCTACCAACGACCTTGCTCAGCTTACGATCTGCACTGCGGCTTCATAACCCTGTATCATCAGGAGACCCCAGCTTTACTGCTGTCTTCGGTGTGCTTTCCACTCCGTTGCCTCTACTTGAGTCGCATTACGTCATTCCAGAAGGGCATTCGACGCTTAGTTATCCTCCGATTTATGAGCTGACAGCTGACGAGTGGGATGTTTTTAAATTCTCCTGGAAAATCATCTTGGATCTGTATCAGTCTGACCAGGATTCACAGTTCATCCTGAAAGCATTAAATTGGTTCGAATCAGGGCGCGCATGTTCACGGCACGAAGACAGAATCATTCATCATTTCATCGGTCTTGAAAGCCTTTTCGGCCAACGGGAAGATTGGCCAAGTAAGGATTTCCTGCCACGCGTCTCGTACCTTCTGAATTTCTCGGAAGTAAATCGGAATGCAAGATTTTATAAGGACCTAAAACGCGCTTACAAAATTCGAAATGAGATTGTGCATGGGGACAGGATCGCCTCGGATGACTTTGAGAAGAGGCTAGGACTAGCGGCCGCGTGTGATTTCCTGGACGATGTGTTTCGGACGTCGCTACAAATGATAATCGCCTTACATGGCCCCCTACTCGAGAGCTCCAAGGAGTTTATAACCAAGGAGCAGTTTGTGAGGTCGCTCGATCGTGGAATTAACGGAGATGAGAAGGCGCTAAGCATGTGGCGAGGCATATGGAGGCTTTTCAGATGAGGAAAGAACTCGGCTGAAGATCAGATCCGTCTGATCAGGACTTTGTGATTGATCCCATAACATCTGCATTGCCGTGCCGAAACCGCGAACGCCGTGTGACGTATGCGACTCCCACCGCAGCCGCGTCGAAAATGCCCATTTGATAGTCCTCGCTCTGCCAGCACTTACGTTTCGGCGGCAGCTTTGAGGAAAGCGCGGGAAGCTGCTGGAGCCGATGGGATTCGAATCCGCCAGCTCTATGGAAACAAAGGAGTTGCGCGGTGCACTCTGGCCTTCTAAGGTATTGAAAGGAAAGGAAGGGAATTCTTAGTGCCCCCTTATTGCCCCTAAAAATGAGTGGTGAATTCTCATGCACTGCGGCGCCGTCATTCATTCAATTCCGGTACTTTTTGGCGTGGAAATGGGAGCGGGATGTCGAACGGAAAGTTCCCAAGAAAGATACTTATCGATGATTAATCTTGTCGACGCAACCCAGAACCAGAGGGTCGATTTTTATCTGCCCGGTCGATGCCGTGATTACTATGTGCGCGATTCGCCAAGAAACATTGACGCTGTGCGTTTCATTCTGGCCAATTCTAATCGTGACGGACTGCGGCGGTAGCCAGACCATTTCCACGGGGATGTTGGCATCCAAACCCACGGTTGTACTTAGAGTCTGGATGTCAATCGGTTTGGGACCGTCGAACTGAATGATGCGTACATCAAGAGGGGCCTTACGATCTTTGGCCCAAAATTGTAGACCCATTCTTTTTCTTTTATAGCTGACCTCGTTGTCCTCAAGCCACATCCCGAACGTCGGCCGCCACTTGGGATCGTTCCTGAGCCTAAGGATGCGAATAGACGCGTGGAGTGCACAAAGCCCACCAATGTCATCGTGGCGCCATTGCGAAGCTGCACCTTCAGCAGTGTCTAGATCCAGATAAAAAGTCTGTCCGGTTGCGGGTATGAAAGACGGTTTTGCCTGAGGTGTCTGGACTGATTCGATGAAATCGAGCGCGGCCGACAGGATGTCGCCGCTAGAAGTCGTATGCTGCATGCCGGGAACGTCGAAAAGTTTGGCCTTAAATCCTTCTTTTGCAAAACCACCGTTGAAAATATCCAGGATGTTCCCTCTGCGAAAGTCATTCGTCCCCGTCACCAGGACGAATCGGACTCGCTTGGCTTGTGCGATTTCTTGATCCGTTGCCTCGAACGTTCCATAAGGTTGGCCGGTCCTGCTGAGCCATGATGTTGCATGCACGGTCGGAACTTGCCGATAAAAGTCAGCGCCGCAGTTCTGAATCGTACCGTGAAATATGTCGGACTGATAGAAGCCTAGCTTTCCGGCTATGCGAGCCCCCCCAGAATATCCCGCAACATATACTCGACTGGGGTCGATTCGATAATGCTTCATCATCTCCAGCGCGCCTAACACAGCCAGACCCATCCGTCGGTCGTTATCTTGGTCGTTTCCGCCGTTTTCCGGAGCAACGAACAGCATTCGGCGTGCGTCGAGTATGCTCGCCCATCCATCGGGAACCTCGGTGACGACTTCCTCTGCATCGATGAAGACAACCAAGCCATAAAGTACGTCGCCGGTATAGCTTTCCGGAACGCGGACCAAATACCTTTCATTCTTTGGATCCAGTCCGTAGCTGATGTGTACATCGCGGTACTTGGGTCCAAGCGTCGTCCCCCCAAACGCAGTAATGAAATCCCCCTTGCGGCCAATATTGTTTGTGAGCGGTGAGCCGCACGAGCAGAGAAAAGTCAACACGAGCAGGGCAATTCCCCAAGAGTTCCCGGCCCTCATCTTATGTTTGCGTCCATTGGCCGTCCCAGCCATTTCACAGGAGACGGGCTTCAGCCTTGAACTGACACGGCGACACGCGGTGGTTAAAAGCGTCATTTGCAGATGATAGCTCCGTTTCTGGTACACGATTAAATGTAGCGGTTTTGTTTATCGCACGATTAACTTATACAAGCTAACAATCTATGGAGATTAGCTCCCAACATCATGGCGATCAGTCAGCGAGTTGGCTATGTTCGTCGCGCCAACCACCTCCTTCACCACATTCTCACCGTCATACAAGAAGCTCGTCGTGGTTCCCCCTATAGTCCTCGATTCACCGGAAGAGGCTAAACCCCAGTTGACACAATCATAGGTAAGTGTCAGGACCGACGCATTCTTCGGGCGGTGGATTCAGCGAATGCGCCTCCTAGGAATGAGCAGACAGCTAAGACAAGAGATAGACTAACCGCACCACCGCCAATGCGAATGCGCCAGGCCTCAAAAGCGGAAATCAAGAAAGATCCGCTCATCACAAATGCATAGTGCTGCCACCACCGCTTTGTTCCGAAACCCAAACGAGAAATTATTAACGGAACAAATAAAAGCACTAGCGCGAACGCACTCAATAGATAATTAGGATGCGTCAATCGCAGCCTTCACGCTTGTATTTCCTTGGACCATCCTTATAAACGACGCCATGAATATCGAACAAGTTCGATGAATTGAAATGAACCGAACTTCTGCACATCTTAAGAACAGCATCCACGATGCATTACTGCGACTGATATCGGAATTCGCGATCTGTGTCTGTCATTGGGTTTGACTCACGCCCGCGTGTCTGAACACAGAGACTACCACCACTACTATCCACACGTTCCAGCATTATTCATAAGATCATTCATTGCGTCACCCAGATCTTTCATCATTTTACGGAGACATTTGTTTATCTTGTAAAAATCCCATGCAGACTTCGCTGCCCCTCCAACCTCAGGCAAACTGAAGTCCTTGGGGGCCCGAGAGGCCCTGCCGGTATACTGGGCATGCCGGTATGGGGGTTTGGGCCTCCAGCGGCTTCCCCCCATGACAATACATAATCACCGACACTCTTCTGAAAATCCCGTTGGGGCCCATTAGGATCTTGACAGGCGTCATGGCCAAGGGGATCGACAAAACTGATTGGGTTGTTCCCCACGTAGGCGTAGACATTGATTCCACCCCTAAACCCAATTGGGTCTTCAGACATGAATCGGCTTAGTTGCGCGTTATAGTATCTGGCGCGATAAAAATAGAGACCGGTAGCGTCAAGTTCGCGTCCCGTGTAAGCAAAACTGTTCGTGGTGGCCGCACCGGTAGCCGTTGCTTCGCCGAATGGCCCATACGTGTACTGGGTTTCCCACGTACCAGTGGAATCCGTGAGCGCCAGAATGCTGCGCAAAGCATCCGTCACAAAACTATGCGCACCAGCCGAATCTGTGCGCTGAAACACTTCATCTATCCTTCCAGTCAGTGAGTTGGCTGTGTTCGTCCCTCCAATCACCTCCTGCACCACATTCGCGCCGTCGTACAAGAAGCTCGTCGTGGTTCCCCCCACGGTCTTCGACGTGCGTCGGCCGAAAGCATCGTATGATCTAAGTGGAAAGGTCATCAACGAGATCGACGGCAACAACGTCACTCTTGCCAACTACACCTACTTCAATGGTTCCTTGCTCGCCGAATACAAGAACGCCACGACCTACTTCGTCCACAAAGACCACCTTGGCTCCACTCGCCTCGTCACCGCAACGGATAAGTCCATCTTCGATAGCATGGATTTTTACCCCTTCGGCGAGCAGGCCCTTGGCGACACTGGGACCACCCACAAATTCACCGGCAAAGAGAGAGATTCTGAATCAGGCAACGATTATTTCGAAGCGAGACACTACACCAGCAGCATCGGTCGTTGGCTATCCCCCGATCGCCTTAACGTGACCGACGACCGCATCATGAATCCCTCAAATACTCTCAACAAGTACGTCTACGGCGCAAACAATCCATTTCGCTTTGTTGATCCCGACGGCAGAGACATCGTGGCCTTATACGAGCCCCCGCACGGAGTGAGACCGGGACATTTCATGCTACTTGCCAACAACCCTCAAACCGGAGAGTCCGCGATGATGAGTTTCGGGCCAAGGGATACAAGCACTTCAGGTGAGGCGATAACTGCAATCGGAGGGGTCCAGGAGAGCACCAAAGACTACAAATTACCAACTAGCGCCGATGACCTACGGCAGAACTTCGCGGCCCTCTCGATACAGACGACACCGGAACAAGCCCAGGAAGTACTCAACTTCATAAAAAATTTCGACCCGTCTAACGCGAATTACAAGCTATTCTCGCAGAACTGCTCAACTATTTGCAGGGATGCCCTTAAGGCTGTTGGTTTGCTCCCAAGTAACACGCGCAGCTGGAGCCCGGCCAGTTTGTGGGACAACGTCTTCGGTCGGTATGCAAGGACTAATGGATTCAATAACTGGTTATTTAACAATGGCTATACGCCACACCGCCGCGGAACCGACTACGGAAACCCTCGTTTTGGAATGGACACATTCGAATTTCTTTGGTTGCAGCTAAAACCACGTAGAGCCTGCACTACCATCCAAGGGCCCAAGGGCCCTGAGACCCATTGTGTTGACTGATCTGAAAGGAAAAGAAATGGCGGAACCGAAAAACGCAAGCTCTTTTGGGCGCGTCGCATTTTGGACTGCCTACGTGCTTGGCACACTGATTTTGGTTTTCGCATTTCTACTGGCACAAGTGCCGCGAGGCCACAACAGGGACTTTACCTTGGACTACATCTGTTGGTCGTCTTCCGCCTTGCTCATGATAACTTGCATTCTGGTGGCCAGGCATATTCGGAAAAAAGGGCACAACATCAGCGACAGAGCATCAGGCGTCGTCGAGTACGTCGTCACAGGCGCAGCGTGGATCGAGCTAGCATTTTCACTCTATGGAATCATTAGTTTCGCAACGAGCCGCTGACCGCCAAGTCGGCTACAAGTTCACCGGCAAAGAAGGGCGACTCCGAATCCGGCCTCGACAATTTCGGAGTGCGAAGGTATCACCATGCGGAGGCTCCGCTTAGGGAAGTAGGTCGAGGGGGCTTCCACGTCTTCGATTGGGAATCGATTTGGGACCCCCTAGACGAAAAAATCCCATCAAGAAAAACCGTCGAAAGTTCAAACAAAACTCCATGATATTCACGCGGTCTGCAACCATTTTCCACGGGCTCGTCGTGTTGCCGGTAATTGCGTTTTGATGGTGAGGCCGATGGGAGATTGCAGATTGCCGGTCGGATCGCGTTCGCATCAGCTATCAAATGTTCCAGCCGCTGGCCGCGTTGCTTGCACAACTGAGGGTGCTCTCACCAGCCGGAACGACTGGCTTTTTGAGCTGGTGTTCGATTTCGGAGAATATGACACCGTTTCGAGACGGATCAGTTTGGCAAGACGCTGTATTCAAAGACGGAAGAAGCAGACCGTAAAGTGGTCGACCGGCTCGGTGAGCTCTCCGAAAAGCGTGGCGTTCCCCGCGCTCAACTTGCGCATACC
>WNFR01006060.1_pt1 | contig 12357 bp, 6 predicted proteins | sample 5400221 | NCBI WGS metagenome assembly WNFR01 (sample SAMN13153357, study PRJNA577476) | soil metagenome | isolation source: 40 cm soil under Madrone tree | place: USA:California | collected 2016-06-14 | reverse complement strand
GGGCCAGCGCCCCCAACCGCTTCAACACCTCCGCATCCAGATTCTTATCCTCGCAAATAAGCTGGATGGTCCAGGCGCAGACGTATTCGTTGGTGTCCCTCAACAAGCTGTCCACCAAACCGTTGTAACGCTGCCCCGGCCGAATCAGGCCGCCCGCGTAGGAGTGCAGCGCCCACATGCCGCGCAGCTTCAGCGCCGGTGCGGCGTTGGATTTGATCGCGCTGGTGAGAGCCTGCTCGATCTGGCGATTGTGCGATTTTTGGCCGCGCTCCTGAAGCAGCCTGCGCGCATGACGGCTCTGCCAGTCGTTGCCGGACATCGCCAGTTTCACCAGGTCCTGGTCGCTCAGCTTCTGCAAGTCCGACGGCGCGCCTTTGGCTTCGCCGTAAGTGATTTTGAAGATGCGCCCGTTGGAGCGATCATGAAACGCCGGGTCGGTGGAATGGCATTCGTTCTTGTCGTACCAATCAATCATATAGACGCCGCCGTCCGGTCCGGTTTGCAGATTGACGATCTGCGACCATTTGTCGTTGAAGTTGATGAGATTCGGCGCGTGATGCCCGACGAAGCCGGAGCCTTTGCGTTCGAGCACGTCCGTGTTGATGCAGGCGCCGTGGATGTTGTTCATGAAAACTTTGCCCCGATATTCCGCGGGCCAATTGTCGCCCTGATAAACGAGCAGGCCAGCATGGGCGTGGCCGCCGCCGACCGCGCCCGAGCGCGAACTGCCGGCGTGCGGCCCCTGGTTGCCGGCCCAATGGACGTGATCGGCAATCGTCTTGATGTCGTCATAGACATACGGATTGAAATGCGAGCCGGCCTGGCGTTGGTAATGGGCGCCCTGGATGACATGGAAGAGGTGGGGAATCACGCAGGCCTCGATAATGCACTGGCCGTTTTGATCAAAATCAATCCCCCAAGGATTGCTCGTCCCCTCGGCAAACACCTCGAATGTTTTCTTGACCGGATGATAGCGCCAGACGCCGGCGTTGATGCGTGTGCGTTCGGTGTCCGGCGCGCCGGGCTTGCCGACGTTTGAGTGGGTGAAAACCCCATGACAACCGTAGAGCCAGCCGTCCGGTCCCCAGGTGAAGGTGTTCAACGTTTCGTGCGTGTCCTGGTAGGCCCAGCCATCGAGCAGGATTTGCGGCGGGCCGGCGGGTTTGGGTTGGTCGCCATCCGGGATGGGGATAAACATGAGATTTGGCGCAGCCCCCACCCAGACCCCCCCAAAGCCGACTTCAAGCCCACTTACCAGGTTCAGGCCCTCCATAAAAACAGTGCGGCGATCAAACTTGCCGTCGCCATCGGTGTCCTCAAAAACCAGAATGCGATCTTTGCCTTGGCCCTCCGGGGCGCGGAGCGGGTAGGTGTAGGCTTCGGCCACCCAGAGCCGTCCGCGATCATCAATGGCGAAGGCGATGGGCTGTTTTACATCCGGCTCGCCCGCGAAGAGGGTGGCCTTGAAGCCCGGAGGGAGGGTCATTTCTTTAGCGGCCTGTTCCGGCGGCAGACCGGCGAATTTGAAGGTGTCCACGGGCGGCATCTCGTCGGCGACCGAGGCGGCCATGAGGGGAAGGGCGGAAAGGAAGAGAGCCAGGGCGGCGAAGGAGCGGGTTGAAAATTGAGCGGGGCTTTTCACGGTTTTGCGAGCTGGGGTTGGGCCTTCTCCCATTCATCGTGAGAGACGTTTTTGGTTTGGTGTTGAAAAACGAAGACGCCCTTTTTGTTGCCTACGACGATGTCCGGAACCTCCGGGTTGGAGACGTTGCCGGCGACGACTTGCGTGCCGACGCCTGAGTCGCTGTCAATCAAGTAGGGGACGAATTCGGCCTGGCCTTTGGGAGAGCGCACGAGTTTGAACCAATAAAGAACCGCTGGCGCGTTCGGCTCCACGTCGCCATGAGACCCGTGCGCCCAGAATCGCTTTCCCGTAACGATGTCTTTCAAACCATCGCCGTCCATGTCTGCCAGCGCGAGGGCGTGCAGTTCAGAAAAACTCACACCGTAAGCATTGGCCACCGGCCCTGGGTTGAGGATGAGATGCTGGCGGAAGGAAATCTGGCCGTCGGTTTTCACCTGCTCGTACCAGGCCAGCCCGTAGCCGTGGGCGTCAAGGCTGGTAATGACGTCATTGAGGCCGTCGCCGTTCACGTCATAGACGAACATTTGCGCGCCGGCCTTGGCGAAGGCGAAGGGATGCTTGGTCCAGACCGGGTCGTTGGCCAGCGAAGCGGGCTGCTCCCACCAGGCGTCTTTTTCGAGGATATCCACGCGGCCATCGCCGTTCACATCGCCAACGCCTAATCCGTGGGTGAACCGCTGGTAGGCATCGCTCTTGGGCGAGATAGGATGGAATTTCCACGGCGCGCTGGGATTTTTCCAATCCGCCTCGGCGTAGCCGATGTAGCCGCCGGAACAGCAAGTGATCTCTGGTTTGCCGTCCCCGGTAATGTCCGTGAAACCGGGCGACTCGTTGTCCAGCAGGTCGAAAATAACATGCCGCTGCCAGTGGCCTTCGCGGCCTTTCGGATTTTCGTACCAGGCGGCGTCTTTGCCGGGAAAACCATAAACCAGAATATCGGTCCAGCCATCGCCATTGAAGTCGTAGGCGAAGGCAAAAAAGTTATCCGAATAGGCATTATTCACTCCCAGAGCGCCCTCAAAGCCAGGAATGGTTTCCTCGGGGCTATCAGCTTTATTCCGTTTGAATGTGGCGTTTGCGGGATAGAATTCGTGGCGCTTTTGGAAATCGGGCCCTTCATACCAAAAGGGGCCGGACACGATGTCCATTTTGCCGTCGCGATTGAAATCGCCGAAGTTGACGCCCTCGGCCCAGAACTGGTCGGTGAGCTGGAGCTTTTTAAAACTGTGGAGGATGTCTTCGGCGCTCGCCAGCGCCGGGGAGAAAGCAGCCACGATTGCCGCCAGAAGAACTCTAAACATCGCAGCAATGCTTGGCAGTTCCGGCACGGAGGGTCAAGCAGGATGAGTGCTCGGAGCCGGTTGGTTCTCCGGTGTCTTCGGTCGCGCACGACCGCCGTCATTCGTCATTTTTCGGTGAGGGGTGACGCCGGCGGCTAGACGGGTGGCGGAAGGCTAACCCGGAGCCGGCGATGCTGGGTGACGCGGCGGATCAACATTGATCACGTCCGCAAAGTGGCCAGCATGCAGGCGAAATGGCGGCTTGCGCGGAGGACAGGCGGCTTGTATTTTGCGAGGTCCTGCGGCGCACCCATAGCTCAATTGGATAGAGCATCTGACTACGGATCAGAAGGTTATAGGTTCAACTCCTATTGGGTGCGCCAGTAGTAAACTCCAATGAAATAAGGGTGTCTCTGGACTTTCCGCCGCTCTCCATCTTGCTCTAATAATTTTTACTGTCCGGTTTCTGTCCGGTTTTCTCGGTTCTCAGCGCCTGGTGAGACAAACCGGAGGCTATCGCCGCTCCCTGCCGCCAAAACGCTCTGCCAACGGCAAGCAGGGCACAATTTGGGCGACTGTAGAACGCCAGGGCGTCCGGGCCGGAGGGCGTCCGGGCCGGATCGTGCGTCGTGCCCTGGCCTTCCCCGCTTCGCCGGGTGTTGTGCCGGACATGGAGGCCGCGCCTGGTACGCGTGCCAATGAAGGAATCTACTTTTTTCGCAGACCGTCCCCACCCCATGCACCCCCACCCCCGCCGGCGCTCGGCGCCGAACCGGTGTGACTCCCGCGTTTAATGAAAGTTGATTTTTGGAAACTCGCCCGAATCGCGCTTGCCTTTATTTAGCTGAAGCGAATGAGCTATCGCGTGGCTCAAGTCCAGGACGTGGCAAAGGTTTCGCTGGAAGCGGAATTGCCGCGAACTGGTCCGCACGGCGACACTCCCTGCAAAAAAGCTTGACTGGGCCGGGGTACATGCTATGCTTATGGTCACTGAACCGACGCCACCTGACCTGGAAGCCAAGTCCGTCGTGGACAGATAACAATTACATTTGAAGGGGCTATATTTATGAAAAACGAAAAGTTTCCAAACAGCAGGCCGGCACGTCATGTGTCTGCGTTATGCGGCCTTGGTGTCGCGATCGGAATCGCAGCCGGGTCCTTTGGCGCCGGATCGCTTGCCAGCGCGCAGGTAAAGGACCCGAGCTCCGATAAGTTGGCGTTCGATACGACGGTTGCTTACGTCGTGGAATTTTACCCCCTGTGGTTTACCTATCATCAAGCCGCGGTTCTTAATCGCCTGGTTGGGCCTGAGCGCGTCACTCCCCTTTACCAGACCGTGGTGGCGATCAATGTCGACACGATATACGCCAGCGTCTACCTGGACCTAAGCGCAGAGCCGGTCATCCTGACTATTCCGCCGACGACGAATACTTACTCCGTGCTTGCGCTGGATCCCTACGGCGATGTCTTTGATTCGGGGGTCCCGTCGCAGACACCTGGAACCTATGCCTTTATTGGACCTGGCGGCTTCAGCGGCACGCTCCCAGCCGGGATCACAAGTATCACCAACCCCCTTAACTTCTCGACTTTGATCTTCCGGGCCGACAAGTTCTCCGCCAGTGGCGTAGACCAGACTGCCGGAGCCACACAATTCCGTGCCTCGCTGATGCTTCAAACGCTGTCCGACTTTACGAATAATCCAGCCGGAGGCGCGACTGACGTCCTCCCGGAAATCGCGTTCGCTGTACCCTTCAAGCTGATCGCGGACAATCTAATTGCGCAGGACCCGATTGAATTCCTCAAGGAGCTTCAGACGGCGGTGGCGGCGTCGAACACACCCCCGATGTCGGCGGAGCAGCAGGCGCTTACGAATGCGTTTGACACTCTCTTTGGCAACGGGATTTTCAGTCCTGGCTCCCGCGGGACGAGGGCCCAGTTCGCCGCCGGGGCGCAGGCGGCGCACGAATTAATTCTCGAGCGGTACCTCACGCACACGGGTCCAACGGGTTGGATCCACTTTACTAATATTGGTGCCTGGGGTGACGCGGTGATTGAGCGGTCAGGCATTACCGAGTTCCTGCAGTACGGCAACGACATCAGCTCAGCAGCGTATTACCACACGTTTGAGGATGGCAAAGGCGCCGCACTCAACGGAAGCAATCCGCACGGCTATGTCCTTACCTTTCCGGCGGGGCAGCAGCCCGAAGCGAAGCGCTTTTGGTCGCTTACGGCTTATACTCCGGAGGCAATAGAACTTGTACCCAATGCCGCGGAAAAATACGATGTTGCGAGTTACACGCCCGGGCTGCAGACCAACATAGATGGCTCAATCTCGATTTACATGGCCAGAAACCTCCCTGCCGGCGTGCCCATGGCCAACTGGCTGCCGGTCCCGCCCGGGCTGTTTAACATAATGCTCCGTGTTTATGGCCCGGAAGGCAGCGTCACGAACAATACGTACATCCCTCCGGCCATCAACCGGAGACATTAGGCGATCGAAACTGTGGCATAGATCGCCTCAAATCTGCAGCTTGCTATTTCCAATTTGCAATGCTGCCGGTTTGGACCGGAGGCTTTATCGTGCGCGGCAGATGTATCCTACTCGATAGCCGTTGCGGCTCGCCCAAACATCCATTTTTGGCTGTCGGGGGCGGTTCAAAACCGGAGGCCTTGTCGGAGCAAGGGTGGAAAGGCCGTGATGCTCGACCGGAAAAGGCAGGGCCGGAGCGTGAGGCATGCAGCGGTGAAATAGATTCAAGTCCTGTCGCGAGCACCACTTCGTTGCCGCTTAAAATGTTTTTGGTTGCCACTTTTCCCGCCCAATCATTTGTAGATAGTGCAACTGAACCTGGCTTGACCGCCTTGACATAAACAAAGGAAAGCAAGAGGCAAACTTTGCCATTTGTGCCCGAAGCAGCAATCGAATTGATTTCCACAGGCGCGGAGTGTCCACGCCCGCGGGGCGGCATCCGTCAACGGGCAACTCAAAAGGTCGCGGCGTGCGTCGCTCGGCGTCGAACGGCGATCCGGAAAACTGAAAGCCGGTTCCATCCCCTCTCGGCTTCCAGCCCAAATCCGGTCGCATTCCGGACTGCCCACTTGCACGCAGTAAACCCGCATCATCATTCGCCACGTAGCCATACTTTCCTGCCACCACCACGTCCTCGTGATAGCCGTAAGCGCTAGCGAAAGAGCCCGCCACGCGCGGCATGATTTGGCTTGACAAACAGTTAAGCTTTTGGCAGAAATCACACGCTTGACCAACCGTTGAAGCTGGCGGCGGGTCCTGCGGGGCTTCCTCGGCTGGGCAAATCCGCGGGCGTGCGCAGCATAACTGCAAAGCGGCGAATGTGTAGTCGGGAACCCAAACAAAAACAAGCGACCAACCGAAAGGAAATTCCTTATGAAAAAGCTAATGAAGTTGCTGCTCCTCGTAGCAGGGATCTGCGTTGTAGGGGTATCAACAGGCAAGGCGCAACCGCTGATCACAGTTGATGAATTCGGCCACGGGAACATCAATAGCACTCCGCTGCCATCGTTCCTCGGGCCGGATCCGACCGGCGGACTCACCAACTGGAACGTGCTCATTTACAACCTCCCGTTCGCGGGCGTCCCCGGGGACGTTTTGATGCATGACGGCGGCCCGACCAACGCTGTTCTTGACGTGGTCCGTTTCGACGGCCAAGGCCACCTGATCTTCTATTCCGACAACACGGACGGTTATGACGCCCCGGCGGACACGCCGGCGCCGCCCAGTCCCTTGATGCCGAACAGGGTGGATATTCTCGAAGTGGGGTCCGAAACCAATAATTTCGCCGACTATTTCCCCACGCCGAACCAGCCGGGCTTTGACCCGTCAGCCCCGCACTATCACTTCATCAGCGACATTCCCGAACCGAGCGCCGCAGCACTGCTGGTGCTGGGAGCGGCGGTCCTTGGGTCCAGGCGCTTGCGCCGGAAGCTGGCTGCGTGCCTTGCAGGCCTGCCCTGAGTCCACATGAACATGCGCGAGATCTTCAAATCATGTGCGGAGGAACAGGCTGAACAGGGGGAAACGGAGAGAGCAGAGACGGCAGCAGCAAAATGAGTCTTTGCAACATGACCTGTTGGTTACACAAAGAGCGTGGCTCAGAACGAACTCAAGCGCATAAGAACTCGTTTTACCTCAGTTTTCTCCGTATTTCCGGTTGGCTTCTTGTTGCAACGGTTAGTCTCCTTTCATTAACGCTTCGAGCTCGAGGCGCGGAGCCACATTTCAAAGTAATTGCCTTCTACACCGGTAAAAAAGACCAGGCGCACATCAGCTTTGTCCGAGAGGCGAATCGATGGTTTGCCAGGAAGTCCCAGGAAGCGAATTTCAATTATCGTTCGACAACGAATTGGGCTGAGCTCAATGACGAGGTCCTGGCCCTGAATCAAGTTGTGTTATTCCTGGATACGCGGCCAGAGAATCCGGTTCAACGCGCAGCTTTCAGAAGGTACATGGAAAAAGGCGGCGCCTGGATGGGCTTCCATTTCGCGGCTTTTGCGCTGACACCCTCCGCAGTTCCTCAGAATTGGGATTGGTACCACAACGAATTCCTGGGAGCGGGTTCATATGCGGGTAATACATGGAGACCGACCTCCGCGATCCTGCGCGTCGAAGACGCGGACCATCCCGCCACCCGGCATCTGCCCCAAACCTTCAAATCCGCGCCCAGTGAATGGTATAAGTGGACCCAGGATCTGCGGACCAACACCAACATCAAAATCCTGTTGTCAATCGATCCCGCGAGTTACCCCCTGGGAACCGGCCCGAAGCCGCACGAAATCTGGCACGAAGGTTATTACCCGGTCGTCTGGACAAACACCCGTTATAGAATGATTTATTTCAACATGGGGCACAACGACATCGATTACGAGCACAAGACCAACCAAGAGCTTTCCTCCACTTTCGGAAGTGAAGCCCAGAACCGGCTGATTCTCGACAGCCTGCTTTGGCTCGGGGGTAGAAAGGAGTAAGCTTATGCAACGATCCGTCTGAGGTCCAGGAGGAACTGCGGACTCTAGTAAGCTCGCCTCTGGATCTGGAGAGGTTATTCAATTTTTGAACAAGCCTTGGGCAACGGCGGCAATGTCTGGGTGCAGCGGGGGCCCAGTAGTCAGGAATGAGGCAAAAACGAGGCAACAATAACGTTTCCTTATCCACGCCTGAGAGTGCGCCAACAAGAATTCCGGCGAAGTAGTGGCAGGCATCAATTGCGGTTTGTGCGCCGAGGGTTGTGGGGGAGCTTTCCCCGTCACATTCGATGGCTTCCTTCGGGACTTGGCGTAAGACATGGCGGTGGGGCCTACGCCGCGCCTTCGAGATGGCCAATGCCTGTGTCGATAAACTCAAGCACGATCCCAACAACGTCCTCGCTCGCGAAAAGCTGGCGCGCATCTTCGCCGAGCGCCTGCACAAGCCGTACCTCGATATCGAACAGCTCCACCTCTTGCTGAACATGCCCGACCAGGAAGCCGGCCGGCGCGCCGAATGGCTTGGATTGGTCGCCGCCTGGCAGAAACTTGAATGCACTCACCGCGGCGATTAATTGCTTGCGAACGGTTTTGCCTTCAATAATCTAAACTCCAAGATCTCGTGCTACAGATCCCGACGCCGAATTTACAGGGGACCGCTGCCTGCCCCGTACTCCGCATTACCAGGGAATGAACCGAGCAGTCGGAATCTTATTGCTCATAATGGCGGGAGATTTGAGCGTTACGAGTTGGGCGGCAACGCCACAATGGCATCAGAAGAATGGGTTTCGATGGGCTGAGTTGGACGTGCCAAAAGGGGGCAAAACAGGTTTCAAGCTGCTGTCGCCCGAGGAAACAGGAATTAATTTCACCAATACTTTGGAGGTGCACGCCGGCGAGGCCAATCGGGTCTTGTTTAACGGCTCAGGCGTTGCGGTGGGGGATTATAATAATGACGGATTGCCGGATATTTATTTTTGCAGCCTCAATGGCCACAACGCACTTTACCAGAATCTTGGCGGACTGCGGTTCAAGGACATAACCGAGCAGTCCGGAATCGTCTGCCCGAATCAGCATTGCAGGGGCGCCGTTTTTGCCGACATCAACGGGGACGGCTTTTTGGACTTGCTGGTGGCGACAACCGGGGATGGCGTGCTCTGCTTTTTGAATGATGGCCATGGAAAATTCTCCGATGCGACCCGCTCAGCCGGCACCGCTACTAAATTCGGCAGCGTGACGCTCGCGCTCGCGGATGTGGACGGCAATGGGACATTGGATCTTTACGTGGCCAACAACCGCACTGACGATATCCGCGATCGCGGGGAAGTGGATCTGCGAATAGTAAACGGGCAGCTCGTTATTCCCCCTTCTCTGAAAGACCGACTGGCAGTGGTTAACGGCAAGGTGCTCGAGTATGGCGAGCCGGATTTTTTATACCTGAATGACGGCCATGGTCGCTTTAGCCCAGTCTCGTGGACGAATGGGGCATTTATGGACGAACAAGGAAGAAACCTGCGGAATGCTCCTTTGGACTGGGGTTTGACCGCGACGTTTCGGGACCTCAATGGTGATGGTTATCCTGATCTCTATGTCTGCAACGATTATTGGACACCCGACCGAATCTGGCTGAACGATGGTCGGGGACATTTCCGGGCGGCGGATAAATTGGCATTTCGTGAAACCAGCGCCAGTTCCATGGGGGTTGACGTTGCGGATCTCACACGGTCGGGAAAGCCGGATATTTTTGTCGTGGACATGCTCAGCCGTGACCTGGCGCTGCGCAAACGACAGGTCTTCGCCCAGACGCCAACGGCTTCACCTCTCGGCGCAATCGAAAATCGTCCACAAGTCATGCGCAACACGATGTTCCATAACCGCGGCGACGATACCTACGCCGAGATGGCCAATTATGCCGGCCTGGCGGCTTCGGAATGGTCATGGTCCCCGATTTTTCTGGATGTCGATTTGGACGGTTACGAGGATGTGCTAATTCCAGCCGGGCACACCAAAGACGTGCAAGACCTCGATGCGCTGGAGCAACTTCGGTCGCGGAGTCGCCGCCGCAGCGAAATTGCTCAGATCTCAGATCCCAAAGCGCGCCACGAGGCTTTCATTCAGGAGAAAATCGAGAATTCGCGGCTTTATCCATCTCTGAATATGCCGATTGTGGCGTTTCATAATCTTGGGAATTATCGATTCGAGGAAACTACCGCCGATTGGGGTACGGACCAACCGGGCGTCCATCACGCGATCGCAATTGCAGACCTGGATAGGGACGGGGATTTGGACTTGATCGTCAACAATTTGGGTTCTGCCGCCGGCATTTATCGGAACGAAAGTTCGGCTCCTCGCCTCTCGGTCCAGTTGAAAGGGCTCCCGCCCAACACACAGGGCATCGGCGCAAAAATCAAGCTTCTGGGTGCGACCGTGCCGATGCAAAGCCAGGAGGTCATTGCGGGCGGCCGATATATGGCCGGCGCTGATACCGAGGCGGTCTTCGCCCCCGGCAAGGTAGTGGAGAACATGACCCTGGAGGTGGACTGGAGGTCCGGCAAGCGCAGTATCGTCTCTGGAGTGAAGGCGAATAGATGCTACGAAATCGAGGAGGCCGCTGCGCAGGAGGTGGCCCCGACTGCCAAACCGCGCCCGCAGCCCCTTTTCGAGGACGTCAGCAACCTAATCGAGCATGTCCATCAGGAGAACGAGTTCAACGACTTTGAACGCCAGCCTGGTTTGCCGCGCAAGCTCAGCCAGTTGGGACCGGGAGCAGCCTGGGCGGATGTTGATGGTGATGGGTGGGACGATCTGATCATCGGCAGCGGGAAAGGAGGACGATTAGCGATCTTTCACAACGACAAGCACGGAGGATTTAAGGCAATGGCCGGTGGCGCGTTGGACCAACCGGTGGCGCGAGATCAAAGCGGGATTATTGTTTGGCGCGGCGACGGCAAACCTGCTCGCGTGTTGGCTGGGTCGGCCAATTATGAGGAGACGCAAGACAAGCCAAGCGATGTCCAGCAATACGACCCAGTGGGCAAAAGCATCGAAGCGAGTCTCACAAATTTGGGCTCCAGTATTGGCCCACTCGCCTTGACTGATATGGATGGTGACGGGAACTTGGATTTGTTTGTGGGAGGGCGGGTCATTCCCGCACGTTATCCCGAGGCGGCTTCCTCCCGCATTTATCGACACCTGAAGGACAATTGGCAACTGGATGAGGAAAACACCCGCGTCCTGAACAAAATCGGATTAGTCAGCGGCGCGGTTTGGAGCGATTTGGATGGAGATGGCTACCCTGAATTGATCCTGGCTTGTGAATGGGGGCCCATCCGCATCTTTCACAACAATCACGGACGACTAAGCGAAACCAATGTGCTGTTAGCGACCGCATCAACTCCGCTCGACCCTCTCCCCTCGGCTCTTTCGGAGCTTACTGGCCTCTGGAACGGAGTCACCACAGGAGATCTGGACGGCGACGGGCTTATGGACATCGTCGCGAGCAACTGGGGCTTGAACACTCCTTATCAAGCAACTTCTGAACACCCGGCCATGTTGTACTACGGTGAATTCGCCGGCGGAGGGCTCGACATCATCGAAGCTGAATATGACCCGGCGCGCAAATCAGTCGTTCCGCGCCGCATGCGGGAAAGAGTCGCTGAAGCTCTGCCGGACGTGCTTGGGCGTTTTGCTACGCACAAAGCTTTCAGCGAGGCGAGCATGGCTGAAATCCTCGGCAACCATCAAGCCGCAGCCCACGAAGTGCGGGCCACTGCGCTGGCGTCAATGGTGTTTTTGAACCGGACCAACCGCTTCGCCGGCCAACGCTTGCCCGCTGATGCACAGTGCGCTCCAGCCTTCAGCGTCAATGTCGGCGATTTCGATGGCGACGGTTACGAAGATATTTTTTTTAGCCAAAATTTCTTTGCCAACCAGCCGGAGGTGCCGCGTTACGATGCCGGGCGAGGACTGCTGTTACGTGGCGACGGGACTGGGCGATTTGCCGCAGTGCCTGGCGATGAGTCGGGGATTAAAGTGTATGGCGAGCAACGCGGCGCTGCCGTGGGGGATTTTGATCAGGACGGCCGTCTGGATCTCGTCGTCACACAAAATGGCGCGGCCACCAAGTTGTTTCGCAATGTAAGAGCTAAACCCGGGTTGCGCGTTCTGCTGGTTGGGCCGCCCGGCAATCCCGACGGCATCGGCGCGCAGATGCGGCTCCTTTTCGGAGAACGCGCCGGCCCGGTCCGCGAAATTCATGGCGGAAGCGGGTACTGGTCACAGGACAGCACGGTAACGGTGTTAAGTTTTCCGGCGACACCTTCAGGCATTTGGGTCCGTTGGCCCGGAGGCAAGGTGGTCACCTCCCCAGTTCCAGAACAGGCCAAAGAGATTTCAATCGATCTCGAAGGAAAAGTGGTGGTGAAGCGATGAAAT
>WNFR01008535.1_pt1 | contig 12361 bp, 9 predicted proteins | sample 5400221 | NCBI WGS metagenome assembly WNFR01 (sample SAMN13153357, study PRJNA577476) | soil metagenome | isolation source: 40 cm soil under Madrone tree | place: USA:California | collected 2016-06-14 | reverse complement strand
TCCCGCAACGTACTACTTCCAGAAAAACCCTGGCCGCGTCCCAATCCGTAAGACTGCCGATTGCGACCCGATGGTGTTCCTCCTGAGGAACGCCCCTTTCCGGCACCAGACGCGTACATGGCTCCTTCCGCCGGCTAGACTCGGCAGGTTATTGGCCGGACCACAACCATGGCGTGTCGCAGTGCCTCGCATTTTGACGCATATTCTTACCGTCGAGGCCGGTGCCCCCCAGGGGCTTCAGGAGCGCGGCCTCCAGCCCGTCCCGCCCTTGAAAGGGAAGCCGCGTGACTTCAGTTGTAAGCCTTCGGACAATTGCAAATTCATCGAACGTTCCGATCGTCGTGTTTGTGGATATGCAGCAGGAATACCTGGCGAAGCCGCGCCTGCTCGCGATTTCCGAGATCGATCGCGCGCTGGACAATTGCCGGAAGGTTCTGGATCATTCGCGCAGCATCGGTCTGCCGGTCGCGTTCATCCGCATGCTCAATGAATCGGCGTTTTTCAACCGCGCAACGCCGTTCGTGCGGTGGATCGAAGGTTTCGAACCGTATCGCAACGAAATGGTATTCGAACGCAGCAGCCCGTCGTGCTATTCTTCCGAGCCCTTCGCCGCACTAGTGAGCCAAAGCCGGGGCGGCATCGTGCTAGCCGGATTTGCAGGCGAGTCAGCCTGCCTGTCGACTTTGATCGATGGGTTTCATCGTAAACACAACGTCACTTATCTGTGCGACGCATCCGCCAGTCACGCACTCGACGACATGCCGGCGGACGAAATCCACCGCGCCGTTTCGAAGATATCCGGAGTTTATGGAGAGGTATATGAAACGACAGACTGGATCGCCTCGACTTTACCTCGCAAGCTCGGTAACGGAAAAAACGCCGGTGGCTAATTCAGAAGAACGATTGCGTTCGGTTCTCGCAACCCTCGAACAGTGCCGGGCTGCTCTCGACGGCAGCGACCGCGAGGCCGCACTATTGGTGTCTGTGGCAATTCTCGAGCTTCGGATGAAACTCCATCGAATTACAGATTCGGAATTGAAGGCGTTATGCAATGCGATGTTGCCCGACGAGGCGGCGGCGGAAAGATCGCAACAACCGAAATCGCCACAACGGCAGCGCCGGCGTCCTTTGCTGAAGCTGGTCCAATAGCAACGCGGCGATTTCCCTGGCCGATCGTGTGCCGGATACGTCCAATCCTGCCCGCGGTCTGCCCAATCCGTAGCGTTGCGATGGCGGCGCCCGTTCGAGAAAATCCACCACCATCGCTGGTACTGCATGGACGGCCAAGGCTACGGCGGGCCGCCGGATGGCCTGTTGCGCATTTTCGCCCATCCGCTACATGAAGCCGGACCAGCCCGGCGCTCCCCGGTGTCAGGCTTGGCCAAGCTAGCGAGCCGCGCGTTATCAACGATGGCGATGACTGCATGATTCACGATGTCTCGATCCCCGCGGCGCTGATTGCCGGTCTGGTCAGCTTTCTGTCGCCGTGCGTGCTGCCTTTGGTGCCGCCGTATCTGATCTACCTCACTGGCGCGACCATCGAGCACGTCGCCAATGACGAGGCGGTATCCTCCTCGAGGCGGGCGGTGATGATATCGGCTGTCATGTTCGTGCTCGGCTTTTCCACCGTGTTCGTGGCGCTCGGCGCCAGCGCCTCGCTGGTCGGAGGGTTGATCCGCGCCTGGTCGGCGGAGCTCTCGGTTGTCGCCGGCATCGTCATCATCGTCATGGGCCTGCACTTCCTCGGGTTGACGCGGATCGGATTTCTGATGAAGGAAGGGCGGTTGCCGATCCCAAAGCCCGTCGGTCTGTGGGGAGCCTATGTGATGGGCCTGGCGTTTGCGTTCGGCTGGACGCCCTGTATCGGCCCGATCCTCGCGGCCATCCTGTCGGTCGCTGCCGCCGAGGCGACGGTGGCGAAGGGAGCGGGCCTGCTCGCGATCTATTCCGCCGGGCTTGGGATTCCGTTTCTGATTGCGGCGTTCATGGTCGAACAGTTCTCGCGGCGCTGCAGAATTTTGGCTAGGATCTAGCTCTCGTCTTCCAGCGAGCAGACCACCTTATAGACTACGCCGCGGGGCAGAAAATCGACCGTGGCCTCGCCACCGAGTTGATCGCGCGCGCTGCGTTCGATCAATCGCGATCCGAAACCGCGCTTTACCGGTGCGACGACGCGAGGGCCGCCGGCCTCGGTCCAGATCAATCGCAATTTCGGCTTGGCGTTTTCCGCGATGACTTCCCAATCCAGCGCAACGGTGCCGGTGTCGTTCGACAGCGCGCCATATTTCGCGGCGTTGGTGGCGATCTCGTGCACGATCATCGACAGGACCACCGCAAGTCGCGGGGATAGCGGAACGTTCGGTCCGAACATTCGCACCCGCTCCGGATTGTTGAGCAGATACGGCTGCAAGACACGGCCGACCACGTCGTGCAGTTCGGAGCCCTGCCACTTCTCTTTGCTTAGCAGATTGTGCGCCTCCGCCAGCGCGCCGAGCCGGCCCTCGAACTTCACGCGTTCGGCCTTGCTCGCGCTTCGAAAGGTCTGCACCGCGATGGCCTGCAGGATCGCCAGCGTGTTCTTGACGCGGTGATTGAGCTCGTCGATCAACAAATCATGCAGCATCTCGCCGCGGGCGATCGTCGTGGCCATCCGCACCGCAAAGGCGAGGCCGGTCAACAGCAGGACGCCACCGATTACGCTGGTTATCGCGAGGTCACGCCACAAAGGACCGACCAGCGAGCGTTCGGCAATGCCGGCGGCTACAGTCCAGCCGGTGAGCGACGATCGCGCAAATGTCGTGATCAGCGGCACGCCCTCGTGCGATACCGTGTGCAGGGTTGCTTCGGGCTTGCGAAACATCTCGGCATAGAGCGACGGCGATGCGCGCTTGCCGATCGCCTCTTGCGGATTTGGAGCCCGCGCGAAATTGATGCCGTTGCCGTCGAAGATCGAGATCGTCCAGTCTTCGCTTGAGCGCTGCTTGTCGATGATGGCCTGGAAAATCTCGGTCGGCGGGCTGAAGGAAATGTCGTAGAGGACGTCGCCGTCGCGGAGCACCGGCACCTCTACGGTCACGATCAGCCGTTTCTTTACCCCGCCGATGAACAGATTTGAGTATTGCGGCCTCTTGGTCGCGAACACCTTCTCCACGATTTCGCGGTTGTTGCGCAGGGGGAGGCCTGCGGTGTCCGACGTGACCGAGGAGAACAACTGGCGGCCTTCGCGGTTCGCCACCAGCACGACGCCGTCCTTGCCATACTGGTCGAGAAAGCCCGAAGCGATGCGACGAAAATCTTCGAAGTCGCCGCTGCGCAGCGCGCTGGTGAGCGCCAGGACCTGGAGCCCGCCCGTCATGCGCTGCACCTCGGCGTCGAGCACGAGGCGAATACTGCGCACGGTTTCAAGAACGCGCTGCGAAGCAGCCCTGCGGTCTTGTTCGTAGTTGTTGAAAACGATGACGGTCGCAAAGACAATCAGCGGCAGCGCGGTTCCCGCGACCAGAAGAGCAAGGCGCACTGGCAGTGAGGGTTTCGGCACGCGGGTCCCGCACAGATGCATTTGGTGCAGGCAGCACCAAATCCTCGCGAGCATAGGAGAAGCGCCTGAAATTCGCCAAGGATTTTGGACCGCAGGCCGGTTCCAGCGGGCGGGGAGTGCAGTGCGGAAGGCGCGCGGTTCCCTAGAGATTGCTGTCGGTGATGGAAGCGTAAACCATGGTGCGCAGCTCGCGCCGTATCGGATAGGCGCTCGACGGCAGCACCTGGGTCATGAAAATGGCGATCAGTTCTTCCGCGGGATCGATCCAGAACGACGTCGTCGCCGCACCTCCCCAGGCATATTCGCCGGGGCTACCGGGGATCAATGTCTGTGCGGGATTCATCGTGACGGAGAAGCCGAGACCGAAGCCGATGCCGTTGTAGGTCGCCTCGCTGAATAGCGACCGCGACATTTCCGGCAGGTCGCGCCCGCCGGGGAGATGGTTCGATGTCATCAGCGCCAGCGTCTTCGGACCAATCAGCCTGACGCCGCCGAGTTCACCGCCATTGAGCAGCGCGCGGCAGAAGGTGAGATAATCGGCCGCGGTCGAGCACAACCCGCCGCCTCCGGAAATGAACGACGGCGGGGAGAGGAAAGAGCTCTTGGTCGGATCATCCTGCAGCGTCATGCCGCCCTTGCGATCGGTGGCGTGAAACGTCATGCCGCCTTGCGGGTCGGCCGAATAACAAGCCGCGAAACGATGGGCCTTGTCGGCCGGCACAAAAAAGCCGGTATCATTCATGTCAAGCGGATCGAAGATACGTTCTTTCAGGAACTGTTCGAACGGCTTGCCGCTGATTTTGCCAATCAGATAGCCGATCACGTCGGTAGCAACAGAATAATTCCAGGCGTCGCCGGGCGAAAATTCCAGCGGAAGTTTTGCGAGGTCATCGATCATCGATTGCAGCGTTCCCGCTTTCACGACCTCGCCGATCTTCATTTGGCGATATGCGGCATCGACGTTGGACCGCTGCTGGAAGCCGTAAGTCAGGCCGGAGGTGTGCCGCAGAAGGTCTACGATCAACATCGGCCGCGACGGCGGCCTGGTCAAAAATGCCGGCGCTGTCCCAGCCTGGAAAACGCCAAGGTTTTTCCATTCCGGGATATATTTATGGACGGGCTCGTCGAGCGCGACGCGGCCTTCCTCGAGCAGCATCATGAAGGCAACCGACGTGATCGGTTTGGTCATCGAATAGATGCGAAAAATGGTGTCGTCTTTCATGGGCGCTTTGCGCTCGACATCGGCAAAGCCTTGCACCGCGCTGTGAACGATCTTGCCGCGGCGGTAAACCAGGAGCTGGGTTCCCGGAAAGCGGCCGGCATCGATGTATCGGTGCTTCAGATGCTCTTCGAGACGGGTGAACGCGGCCTTGGACATACCGGCAGATTCGGGCGAGGCGGGGGTGGGGGCTAACATCGGGATAATCTCCGGAACCTTGGGGGTATGCCCTTGATAGCCGAAAAATGCGCCATGTTCCAACCGCCGCTTACCTCGGCCGTATCGCTGGTGTAGGCTTACGCCTGCAGTCGCTCAACGCGCAGGGACAACATCAATGCCGCAATTCAACGACACCGAGCTCACCGCCGCCGTTATCCGCAGCTTTGAGGAGACGCCGGACCCGCGTGTCAAATTCCTGCTGGAAGAACTGGTGAAGTCGCTGCACGATTTCGTCCGCAAAACCGATCTCACCCTCGATGAATGGGGCTACGCGATCGATTTTCTGACCCGCACCGGGCAGAAATGCACGTCGACCCGGCAGGAATTCATCCTGCTGTCTGATGTGCTCGGGGTTTCGATGCTGGTCGATGCCGTGAACCATCGCGAGCGCGACGGTGCTACCGAGACCACCGTGCTTGGCCCATTCTATGTCGGCGAACACAAGCCGATGCCGCACGGCGCGGATATTTCCGCCAATTTGCCGGGCGAGCGGATGTTCGTGAAGAGCCGCGTCACGGATCTTGAGGGCAAGCCGCTGGCGAACGTCCCGGTGGACGTCTGGCACGCCGACGATGATGGCTATTACGATTCGCAAAAGCCGTCCTATGAGACGCAGGGCCCGTCGTCGCGGGCGCGGTTCATCACCGACGCCGATGGCCGGTTTTTCTTTCGCACCATCCTGCCCTGCAGTTATCCAATCCCGACCGATGGCCCCGTTGGAGAGATGATCCTGCAGACGCGGCGTCATCCGATGCGGCCGGCACATGTGCATTTTCTCGTCGACGCGCCCGGCTACGAGCCGCTGATCACCCACGTCTTCATCGAAGGCGACAAGTACCTCGATTCCGACGTGGTGTTCGGGGTGAAGGACGACCTGATTTCCAAAATCGAGAAACGCAGCGATCCCCTGATGCCCGACGGCAAGCCCGCAGCCGCGCCCTGGCATTTGATGACCTACGATTTTCGAATGAAGCCGGGCGAAGGAACCGCGCCGAAGCCGATGATGGGCGCGACCGAGGACGCCTGAAAAGGTCGGTGCGCGTTCTGCGAGGAAATCTTGAGGCAGCAAAAATTCGGCTTAAGCGGTCCCCAAGTGCCTGTGATCGGGCAGGGCACCTGGTATATCGACCGCGGAGATCGCATAAACGCGATCGCCGCGTTGCGCCGTGGCATCGATCTCGGCATGACTCACATCGACACCGCCGAGATGTATGGCGATGCCGAGTTGGTGATCGCAGAGGCGATCGCCGGGAGGCGCGACGATATTTTCCTGGTCTCGAAGGTTTTGCCGAGCAACGCATCGCGGCGCGGCGCCATCACGGCGTGCGAGCGTTCGCTGGCGCGGCTCAAAACCGATCGGCTCGATTGCTATCTGCTGCATTGGCGCGGAGCGTATCCGCTGGCCGAAACCGTCGCCGCCTTCGAGCAATTGGTCAGCGCCGGCAAAATCCGTTCATGGGGCGTCAGCAATTTCGACACCGACGATCTCAATGAGATGCTGGCGGTTTCCGGCAAGGGCAAGATTGCATGTAACCAGGTGCTCTATCATCTAAAGGAACGCGCGATCGAGCACGCGGTGATGCCGTGGTGCAAGCAGCACGGCGTCGCGGTGGTCGCCTATTCGCCGTTCGGCCACAATGATTTTCCGCAACTGCGCAGCAAGGGCGGTGAGGTGCTGCAGGCGATCGCCAAGGCGCATGGTGCATCGCCGCGTCAGGTCGCCCTGAGTTTTCTGACGCGCGAGCCGTCGGTTTTCGCAATTCCGAAAGCTTCCGCGCCTGAGCACGCCGCTGAAAACGCGGCGGCCGGCAAGCTTGTGCTGAGCAATGACGAAATCGCGGTGCTCGACAACGCCTTTCCGCGCGCGCCCCGGCCGCGAAGCCTGCCGATGTTGTAGCGGACACGGTTCTTAACAAAGTGTTTCAGCGGCGACAGCAAGTTGCCGCGCCGGCGACGGCAAGTTGCCGCGCCGGCCGCGGTGAGCCGCCGCGCGCAATCGCGCATATCGGCGTCCTGTTTTCGGACCTTGTCGATGTCAGGCAATTGTCGTTCTTTAGGTGCTCGCCTGATTCGATAATTTCTGCGCGCGAGTTCAACCGTGACCCCACCACCCGCCGCACCTGCCCGGTTGGACAGCGCTCAGTTGCCTTTGCCCGAGAAGAAGTCAGTCGCACGCATCGCGCCGGCGCGCGCCGACAGGCCATTCCGTGGCATCGCGCTGATTCTCGCGTCGACCGTGTTTCTCGGGGCCTCGGATGTCACCGCGAAATATCTGTCGGCAACGCTTCCTTCGATCGAGATCGCCTGGATCAGGTTTCTGGTGTTCGCGCTGATCATGTCTCCGGCGATGCTGCCGGGTTCGCCATTATACGCCTTGCGATCCGACCGCCCCGGTCTGCAGGTAATGCGCGGCGTCGCGCTGTTGTCGTCTTCGCTGTTTTTCATCTCTGGCTTGCGGTTTCTGCCCATAGCTGAAGCATCCGCTACTGGTTTCGTCGCGCCAATGTTCGTCACAGCGCTGTCGATTGTTTTTCTCGGCGAGAGCGTTGGCGTGCGCCGCTGGCTTGCGACCGCGGTCGGGTTGATCGGCGTGCTGATTGTCCTGCGGCCGGGCTCAAACGCGTTTCATCCCGCCGCGTTTCTCCCGATCGTCTCCGCGCTGGCCTGGGCCTGTACCTTGATCATGACGCGGATGATGAGCGGAAGGGAACACGCCATCACCACCATGACCTATTCGTCGATCGTGGGCGTTTGCGTTATCTCTGCGCTGGTTCCGTTCGTCTGGGTTGCCCCGACCTGGCACGATATTCTGTTCGGAATTGTCATCGGTGTTGCGTCGACCGCGGGACAATGGATCGTCGTGCTCGCCTTCCGTTACGCCGACGCCTCCGTGCTCGCGCCGTTTTCGTATACTCAACTGCTGTGGGTCAGTATCCTCGGCTTCCTGATCTTCGGCGAACTGCCGGATATCTGGACCGTGACCGGCGCTGTATTCATCGTCGCCAGCGGTCTCTACACCGCGCACCGCGAGCGTATCAGGCGGTCGCAGCTTTTGGCGCTGCCGGCCGAGCCGTCTCCCAACGCGTGACAGGCTACAGGACGGCGACTGGCGCGCGTTGAATTTGAACCGGGCCCCATACGCCGCGGCGGTCGTTGGTTGGCGCGATGGTTGACGGCTTTCCCTCAACGATGGTGGTTATGGGTTCCCTGCCTTCGCAGGGACGACGAGTGATAGTGCGTTGTGTTCACACCGGAAGCGCGATCGAATACTTCACCTGACTCAATGCAAAACTCGATTCGATCGAAGCGATGCCATCGAGCCGGGTCAGCTTGTTTTTCAAGAACGCTTCATATGACGACAGATCGGCGGCGACCACGCGCAAGAGATAATCGCGGTTTCCCGTCATCAGATAGCACTCCAGAACCTCGTCCCATTTCGAAATCGCCTTGGCGAACCGGTTGAGGTCTTCCTCCTTCTGCCGCGCGAGCTTGATCGAGATGAACACGCTGACATGCAGGCCGAGCGACTTCTGGTCGACGGTGGCGATATAGCGCGTGATCACGCCGCGTTCTTCGAGGAGCTTTACCCGGCGATGGCACGGCGAGATTGACAGGCCGACCTTGTCGGCGAGTTCCTGCATGGTGGTGCGGCTGTCGGACTGCAGCAGGCTGAGGATCTTGCGGTCGATGGCGTCAAGCGTCTGCACTGGGATAAACTCTGGCTGGTGGGACCCGGATTGGTAATTTATCCCAATTTCCGGGTGTATGTCGCGAAAATTTGAGATTTTTGGCTGATGTCGACACGGTAACATTGGCGGTAATCACAGTGCCTGGGAGTACTGCCATGGCGACCGAACCCGCACGCCTTGAATTGCTGTCCGCGCTGGCACGCAAAGTCTTGTGGCTGTCGTCGTGGACCATCCACCACGCCAACCACATCCGGCCCAATGCCGACGGCTTGAAGGTCGGCGGCCATCAAGCCTCGTCGGCGTCGCTCGCCACCATCATGTCGGCGCTGTATTTCTCGGTGCTGCGGCCACAGGACCGTATCGCGGTAAAGGCGCATGCCAGCCCGGTGTTCCACGCCATCCAGTATCTGTTCGGGCGTCAGACCCGCGACAAGCTGGAGAATTTTCGCGGTTTCAAAGGCGCGCAGTCCTACCCGTCGCGCACCAAGGACACCGACGACGTCGATTTCTCCACCGGCTCGGTCGGCCTTGGCGTCGCGCAGACATTGTTCTGCTCGCTGGTGCAGGACTACGTCAAGGCGCATGGCTGGATGAAGGATCGGCCCGAGGGGCGGATGATCGCGCTGGTCGGCGATGCCGAGATGGACGAGGGCAATATTTTCGAGGCGCTGCTGGAGGGCTGGAAGCACGGCCTGCGCAACACCTGGTGGGTGGTCGATTACAATCGCCAGAGCCTCGATGCCGTGGTGCGTGAAGGGCTGTGGGAGAAATTCGAATCCATGTTCCGCAATTTCGGCTGGGACGTGGTGATCGTGAAATACGGCAGGCTGATGCGGGCGGCGTTCGCCGAACCCGGCGGCGAGGCGCTGAAGCGCTGGATCGACTCCTGCCCGAACGCGATGTATGCGGCGCTGTGCTTTCAGGGCGGGGCAGCGTTCCGCAAGCATATACGCGACGAGATCGGCGATCAGGGCGCGGTATCGCAACTGATCGAGCGGCGCAGCGACGACGAATTGCTGGCGCTGATGTCCAATCTTGGCGGCCACGACATGGCCAGCATGATCGAAGCGTTTGAATCGATCGATCACGATCGTCCCGTCTGCTTCATCGCCTACACCATCAAGGGCATCGGACTGCCGTTCCAGGGCCACAAGGACAACCACGCGGGATTGATGACGGTCAGCCAGATGGAGAAATGGCGCACAGCGCAGAACATCCGGCCGGGCCACGAGTGGGAGAAGTTCGAGGGACTTTCGCAAGAGCCTGCGGCGCTGGAGGCGTTTCTCGCAGACGCGCCATTCAACCGCGACAATCAACGCCGGCTCAGTGCGCCCGTGATCGACGTGCCCGAGCGGCTTTCGTTCAAGCCGTCGCCGCAAATGTCGACCCAGCAAGGTTTTGGGCTCGTGCTCAACGAACTCGCGCGCGGCGATACCGCGCTCGCCTCACGCATCGTGACCGCGTCGCCCGACGTCACGGTGTCGACCAATCTCGGCGCCTGGGTCAACCGGCGCGGGCTGTTCGCGCGCGCCGAGAAGGCGGACCTGTTCCGAAGCGAGAAGATTCCCTCGACCTTCAACTGGGATTTTTCGCCAAAGGGCCAGCACATCGAACTCGGCATCGCCGAGATGAACCTGTTTATCCTGATGTCGGCGCTGGGGCTGTCGCATACCATCAACGGCGAGCGGCTGCTGCCGATCGCGACCTTGTACGACCCCTTCATCGAGCGCGGCCTCGATGCGCTGAACTATGCCTGCTATCAGGACGCGCGCTTCATGGTGGCGGCGACGCCGTCGGGTATCACGCTGGCGCCGGAGGGCGGGGCGCATCAGTCGATCGCGACGCCCCTGATCGGGATGGCGCAGGATGGCCTGGCGTCGTTCGAGCCGGCCTTTGTCGATGAGCTTGCGGTCATCATGGGCTGGGGATTCCAGCACATGCAGCACGAAGCAGGCGAGGGCGGCTCGGTCTATTTGAGGCTCTCGACCCGCACGCTCGACCAGCCGCTGCGGATGATGACGCCGGACTTGCAAAAGGGCATCACGGATGGCGCCTATTGGCTGCGCGAGCCCGGCGAGAATTGTGAAGCTGTGATCGCCTATACCGGCGCGGTTGCGCCGGAGGCGATCGAGGCCATCGGTCTCATCGGCGAAAGCCGCAGGGATGTCGGCCTGCTTGCGATCACGTCTGCAGACCGGCTGCATTCGGGGTGGACCGCGGCGCGCCGGATGCGGCGTCACCGCCGCGGGCTGCCACATCTCAGCCATATCGAAAAATTGCTGGCGCCGCTGCCGCGCGACTGCGGCATCGTCACCGTGATCGACGGCCATCCGGCGGCGCTGGGCTGGCTCGGCAGCGTGCGCGGTCACAAGGTTGAAGCGCTCGGCGTCGAGCATTTCGGCCAGACCGGCACGATCGGCGACCTCTACCGCCACCACGGCATCGACGCCAACGCCATCATCGACGCGGCGGAAGCCTTGACCGCCGGTGCGCCGGTGCGGCACCGGAAGATGGCGGTGTGATGGTATTTGTCGTCCCTGCTTTCCGCAAGGACGACGCCTGAAGCCAAATCGCCTTGCCACCTTCCCCCCGCCGACTTATATGCCGAGTCCGCTGCAGTGCGGCCTCCCGCATATGGCGGGTTCATTTTCTGGGGCTTTCGTGCAAGGATGCTTGCTGAACGCTCCGTTCCCCTTCCATTGCCCCTGAAATCACGAGGTTTACGATGGTCAACCGCATGCAATTCTACATCGATGGCGCCTGGGTCGATCCCGTCGTCAAGAAGTCCACGCCCGTCGTCAACCCGGCGACCGAAGAGGCGATGTATGAGGTTGCGCTGGGTTCCAAGGCCGACGTCGACAAGGCCGTGGCCGCCGCGCGCCGCGCCTTCGAGACTTTTTCGCAGACCAGCCGCGAGGAACGCGTCGCGCTGCTGGCGAAGATTATCGAGGTCTACAAGACCCGCATGAAGGATATCGGCGGCGCCGTCTCCGACGAGATGGGCGCACCGTTGCCGATGGCCGAGAAGCTGCAGGCCGGCGCCGGCCTCGGCCACCTCGCCTCCACGATGGAGATTTTGAAAAACTACCACTTCGAAGAGCCGCTCAGTTCTGCGATGGTGGTGCGCGAGCCCGTCGGCGTCGTCGGCATGATCACGCCGTGGAACTGGCCGCTGAACCAGATCACGTGCAAGGTCGCGCCCGCGCTGGCCGCCGGCTGCACCATGATCCTGAAGCCCTCGGAATTCACGCCGTCGTCGGCGCTGATTTTCGCGGAAATCCTGCACGAGGCCGGCGTGCCGAAGGGCGTATTCAACCTCATCAACGGCCTCGGCCCTGAAGTCGGCGCCGCCATGAGCGAGCACCCGAATATCGACATGATCTCGTTCACCGGCTCGACCCGCGCCGGCGTCGACGTCGCCAAGCGCGCGGCGCCGACGGTGAAGCGCGTCAGCCAGGAACTCGGCGGCAAGTCGCCGAACGTCATCCTCGAGGGCGCCGACCTCGCCAAGGCCGTCACCGGTGGCGTGATGCACATGTTCAACAATTCCGGGCAGTCGTGCAACGCGCCGTCCCGGATGATCGTGCCGCTGTCGAAGATGAAGGAAGTCGCCGCCATCGCCAAGAGCGTCGCCGACAAGACCAAGGCCGGCGATCCCCGCGCCGAAGGCACCACCATCGGCCCGGTCGTGTCCCG
>WNFR01010443.1_pt1 | contig 12363 bp, 13 predicted proteins | sample 5400221 | NCBI WGS metagenome assembly WNFR01 (sample SAMN13153357, study PRJNA577476) | soil metagenome | isolation source: 40 cm soil under Madrone tree | place: USA:California | collected 2016-06-14 | reverse complement strand
CTGGAAATAGCCGAGCAGCCGCGTGAGGGTGCTCGGATCGGATTCGGTGACGGCCCGCAGCCTAAGCAGCTTGTACGGTTCGGAGTCTTCGACGGTCATGTAACCTCATCCTCGTATCGGATCCCAATGCGCGCACAAACGAGCCCCGGCTTTCCGCGAAAGCCGGGCTCGCAATGTGCGCGATGGGATGTACGGGATTAGTCATGACACGCCGTCACGATACAGTATGCCTCAAGGCCGGGAGCGTGTCTCCGGCTTTTCTCCTGCTGCCCGGTGCGGGTGGCGCACTAATTGGACGAGCTCTTGCCCTCGCAGAACCGCCGTGACGTGACAAAGCTCAAAAATATGATTCCCGATATATGACGACGTCGGGAAGCGCTGGAACCACGAATTGAACTAAAGGGGGTAGTGTGAGTTCGGCAGAGCAGTCGAACCCAGCGAAACAACGATCCCAAATCGAGTTGAGCGAGCGCGAGCGGTCGATATCGGTTCTAATCGGCGGCGCGCTTGAATTGAGTGAAGGTGGCGGTGACCTGCTTAGGCGATTTTCGTCCCACGTGATTCTTCAGGAATCGACGAGAGTGCGTAGAATCGCCCTTGTGTGATTCGCTTGTCTTAAGCGCAAAATCACGCTCCTGAAGCGCGAATCCATCACCAATAAATTACATTAATAATGTGTTGTAAGTATTTGATAAGAATGCCCGGGAGAGGCATCTAACCTCAGCCGTAAATCTCCCCCCATTCAAAGTCTTAGCGTGGTGGGACTCTTTGAGTTACCCAGAACGTTACCCATCCTAATCGCGCGCTGGGGTGAGACCGCATGGCATCGGTTGGGCTCCCATGAGCCGGCTGTCCACTTTCTGAGAGTGGTCGCGCCAAGCGCCTGTTCCCTGAGCGGACAGCAGGAAGTTCCCGTGCGAGCACTCTTTGGCGCCTGACCGTGAGTTGGCCGTGAGCGCACCTGACCGTGAGTTGGCCGTGAGCGCACCCACCGTGGCTTCGGTGCGTAGGCCGGCCAAGACACCGTGAAATCCTGACAGATTGAAATCTTGTGTCCAGGTCGGAGATCGAAATGGAGATGATCGTCCTCTCTCTTGGTTACTCATTCGCCGCCATACTGGCCCAGCTATTGGTGGCTGTGCATGCGCTCGAATACGAGCACGCACGCGGCTCGATGACATGATCGGTCATAAGCTGCCGGTGCCCGCCTCAGATCGGTCACTATCAGCTCCGCGTGCGCAGAGAGGGACCCCAATTAGGGGATTTGTGACGATGTAGTTGCCCTAAGCTTTTCTCAACTTTGCGGCGTTGTAGCTCACGCGTCGAGGACGGTTCGCCCGCGATTCCTACGCACAGGGCCAGCGGATGCACAAGTCGGCTCCCTGACGCTTTACCCCCACTCATCTGAAGGTATCAGTCCGTTGTCCGTTCCTGCAGAGGCGTCCTGTCATATCCTCAGCGGGAAACTGGTCGCAGACGAGATTCTTAGCGAAATGACTCGGCAGGTCGCCTTGCTGACTGAGACGACTTCACCGCTGCGCCTCGTTTCGGTGACATTCGGCGATCCGAGAGTTGCGGAAATTTACGTTCGCAACCAGCGGCGTACCGCGGCACGTGTCGGAATCAAGTTCTCCGAGGTTTCATTGCCCTCGACCGTTGATGCCAGTGAGGCGCTGCGCACTATACAAGACCTCGACGCCGATCCCACCGTTACCGGAATCATTCTGCAGCGGCCTTTCCCGCGGCACTTATCAGTCAAAACGCTACAGGGGGCGATAACACCGGACAAGGATGTCGAAGGCATGCACCCCAATTCGATCGGCGAAATTGTATACGGCCTCAGCGATATCGGGCCGTGCACGGCTCTCGCCGCGATCGAATTGTTGAAGCGTACCGGGCTCACGATTCAGGGTTTGGACGTTGTTGTCATCGGACACTCCGAGATCGTGGGAAAGCCAATAGCATTTCTACTGATGGCTGAAGGGGCTACGGTCACAGTGTGTCATCACATGACACGCAATGTAATCATGCATTCACGACGTGCGGACGCGGTGTTCGTTGCCGTCGGGAAGGCAAACCTCATCGGTCCGGAAATGATCAAACCTGGTGCGGCTGTCATTGACATCGGAATCAACTCCATCACCGGCCGCGATGGGGCACCGCGAGTTGTGGGGGATGTGGATTTCACGGCGGTTAGCAAAGTAGCTGGATGGCTTACGCCCGTTCCTGGCGGCGTGGGACCGGTTACTCTGTCGATGCTGATGCGTAACACCGTTTTTGCTGCGCGCCGTCAAGCGGGGCTGGGCATCCTCGAGCGCGGCGCCCGTTGAAAGTGAGAGCGCTACGCGGCACCGATAGTGCTCGCCGTGGTCACCATGAGCATCCCAATGGACATCAGTGCTAGACAGCCCAGAATCGTTGGGCGACGCTCGATTCGATCCGCCTATCTCACCACCAGCAATGAACCGGCCACCATCCCCATCAGCTCCATCGAGAGCACAACCCGTAACGCGCCGCGGTCGATACCCCATTCAGTCACGCAGAGGCGAAGCTGATCGAAAGAACATCAAAACCATCGAGAGCTATGAGGGCCACGGTGGTAGCCACGGCCGCGACCCGCACCGCACTCATCGGCGAATGATCCAATGTAAGGCGCGGATCTGTGGTCACGCAGGCGACCCCCTTATCTCGCAGAACACTGCGGCTATACCTGGCTCTTCGATGTAATTCGTCCGTGTCTCTTGGCAAACAGCCAATCGCCTCCGACCAGGTGAAGAACGTCGGCAAAGCTCCCCATCGCCTTCATGATCGTAGGCGGGTACCGCGAGATGTCCTCAACGCTGAACAGCATCACCTCGCTTGACGCGCGAGCGCATGACGGCGACTCAAGCTCAATTCTTATGTTGTAGACCACGTGCAAAGTCAGTCGTGGCGGACGGGAGTTGAAAGACTCCAAGATGAGTTTCCGACCCCGGAGGGGGTTATCGGGATCGGCAGGTCGGACGAATACACCGTCTTCCGTAAACAACTGCACCAGTTCCTCGTACGCTCCTGCATCATTGAGGCGGGCGTAACGGCTGATCTGTCGAGCACAGATATCGGCGATGGGCTCGAACTTGGGCGCAGCCGATTCCGAGCGTTGCGCCTCAACTATGCATCGCAACCAGCCTGTTATCGCCGCGGCGACCGCTTCAGGCTGCTCTATCGGGGCCATGTGCCCGGCGTTCTCCACGATAACGAGCTTCGCATCCGTGCACAGCCGTTGCATGGCCTCATGCTGCGCTGGAGGCGACCATTTATCCTGGGTCGCACTGAGTAACAAAATGGGACCGGGTACTTGAGGCAGTACTTGCGATGCATCCGGGCGCCGTAACACGGCTTGGATCTGAGCCGCAAAACTTTCCGGGGAAGATCGCTCCACCATTCTCGTCAAACGCGCCGTGATGGCGGGGTCGGCATCCGTGCGGCCTAGCATGGGCGGCAACCAGGCCGTTGCGACCGCCGCCATGCCTTGCTGGCGGGCTATCTCAACGAGTCTCCCCCGAGTGGCTGCTTCGTGTGCAGCTGGAGGATGAACTCCGGTATTGAGTAATGCGACGGCGATCACCCGCTCTTTGCTGCGACGAACTATTTCCAGAGCAACACGCCCGCCCACCGAGTGCCCGGCCAGAGCAAAGCGACCGGGAAGCGAACTCAGCACATGCTCGGCCATCGCCTCGATGCTGGAGAACGCGGGGAAATGGAACATTCTGACATCAGCGACAGTTTCCAGCCGTCTGGCCACGTCTTGCCATATTTCCGCGTCGCACAGCAGACCAGAAAGAAGCGCCAGGGTCGGTGCTTCAGGTGCGCCGTGTGCCATGACAGTCTCTTGCGAGTCAAGGCCGCCGTCGGTGGTTGTTAGTCACCATCGCGGTATCAGTCGCGGAAGACCACGGTTCGGTTTCCGTTCAAGAGGACTCGCGACTGAAGGTGGTAAGCGACAGCCCGTGAAAGCACGCGTTGTTCTATGTTTCTTCCCTTCCGGACGAGGTCCTCCGGCATATCAGCATGGGTGATCGGTTCGACATCTTGCACGATGATGGGACCCTCGTCCAAATCAGACGTGACGTAGTGCGCCGTAGCGCCGATCATTTTGACGCCACGTTCGTGCGCTTGATGATAAGGTCTGGCGCCCTTGAAACTCGGCAGAAAGGCGTGATGTATGTTGATGCAGCGGCCGGATAAATAACGGGCGAATTCATCCGAAAGAATTTGCATGTATCGAGCCAGGACGATGAGCTCCGCGCCGGTGCTGTCAATCACTTCCCTGATTCTGAGCTCCTGCTCCGGCTTGGTCGTCTTGGTCACCGGAAAATAGTGAAACGGAATATCTCCGATGACCGAAATCTTCATGACTTCGCGCGGGTGGTTGGAGACGATTCCGACCACCTGCATGTTTAATTCACCCACTCTCGTTTTGTACAGCAGATCGCCGAGGCAGTGGTCGAACTGTGAAACGAGCATCAACACTTTATGAGGTTGTTGAAACGATCTGAGTGACCATGTCATGGCGTAAGCCGCAGCAAGCTTTCCGAGCGCGGCGTGCAGCGTTGCGTAGTCCTCATCCGTATCGAACAGAACGCGCATGAAGAACTTACGGCTGTCTTTATCGTTGAACTGTTCCGCGTCGAGGATGTTGCCACCGTTCTCGAACAGACAACCGCTCACCGCGGCAACCAAACCCCGCGTGTCTAAGCACGAAATGGTTAGGACAAACTGCATGCTGTCGTTTCCGATGCTGCTTTGTTTATTGATCGGTGGCGACCCACGCCGGAGGTGGACGGGCGAGGCGAAACTGCTGAATGCACCGTGCCGTTTCGCACGCGCCTCCGAAGGGAAAAACGTGGATGCCAACGCTCCCGTGCACGGATGGATCCAGCTCGTTCTGCAACTGCCGGATCAGCAGATCCGGTCCGGCCCGGCGGCTGCGCGCAACGCTCGAGGCCCTCGCACAACTCGAGTTTCGCGATGACGTAGGCGTCCATCGAACTGACCGGCAAAGGCCGCTAAGGGATGGCGGCTTGGGCAGGCGCCGCAGCCCGTGCGTCAACCCGCGATCTACGCAATATCCGGCCCAGGCCCGACAGGAAGCACGGCGCGACGAGGGCGCATGCGACGGTCGCAGTGAAGCCTACCCAGCGAAGCGAGCCGAAATCGACCGTGAGCCCGCCGATCGGTGCGCCTACGGCGAAGGCCAGCCGTTCGCATCCGGTGCCCAGCGTCCCGAGTCGTCCGGTCCGGTCGAGCAGGGCGGCGGTGCCGAGCAGCAGCACATAAACAAACATCGTGGAGACCCAATAGAGAATAGCGGCCGCGGTGAAAACCCACAGGTTCGGTGCCACCGCGAACATCAGGCAGGTCGCGCCGCCGCCGACCAAGCCGACCGCCAGCATCGTCAGTCGATTGAGTCTGCCGCTACAGAAGGCGGCGAGGGATGTGCCGACGAGGCCTGCGAAAGGGCTCATCGAGAGAACCAGGCCAACGCGGGTCGGAGGCAGTCCAAGCGCTGCGCCAACCCTCTCGGTAAACGCCCACATCGCGCCCGTGCCGAAGGAAAAGAGTGCCCAAATGATCAATAACGGCATTCCTGCGAGGAATGTCGTTGAGTTGATCTCCAAGTCGGTTTTCCCCGCGTGGCCGGCTCGGAAGCCCAGAAGCAAAGGTATGCACGCGACGATGAGCAACGGAATGGCGAGGAATGTTCCTCGAGCGCCGAAGCTGCGATTCGCGATCGGCAGCGCCGACATCATGATGACAACGATCAGGAGCGATCCGGAGATGCCTGCTGCATAGATCTTGTCGGGTTGAGGTGAGCCGGCGGCCGCAGCGACCGCTGCCGTCAGAATGAGTCCGTAGCCCACCCCGATGAGCGTAGCCAGAAAGCACAGCAGGGGAAGCGAAGGCGGTGCCCGGTAGACAAGGCCGTTTGAGCACGCGGCCAGCAATACTCCGCAGAGACAGACCAGTAGGGGATGGAAGCGGTGGGCTATGGGGGAAAACAGAATCATGCTGACGGCCAGGGCTCCCACCTGGAAGAAGCCCACCAGCCCGGCACCGGTCGCCGACAGACCGAAACCGTCGATCAGTGAGCCGACCTGAAACGGCAGTGCACTGGTGCACAGGTGGGCGATGGCGCTGCCCACTGCGACGGCGAGAATCAGCCCGGCGAGCGTTGCGGGGCGAGTTTTCGCGTTCATAGGCTGGTTCCTTCGACGTAACTCGGCGTCGACTACTGCGGGAGCGTGTAGCTGGCATCGGTCAACCATTCCCAGAACGCGGTGGACCAAGAGGCTTCGACATAGATAGAGACGTGAGTGTCGGTATGATCCAGAAGGATAGAAAATCCGGCGCACCAGGTCCGGGTGCACTGTCCCGGACCAAATTTTGTGGGGCGCAGGTCGAGGGGTGTTCCCTGCCCAATCACACGCGGCATAGCGTATCCGGCAGCCGCGATGCCAACTAGGGCATGAGAAAGATCCGTGATTCGCGCTGCTTTTGCTCCGGCGAACACGGGGAAACTCGCATGTCGCTCAGTATCTTGTGGAGTATCGATGAGCAACCAGCCATCGGGTCGTAGCCACGCAACTCGCCAGCAGCGATGGTCAATGCTGCGGTTCGCGCTGAGGGGCAGCAGATCCCGAAGTTGTTGGGGGAGCGACACGGGGTCTGCGCGCAGTTCCGCTAGCGATTGATGCGGAATGACCTGTGCGCGGAATCCGCGGCGCACGATGGGTGTTTTGTCGGCCAGGGGCTGTCGGAGCGTGAGCCTATCCATTGAGCAGCGCTCCTTGGGGATCATAGCGACGTGAGTCCACCACTTCGACCGGCCGGGATGCTTTGTTCGACCACGCGTACAATCGCTCCCCCATCCGGTCTCGTCCTCTGATCAGCATTCCTAGGGCGACCGGAGCCGATAACGTCGGGCTCCAGACGCTCGAAGTCACGTGCCCCGAGCTCGTTGCCTGGCGCCACTTATTGCTCATTGCGAGCTGCGCACCGACCGTCAACGGTTGGTTACCGTCCAACGGCTTGAGCCCGATAATCTGCAGCCTGTCGTTCGCTTTCATTGCAGGCAGCGCCAACGAGCGTTTGCCAATAAAATCCGTTTTCTTGTTGCGGATCATTGCGTCGTATCCGACGTCGCCAGGAGTCGTTGTGCCGTCGGTGTCTGCTCCCACGTGGATGAAACCCTTTTCGATGCGCAGCACGTCCAGCGCTTCGATGCCTATCGGCGTCAGGTTCACATCGGCTCCAGCGGCAAAGAAGCGGTTCCATAACGCAACCGCATAGCCCGTAGGAACTGCGACTTCAAAAGATAACTCCCCCGTAAAACTGACCCGACTGACGCGCGCAGGCACACCACCGATCACCCCTTCCCGGATCGTCATGTGCGTAAACGCACCAGGCGATAGATCGATATCAAGGTCTGTTCGGGCGAGCAACGCGCGGGCTTTCGGTCCGCTCAGCATCAGTACGGCCCACTGAGCTGTAACATTGACGATCTCGACGGCGAGCTCGGGGTACTCGCGCTGCCGCCACTCATCGAGCACGCCGACAATGCGGTCGGCGGCACCGCTGGTCGTGCCCATGACGAAAAAATTCTCTGCCAATCGCGATACAATCCCGTCATCCGTGATGACGCCTTCCTCGTTCAATGTCAGATTGTATCGGCAGCTTCCGATTTTCAGAGTGGCAAGGTTTGTCGCGATCATGCCGTTCAGGAACCTGAGCGAGTCAGTGCCGCTGACTTCAATCTTGCCCAGGGGGGAATAATCCAGGATGCCAACAGAGCGGCGGACGGCACCTACCTCGCGGCGGACCGCATGCTCCATCGTTTCGCTGGTGGTGGTGTAAAAGGCGGGCCGCAACCACGCTCCGTAATCCTCCATCTTTGCGCCAAACTGACTCTGCAAACAATCGGTCGGCAGACGCTTGGAAGGCCGCAACAGTCTGCCTCTGTTACGACCCGCGATTGCGCCGAAGCTGACCGGCGTGAAAGGTGGGCGAAATGTCGTCGTCCCTACCTGCCCGGGCGCTCGACCAGTCTTCTCACCGAGCAGTGCGAGCCCGTTGATGTTCGATGTCTTGCCCTGATCAGGGCCCATGCCGAGAGTCGTGTAGCGCTTCAGATGCTCCACGGACGTGAAGTTTTCGCGCGCGGCAAGTGCAATGTCCGCATCCGTCACATCGTTGTGGAAATCCACCCATTGCGGTCGGTTGCCTGCCAGATCCGTCGCGACCTGCCACATGGGCACCGTTCCGTCGCTCTCGAGGTCCTCGGCCCGCCATGGTGGCGGTTGCCGCGCGGTGCGACCAAGAGATTCAGCTGCTGCGGACCCGACCCCGAATCCCGAGACTAGGCAGGTCCGCAGACCCGACGCGCCCGTGGCAGAGCCCGCCAGATCGACGCACGGAACGGGGGCTGCAGGCACAAACGCTGCGGCATCTTCGTCGTATCTAAGCGTGCCACCGGACTGGCAGAAGAGTTGCACACAGGGGTTCCAACCACCAGACATCGCAACCGCGTCGCAGTCGATGGTCCACGTCATCGAGCGGTCCAAGGTGCGAGCGACCACGCGCCGCACGCGGTGCCGACCGCGTGTCGAGACGAGAACAGCACCGCGGTGAATGGGTATTCCCGGCCTCGTAGTCTTTGCATCGTTGCGGCTATCGACTATGGCCGCAACGGTGATGCCGGCCGCGGTCAGAGCATCGGCCGTGCGATATGCATCATCGTTGTTGGTGACGACGACCACACGATGACCCACGGCGACGCGATGCCGAATCGCGTACTGCCGCACCGCCGAAGCGAGCATGATTCCAGGCCTGTCATTGTCAGGAAAGACGAGGGGTCTTTCCATTGCGCCGGTGGCCAGGACCACTCGCGCCGCCCGAATGTACCAGAGCTGCTCCACCGCATTGGACTTCTGGGCGCCAGTGCGCTCGAGCGCGAGCAGCAGATTATGGTCCAGGTAGCTCGTCACCGACGTTTTCGGCATCAGCCTCACATTGGGTAAGCCCTCCAGCTCGGCAACCACAGTTCGCACCCAGACTGCACCGTCGACGCCGTCGACGCTCTGCTGCTCCCAAAGAAGAGTTCCTCCCAACTGGTTGTCCTGCTCAGCGACAATGACATCGACTCCCACTCTGCCTGCTGCAAGGGCCGCGGCGAGCCCCGCCGGGCCACTTCCAACGATCAGCAGGTCACAGTGGGTATGGTGTCGCTCATGGCGGTCAGGATCGGGCTCGGCAGGTGCGACTCCGAGACCGGCTGCGCGCCGAATCGGGCCCTCGAACCAGTGCCAACTGGGCCAAAAGAAAGTCTTGTAATAAAAGCCTGCCGGGAAGAATCGACTAATCCGCCCAAGCAGGGCTAGCGCGTCCCAACGCACGGACGGCCATGCGTTGAGGCTGCGCGCTTCAAGCCCGTCGAATAGCTCGACGCACGTGGCTTGCGTGTTGGTGTCAAGGCGACCTGCGCTGCCGACGGCCACAATGCCATGAGACTCTTCAACGCCAGCCGACAGAATTCCACGGGGGCGGTGATACTTGAAGCTGCGAGCGAGTAGGTGAACGCCGTTCGCGAGCAACGCGGATGCAAGAGTGTCTCCGGTTTTACCGACCAACCTGCGATTATTGAAGGTGAAAGTCAGTGATGTACCAGAATGGCCCTTCAGCCGGAACCGATCTGTCATTGGCGCTGCCGCTCATCGATTGCCCCCGGACAGGGCTCATCCGGAGTCACTTCGTTTGTAAGACTGTCGCGGCGAATGATGAATAACTGCGCGCACCCGTACGTGTGTGCCCAATACTCGCGCAACCAGCCACGTACATTTCCGCGCTCATAAAGGTATGCGGCCCAGTCCCGGTCGCTGCTGATGTTCGGATCAGGTCGCGGGACTACCTCGCCGCGCGGCGCGAACTCGATCTCGTCGCGCGGACCACACCAGGGACACGGAATTTGCAGCATTTTGTTTTCGCGCTTCCTTCAGTGTGCGACACCCGAAGCTGCGCCCTCGTCGATGAGGGCTCCACGGCTAAAGCGCTCCAGCGTGAATGCCTGCGCGAATTCGTCGGTGCGGTCGTGAGCGAGCAGGTGCGCGAAGGATCTGCCACCACCCGGGATGGGGTCTACGGTCCCGCCCCAGTGCCGCATGAGACGCACTCGTGACAACGTAGGAAAGACTTCTAGAAGGCCTACCGTCGCGCGCTCAATTGTTTGGAAACTTCCGCGCTGGCTGTAAGATGTATACGAGTCACCGTCCCCGCCGGCGACCAGCTCGCCCTTATCTGACTGGCTGACGTAGAGATGGTGAAGCCCGGACATAACGATGGTGTGCAAGAGAGGCTTCAAAGGCTCTGATACGAACGCCTGCAGCGTGTGGCTGCGAATCGGCAAACGAAAGCCCGCCATGTCGGCGACGACTGTGCTATTACCCGCAACAGCTATGCCGATGCGCTCCGCGCTTATCCGCCCCATCGAGGTGTGTACGCCGCTGACACGGCCGTGACTCGCCTCAAAGCCACGAACTTCACACTGCTGAAGAATATCGACCCCGAAGGCGTCAGCGGCTCGCGCAAACCCCCAGGCGACGGCGTCGTGCCGCGCCGTTCCACCGCTGGCATGCAGGTATCCCCCCACGCAGCGATCGCGCGCGCGGTCAGACAGATCGCACAAGGGCAGCAGGTTTTGGATGTCCTCACGGCTCAACAACTGAGCGTCGATGCCGTTGAGTTGCATCGCGTTCACTTGCCGCGAAATCAAGTTCAACTCGTGAGGAGAGAACGCAATTGTCACGATGCCGCGCTGGCTGAACATGACGTTGTAGTTCAGATCGTTGGACAGTCGTTCGAAAAGCTTCAGCGAGCGCTGATAGAACCGGGCACTGGTGGGATAGTAGTAATTGGACCGGATGAGGGTTGTGTTACGTCCTGTGTTTCCGCCCCCCAGCCAGCCCTTCTCGATCACGGCAACGTCGCGAATCCCCCAGTCGCGAGCAAGATAATATGCGGTCGCGAGTCCGTGTCCGCCGCCCCCGACGAGGAGTACCTGATAGGCTTTGCGAGGCGTTGGGGTGCGCCACATTTGTGGCCAGTCCCGCTGCCTGCGCAAGCCGGCGCGAAGCAGGCTTCCGGCGGAGAAGCGCTTTTTGAATGGAATCCTGGGTCGCGCCATCGTGTCTCTCTACGAAGCTGGCCGTTTCGACCGGCTCGACGGGAGGCTGAGCTCCCACGCGGTGCTGGGGGAGGGCTATTCCGATTTGTCCGGCCGATTGTGTCTCGATGACCTGGCGATAGCTCCCGCGCGTGTCATGCTGATTGATACTCTACGGCAGACGCGCGGTCACAGTTGCTCCAAAACAGGGGGGTAATCGCGCACTTGTGGTCAGATCGTGACCTGTTCCGGGCCACAACTTGCCTACATATGACCGTTGTTCGCCTCAGTCACCGCGACGGGGCCGGAAGCTCTGGGAGGCTGCAGTGCGTTGAGCCTCCGCGAGACTGCACATGACATCTGTGGTCCATGGTCGCCGATGAGCTTCCTGAATGAAGTCGGCCGTGCACCGAGGGCACGGATCGAGGGATCGGCACCGCACCGCAACTGGTGGCGCTGGATGAGACGCGCAGTGTCAGCGGCGCCGCGACAAGGCTGCATCGTAGCCAGCCGAGCGTCAGTCTTGCGCTTGGCAAGTTGCGCAGCGTTCTCGATGAACTTCTGTTTGTCCATACTGGCTACGCAGCCCACGCCTCGCACCACCGCGAGGGTGGCGTCCGCACGAGCGGTGCTTTTGCGAATTGGTGAGGATTTTGGTGAGGCACGGGAGTTCGAGCCGCTAACAAGTGATCGGACGGTGACTCTTGCGCTTTCGGACGTGGGGAAAGTGGTGTTCCTACCAACGCCGCTAAAGCATGTGCGCCAGGACATGCCGAAGGCAATGGTGCGCGCCGTGAGTCCGCAAGCACGTGAGGTGGCGAGACAACTGGAGAGCGGAGACGTCGATCTTGCGATTGGTTACTTTCCAGATCTCCAGAAGCACAACGGCTTATCAGCAAGTACTGTATTGGGCTCACTTTCGCGAGCCTGCTTTGTTCAGATCATGCGGTGAGGGCAAACAGACTCAGCATCAAGCAATTTCTGCAGCTGGAGCATGGCGTCGTTCGCGCGGAGAGTCGTAGGGAGGACGTTTTCGAGCGCTATCTGTCACGCCGGCGGATCCGGCGGCGCGTCGTGCTCACCACGCTCACTTTGCAAGCGCGCCGATCATCCTGGCGCAGTCCGATCTCATCGTGAGTGTCCCTGTGCCTCTGGCGGCGTTTTTG
>WNFR01006055.1_pt1 | contig 12363 bp, 11 predicted proteins | sample 5400221 | NCBI WGS metagenome assembly WNFR01 (sample SAMN13153357, study PRJNA577476) | soil metagenome | isolation source: 40 cm soil under Madrone tree | place: USA:California | collected 2016-06-14 | reverse complement strand
GAAACGGAAAACGTGGTCGAGCTGGTGCGAGACGCCCTGCGCGAAGCGGAAAAGGCGCGCTGCCGCACGGTGATCGTCGATACCGCCGGCCGGCTGCAGATCGACGCGGCGCTGATGGACGAGCTGAAGGCGCTGCGCGCCGCGACGAGCCCGCGCGAAGTGCTGCTGGTGGCGGACGGAATGACGGGGCAGGACGCGGTGCGGATCGCGCGCGGCTTTCAAGACGGCGTGGGACTGACGGGCGTGATCCTGACCAAGCTCGACGGCGATGCGCGGGGCGGGGCGGCGCTCTCGATTCACGGCGTGACCGGCGTGCCGATCAAATACATCGGCGTCGGGGAGAAGCCGGATGCCCTCGAGCCGTTCAATCCCGCGCAGGTGGCGGGCCGGATCCTGGGGCAGGGCGACGTGGTGGCGCTGGTCGAGAAGGCCGCCGCCACCATGGATGCGGAGGCGGCGCAGCGCCTCGAGCGCAAGGCGCGCTCGAAACAGGGGATGGACCTCGCGGACTTCCTCGTCGCGCTGAAGCAGATGCAGGCGATGGGACCGATCAAGCAGGTGCTCGGCCTCTTGCCGGGGGTGAACGCGCAGGCGCTCAAGGCGGTGAACGCCGACGACAAGCGCCTGAAGCACGTCGAGGCGATCGTGTTGTCGATGACGCCCGGCGAGCGGGCCGATCCGTCGGTCCTCACGGGGTCGCGGCGGCTGCGGATCGCGAAGGGGGCGGGGCGCACCGTACAGGAAGTGAACCGGCTGCTGGAGCAGTTTCAGCAGATGCGGAAGCTTTTGAAAAGGACGTAGGCACGCTATGGCAACTCGCATTCGACTGCGGCGCGTGGGGCGGAAGGGGCAGAGCTACTTCCGGATCATCGTCGCGGACTCGCGTTCTCCCCGCGACGGGCGCTTCGTCGTGACCTTGGGCCACTACAATCCGCGTACTAATCCGGCCGACATCCAGGTCGATGCGGAGCAGGCGCGCGCCTGGCTCGACAAGGGAGCGCTCCCGACCGACACGGTCCGCTCGCTGTTGAAGAAGGCGGGAGTGCTGGGCAAACGACCCGCTTAGTCGGGCGCGTGCGCAAGCCGCACGGGCAGCAGGGGGAGGTCGCGGTGTTCCCCCTCGTGGAAAATCCCGGTGCGGTGTTCACGCCCAAGGCCCGGCTGCTGGTCGTGAACGAGGAGCGGCAGGTCGTGGCGGGACCGCTGATCGTGGCGCGGCGGCGCGCCTACCACCGCGAGTGGCTGCTGTCGTTCGTCGGCGTGAGGTCGCGCGCCGTGGTGGAGCCGTGGCGAGACCATTTCGTCGCCGTGGAAGAGGCCGATGCTGACGATTAACGTCGTGACGCTCTTTCCGGAGATGTTCGAAGGGCCGCTGCGGGTGAGCATTCCGGGGCGGGCCGCGGAGCAGGGGCTGGTGCGGTACCGCGTGGTGCAGCTGCGCGAGTACACGCACGACCGGCACAAGACGGTGGACGACTCCCCCTACGGCGGCGGCGCGGGGATGGTACTCAAACCGGAGCCGTTTTTCGAGGCGGTGGAGGACCTGCGGCCGGGGGGGGGGCCGCCCATCGTGCTGTTGTCGGCGCGCGGCCGACCCTTCACACACCGCGACGCCGTGCGGTTCGCGGTGGGCCAGCAGCTGACGCTGTTGTGTGGGCACTACAAAGACGTGGATCAGCGGGTGGCGGACGGGCTGGGGGCGGAGGAGCTGTCGGTCGGGGACTTCGTGCTGTCGGGTGGCGAGCCGGCGGCGCTGTGTGTCGTGGATGCGGTGGTGCGGCTGCTCCCGGGAGCGCTGGGGGATCATGAGTCGGCGGCGACGGATTCGCACTACGACGGGCTGTTGTCGCCGCCGAGCTATACCCGACCGCCGCGCTATCGCGGAATGGATGTGCCGGCGGTATTGTTGAGCGGAGACCACGCGCAAATCGCGCGGTGGCGTGAGGCCGAAGCGGAGCGGTTGACCCGCGAGCGGCGGCCCGATCTCTGGACCAAGCGGGACGACCAAGCGGACGGATAGAGGGATACAGTTATGCATAGACTACGGGCGATTGAGCGCGAGGGTCTCAAGACCAACATCCCCGTGTTCAACCCGGGCGACACCGTCCGTGTGATGGTGCGGGTACGCGAGGGCGACAAGGAGCGGCTGCAGGCGTTCGAGGGAATCTGCATCGGCCGCCGCGGTGCCGGGATCAATGCGACGTTCACGGTTCGCAAAATCTCGGCGGGCGTGGGCGTCGAGCGCATCTTCCCCCTGCACGCGCCGTCCATCGCGGAGATCGAGCTGGTGCGCAAGGGTCGCGTGCGACGCGCCAAGCTCTACTTCCTGCGTCGGCTCGCCGGCAAAGCGGCGCGGATCCGGGAGAAGCGGGGCATCACGGTCCCGGAGACGGCGGAGAAGCAAGAGGCGTGAGAGGCCCCCGCCCCACGCTCGAGCGCGAGATCGCGTTCTGGAGAGCGGGGGGCGGAGTCGTCGCCGGTGTCGACGAAGCTGGCCGCGGTCCCCTGGCTGGTCCGGTGGTGGCCGCGGCCGTCGTGTTTCCTCCTCATTGCAAGTTCATCCGCGGCCTGCGCGACTCGAAGCTCCTGCCGCCCGCGAAGCGCGGCCGGCTCGCCCTGGTGGTGCGGGCCCGCGCGCTGGCGATCGGCGTCGGCGCCGCGAGCGTGCGTGAAATCGACCGCCTCAACATCCGCCGGGCGAGCATTCTCGCGATGGAGCGCGCGCTGGCGCGACTCGGCCTGACGCCCGATCTCGTGCTGGTGGACGGCCTGCCCTGTCCCGAGCTCGGCCGCAGTCACGAAGCCATCGTGGACGGCGACGCGCACTGCCACTCGATCGCCGCCGCGTCGGTGATCGCGAAAACCGTGCGCGACCGCCTCATGGAGCTGCTGGCGACCCGCCACCCCTCCTACGCCTGGGCGAACAACAAGGGCTACGGCACCCCCGACCACCTGGCCGCACTCGCGGCCCTCGGCTTCACGGCTCATCACCGCAAGAGTTTCGCGCCGGTCGTCCAGCTCGAGCTCATGGCTTCGCCCGCTTCAATCCCTTCCTGAACTCGGGGCAGGGCCGGGTGTTGAGAATGTCGCCGGCTTCCAGTCCGGCACGTCTCGCGAGATAAACCGCGTACTTCATGAACGGCAGGTTCCCCGGCTGGTGACTGTCGGTGGAGAGCACGAACCGGACGCCGTGCTGTTTGCCCGCCGCCGCGAGGGTGTCCGGGAGGTCCATGCGCTCGGGGTGGCCGTTCAGCTCGAGCAGGCAACCCGTGGCCGCGCAGGTACGACACAGCGCCTCGAAGTCGAAGGCGTAGGGCTCACGCTTGCCTACGAGGCGCCCCGTGGGGTGTCCGATCGCATCCACCCACGGGTGTTCCGCCGCGCCTACCAGGCGGCGGGTCAGCTCCTTCTCGGATTGGTTGAGCCCGTAGTGGATGGTCGCGACGACATAGTCCGCTTCGGCCAGCACGTCATCCGGCAGGTCGAGCTTGCCATTCTCGAGGATGTCGAGCTCGATGCTCTTGAGGATGGTGAAGCCCCGGCTCGTCGAGTTCAACGCATCGATCGCCTTCCACTGCTCGCGCAAGCGCTTCGCGTCGAGCCCGAGCGCCATCGTCACACGCTTGGAATGGTCGGTGATGGCGATGTATTGGTAGCGCAACGCGCGCGCCGCGTGGGCCATGTCCTCGATGGTCCCTTTCCCGTCGGTGGCGCTCGTGTGCATCTGCAGGTCACCGCGGACGTCCTTCAGCTCCACGAGACGCGGCAGCCGGTGCTCGCGGGCCAGCGCGATCTCGCCGCGTGCTTCACGCAGCTCGGGGGGGATCCAGTCTAGGCCGAGCGTCGCGTAGACCTCCTGCTCGGTCTTGCCGGCGGCGCGGCGTGTGCCCTTGAACAGGCCGTACTCGTTGAGCTTGTAGCTCTGCTCCTGGGCGATCTTGCGGAGCTCGATGTTGTGGGCCTTGGAGCCGGTGAAGTACACGAGCGCCGCGCCGTAGGCGTCGGGCTCCACGGCGCGCAGGTCCATCTGGAGTCCGCCGCGGAGCTTTACGGTGGCGCGGGTCTCGCCCTTCGAGATTACTTCCGCCACCTCCCCGTACGTGACGAACCGGTCCATCACCTTGGCGCTGTCTTTCCCCACCGACGTGACGACGATGTCCAGGTCCCCGATGGTCTCGCGTCGCCGCCGGTAGCTCCCCGCGACCTCGATCTGCGCGATGCCCCCGCCCGCCTCGAGATATGCAACGACCGCGGTGGCCTGGGCCTCGGCTTCATTGAGCAGCAGGCGCCGCTCTCCCACCTGCGCCTGGCCGATCCCCGCGCGCATCTTTTCTTCCATTTTCGGCCCGAAGCCCTTGAGCTTCTGGACTTTGCCTTTGTCGAGCGCCGCGGCGAGGTCGGCCGCCGATTTCACCTTGAGCTTTTTGTAGAGCAGCTTCACGCGCTTGGGCCCGAGGCCGGGAATGCGCAACAGGTCCAGCAGCCCGGCGGGCAGCTTGCTCGCGAGCTCTTTGCGGAGCGGCAGCTCACCGGTGGTGATGATGGCCGTGATCTTCTCGGCCAGGTCGTCGCCGATGCCGGCGATATCGGTCAGGTCCTTGGTCCCCGCGCGCACCCGGTCGGCGATCGGCTCGGGGAAATCTCGAATGGTGCGCGCGGCGTTGCGGTAGGCGCGCACCCGGAACGGATTCGCGTCTTGGATCTCGAGGAGATCGGCCACCTCGTCGAACAGCCGGGCGATGTCGGGATTCTGCATTGCTAGAAAGATGCGGCAACGCTACCGCTCTTGCCGCCCCCGCCGCCCCTTGCCGCCTTTGCTCTTGGGTGCTAATTCAACCGCGCCCTAGTGTTCGAACCACTCCCCGGAGGCTCTCGGTCATGACGTGCGGAACCCGCTCCCTCGCGCGCCTCTCATGTCTCCTGATCGGCGCGGCGCTTGTGTTGTTCACCTCGCCGGCGCCGCTCGGCGCTCAAGGCCAGGCCACGACCGGCATCATTCGCGGTGTGGTCACGGATCCGAACGGCGCGCCCGTCGCCAACGCGACGGTGATCCTCCATGAAGCGCAGACCAACTTCACGCGCACGCTCACAACGGATGCCGCGGGCAACTTCACCGGCACCTTGCTCCCGCTCGGCACTTACGACGTGACCGCGCGCTCGGTCGGGTACGCCGAGGTGAAGCGGACGGGCATCGCGCTGAGCGTGGGGGAGACGGTGGCCCTGCGGCTGCCGCTCGCGGCGGTCACGCTCGCCGCCGTCACGGTCGAGGCGACTCAGCCCGTAGTGAATGTGACGCAATCGGCGGCGGCGACTCCGCTCTCCGCCGCGGCTGTAACGGGCCTGCCGAACAACGGCCGCAACTTCATCAACCTCACGTTGCTGACCCCCAATGTGGCGATCGTGCAGGGCCCGGATGGCGACGAGCTCACGGTGGCGGGCCAGCGCGGCATCCACAACAACGTCTCCGTGGACGGCGCGGACTTCAACAACTCGTTCTTCGGCGAGCAGCGCGGCGGGCAGCGGCCGGCGTTCACGTTCAACCTCGACGCGGTGCAGGAGCTCGTAGTGGTTGCGGGAGGGGCCAACGCCGAGTTCGGGCGCTCCTCCGGCGGGTTCGTGAACGTGATCACGAAGTCCGGTACGAACGAGACTCGGGGCTCGCTGCACTACTTCGGCAAGTTCGACCAGATCTCGGGCTCGCCTCAGCACACGTCCCCGACTGGCGTGATCACGAGGTTCGAGCCCGACTTCTCGCAGAATCAGTTCGGGTTCACGCTCGGAGGGCCGCTCAAGCGTGACCGGGTGTTCTACTTCCTGGCGTACGACCAGCAGATCTACGACGACGTCAAGCAGAAGTCGCGGCCGCCGAGCCCGCAGCTGGACTCGCTCAAGACGTTCCTGGCGGGCCGCTATCCCGAGCTGGCAACCGAGTTCGGCCCGATTTCACGCACCAACAACGCGCGGGCGGCGCTCGCCAAATTCGACTTCCGCCTCTCGGATCGGCACAACCTGTCGCTCAAGTACAACTACACGTGGGCCGAGCAGAAGAACGGCACGTTCGACGTGGATACGTGGGGCGCCAGCGCCAATGGCCTGGAGCAGAGCCACTCGCACGCGGTGAACGGGAGTCTGGTGTCGTTTCTGTCATCGAGCGCGTCCAATGAATTTCGCTTTCAGTTCGCACGGGAGGACCGGCCGCGCCCTTACACGGGTCCCAATAACCACTTGGGCGACACCACGGGGGTCTCCTCCATTTTCGGCGCGGCGGTGCCATTCCACGACACCGACGTCGACCCGGGGAACGCACTCCGGTTCGGATTGCCGTTCTTCCTGCCGATTCGAGACGACCACGACACGCGCGTCCAGCTGCTCAATAACGTGTCCATCTCCCGCGGGAGCCACCTGATCAAGCTCGGCGGTGAGTGGAACCGCACCTCGACCACGCAGGTGTTCGTCGGCTTCGCCGGCGGGCGGATGGCGTTCACGAGCGTGCACGGCTTCGAGAATTTCGTCAACCAGGGCTCGCACTACATCGAGTGCTCGAACGGGCAGAGCGGTGTCTCTCCCGGCTTCACCTGTCCGGTCGGCACCACGATCAGCGGTCCCGTGATTCTGTACTTGCAGCAGTCGGGGGTCGGCGCGAATACGGTGGAGCAGGCGGGCACGCAGACCATCACCCAGAACGAGCTCGCCGTGTTCCTTCAGGACACCTGGAAGCCTTCGGCCAAGCTGACGCTCAACTATGGGCTGCGCTGGGAAGCCCAGATCGAGCCCGATCCGATCACGCCGCCCTCGCAGGTGTTCTTCAGACCGTGGATCGATTCGACCGTCGTGAACGGTCGGGGCAGGTTCACCTTCCCATCGGACGGTACGATCCCTTCAGACAAGAAAATGTGGCAGCCGCGTTTCGGGCTCGCTTGGGATCCAAACGCCGACGGGCAGCAGGTGCTCCGCCTGAGTGCCGGGCTCTATTACGCCCGCATCCCGGGGCTGAACCTTGCGAGCGTTCGGAGCACCAACGGCTCGCTGGGCCAGACATTGTTCGGCTCGAGCGGCACGGTCGGGTTCCTCCCGCCGCCCGCTTTCGACAGCCTGCTGCCTCTGTCCACTGGGACGCCGTTCCAGCCCACCGTCTACGTGGCGGATCGGAGCTTCCAGAATCCACGGACCTTTAACGTCACAGTGGGCTACGAGCGGCAGGTGGCCAACGATTTGGCGGCTTCGATCAGCTATACCCACGCGCGCGGCGATCACTTGACCCGTTTCATCAACCGGAATGATCCGGCCTTCGGAAGCCCCTTCGGCTCGGGGCCGACGGCGATCGGCACGCTGTTCAGCGTCGAGAGCAGCGCCAAGTCGCGCTACAACGGAGTCACGGTCGGCCTGAGGCGGGTGCTCGACCCCAAGCTGCAGTTCGACGTGAATTACACCCTGTCGTTTGACAAGTCGGACGACGACAACGAGCGAGACCCCTTTACCTTCCGCTACGCGCAAGTGGACTCGCTCGGCAAGGAGTACAACTGGAGCGATCGAGACCAGCGGCACCGCTTCAACGGCTGGCTGTTGACCAAGGTCTTTGGGTTTTACTTCAACAACCGCGTCAGCTACTACTCGGCCCAGCCGGCATCGGCCAGCTGCGGACCGCGGCCTGGCAACCTCTTCGCCCCACCCGCCGGAGCCCGCGCCATCGGTCCAGCGGATCGCATCTGCGCGGACGGCCACATCCTGGTGCGGAACACCATCCGCAAGGACAACGCGTACTTCTCGTGGGATTTGCGGATTTCGCGGCCGTTCGCGGCGGGTCCGCGCGGCCGGCTCGAGGCCCTCGTCGAGGTCTTCAACGTGACCAACGCCGACAACTTCAAGGACCCGGCCAGCTCGAACTTCCTTAACTTCGATGGCACGATCCGCTCGGGATTGGGCGACCCGCGGCAGCTGCAGGCGGGACTGAGGTGGGTGTTCTAACCTCCACCGACCTAGCTTATGGTGATTTGCTTCGCCATCCCGTGCATGATGTGCGGCTTGCCGTCCTTCACGTCGGGCCAGAAACACAGCAAGAGGTAGCTCCCCGGCGGGAAGTTCGTAGTGAACTGGGAGTGCCCACCGACGTCGAGGTTCGTGACGCCGCCGAGCCACTCGCCGGTCGGCAGCGGACCCTTCTCCCCCCCTTTTTCCCACGCGACGAAGTCCTGCAGCGTCTTGCCGGGCGCCAGTGCGGCGATCACGATCTCGTGAACCTGCGCTCCGGTGTTCTCGACCCCGACCACATGCCTGCCCGCCGTCAGCGGCTGGGACAACTGGAAGTCGTAGTCCGTGAGTTTGATCGTCACATCCGCCGCCGGCTCGGCGGCGGCAGGTGTCGCGCCGCCCGTGACCACCAGCGGATGCATCATGCCCTTCATGACGTGCGGAACGCCGTCGAGGCTCGGAATCCAGCACACGAACACGTACGACCCGGGCTCGAGCAGTTGGGTGGAGGTCGCCGTATCACCAACGGTCACGGCATTGGGCCCACCCGCGAAGCCCATCCAGGCCGGGGGAGGCGTGTGGTTCTTCATGGCCGCCGCAATCCCCGCCCGCAAGTCCGCGATGGTCTTGCCATCGCGCAACCGGACGAGCGACGCGTGATGCAGCTCCTTCCCCTGGTTCACCAGGCGGAAGGTCGTGAGCCCGGCGGGAATCGTGTCCGGCATCGCGAAAGCGTACTCGCTCGTGGTGATTGTGACGACGCTCGGGGCGGCGGCATGGGGTGCCGGTCGGTTGCAGGCGACGGCCCAGGCCAGGCCGGCGAGCGCCAGTCGACGAACGCTCATGTACGGTCCTTTCGGTTTCAGGATCGCTTGAGCAGGACGATACCGGACATGCGCCGGAATTCCTCCCGCTTCGATTTGGGGTACAACCGTCCGATCAGGTTCCACAGCCACGCGAGCGGCATGGACCGCTTGAGGCGCAGTGATTCCTCCCACATCGATCGGAACTCCGCTTCCTGCCAGCCCTGCGGCTGGAAAAAGCGCGTGCCCTCGGCGGGGGCGAATTGGAACGGGGCGTTCCCCGCGGCCACTGCGCGCCCCCAGGTCTTCTCCATCATCTTGAGCAGCCGGGGAGACGCGAGGTCCATCAGCCACCAGCGGAAGGATGCCGGCGCGGCCAGGTCCGAGGCGAGCGACGCCACCTGCTCGGGGGTGAGGTAAATCAACAACCCCTCGGCCACCACCAGAACCTGGCGTGCCGCGGCTCCGATCCGCGCGAACAGGGCGCGCCGCCCCGCGACGTCGGTGAGGTCGATCCCCACGCGCTCGAGCGCGCACACCGGCCGCTCGCCTTTGAGCTGCTCCTGCTTGTATGCGATGACGTCGGGGAAGTCCGCTTCGATCCAGCGCAGCGAGGAGGGCAAGCCCAGCCGGTACGGCCGGGTGTCGAGCCCAGCGGCCAAGTTGAGCGCGGTGTCGACGCCGTCCCGAGCGATCGTCCGGACGATCAGCTCGTCCAGGACGGCGGTGCGCACGATCATGGGCCAGGCCCACGACCGGCCCCGCCGCATGGTTGCGAGGATCCGCTCTCCGCGCTCGCCCGCGAGCTTTCGGGCATAGGGATCCTGGAACAGCGCGTCCGGACGCTCCGATTCCATCGCGCGGTACAGCGCTACCCACCGCGCGGTGTCGGAAACGTGCTCAATCTGACCGGATACGTCGCTCAGGTGCCCGCCGTGGATCGAGGCGCGGGAAAGCTACCAAAGAGGAGCTTCCATTGCATCACGAACCACGCGACCAGGCAGGGAATCCCTTTGATCCGGTACGGAACCAGGATGTCGTACTTCACCCAGCGTGGCACCACGTCCACGTCGTGCACCACCATCACGAGCAGGGTGAGGGCCATGATGGCCGTCCGCAGGCGGCTCGGCGGAGAGCTCGCGTACCAGATCACGATCCCCGTGTACGCCACAATGAACGACGGGGACTCGGACGCGTGGTTGAACAGCACCGAGTAGACGAGCAGCGAGCACAGGAACAGCCGCCGGAACTCGAGGCTGGCCCAGCCGTCGGAGCGCAGGGCGAGCGGGAGCAGCAGCAGCGCGGTGCCGGCGGCCTGCTGCGGCCAGTTGGGCCAGTCCACGCCGAGCCATGCGTGCATGTAGTGCATCAGCGAGTACCCGCGCAGCAGCGCGTCCTTCGCCTCGATGGCGCGCCACGAGTGGTACTGTGCGAGCAGCTCGGCTGGAGAGACGGCCACCAGGGGCAGCAGGACTGCGATCGCGAGCACCGCGCTGAAGATGGCGGCGAACCGGAGCCGGCGGGGATAGAAAATCGCTAGAGACAGCGCGGCGAGTGGGAAAAGCTTGATGGCTGCGCCGCCGGTGATGCTCAACGCCGCGCCCAGCTGGCGTCGACCCTCGAACGCGATGAACGCGAGGATCATCAGGGCCGCCACGAGTGCGTTGCTCTGGCCGTACTGCAGGGCCAAGAGCACTTCGAGGTACAAGAGCGCCAGGGCGACGGTCGCTTCCCGCTCCGGGAGCAGCCGGTCCAGCGCGTACCACAGCAGCAGCCCGTTGAGCAGGGCCCAGCATAGAAACGCGAGGGCGAACGGCAGGTAGGCGAGCGGCGCGAACAGCAGCGCGAAGGTCGGGCTGTACTTATAGAAGTCGAAGTGCTGCTCGGGATGCGCGGCGTACAGGTCGCGACCGGCGAACAGGTTGAGGCTCGCCGCGCGAAAGATGCTCAGGTTGTTGGAGTGTCCGAGGATGGCTTGCTGCACGGTCACGAGAGCGGCGCTCGCGAGGTAGAGCGCGAGCAGGAGTCGGCGGGGCCGGGCGACGCTGTTCATCATCCTCCTCGTGAAGTCCCCAATCTACTTCGAGAGTGGGAGCCTCACGCGGAGGTTGGAATTCGGAGACGCTGCGGTGGCTAGGTCAGCGGTCGGTGGATCGGCAGCCGGGCGGCGATGCAGAGTCGGGTGAGGTGGGTCAGCCAGCCGGACACGGTGCCGAGTGAGTGGAGAAACGCGGCCGCCGTGCGGCGGGCCTCGGCGAACGCGTCGGCAATGGTTGCGTCGACTTGCTCCGGATCGACCAGCGCCGCGTACGCCGTTGCGTACATGGTGCTGCGGTAGCGTGCCAGCAGGTCGCGAAACGCCTGCTCGTCTCCTCGACTCATCCGCTCCACCAGGGTACGGTCGGCGGCAGCGGCGTCTCGGAGGCGGGATCGAGCGGTGGCAGGGCGCAGCATACTTCTTAAAGAGTGCGGGACTTCGTCGGGCGTAACGCAGCTCGTCTAAGTGGCGTCCCCGGGCGAGGTTTCGGGGCGTCCCACCCGGTAGCTCAGTTGGTAGAGCAACCAGCCATCCCGCGGTGGTCCCCGGCGGCACATCCGGCATGGAGCCCTTATGGAGCCAAGCGGGCGCAACCGGTGGCAACCGGCCGCACGCACAACTGCCCGTCGCCGAGGTAATGGTCGTGAACGTTCGCGTAGCTCAAACCTGTTGATCACGGAGGATGTATGACCACCACTCAGCCGCTGTCCCGCGCGCTTCTTGCCGTGGCCGTCTTGATCGGCGCCGCCCTGCCCGCGGTCGCCCAGACGCCCGCTGAGCGTCCGCAGTACCCACCGCCGCCGCCCGAGCGCCAGGCGCCCGCCGTGGAGCGAGACCTCAAGACCTTCGACATGCTCGACTTCGACGTCTTCAGCAACCAGAAATGGGACCGGCTCCAAGAGAGTCACGCCCAGGACATCGTCGTGACCTGGCCGGATGGGCACGAAACGCGGGGGATCGAGAAGCACATCCAGGACCTGAAGGCCCTTTTCGTCTGGGGGCCAGACATCACGATCAAGGTGCACCCGATACGCTTCGGTTCCGGTAGCTGGACGGCGGTCACCGGCGTCATGACCGGCACCTTCACGCGCCCCATGCCCACGCCTGATGGGAAGACCATTGCCCCCACGGGCCAGCGGTTCGCGATCGGCATGGCGACGATCGGCCACTGGGTGAACGGGCGGATGGACCATGAGTGGCTCTTCTGGGACAGCCAGGATTTCCTGAAGCAAATCGGCCTCGCGAAGTGAGGGTCGCAGAACCCGAGGCCTGGCGGCCCGGCGCGCGGGGTCGTACTAGGCCCGCCTGTCGGTCGCCGTTGACAACCGTAGCAGTTCCTACATCCGGGTCGAAAGGAGCCGGCCATGACCAGCATCGATCGAAGCCAGCCCAGCTACTTCTCGAAGTACCGGAATATCCGTTTCGAGCGCAGCGAAGACGGCATCCTCGTGATGTCGCTGCACAACGACGGCCGCCCGCTGACCTTCACGGCGCAGGACCACGAGTCGTTCGTCGACGCCTTCTACGACGTCGCGCGCGATCGCGGCAACAAGG
>WNFR01006052.1_pt1 | contig 12363 bp, 13 predicted proteins | sample 5400221 | NCBI WGS metagenome assembly WNFR01 (sample SAMN13153357, study PRJNA577476) | soil metagenome | isolation source: 40 cm soil under Madrone tree | place: USA:California | collected 2016-06-14 | reverse complement strand
CGGCCAGGCCTCGACCTGAAACTCGATGATGCCCAATCAGCAACGAATCGAGCACCAGGAACCAAAGCGGCGTAATAGCGACCAGCAGGGCCGCGAGTCCCGTGGGAACGTAAAGCTCGGCGAACGACAGTGTCAGGTTGCCGCCCATCAGCAGCAAAATACCCACAATCGCCAGCTGAACTAATTCGCGGGCGCTGTAACGGATATTCTGGCCGCGCAAGACGCAATATGCCAGCATGATCACGCCCGCAATTGTGAAACGCGTGGCGCACATCAGCCCGGGCGGAATGTGCTGGATGGCAAGATCAATGCCAAGGTACGTTGATCCCCAGAAGAGATAGACCAGGCCGAAATTGAGGGCCAGCATGAAGCGGGATGGAGTCGACTGTGACATAGGAGCTCGTGCGGCTTAAGGATATTAGACGTGATCACGCCCACGAGGGATTCGGGCATTGTGCCAACAGACTATGACCGATGGGGTTACGTTAACGGTCAACCCCGGCTATAATCATAAGCGGATCTCTCCGATGCGCTTTCAAAGTCCCAATTCGCACCTGCCCGCCTGCTGGCTGCACATGCTTGTGTGTCCACGCAGGTATCTAGCAGTGCTGCCTTCGCAAGCGCGCCCCAACCTCTTCGGTAGCGACTAATTTTGATCCTCCTCAGGTTGTGTGAGGCCGTGGTCCGTTTAGAAAACGGCATTCGGTCAACGACCCACGACGAACGACCAACGACGAATTTCCGGAGGATTCCATGCCAAGCAAAACCGCGACCCTCACCGGTCCTGTAATCAAAACCGCCCTGCCCGGCCCAAATGCCAAACGCATTATCGAGGCCGATGATCGTTACATGTCGCCGTCCTACACTCGCTCCTATCCGCTTGTTGCCAAACAAGGCCGCGGCGTCACGGTGACGGATGTGGATGGCAATGAGTTTCTCGATTTTTCATCCGGCATCGCCGTAACCTCGACCGGACACTGCCATCCTGACGTGGTTGCGGCCATTCAGAAACAGGCCGGCGAGTTGATCCACATGTCGGGCACGGATTTTTATTATGAAAGCCTGGTCACGCTGGCCGAGCGGCTTTCGAAGATTGCGCCGATGCCCGGCCCGCATCGCGTGTACTACGGCAACTCCGGCGCTGAAGCGGTCGAATCCGCGCTGAAGCTGGCTCGGTACCATACCAAGCGGCAGCAGGTGATTGCGTTCTTCGGCGCATTCCACGGCCGAACGATGGGAGCTTTGTCGCTCACGGCGTCGAAGCCGCAGCAGAAGCGCCGCTTCGCTCCGCTGGTGCCTGGAGTGACGCATGTTTCGTTCCCCGACGTGTATCGCAAGGGCGAGCAGGACGCGCTGGCCTGCGCACGCTTCATTGAAGAAAAGCTGTTCAGGACCACAGTGCCGCCCGAGGAAGTCGCCGCCATTTTCGTTGAGCCGGTGCAGGGCGAAGGCGGATACGTTTCCGCGCCGACGGTATTCATGCAGGAACTGCGGCGGATTTGTGACCGTCATGGCATTCTGCTGGTTGCCGACGAAGTCCAGAGCGGCGCAGGACGGACCGGAAAATGGTGGGCCATCGAGCACACCGGTGTGCATCCGGACATTGTCTGCATGGCCAAGGGCATCGCGTCTGGCATGCCGTTGAGCGTCACCCTCACCAAGGCCGACATCATGGACTGGGTGCCGGGATCGCACGCTTCAACTTTCGGTGGCAATCCGGTGTGCATCGCTGCGGCGCTTGCCACATTTAACGTAATCGAACGCGAAGGCCTGCTGCGCAACACGGAAGAAGTTGGCAATCACATGCTGAAGCGAATGGCAGATTGGCCGGCTAAGCTCCGCCTGGTCGGGGACGTGCGCGGACGCGGCCTGATGATTGGAGTCGAACTTGTCAAAGACAAGCAAACCAAAGAGCAAGCTTCCGCCGAGCGTGACCGGGTGGTCGAACTGGCCTTCGAACGGGGCGTCCTGTTCCTCGGATGTGGACCAAGCACGATACGTATCGCTCCTCCGCTGATTACAACGAAAGAGCAGGCGGACGTGGCGGTTGAGGTGCTTGAAGAGTGTATTGCGTTAGCTGGAAAGTAGGCGGTGTCTCTCGGCAAGGGGCGGGTGCTTCGCGGGCTTGGTTTCTCCATTACTCTTAAAACCATGTCATTCCGAGGCGCCGAGCTTTGCGACGCAACGAGGAACCTGCTTTCCCCTGCAAACAGCAGGTTCCTCACCCACCTCGCAAGCTCGGGGGTTCGGAATGACAGGGTTTGATTTTTATTGCGAAACCGTACATCCGCTGCATTTCGTAACCCGCTGCTTTGTGATATCCGTCACAGCCAACTTGTAGATGACGTGTTTAGAGTGTGGGCAAGGATGCTCCCTGGTCGCCTCACCTACGCTACGCTTCGTCTTCTGGACTGGATCACGCCAAAAGCTGCGTCCACTCAGACTTCTCCTCATCAGCGCACGGGGCAACGAGGCGAGGAAGACGCCTACTTCTACCTACGCCGACGGGGATATGTCATGGTCGCGCGCAACTTCCGCTCGCCTCGGCATCATGGGGAAATTGATTTGATTGGGTGGGACAAGGACGTTCTTTGCTTTATCGAAGTGAAGACCAGGACTACTCGCGACGTGAAACCAGCCGCCGCTGCGGTGGATCGCAAGAAACGCCACGACATCCGCGTAGTGATTCGCGACTATCTCCGTTCACTTCCAGAGGCGTCATCGCCTGACCCTCCGCAGTGGCGCTTTGATGTCCTGACGGTTAACTATGAAGGCGATTGGGCGCATCCAATCTTTGAGTTGTTTCAGAATGCCCTGCTCTCATCGTAAAATGAAACTTACCCGGGTGGCAGCGGGTGGAGGAACCGATTAATTGCCCGAACTCAGAAAAGATCCTATTGTCGGCCGATGGGTCATTATTTCGACCGATCGCGCCAAACGTCCAACCGATTTTACCCGCGAAGCCGTAAAGATGAAGGGGGGCTTCTGCCCCTTCTGCTCCGGAAATGAAAGCAAGACCCCGCCGGAGATCCAGGCCTACCGGCCGAACCAAAACGGACGTCCTCCGCAGCGTGACACCTCGGGATGGACTGTGCGCGTAGTACCGAACAAGTTTCCAGCGCTCGGAATCGAGGGCAACCTCGACCGGCAGGCCGAAGGCATGTTCGACAAGATGAATGGAGTCGGCGCACACGAGGTCATAATCGAGACCAATGAACACAATGCCACGCTGGCTACGCTGCCGCCGAAGCGCATCGAAGACGTGTTGTGGACCTACCGCGATCGCATCCTTGATCTAAAAAAGGACCGGCGGTTCAAATATATTCTGATTTTCAAAAACCACGGCGAGGCTGCGGGGGCCACGCTGGAGCACGCGCATTCGCAGCTGATTGCGCTGCCCGTCGTTCCCATCTACGTGGCCGAAGAAATCGAAGGCGCGAAGCAGTATTACATCTACAAAGAGCGCTGTGTTTTTTGCGATATCGCGCGCCAGGAGATCGAAGCCGGAGTGCGCGTGGTTTCGGAGAACGAAGACTTTCTAACCATCGCTCCCTATGCGCCACGGTTTCCGTTCGAGACCTGGATTCTGCCGAAACAGCATGAGTCGGCTTTCGAGAATTCCTCATCGCGCATGTTTCAGAACCTCGCCAAGGCAATCCGCACGTTGCTGAACAAGGCTGATCGCGTGCTCGACAATCCTCCGTACAACCTTGTGATCCACAGCTCGCCCACCCAGGACTCCACCAATGACCACTATCACTGGCATATCGAGTTCATGCCCAAGCTGACGAAGACGGCAGGATTCGAGTGGGGCACAGGCTTTTACATCAATCCGACTCCCCCGGAAGAGGCAGCGAAGTTTCTGCGGGAAGCGAGCGTAGAGGAGCCAACACCAGCCACGGTGGGGTAAGCGGAAGGCATTTTGAAGTATGACTTTGCAGCAATTTCGTGATTCCCTGCGAAATGAGGAGGCCCCCAGTGATGTTGCGTTAGCTGGGTTGTGGTGGGATGCCAAGGGGAACTGGACGAGGGCCACGCAGGCTCATGGGTGCACGCCTACCTGCATCGCAAAGAGGGTGACGCCTCCAACGCGGGATACTGGTACGGTCGCGCAGGCAAAACTCCTTCTCGAAGTTCGCTCGATCAGGAGTGGATAGAAATTGCCGAGTCGCTGCTAAGCGAGAGCGGATCCAAGAGGTAATTCTCAACCGCGATCTTGATACTCTTCGTGCCAGGCCATCTGGATAGCTTCGAGCTTGCCTTCGTTTGATTTCTTGGGATCGTCTTTGAAATCCGGCAACTCGGTTACGTAGCGGTGCAGATCGGTATAGCGGATGGTGAGCGGATCGGTGTCCGGATGCTTCTCGGACAAGAGAATACCGAGGTCTTCGGCGTCGTCCCAAGTCAGGTCTTTCGGCATGAGGATGGCTCCATGTGAGCATTCAGCACTCAGCACTCAGCCCGCTTTGACTGAACGCTAAGTGCTGAATGCTGAGTGCTAGTGTTCTTCCGAAATATAGTTCCTATTCCACGCAGGAATCTCCACAACCACCTTGCCGGGCTTCGTAATCACCGCCTGGCAACCCAGACGTGAATTGAGTTGCAGGTCGGCGGCCATGTCGAGGCGATCGGCTTCTTCGTCATCCATTTCTGAGAGGTTGTGAGCACCTTCTTTCACCCACACGTGGCACGTCGTGCAGGCGCAGTTGCCGCCGCAAGCATGGTCAAGCCGGACGCCGTTGTTGAGCGCCACATCGAGAATGGACTGTTCTTTTCCGTGATCTTTGTAGGGCAGCTTGCCATGTTCAAACTGGACTGACTTGCCTTCGGGCAGAAATACGACTTCGACGGTGTTTTCACCGGGTGCGTCCATCGTCGCAGCTCCCGCAGATTGTGTTTTCTCTTCAGCCATGAATGCTCCTACTCTGTGCGGTCTTACTCTGTGGCTCCTACTCTGTGTGACTCTGTGCCTCTGTGGTTTAAGCCTTTGACTCCAGCGGACACCAGGTGCACAGAGGAATTACTCGAATTCTGCTTTGCCCACCGGGTGGGGCGCGCTCGGCCCTTCACCAAAGTCAGTGTTATCCATGTCCTTGCCCTTGAGTGCCGTGGATACCGCGCTGTCCATCATTAGCTCGGCAAGGCGCGTCGTTCCTTCATTCAAAGCGTCGATAGCTTTGCGGATCGCCTCATAACTTTCTTCTTTTTCGACCGTTCGCAACTCCCGCTCCTGTTTGGCAATTCGTTGCCGTTCGTCGGTCGAGAGCTGGCCCCAAGCGGGACTCTTCTTGCCTTTTTCCAGCGCAGCCAGAATCGTCTGGGCTTCGTTTCGAGCTTCAATGATCTGTCGCTGGCGAAAGTCATCTTCCGCCTGATCGAAGGACTCGAGAATCATGCCTTCGACTTGATCGTCGGTCAGGCCATAACTTGGCTGGACTTCAATCTCAGCCTCTTTGCCGCTGCGCTGCTCGCGGGCGGAGACGTGCAGGATTCCGTTGGCATCGATCAAGAATTTCACTTCGATACGAGGCATGCCGGCTGTCATCGGCGGAACGCCCTTCAAATCGAAGCGTGCCAGCGACCGGCAATCTTTTGCCAGTTCGCGCTCGCCTTGCAGAACGTGGATGGCGACGTTGGTCTGTCCATCGACCTGGGTTGTGTAATGCTGCGTCGCTGACGCCGGAATGGTCGAATTGCGCAGAATAATCTTGTCGGTCACCCCACCTGCAACTTCAATCCCCAGCGACAGCGGAGTCACATCGAGCAACAGCATGTCCTGCGTTGCTTCAGAGCCCCCACCAAGAATATTCGCCTGTACAGCCGCGCCCAGCGCGACCACTTCATCAGGATTCAGATCCGTGTGAGGCTTGCGCTGGAACAACTCCTCCACTAGCGCCCGGACGCGCGGGATGCGCGTTGACCCGCCGACCAGGACGACTTCATCAATCTGTTCCGGCTTCAGTCCTGCATCTTTCAGCGCCTGCTTGCATGGAGCAACGGTGCGATCGATCACTGGCGCTGCAAGCTGGTCGAATTGCTCACGCGTGATTTCGCGCTGATAGCGCTTGCCATCCGGCAAAGCGATGTCCAGCTTTGCCGAATCTTGCGAAGAGAGCACGATCTTGGCTTCGATAACTGCCTCACGAATTCCAGCCACTACTTCGCCGTTGCGAGAGACATCCATTCCCAGATCGCCGCGGATGTCGTCCAGGGCAATTCGAATTAGCAAATTGTCGATATCGTCGCCACCGAGATGCGTGTCGCCATTGGTGGCAATCACTTCGAAGATGCCGTCATGCAAGCGAAGAATCGAAATATCGAAGGTGCCGCCGCCGAGATCGTAAACCGCAACGATTCCATTCTGCTTCTTGTCGAGGCCGTAGGCGAGTGAGGCCGCGGTGGGCTCGTTCACCAGGCGGAGAACCTCAAGACCGGCGATGCGTCCCGCGTCTTTTGTGGCCTGACGCTGCGCATCGTTGAAATATGCGGGAACGGTAACGACAGCTTTGGTAACCGGCGCACCGAAAAAGCGCTCTGCATTGCGCTTCAGCTGGCGCAGAATGAACGCGGAAATTTCAGGTGGTGTGAATGTCTTGTCACCGAGCTTGATGCGCAGGACTTCTCCCGGCTGAATGTCGTCTGCCAGACGGAATGGGAACAGCTTCAGTTCTTCCTGAATGTCTTCAACGCCGCGCCCCATCAGGCGTTTGATCGAGTACACTGCGCGCTCGGGGGTCTCAATTAGATACTTCCGGGCGGCATTCCCGACAATGATTTTGTCTTCTTCATCCAGAGCAACCACCGACGGAACGAGATTCAGTCCGTCCTCGCCGGGGATGATGACAGGACTCTCCCCTTGCATGAACGCCACCAGGGAGTTCGTGGTGCCAAGATCAATGCCGACGATGTGGTCAGAAGCCATTCGAGAGATTTCAGATTGAGGATTTCAGATTGCAGATTTGTTTGACATCTAATATCTGCAATCTGAAGTCTTCAATTTTCCAGGGCCTCATTTACGTCCCTTACCAAGTTTCTGATGTACGAACGGCGGTTCAGCAGGTCCACCATCTTGTCGCGGACTTTGCGTTTCTCGTCATCACTTGCGTTGTCCTCGGCGGCGTCCCAGGCATTCCAATAGTTCCTCAATTCGTCAGACAGCCCGCCGAACTTCTCTTCCAGCGCGGCTTTGTGCTGTTGCAACTCCCCTAGCAGCCACGGGTCCTCCTCGCCGAGCTTCTTGTTTGCGCGAAGCTCCTCAAGCTGCATATTCAACTCGAAAACTTCTTCGAGCAGGTCGGGAGGAACAATCTGCTTCTTCTCTCCGGTCTTGCGTGCCTGCTCAGTTGCAGCCTTAGATTGTCCCTCAAGTTCCACGCCTTCCAGGTGAAGCAGATATTCCGTCCGCCGGATCGGGTCTTTCAGCGTTCGGTACGCGTCATTCAATCTTGAACTTTGTTCCAGGCTCCAATCCTGCTCGCCCGATGCTCGGCCGGCATAAAGGTCGGGATGCAGTTTGCGGCTCAGCGCATAGAACTCCCGCTCGAGAACAGCGGCATCAATATTCAACTTTCGCGGCAAACCAAAGAACGCGAAGTAATCGACGGGTCGTGGAGGCTGAACTTTGCCGCAGGCTGTGCAGAATTGTGCCGCGCGCATGTCCCCACATGACCAGCAGGCGTGCTCTGCCTCGATCGTCGCGGTATTTGCTTCAGTGACCATGAAAATCTATGTAGATACTCCGCTGCCGTAAGTTGCTATGGAAACGGGAGCTTCGCGGGCGAGGCGCCCGCGCCACGCAAGCCCTTAGCCTGAGAATGACGTTCCGCAGCCGCAGGACTTGCTGGCATTCGGATTCACAAATGCGAACCCTTGCTGCATCAGGGTCTCCTGGTAATCGAGCGTCATTCCGTGCAGATAGATGAACGACTTCGGATCGACGAACACTCTGACGCCGCCAAACTGGAAGACACGGTCGCGCTCGCGAGGCTGGGAGTCGAACCGAATGTTGTAACTCAGGCCTGAGCATCCCCCGCCCTGCACGCCCACGCGCAAGCCACCCTGCTCAGGAGACACTCCCTCTTTGGCCATCGCCGAGCGAATCTTCTCGATCGCCCGGTCGGTGACCTGGATGCCCTTTGCCGGCGCGGTGTTCACGGGTTCTGCGGTAATGGTAGTCATAGACGTTCCTATCCTCTCGCACGCGCGGAAGGACTAGGCACTCAATCCGTTACTCTGCCGCTACCGCTTCTGGCCTGGCGCTCGTCTGCTTCTTTTTCCAGTCGCCAATCGCCGCGCGGATAGCATCTTCCGCCAGCACCGAACAATGGATCTTCACTGGAGGAAGCGCCAATTCCTTCACGATCTCCGTGTTCTTGATCGCGAGGGCCTCGTCGATGGTCTTGCCCTTCACCCACTCGGTGGCAAGCGAGGATGACGCGATGGCCGAGCCGCAGCCGAACGTCTTGAACTTGGCGTCTTCAATGATGTTGGTAGTCGGATTGACCTTGATCTGCAGCTTCATGACGTCGCCGCATTCCGGCGCGCCAACCAGGCCAGTGCCAACTTCAGTGCTGCTCTTATCCATGGAACCTACGTTCCGCGGATGATTGTAATGATCGATTACCTTATCGCTGTATGACATTTTCTCTCCTAAAACTTCTGAATGTCTGTTACTCTCCTGCCCACTTTACCGACTTCAAATCAATTCCTTCTTTTGCCATCTCGTAAAGCGGCGACAGTTCGCGCAGTCGCTGCACCGTCTCAATGACTCGCTCTGCGACGTAGTCAACTTCGGCTTCCGTATTGAAGCGGCCAAGCCCGAAGCGGATCGAACTGTGCGCCAGGTCATCTCCGGTGCCCAACGCCTTCAATACATAGGATGGTTCAAGTGTGGCCGAGGTGCACGCCGAGCCGCTGGAAACTGCGATATCGTTGATCCCCATCAGCAACGACTCGCCTTCGACGTAGGCGAAGCTGATGTTCAGGTTCTGCGGCAGCCGGTTCTCCATTGAGCCATTGATATAGACCTCGTCCAAGCCGGACATGATCTTGTCCCGAAGCCGTTCACGCAATCCCGCCATCCGGACTGACTCCTGCGGCATTTCCTGGTAACAGAGTTCGCAAGCTTTCCCCAAACCCGCGATGCCGGGAACATTCAGCGTTCCTGATCTCATTCCGCGTTCGTGACCGCCGCCATCGATGATTGGCGAAATCTGAACGCGCGGGTTCTTGCGGCGAACATAAAGCGCGCCGACACCCTTTGGCCCATACATCTTGTGGCCGGAAATCGAAACCAGATCGAGACTCTGCTTGATTACATCAATCGGAACTTTACCCACAGCCTGGGTCGCGTCGGTATGAAAAATCACGCCGCGCTCGTGACAAAGCTTCCCGATTTCCGCAATCGGCTGCAACACGCCAATTTCGTTGTTCGCCGCCATGATCGTAACCAGGATGGTCTTGTCGTCCATGGCGCTCTTAAGATCGTCGAGATCGACCAGGCCATCTTTCTGCACCGGCAAGTACGTCACTCGAAAGCCATACTTTTCCAGGCGCTTGCAGGTATCGAGCACGGCTTTGTGCTCGGTAACGGCGGTGATGATGTGATTGCCCTTCTCGCGATACATTTCCGCGACGCCCTTGATAGCGAGGTTGTCACTCTCGGTCGCGCCGGAGGTGAAGATGATCTCCTTCGTTGTCGCGCCAATCAGCTTGGCAATGCGCTCGCGTGAGGTTTCGACCGCTTCTTCTCCAGCCCATCCGAAAGAATGGTTGCGGCTGGCGGCATTGCCGAACCTGTCGGTAAAGTAGGGCATCATCTCTTCCAACACCCGCGGATCAACCGGGGTAGTTGCGTGATTGTCCATATAGACGGGCAGCTTCAGGCCGCGGCCGTTCACCGGCTGTTGCTTTACTTTGACCTCAGGTACCTTGACCTCGGGGAATGTCGTCACTTCCGTGCTCATGATTGCCTCTCTCAATTCCTGATTCTCACCAATTCGGTTTTCATTTCCACGTGATGTTCGTGGACGTCGTCTTCCTCTTTCATATGAGATATCTTGATGCGGCGCAGCACCTGCTCGATGCTGTCATTCACACGCCGCAGCGGCTCGCGTATGGTGCAACGATCAGTCTGGTCGCACTCACCGCGGACCGTAATGCACGACGTAATAAACAGCGGACCGTCAATCGCGCGGATCACTTCGAATGCTGAAATAGTCTCCGCGCTGCGGGCGAGGGTGTATCCGCCGTGGGTTCCATGCTGCGACACCAGCAGCCCGGCCTTTACCAGCCGTTGCATAATCTTTGCCAGGGCCTCGGGCGGTATTCCGTAGCTCTCGGCCACGTCCTTGGCGCTGCATGCGCCATCCTGGGCGTGCTCAGCCAGGTGCTTCATGGCCATCAGGCCGTAATCCGCTTTTTTCGTTAACTTCAGCATGCGCGCCAAATCCGACCATTCCGGTCGGATATTGAGATTCTACCGTCCTGGGACAGCGAATACAAGTCAAGTCATCCAGCGGCGAAAACCCGCAGTAAACGGTAATCCTAAATAGATGAGTGGCTTACAGGTATACGACGATTTTAGTCGGATTTATGACTGGGAGAGCCTTACGGGCGTATGTAGGCGTGCGGAACCGACCCAAACATTAGATTCTGAGCTTGACAACCATGCGATTCCAGCTAAAAATACCGCCAATTCCGGTGAAGAAGCGCTCAGGGCGGCTCGGGCCTAAGCGGCAGAGACCGGAATCTATGAATCCGACTCAGTCCCTACCTTCCCAACCTCCCGAAAAGAGAAGCGACATGGCGCAGTGTAAGCACCCGCGCGTGAAAATCGTGGCGCGCGAAGAAGACTCCGAATTCGTCGAATGCCTGGAATGCGGCGAAGTGTTTGAATCCAGCGAGTTCAAAGACATGGATATAGAGGAGAGCAAGATCGAGGAACCTTAGGCTCTTCTATTTCAAGGCCATCCCCGCTTCCGCGGAAAAATCCATCGCGGCAAATTCCCCGTTGAGGAACTTCGGGTAGGCAGCTGCTGCAATCATCGCGGCATTATCGGTTGAGAGTGGACGCGACGGGAAATACACTGGCAATCCTTGACGTGCGGCTTCCTGCTCGAACGTTTGCCGAAGTTCGTTGTTGGCCGCCACCCCGCCGGTCACGAGCAGAGTCGCAACCTCGTACTCGCGCGCCGCAGCCAGCGTCTTGCTCACCAGGTCATCCACCAAGGAACGCTGGAAAGACGCGATCAGATCGAGCGTCGGCTGATCGCAATTCCCCAAGTAGTCTTCGAGCTTCGGCCCTGTGATTTCGGCGAGGGCCTTGCGCCGGGCTTCGATCGACGCCTTCAGGTCGTGCGTTTCAACATACCGCAGGACGGCCGTCTTGATTCCGCTATAAGAAAAATCAAATCGAGGACGAACGTTTTCGAGTGCCCCTTCATTCCGGATGGCTGCCCCACCCTTTGTGATTTTCAAAGGGTGGGAACTCTTCCGATCCGGATGCTTGAGCTGCGACGGTGGAAACTTAACTGCTCGCGGATCACCATGGGCCGACAATCGATCCACCAGCGGACCGCCGGGATATCCCAGGCCAAGCAACTTGGCAACTTTGTCGAAAGCTTCACCGGCGGCATCGTCGCGCGTGTGGCCGATGTTTTCGTACGACCAGCTCTCGCCCCGCTGTTCCGCCAAGTAAAGATGAGTATGTCCGCCGGAAACGACCAACGCAAGCACGGGGAAGCGCAGATCCCGATTTCCCTTCTGCCTCTCTTCGAGCAGCACGGCATGGATGTGGCCTTCGAGATGATTAACGGCGATCAAGGGCTTTTCGAGTGCGAAGGCGAGAGCTTTCGCGTAGCTAATCCCGACGAGCAACGCTCCTGCAAGCCCTGGCCCCTGAGTTACGGCCAGGGCGTCAATGGATTCGTAGCTTCGTCCGGCGTCGGCCAGCGCCTTACGAACTACGGGAACAATCGCCCGCAGGTGCTCGCGTGAAGCCAGTTCGGGGACGACTCCGCCAAAAGGCTGATGCGTAGCAATCTGCGAGGCAACCACGTTCGAGATAAGTTGCTCACCTGAGCGCACCACCGCGGCTGCGGTTTCATCGCAGGAGCTTTCAATGCCGAGGATGTAGGTGACGGGCATCCAGCTTTAATAATATCGAGATAAGAAGGCCGACGTTCATGGTGCGTTTTTTGGTTCCATTGGCCCTGCCTCTTGATCCGGAGTTCCTTGTGTAATATTCTGCGGCTACACCGGAAAGGAGGTGGTCGGATGACAAGTTCTGATGGCAGTAGATGTATCCAAAGACCAGGTGAGGTGGCTGAGACTTAGGGCGGTTGCTCTGAGTGCTTCGCAACT
>WNFR01011104.1_pt1 | contig 12364 bp, 9 predicted proteins | sample 5400221 | NCBI WGS metagenome assembly WNFR01 (sample SAMN13153357, study PRJNA577476) | soil metagenome | isolation source: 40 cm soil under Madrone tree | place: USA:California | collected 2016-06-14 | reverse complement strand
TTCAAGATCGACATCTTTCTTTTTCGGCGGTCGCGCGTTGAAACTAATGATATTGCGCACGCCGACGCGCGCGAAAATTTTGTAGCGGCGCTCCATTTCTTCGATTAGCCCGCGCAAGACCAGCAGGACTTTTTTCGGATCCGTGATCAGGGGATAACGCAAGTGCGGCAGGTTCGTGTAGTGCTGAAGCTCGACCACTTTTGGGTCGATCATGAGGAACTGAAGTTCGTCCGGCGTAAAACGAAAGAGCATGCTGGCGATCAGTCCGTTGATGCAGACGCTCTTGCCGCTGCCGGTTGTCCCGGCCACAAGCAAATGGGGCATCTGCGCCAGATCGGTGATGATCGCCTTGCCGTAAACATCTTTGCCGAGTGCGAGCGGAATCTTCCCGCGGACTTTCGCTTCTTCCCAATCGGGCGACTCGAGCAGTTCACGCAATGTCACCGTCACTTTGCGCGTGTTGGCCAGCTCGATGCCGACCGTGTCCTTACCTGGAATGGGAGCGAGAATGTTGATTCTCTCGGCACGCGTGGCGCGGGCGAGATCGCGTTCGAGGCTCACGATTTTGTCCACCCGCACACCTTTCGCCGGATAAACTTCGTAGCGCGTGATGGTCGGGCCTTTGGTGATGTCGCCCGGTGCGACTGCGATTCCAAATTGTCCGAGTGTGTCGATCAAAGTTTGCTGGACGCGTTGCAGTTCGGTCGGATCGGCCCCGCCGCGGCCTTCGGGATTATGTTCGTCCAGGCGATCGAGGCCGGGGAGTCGATAAGTCTTGGGGTTCCAGGTCCGACTCGTTAGGCCAGGTGCAATTGTCGATCTTTGCCCGCCACCGCGCAATTCCGCGAGCGACGGCTTCCTCCCGGCGACCGCCGGTTCGCTTGGCAAGGCAGTCGTGTCGACCACTTTCGGCTTCGGTCGATTGGCCAGTTCTTCGGGCGAAATGAACGCGGCCGACGGTTCGGGAACGGGCGCGCCTTTTTTCTTCAATTGTTTTTCGATCGAGCGACGCTGTTTCGATAGTTCTTTCTGGCTGATCGCCAGCTGCCCCTTGAGGTCGGATTTGCGCAGTTGTCGATGTAACCGCCATTCGTGCAACATCGCGGCCGCGCGGCGCAGTCCGCTGATCGTTTGACGAACGACATGAATCGGCCTTAGCCCGGTCATGAGGATAAGGGCTGCAATGTAAACTCCGATCAGCAGAACAATGGAGCCCACCTTGCCCGTGGAATTGAGCAGGAAACTTTTTCCGAAGACGAATCCGATCCAGCCGCCCGGGCCGGGAATGTTAAAGGCCGCTTTCCAACCTTGGAAATGGCGCGTTTGCAATTGCAACAAGCACGCGCCCGATGCGATGAACAGAACGATCCAGGGAAGACGCGCCACCACCCGCAGGCTGCCGTGAAATAATTTTGCCGCGCCAAATCCAAGCAGGACCGCAGCCAGCAAATACGAGGCTGCGCCAATTATGAAATAGCAAACGCTGGCGATAATGGCGCCGAAGGGACCGATGAAGTTTTGCACCGGCCGATTCGGTGGCGAGAGATAACTCCACGGCACCCAGGAGGGCAGGTCCTTTGGATTGTAGGAAATGAGCGCGAGAAAGACCAACGTCCCTACGAAGAGCAAAATGAGGGCGAAGACTTCGTTCCAGGCGCTATTCTTTACGCTGCGGGCCACTTCGGGAGGATAGTAATCTCGAAGTGGCCGCTTTCAATTAACTCTTGCTCGTGCTTTCGTCTTGCGCGCCACGGGAAATGACCATTACTGTGCGAGCGCGTTATGCATTTTGCTCTTCGCAAAACCGGCATCTACTTCGTGGCCGGCGCGGTAATCTTGTGTTGCTCGTGTGAAAAACATCACCTCGGTGAGATGCCTGAGGCGCAAAAAGAACATGTCGATGTTGCGGCCGCGGAAGAAAATCCTGCCGCTGCCAAGGAAGCGGATATGTCTCCCAGTCCATCGCCTTCGGCTTCACCAACGCCGGCCGAGTTTTTCCCCGAAAGCACACCTCCGTAAGCGAAAGCCTCGTTATGGCCGAACAGCAATATCTCACTTCGCCTCCGAAGATCAGCACGATGCCGCCAGGTGTTCCTTACATCGTCGGCAACGAAGCGGCCGAGCGCTTCTCCTATTATGGGATGAATTCCATCCTGACCATCTTCATGACCAAGTACCTCTTGGACAAGATGGGGCACTTGAGCTTAATGCAGCCGGCAAACGCCGAAGCCTGGTATCACACCTTTGTTTCAGTACTGTATGTGCTCCCACTTGTCGGCGCTGTTCTGGCCGACGCGGTATTTGGAAAATTTCGGGTGGTCTTGTGGTTGTCGATTGTCTACTGCGGTGGACATGCCGTCCTGGCTTTGATCGGTTCGCCCGTCGCGCACACGATCGAACCACGCTATTTGCTAGCGATTGGTCTCATATTGATCGCGATGGGTGCGGGCGGAATCAAACCGTGCGTCTCAACAAACGTCGGCGACCAGTTCGGCGAATCGAACAAGCATTTGCTCACGCGAGTCTTCAACTGGTTTTATTTTTCCATCAACGCTGGCTCGGCTCTTTCAACGCTGATCATTCCGTGGTTGCTCGAGCCCTACCAGGCCGCTTCGGATGGCTTTATCGCCAAACTGTCGCCATCAGTTATCGGTTTTCTCGAGAGCCCGCGTTTGCATAGTCCCGATATCGCTTTCGGACTACCGGGTGTTTTCATGGCCATTGCCACAATCATCTTTTGGCTTGGCCGCAAGAAATTTGTCCACATCCCGCCGATCGGTTTGCGCGCGTATGGCCGCGAAATCTTCAACAAAGAGACGGGAAAGATTCTGCTCAATATCTTAATTCCGGTTCCCTTTATTGCGATTTTCTGGGCCTTGTGGCAGCAAAACTTCTCTTCCTGGATTGTTCAAGCCGAGTCGATGGATCGACATCTTTTCGGCATTGAGTGGTTGTCGTCGCAAATTCAGACCGTCAATCCGATTTTTATTCTGGTCATGCTGCCGCTCTTTTCTTACTGGCTTTATCCGACGCTGGAGAAGGTAGTCCGTTTGACGCCGCTCCGGAAGATCGGCGCCGGCTTGTTTGTCACGGCGGCATCATTTTTTCTGGTCGCGATGATTCAAACGCAGATCGACGCCGGCGCGCGGCCGGGCATCATCTGGCAGGTTTGGGCGTTCGTGATTTTAACTGCGGGCGAAACCTTGGTTTCGCCGACTCACCTCGAGTTTTCCTACACCCAGGGACCGGTCAAACTCAAATCGCTTGTCATGTGCACATATCTCTTCGCCGTGTCGCTCGGCAACCAATTCACCGCCGCAGTTAATTTCTTCATTCAAAACCCCGACGGCAGCGTGAAGCTGCAAGGAACCAGTTACTTCATGTTCTTCGTTTGGGTGATGCTCGGAACGGCAGTTGTGTTCGCAATCGTCACACCGTTTTACAAAGGCCGTACTTATTTGCAGGATCAGTCGGCGGTTACCGGTGACGCCGAACCAGCTGTTGGATTCGCGGTTCAGCCGGAGGCGTAGTAATCAAGATGAAAGCAATCACTCTCGCAGTCGCACTGTCTTTGTCCTTGTCGATCTCAGTCACGAAAGCGAATCCGATGGACGACGAATTCCAAAAAATCGCCAACGATTATATAGAAGGCTTCCTCGCCTCGCATCCCGAATATGCAACCGAGCTGGGCGATCACCGCTTTGACGATCAGCTGACCGATTATTCATCGCAGACACGCGGTCGACTCCTTGCCCGCGCGAAACAAGCCCGCGAGGCGTTGAAGAAATTCGATGACGTTTCTCAACTTAGCGGCGCCAACCAGGTCGATGTGCGCATTCTTCGAGACAACATCGACAACGAGATTTTCGATCTGGAAGAATTGAAAGAGTCGGAGTGGAACCCGCTCATTTACAACCAAAGCCTGGCCAACAGCCTCTATCTTCTCGTCGCGCGGGATTTCGATTCGCCGGAAAAACGGGTCCCCAATTTGCGTAAGCGCATGGAAGCAATCCCGCGAATCATCGATCAGGCGAAAGCGAATCTGCAACATCCGCCGCGTGTGCACACCGAGACCGCGATCGAGCAAACGCAGGGCGCGATCAGTCTGGTGCGCGAAGGCCTCGGACCGCTGCTCGATCGCGCCCCGCAGATGAAGAAGGACCTCGCGCCGCTGCAGGAGACAACGGCCAAGGCGCTGGAAGACTACAAGAAATGGTTGCAAGACGATCTGCGCAAACGCTCCGACGGCGATTTCCGGATCGGTCCGGACAAGTTTCGCAAAAAACTCCGCTTCGCTCTCGCCTCCGACTTGTCGATGGAAGAAGTTATGAAACGGGCGCAGGCGGATTTGCAGCAGACGCAAGCCGCCATCTACGAAACTGCCGTCCCGCTTTATAAAAAATATTTTCCGAAGGCCGACCAGGCGGTGCTCGCGGACAAGAAGAAGCTCACCGCTGTCGTCCTGAACAAACTTTCCGAACAGCATCCCGACGACAATACGATTGTTGGTTACGCCCAGAAAATTGTCGCCGAGGCAACTGATTTCGTGAAAGCGAAGAATCTGGTCACAGTTCCGGAGACGCCGCTGGAGGTGATCGTGATGCCGGAATTCAAACGCGGTCAGGCGATCGCCTATTGCGATGCGCCCGGAGCGCTCGAGAAAAACGGCAAAACATTTTATGCGGTCGCGCCCACGCCCAAGGACTGGAACCAGCAGCGGAAAGAATCGTTCTTTCGCGAATACAACAATTACATGGTGCGCGACCTCACCGTGCACGAAGCGATGCCGGGACATTATTTGCAGTTATCCCACGCGAACGAGTTTCACGCTCCGACATTGGTTCGCGCTATTTTCCAAAGTGGGACGTTCATTGAAGGCTGGGCCGTTTATTGCGAGCAAATGATGGCAGAGCAGGGATACGGCGGCCCCGAGGTGAAGATGCAACAGTTGAAAATGCGGTTGCGCGCGATTTGCAATTCCATTCTCGATCAAAGCATTCACGCCGGAAAGATGACCGAGGAGGAAGCAATGGACCTGATGATGAAGGAAGCCTATCAGCAGGAGGGCGAGGCGGTGGCAAAGTGGAAACGGGCGCGCCTCACCTCAGCTCAGCTCTCCACTTATTTCGTCGGTGTCAGCGAACATCTCGATCTTCGAGAGGCCGCCAGGAAAAAACTCGGCCGCAATTTCAATCTTATGAGATACAACGATCGGGTGATTTCCTACGGCAGTCCGCCGGTCAAGTACGTGCGCGAGCTGATGGGGCTGTAATTTTCATTCTGGTCGGCTGTAGCCACGGCCCTGTGGGCCGTCGAGGAAGGACGTGCCATAGGCACGTGGCTACAGAATATGCTAAGATCGACATCTTAGTATGCCCAACCTTGCCACCTGGATGCGCGAAAAAGATGAGAAATGGTTTCAACCATTTTTTGCCAAGCAGCCCGACGTTCGCATTTGCAATGCGTGCCAAGGCGAGGTGTCGATGGAACAAATGGATGGTCTGCTTCTCACCGGCGGCTCCGATATCGCGCCGGAATTTCTGCGACAACCTGTGCCCGATGCGTCCGTGCTCGAAAAAGATGTCGATCCAAAACGGGACCGCTGGGAATTTGCAGCGATCGGAAATGTCCTCGCGAGGGGCCTCCCGATCCTCGCCATTTGCAAAGGAATGCAAGTTTTGAACGTCGCGCTTGGCGGCACGCTCAAGCTCGATATTCCCGGCCACAAACTTCCGGAGATGAAAGATCACGACATTCAGCCGTTGCGTTACGACGGAAAGACGACGCATCGCTTCGACAAAGTGAACAGCTCGCATCATCAGGCGGTCGATCGCGCGGGTGAAGGTTTCGAAGTGGAAGCGTGGTGCGCCACCGATGACGTCATCGAGCAGATGCGATTACGCGACTATCCGTTTGCCCTGGCCATCCAGTATCATCCCGAGCGCGGCAAAATTTATGGCGCGCTTTTCGAGGATTTTTTTGACAGAATTAACAAAATTAACTGAATGACTTCCGGAAAAGATTTTGTCCATTCTGTCTAACCATGTCCACGCCGCAAAACACCATCGCGATCGTTTACGATTACGATCAAACGCTCAGCCCGAGCTACATGCAGGACGAGGTTGTCTTTCCGTCTTTCGGAATTGATGGCGCGAAATTCTGGACCCGCTGCAGCGAGCTGGTCCGCGACAACGGTTACGATAATGAGCTCGCTTACATGAAAGTGTTGCTCGACACGCTCGGCATGGATCGGCCGAAGAACAGCGAACTAAAAAAACTCGGCGCAAAGTTGAATTTTTACAAAGGCTTGCCCGAAATGTTCGAGCAGTTTCGGGATGGCTTGCTGTCGGCGGAACATCAGACCCATGGCGTCACCGTTGAGCACTACATCATCTCATCCGGGTTGAAGGTGTTACTGGATGGCAGCCGGTTGCAGCCGTACGTGCGCGCCATTTTCGGCTGCGAATTTGCCGAGGACGAACAGGGCCGGATCACTTTTCCAAAACGTGTCATCAGTCACACCCAAAAAACGCAGTTCCTGTTTCGGATTAACAAAGGCCTGCTCGACATGTCGCAGGACGTGAACGATCACATGGACCCCGATATCCGGCCGGTCCCGTTTCCAAACATGATTTACATCGGCGACGGGCCGACCGACGTGCCCTGTTTTACGGTCATGAAACGAAACGGCGGCCAGGCGATTGCCGTTTACAACCCGGACGATCCGGAGCGCGCCGGCTTCCGGAAATGTTACCAGCTATCCACCCACGCCGACCGCGTTAAACACATCGCGCCGTCCGATTATCGGCCGAACACGCACTTGCGCATGCTACTCGAGCAAATGGTCGAGGAAATTGCCGATCGCATCGTCGAGCAGCGCAAATCCGCCATCGAAACCGGCACCGTCCGCGCGCCGAAACATTGATTGATCAATGGTAGGGATGGCTCTCCGAGCCGTCCGTCGAATCTATTCTGGCATGAGCACAAAGGGCCAGTCGTCTGCATTGCGGACCAGATTCGCTCTCACAGGATTCTGTAAGATGTACTCGGCCTTTTCACGCCAACTCTCCTCGCCGCGCAGGCGATGATCGAAGAAATCGCGCTGCCATTGAATTTTGGCCTGAGTCGACGTGTAACGTTTCCAACTTGCTATCATCTCTTTAATTTTTGCGTCCATTGCGAAGCCCACGAGGAAATGAAGATGATCCGGCATCAAGAGCAGTAAATGTACAAACCACTTGTGTTTCCTCTCGTAGAAACGGACGGCTTCGAAAACCACTGACGCTACGTCAGGTTGGCAAAGTTGGTTCTCCTGTCGCCGCTTGCAGCAAATCGTGATGAAGAAAACTGCGTTCGTCGTGTCGATGGACAACGGCGGATCATGAGGCAAGGCGCGGCGGCCGACGACGTCGTTGGGTTGGCGCAGCATGCTCAACCTCGATTACTTTGTCGGACGCCCCGGAGGTGCGTCCCTACCGAACGCATATCCACAGCTCTGTTCAGTGCCTGCGAAAAACTGTTTCCATCATCAGGTCGGAGTTGTCGATCTTGATAAGCGACCGGCGGCTTTGTTAGATCGCTGATTTCAAATTCCGGCGAAACGTCGCCCATTACTTTCCGGAAAAATTTTGTCTGGGTCTCCGAAAACGGGAAACAACGCCAGAGCGCGTACGAGTTCAGTCCATTGTTAAGCGCCGTGCGCGAAACGGTCGAAGAAACCGAATAGACCGCTGCGATTTCAGCGAAATGCCGCAGGAAATATAAATCGGCCACTTCACGATCGTTTTCGATATGGAAGCCCTCCAACTTTAGCCGGCCCGCTTCGTTCGTTTCCACCGGATGCGGCCGGTAAATCAGGTCACAGTTCGCGTAATGCCGTCGAATGTAATCGAGGCAGCGGTTGAGGCGTTCGACGTAAACCTCCGGCAAAAGATTTCGAACAAGAAGAAACGGTGTCCCGAAAAAGATGACCCGACGCCGCCGATCTTCGCGGTTGTTCGCGTTTTGCTTTGTCGAAAAATCTCGCAGCTCGGCGATGCTGGGAAAACGCCCCGGAATAATCCGATCGTCGGTATCGAGCGGTGATTCGCATCCGCTGTTGCTCATTAGGATGATCACGTCAAAAAGTTCATCCGGATCCTTTTGCAACCGCCGCAGCCGCACGCCGTCGCCGCCAGGATTGATGCGGGGCTTGTAATGAATGGTTCGTTCTACGCCAGCCAGCGGCTCGACCACGCGATTTTGCAGCCATCCCGAAGTAGTGAACCGAAAACGCGCACGATCTCCCCGGCGCGTCAATTCGCTGTACGCCTTCGGAGAAACGCAGAGGATTTTGTAAACATTCGGATGCGCGGAGAGGGCCGCATTGCCGAGACCGAGTAAACCGGCGAGACACAGTAAAACATCTTTGTCAGGATCGATCGGTAAAGCGCCGACTTCACGCTGTCGATTTACATTTTCGCGGTAGAGCCGAGGCAAATCTTTTAATCCGCGACAGGTTTTGATTTTCCGGAACGCGTGCACCTCGGTGAATTCGTTTGCGTAAGGTTGCCAGTTCGCGTTCTCCCACCACTTGGATTCTTCGCGCAACAAATGGATGCCACCCGCGAAACGCTCGCGCAGCGCGTCCGCCGCCACGAGCGCGTTGGGAAGGCGGTCCGGCCGCGAAATCACAATCCAAAGTTTCGGGTCCGCTTTCATCTGGCGGTTTCGAATCACACTCCTCGCTGAGTTGGCGTCCAGATGAACTTGTGCATCTGGAGTTGAAAACGGACGTCGAGTTTGTCCGCTAAAATCCATTCCACGATTTGGCGCGGGTCGATTCGACCGAAGATCGGCGAGAACAAGACAGCGCGGCAGCGTTTCGCTAAATCGAAGCGACGGACTTTGTCGCAGGACCAGTCGTAATCTTCGCGCGATCCCATTACGAATTTCACTTCGTCGCGCTCGGTGAGATGGTCGATGTTCGACCAAAGGTTCTTGTCGGCCTCGCCGCTGCCCGGCGTGACCGGCGTCCGCCAACAGCGACATCAACGGCAGCACATTTTTTTGCAAAAGCGGCTCGCCACCGGTGATCTCGACCAGTGGGCAGTGAAACGTCGCGACAAGATCGACAATATCTTTGAGCGGCATCTTTTTCCCTTCGTAAAACGCGTATTCGGTATCGCAATAATTGCAGCGCAGATTGCAGAAAGTCAGCCGGACAAAGACACAACGCTCGCCCGCCCAGGTGCTCTCGCCCTGGATGGACTGGTAAATCTCATTGATCGTGAGCGTTTCGTCGTTCATTCGACTCTGCGCTAATTCTATCAGATCATCCGGTTGGATGCACAGCCGGGTCGACAAGTGTTTCGCCCGCCTCCGCTCGGAAAAGCGCAAAGGATTTATTCCCTACATTTGCGCCGGCGATCCGAGTTTGGCCAAGACTGTCGATCTTGCGCTGGCGTTGGAAAAAGCGGGTGCGGATCTTCTCGAACTCGGCTTGCCGTTTTCCGATCCGCTTGCGGATGGAATTGTGAATCAACTGGCCGCGCAACGCGCGCTGGCTGCGGGCACGACCGTGCGCGGTGTGTTCGATTGCGTCCGTGAAATCCGCAAGAGCTCGCAAATCCCAATTGTTCTCTACAGTTACCTCAATCCGATCTTCCAGTTCGGCCTAGAGAAATTTCATCGCGAAGCCGAGGCAGCAGGAGTCGATGGATTACTCATGCTCGATCTCCCGCCCGAAGAAGACGTCGATGTTGGGGCGGGGGACCTCGTTCACATTCGATTGATCGCGCCAACGACGCCGGCAAAGCGCATGGCGAAAATAGCGTCGGCTGCGAAGGGTTTCATTTATTACGTCTCTCGGGAAGGCGTCACCGGGACACGCGAGACGATTGCATCTTCTCTCTCTGAGAAAGTCGTGCAGCTCCGGCAACTATCGAGTTTGCCGATCGCAGTCGGATTCGGGATTTCAAATCCCGAGCAAGCACGCGAAGTTGCGCGACACGCCGACGCGGTTGTCGTCGGCAGTGCCATTGTCGATCTTATCGGGAAGCACGGAATCGGTTCGGTTGAAAAAGTGAGCGTGTTTGCGCGAGCGATCGCAGAGGCGATTAAATCGGCCTGAGCCTAATGTGGGAGGGACCTCAGTGTCCCGATTAGGAAAAGAAGAGTCGCGGCACTAAGGCCGCTCCCACATTGAAAGTGATCAGATTCCGCACTTCTTTGTCGCCTCGGCGAAATCCGATTTCTTGCGCAACAGCGACGCGAGATATGAATCGGTCGCAGGCACGTCGTGGATGCGGGACAGATTTGCCGGTGTCTGGAGCCGCGAAAAAATCGCGTTGGCGATCTTGCTCCGCCGAACTTCCTTCTCGCCGTAGCCGCCCGGGATGTTGCTCGACCAAAAGCGCACATATTCTCCGTCCGGCCGATTGACCGTGCCGAGAAAAATCACGGAGTGGCCGCTCTCGCGCCGGCCCACGTTCTTGTTCCAAAAAATTTTCATGAAGTCGCCCGGCTGCGCCTGCTCAAAATCGGTGAAGTTGCGGCCGAGTCCGAGAAACTCGGGTATGGCGCTTTCGGGATAACGAAAAATTTCCCGGACTCGAAATGCGCCGCCGATTGCAATTTGATCTTGGCGAAGTGCGAGACAGAATATTTTCCGCCGCTCGGCATCTTTCTCAGCTGCTCGAGGATCAGGGCGTTGAGGTTGTCTGCGTTAGCGACCTGCGCCACGACACACGCGCACAATACCGGAATCAACTTACGCACGACCGGCAACTAAACCGCAAAATCTGTTCGGAGCAATGGCGTGTCTTGGGAGCGGTTGTAGCCACCGGCCTGTGGCCGGTCATCTCTCTTAACTTTCATTGAACGGCGCACAGCGCCATGGCTACGGTGGTTTGCGGCTAAGACAGCCGCCGCTACAATATAGGCATGCTGCGTTTCACCAAGATGAACGGAGCGGGCAACGACTTCGTCATGCTCGACAATCGCACCGGCGATTTGCGTTTGCAGCCGGAGCAAATCGTCCGGATTTGCGATCGTCATCGTGGCGTGGGCGCGGACGGGATTCTCTTGCTGGAAAAGGGATCGAACGGCGCCGACTTCCGTATGCGCTATTACAACCGTGACGGTGGCGAGGCCGAAATGTGCGGCAACGGCGCGCGTTGTTTTGCGCGGTTTGCCAGCAAAGTCGCCGGTGCGCGCGATAAGGTTTCATTTCAAACGCCTGCCGGCGTGATCGGCGCGGAGTTGCATGGGGACTCGGTCACTTTGCACATGAGCGACCCGAAAGATTTGCGCCTTTCAGTTGAATTGACTGCCGATGGGAAAAAGGAATCTGTCCATTTCATTAACAGTGGCGTCCCGCACGTGGTCGTGCCGGTCTCGAAAGTGGAAGATGTCGATGTACGGCGACGAGGCGAAGCGATCCGGCGTCACGAAATGTTCTCGCCGAAGGGCGCGAACGTGAATTTCATCGAAAAGCGGGGCGCGCAGAAAATCGCCGTCCGCACTTTTGAGCGCGGTGTGGAAGACGAAACGCTGGCTTGCGGAACTGGCGTGGTCGCGAGCGCGTTGATTTTTGCTACGACGGAAAAGGCGAACGGGCCGATCAGCGTCATCGTGCGCAGCGGCAGCGAGCTAAGCGTGGGTTTCAAAAAAGAGGGCGACCAATTTCGTGACGTGACGCTCACCGGCCCGGCGGAATTTGTTTTCGAAGGGACGATCGAACTGTAATTCTTCTGTAGCGGCGCTCTGTGAGCGTCGCTCGAATTAGAAAGAAAAATAATGCGACGGTCATAGACCGCCGCTACAAAGAAGAGATGTTTCGGGGTACTTTCACGGCGCTAGTGACGCCCTTTCAGAAGGGCGCGATCGATTTCGCCGCGCTGGAAAAATTGATTGAGTCCCAGATCGCGGGCGGGATCACCGGAGTCGTCGCGGTTGGCACCACTGGTGAGTCGCCCACTTTGACGCATGACGAGCGGGAAGAAGTGATCAAGTGCGCAGTGAAAGTTGCGAAGGATCGCTGCCAGGTTCTGGCGGGAACGGGATCGTATTCGACGCGCGAAGCAATCGACGCGACCAAGGCGGCGGAGAAGCTGCACGTCGATGGATCGTTGCTGGTTGCGCCGTATTACAACAAGCCGAGCCAGGAAGGACTCTTTCGGCATTTTAAAGCCGTCGCCGACGCAACTGCGTTGCCAATCATGCTCTATAACATACCCGGACGTTGCGCCGTGGACATCGGAGCGGACACGGTCGTCCGACTGGCGGAAGCATGCCGAAACATTGTCGCCATCAAAGAAGCGAGCGGCAGTGTCGAGCGCGTAGGGGAATTGCGGCGGCGTTTGCCCGACTCGTTCACGATCCT
>WNFR01006050.1_pt1 | contig 12365 bp, 8 predicted proteins | sample 5400221 | NCBI WGS metagenome assembly WNFR01 (sample SAMN13153357, study PRJNA577476) | soil metagenome | isolation source: 40 cm soil under Madrone tree | place: USA:California | collected 2016-06-14 | reverse complement strand
CCACGCCGATCAGCGTGAGCACGCTGCGCAGCTTGTGCGCCCACAGGCTGGACGTGGCAATAGACACAGCCTCCGTAAGGTGCATGGTCGATGCGCGCGGCATAGGGGTAGCGTCTGTGCCCACATCTTACTATACGCAGCGCGAAGGCGTGGAATTACGGGCGTCGACGGGCTAAGCAATTCGACCGAGCTGAAAAAAAAGAGGCGGGAAGCTCATAAGCTTCCCGCTGGCGAGTGTTAATAGGGCCGAATTTTAGAAGGAAAGTTTCACGCCGAACTCTGCTTGGCGGGGAACGGCATACCAGTTCACGCCGGAAGAGGAGCCTGGAGTTATCAGGTTCGTGCGCCCGGTGCATTTGGTTGTATCAGCGGGGCATCCGGCTTGGTCGTGCGCGGTTGTGCCATTCGCCGAGCCAACGCCGCCGTTCAGGACGCCGCTTAGTTCGTTACCGAATGGGTCATAGTTGTGGTAGTTGAATACGTTGAATAGTGCGATTTGCGGCTCGAGAATCACGCGTTCCGGAAGTGCGTGGAACAGTTTGGACAGCTTGATCTCCCAGGATATGTGCGCGTCAAAGGTGAAAACAGGCGCCACACCAACCTGTCCCGCAGGTGCCAGCGCCAAAGCGGGAGTCACTGCGCCCAGCGAGGTCAACTGCGTTTGGGTAAACAGGTTCGCGGTAACAAGTGCCTGGCCTGCGGGAGTAAGCTGTCCCGCGGATTTGCTGTTGTAAGCGCTGATGAAATTGTTCAGGTCGGATGCCTTGATGCCGCGACCGAAGGCTCCGACGTTGGAACCGGGCACGACGTCTCCGACGGTGCCGTCGCCAGTTACATCGGAGAAGAATATTTCGCCCGGATTACCGGACTGCGGGAGCTTAAGGGTCAAAGGAGCCGCGCTGTACCAGTGTGTGGTCAACGCAAAGCGAGTGGCGGCGGGTAGGTCCATCACCGCTCCGAGGCTAACCTGGTGCGTGCGGTCGAGGCCGCTGGGGCCATAAAACGAAAGTGGGTTGTTGAAGTCTACCGCGTTATTCACGAAGTCTTGATCCTGAGCTTCGGACTTAAAACGCGAAAGGGTGTACGAGGCGATCAAGTTCAGGTGTTTGACGCCTCGAAACGGGTTACCCAGATTGGACTTCAGTGAAACCAGCAGTCCGTTGTAAACGGAATGCCCAATTGGAAAGAGCATTTGGTTCTGGCCGAGATTGGAATTAATACCGCCGAACGCGCAGCTTGGACAGGGCAAGCCCCCGGTGACGTCGCCACCAGAGTCCAAGCCGTTGCTGGCAAAGTCCGAAATTGTGGCCCCGGCACCTGGGTGCAACCCGGGGCAAGAGGCTATTGCGGCGTCAATCGTGGGAGCGCCGCAGGCGCTCAAGGTAGCGGCAATGGCGGCTTGGGCATTGGGTACGTTGAGGAAGCGAGCGTCGCCGACCTTGTTGGTGTCAAGGCCAAGCAAGAAGTGGAGGCCTACGTTGCGGACGTAGTCCACGCTGAGAACGGTGTTGTGGCCCAGTTGGCGTTGCACGCCGATATTCATCTGCTCGGAGACCGGGGAGCGATAGTCAGGTGACAGCAACTGGTCGCCAGTCGATGAGGGCGAATCAGCAAGAGCGTTGCCAATAAAGGCACCGTTCGAGGCTGGTCCAGCCGCCGCAGTCGCAGCCTGATAGGCCGTTTGGTCTGCAGCGATTTGGGCAGCTACGTTGCCAATGGCCGCGCCGCAGTAGGGAACGCCAGCGCCCGTTTGGCTGTCCGCTACGCCGGGCACAGCGCCAGTGGGACTACCGTTAAAGCAAGGCGCCGCTGTTGCGAAGAAGAGACCGGTCTGCAAGCGCGCGGGGCGATCAAAGAGAACGTTGTTGAAGATGGCATTTTCATAGTAAAGGCCTGCGCCTGCGCGGATAACGGTCTTGCCATTTTTCCAAGGATCCCAGGCGATGCCCACCTGAGGCCCAAAGTTCTTGTTTGGCTGATTCACGCGAGCGGCCAAGCCGTGGAAAAACTGGTTGTCAAACTGGGATAGCGCGCTGATGCTCGGTAGATCGCTATCGGCGCGACCCGTGTCGATACCATAGTGCAGGCCGAGGGTGATGGTCAGGTTCGGACGAAACTTCCACTGGTCACCAAAATAGACCTCAAACCGGTTGTCGTGCTGTCCTCCCGCAGGCAAACCAAAGCCGGGTTGCTCTGTGAAGAAGCCCTGGCCGTTGCCCATCACGATGGTATTCACCGGCCAGTTGCCAGGATTGCTGGCACCGCCTGGGCCGAAGGGATCGGTGTTGGCAAAGGCTTCGTTCGTAGCATTGAATACGGATTGCACCATGGGCTGCAGGCCGAAGAACTTCGCGAAGCCGCCACCTTCAATTCGATTGAAGGCAGAGCCGTAACGAAGGGTGTGCCGGCCGAAGGTAAAGCTGCCGTCATACTTGATCTGCTTGTCGCTCTGGTAGGTCGCTTGCGGGGCAAGAATGTTCGCGCCAGAGCAGAAATTCTCACCGCCACCCAAACAGGAAGTATCGCTGCCATTTGGCGTGATGTTCAGTGAGATTCCGGGTACGGGATTGAAAACACCTGCCGTGGCATCTGCGATTGCGTTTCGGAATTTCAGGTATTCAAAGCGGATGCTATTGGTGCTGCGGCCGATGGAGAAGTCCGTCCCTACGACATGAGTGGGCGCGTGGTCCACGTTGGCAAATGGCTGATAGACACCCGGATTGAAGCCGCGGACGCTGAGATTCTGGTCGTAGTTGAAACGATAAAACAGGGTCCAATTCGCTTTGATGTTGTAATCGAGACGGCCGAGGTATTCGCGCTCAGTGAACGGAGCGCCGAAGGAGCCTGAAAAACCGCTGAAATCGCCATTGAGTTGCACGGGATTGGCGAGAGTCTGGTCGGTGCGCTCGAAATTGCCATAGAAGAAGAGTTTATTTCTCCAGATCGGACCGCCCAGGTCGGCACCAAACTGCTTGCGGCCGAAATCCAATTGCTCCGGAGCGATACGAGCGGAAGTCTGGTCACTGCGGCCGTAAAAATAGGTGCCGCCATGCAACTGGTTTGTGCCGGACTTGGTGACGACGTTCACTGTGCCGGAAGAAGTCAATTCCGTAGAGAGATCAAGAGTCGACTGGCTGACCTGGAATTCCTGAATCGCGCTCTGCGGGATATTTTGTGTCACGGTGCCAACCGTCTCATCGCTGATATCGACGCCGTCGACTTCGATGCGCGCGGAGCGGCCGAAGCGGCCGCCAAACGAGAGGGACGAGTAGCCGTTCTTTGTGGGATCGAAAGTGGAGCCGTCTTGAATCTGAACGCCGGGTTCGAGGGTGGCAAGGTCCAGAAAGTTGCGGCCGTTAACGGGCAATTGGTCGATGTCTGCAGCAGTCAACACATCTTGTACTGTGGCCTGTTCGGAATTAACCTGCAAAGCGGACTCTGTCACCTCGACCACGCTGGAGGAATTTCCTATCTCTAGCTTGGGATTAATCGTCGCGATCTGTCCCACTTGCACGGGTATCGTGGTCTGGTACGTTTTAAAATTGGGAGACTCGACTCGAACCATGTAGTTACCAGGTGCCAGCGCTCCGGAGGTGAATGAGCCTTCGCCGTTTGTCTCTAGGCTGATGTTCTTGCCGGTTTCCTTGCTGGAAATAGTTACTTTCGCGTTAGGGACAGCTGCTCCCTGCGGGTCTAGGACCGTTCCGGACACGCTACCGGTCGAGACGGAGACTTGACCGAACGTCGATGGCGTTGACACGAAAAGTCCCAACGTTAATGCAATGATGAATGCGAACAGAAACACGAATCCCACTGTCGGTTTGCGACACATCTAACCCTCCCCTTCGTCAGCTGCCCGTTGGTTAGTTGGCACTTCGTGAGCGGGTCCCCAAACTCGTTCGACTACTTTCGAGATCGGCGGACTTCGTCAGCCGATGGCAATGCCCCGATAAAATAAAGACTGATTTCTACAGCTTTTTCGGATAGCAAGAACTACACCATTCCCCTGGCCAAATGGACGTACCGTAGAATGTGTTGGTTACATACCCACTTCTGAGTTAGAGCTAAAATCTATTCCGATTTTTGTGGAAATGATACGTAATTTTGTAGGAGCCAGTAATTCCCTCAGTGGGAAACAGCAAAAGCATAAGGCTAGCTTTGGTGGCGGATGCGTTCGGCCAGGTTGCGGGCACGCTGGCGGCCGATTTCTACGAAGCGGGCGTCGCCGGCGATCTGGTCCAGGGTGGGTAGGGCGCGCTCGGGTTCGGGCAGTAGCTTGCGGTTTAGCTCGGTTTCAAATTGCAGCAAGGCATCATTGATGCCAAGGCGGTCATATTTCATGCGGCGCTCGAGCAGCATCAGCAATTCCTGCTGGCGCGCCAAGCCTTCGAAAATTTGCAGCAATTGGCTGGCGCTCGCATTCAAGGTGTAATTGAATTTCACCTCATGCGTGTCCGAGCCTTGCTCCCAGCGAAACGTTTTTTCGCCAAGGTTGGCGATTTTTCGGTGGACGTCCAGGTCCTGTCCCTGAAAGTGATTCAACTGTTGGGCGAGCGCGAACATTTTGGCGCGCAAAGCCGAGCTGACCTGGAATTTTGCCGCACCGGGATCATCGTCGAGCTGGCGAATTTCGTAGCTGGCGTCGTCGGAGTCTTCGCGCACGGAAATTTCGATGAACTCCGGCGTGCTCGACTTGAAGATGCGGCGAAATGTCAGTTTGGCTCCGGTTGATGCGGGAGCCGAGCGCATTGCCCCGTTGGCGGCAGGCGAAGAGAAAGCACCGGCGGTGACGAAAGCCGCGGAAGCACAGGCCAGCGAGATCGCACAGGACAGCAGAATAGAGCGCGTTACAGAAGTTCTCATCGTATCGATTCGATGCGTGAAGCAGGTAATCGCGTTACGCTTCGCGCAGGGGTCACTGGCGCGGGCAACGCGCGGGGTTTTGCGAGCGATTTCGCGTCTGGGAGACCGTAGCGCAGGCGTGCCTGCTCGGCCTGCAAATGGCAAAGCGCAACGGCCAAGGCGTCCGCGGCGTCGGCGGGCTCCGGCGTTTCGTTCATGGACAGCAATGCGCGGACCATCAATTGCATCTGCCGCTTGTCCGCGTGGCCGTATCCGGCCACGGACGCCTTCACCTCGCGCGGCGAGTAGCTGTGCACCGCCAATTCATGTTGTGAAGCCGCGAGCAGCACTACACCGCGCACTTCCGCGAGCCGCAGCGCGGTGCGCATGTTGAGGGCGGTAAACACGGATTCGATGGCAAGCGCGGTGGGCGCGAATTCCCGAATGAGCCCGCAGATCAGCTCGTGAATATCCTGCAACGCCGCGCCGCAGGATTCTTTCTGACGCGCCGGCGGAACGCGCAGCGCGCCATAATGCAGCATCTGGCAAGTTCGCCCGTCGCTGTCCACGATGCCGTACCCTGTAGGGCCCGCAGCCGCTGGATCGACACCGAGCACGCGCATACGCGAGGCTGACTTGCCGTTGCCAGGGACGCTCATCGCAACATAGTCTAAGGCGAAGAGCGTAGCGGTGCCACTCATTTCCACCCTATTCGCGGGAACACATCGCAAAAAGCAAAACGGCCACTAAAGTTCCGTGGCCGCTTCAGAATTTAGTATAGGCTAGCAGATTCAGTTTGCGCCGACTGCCGCCTGAATCTCCGACTCATCGATATCGAAATTCGCGTAGACGTGTTGCACGTCGTCGTGCTCTTCCAAAGCTTCTATCAGCCGCACCATTTGCGTGGCCTGCGCTCCGGTCAACTTGATGTAATTCTGCGGAACCATGCCAATTTCCGCTGACGCCGGGGTAACGCCCGCCTTGGTCAATGCCTCTTTGACTTTTTCGAGAGCGTCGGGTGGAGTGACGACGTACCAGCCGGAGCCATCGTCCTTCAAATCGTCGGCGCCTGCCTCCAGCACAATGTCGAGCATCTTTTCTTCGCTGGCTTGCTCCTTGGGTACGACAATTTCGCCTTTGCGTTGGAACATCCAGCCAACGGCGCCGGCTTCGGCCAAGTTACCGCCGTTCTTGCTGATCAAATGGCGAAATTCGCCTACAATGCGATTGCGATTCGTGGTGACCGCCTGGATCAGCATTCCGACGCCGCCAGGACCATATCCCTCGAACGTAACCTCTTCGTACTGCTCGCCTTCGAGCTGGCCAGTGCCGCGCAGAATTGCGCGCTCGATGTTTTCGTTCGGCATATTTTCGTTCTTGCCGGCTAGAATCGCAGTGCGGAGGCGCGGATTAGAGTTCGGGTCGCCGCCGCCGATGCGTGCGGCAATGGTGATTTCGCGGATCACCCGGGTAAAGACGCGGCCGCGCTTGGCGTCGGTGGCCGCCTTCTTGTGCTTGATCGTGGCCCACTTTGAATGCCCAGACATAACAATTCCTCGTTTTGATTTTCGCGCGCAAAGGCCACGCGTTCTAGCTCTTTCGCGATCTGCTGCGGCTTAGGCTGTACCCTTTAGCTGGTAAATGCTCGCCCGTCGGCGCCCTACCCGTGCGCGCGGCCGGTACACAGATCACGATGCGGAGACGTACGTGAACTGCAAAACCCTGCGGAACCCAAGCAGTTTAGCACAGCGGCTTACGGTGCGAAACGGGTATACTTTCGCTTTGGGTCATCCTGTTCCAGTGCCAAGCCTTTCTTCCGACGCCAATGAGTTGATGCGCTGCGGGTCCTGCCATGCCTGAGCGCCGCTTCCGCGTGTTGGTCGTTGCTTCACACCCGGTGCAGTACTCCTCCCCTATTTTTCGCTTGATGGCGCAGCACCCCCGGCTCGATTTTCACGTCGCGTATTGCAGTTTGCGCGGAGCGGAAGCAGGGCACGACCCGGAATTCGGGCGCAGCGTGAAGTGGGATATTCCTTTGCTCGACGGATATGCTTGGACTCACGTGGAGAATCGCGGAACCGGGTCGGAATCGTTTTTCGGGCTGTACAATCCAGAACTTTGGAAATTGACCCGAGAGGGCCGGTTCGACGCAGTTCTCTGCTTCACAGGATATATCCGGGCCAGCTTTTGGATTTCGTATTTCGCCGCGAAGCTTTCGCACACCGCGTTCCTCTTCGGAGCCGACGCAGTTACCCTTTCCCCAATGGACGGACGGAAATGGAAGCGCCCGGTCAAACGACTGCTGTGGCCTGTGCTTTTTCGACTCTCGGACCAGGTGATGGCGCCTTCCTCAGGCACCCGCGACCTGATGCGCTCTTTGGGTATTCCGGAGAAACGAATTACGCTCACGCCATACGTTGTGGATAACGAATGGTGGCTCGCTCAGTCTGCGCGCGTGAACCGAGAATCAATCCGTGTGTCCTGGGGCGCTTCTGGGAGCGATGTTGTCGTTCTTTTTTGTGCGAAGCTGCAGCCATGGAAGAGGCCACACGACCTGTTGCAGGCTTTTTCTCGCGCAGGGCTGAAGAACTCGATTCTTGTGTTCGCGGGCGACGGTCCGCTCCGCCCCAGCCTTGAGCTCGAAGCGGCCCAACTCGGTATTGCCGGTCGCGTGCGCTTTCTGGGCTTTGCCAATCAAACGCAGCTGCCCGCCATTTACACGGCCGCGGATCTAATGGTACTGCCTTCGGGCTATGATGCGTTCGGCGTCGTAGTGAATGAGGCTATGCTTTGCGGCTGCGGAGTGGTTGCAAGCGACCGCGTGGGTGCGGCGCGCGACCTGATTATTCACGAGCAGACCGGTTTTGTGTACCCGTGCGGCGACGTGGACGCGCTTGGGCGCATTCTCGCAACGGCTCTTGCCGATCTGAAGCACCTGCGGGAGATGGGCCGAGCCGCCAGGCAGCGGCTGGAATCGTGGTCGCCGCGGGAAAATGTAGAAGGCACTGTACATGCGATCGCCACGGCGGTGTCACGGTTGCGCCGCGATACTGCGCCCGAGGGCACAGGTTTGGGTGCGCCGAGGAATCTCTCGGAATGAAATTGGTGATTTTTTCGCACTATTTCGCCCCGAGTATCGGCGGCGTGGAGAACGTCACTATGTCCCTGGCGTGCGGACTGGCGAGGCAGGCCTCGCAGGACGGGACGCCGAAGTTTGACATCACCCTGGTAACGGAGACACCTGCAGGCGTTTTCGATGATGGCTTGCTGCCCTTTCGCGTAATCCGGCGGCCCAAGTTCGGAACGCTTTGGCGTTTGTTTCGAGACGCGAATCTTCTTCACCTTGCAGGACCCGCGCTTGTGCCGCTCTCTGTGGCTTGGCTGCTGCGAAAACCCGCGGTGATCGAGCATCATACGTATCAAGCGATTTGCCCCAATGGGCGCCTGGTCCATGAGCCGGATCGCGCCGTGTGCCCGGGACACTTTCAAGCGGGACACTTCGCGGAATGTGTGCGCTGCCAGGCAAAGGAAATATCCTGGGCTGCGAGTCTGGTGAATTTGGTCTTGATGTTTCCGCGGCATCTCTTAAGTCGCGCCGCCGCGCGAAACATCGCGGTGACACAACACGTCCTGGAGCGCCACGCGCTGCCGCACTCTTCCGTGATTTATCACGGGATAGAAGATTTCGTGAGCACTTCTGCGCCGCGACCTGCCTCAAACCGCTCCGCACCTGGCACGATTTCGTTCGCCTACGTCGGCCGCTTCGTGTCGGAAAAAGGAATTCCTATTCTTTTGGCCGCATCGAAAATTTTGGCCAACGAAGGGCGCTCGTTCACCGTCCACCTCATCGGGGATGGACCCGAACGCCCGAGAGTTGAAGAAATAATCCAGCGCGAAGGTATTGAGCATTTCGTTCAAATCACGGGTTATCTCACTGGTACGGCTTTGGCGGAAACCTTGTGCGGAGTCGACGCGGTGATCATGCCTTCGGTTTGGGAGGAGACGGCGGGCCTCTCCGTAATCGAGCAGATGATGCGCGGCAGGCTTGTGATTGCTTCCGATATTGGTGGGCTTGCCGAAATTGTCGGTGATGCCGGCCTAAAATTTGCGCATGGAGATCCCCACGCGCTGGCGGCCTGCATGAGGAAGGTGATTGAGGATTCGTCGCTGATTGGCGCGCTTGGTGAGAAGGCACGCGAGCGCGCTCGCCTCCATTTCGCCAGAGAGCGCATGATCGAGGAGCACGCCAAAGTCTATCGGCACATACTCTCCGGGAGCACCTGATTCGGGCAACTGTGGCCGGAGAACGCCTCAGGCGTGTTCAGAGAGCGCCGATGTGGTTGGCATTTGAAGCTTGCCCGGGCAATGGCACGGCCTTTCAAGCGGCTAGCCGCCCCGCTTGCAATACGAATGATAGAATGGGCGGCCTTGAGAATCTTATGACGCGGATCGCGCGGCGACTCTCTGCACGAGTGATGCTACCTGCTTGACGATGTCGACTGTAAATCAGACGGAAGCATTGGGGAAGCGCCACAGGATGGAGGCGGCCGCTCGGCGGGAAATGCTGCCGTCACGCCGAATCCCTGAATTGGATGGGTTGCGCGGACTGGCCATTCTGTTGGTGATTCTCGACCACTACGTCGCCAGTGCAAATAATGCCAGACTAGGATTGTGGCCGCACCGCGCCTTGAGTCTATTCACGGTGGGTTGGAGTGGAGTAGACCTCTTTTTTGTGTTATCTGGTTTTCTTATCGGAGGCATCCTGCTCGATGCCCGAGATTCACCGACCTACTTTCGAACCTTCTATTTGCGACGTGTGTTTCGCATCCTGCCGGTGTACTACACGTGGATTCTTCTCTACGCTTTGACAGTTGGCTGGGTGCTGTGGCGATCACCGGGCTGGCTTGGTGTTTCGCTTAGTTCCTTCAAACCGGCGCTGATACAGCTACTTTTCTTACAGAACATGCAATTCGGGACCCAGGTCCTTGCATGGGCTTGGTTCGGCGTGACGTGGTCGCTGGCGGTCGAGGAGCAGTTCTATCTGATCGCGCCACCGCTGATACGGTTTCTTACTGCGCGCAGGCTGTTCTTTTTTCTTGTGGGAACGATCTGTGCGGCACCGGTATTGAGGGTGATGGTCTCCCGCATCTGGATGCCTGGAACAACTGCGGCGAGCTTTCTGATGCCTTGCCGCGCGGATGCGCTGGCTTGCGGGATCTTGTTAGCGATGGCCTGGCGATCTGATTCCGCCCGTCGTTTCCTGAAAGCAAATGCAGTACTCGTCAGACGCATATTCATGGGTTTATCGGCGGGAGTGCTGGCATTGTTGTGGTGGCTGTTACATCCATCTTCGCTGATAGGCGCGTCGATCGGATATACATGGATGGCGCTGTTCTACACTTGTCTTCTGGTGCTGACGCTGACGCAAGAGGGAAGCTGGATTGCGCAGGCTATGCGATTCCCGATGCTCCGGCGGCTGGGTACGATTTCGTATTGTGTGTACATCCTCCACTACGCGTTTAACTTGCTGATGCACCGATTGATTCTCCACGGATCGCCGGAGATTTTCGACGCTCAGGGAGTGGGCGTAACGGTGCTGGCGCTGACATTGACCATCGGCGTGGCCAGTTTCTCCTGGCGGTATTTCGAACGGCCTCTCATTGAACGAGGCCACACATATTTGTACTGGCATGCCGGGAAGGCAGCACCTGGAACCAACGCTCAGTCCGCGGGATGTTATCCAGCGGAGGGGACTTGATAATCGAGATTCATACCCACAGCGCACCAATGCGGCGGAATGAGCCGACAGCGCGATGGGACAACTCCAGCCGGAGAAGACACATAAGTAAGTTCGGAGTAGCGCTGGCGATGTCGTTGCTTTCAAGCGTAGGATAAAGCGCGATGATTTCTTTGTTGCAAACGATCCCCGGGGAGTTTCGTCGGGGCCGCCGCGTCACTATCGCGTTCTTCATTGTGGCCATTATCGTGGCCTATAAAGCGGCGGGTTATATCATCACGAACGACCTGGCCAGCCTGCTTTATATCGCGCTGGGTTTCATCGTTTTTGTTTTTGTTCTAGCCTTGCTGCAGAATTGGCGCAACGGAGTATATCTGTTTGTCGCTTGGCTTCTGTTTGAAGACTTTGCGCGGAAATTTCTCGGCAACAACATGGGAATTTATTTTGCCAAGGACTTCCTCGTCCTGCTCGTTTACCTCTCCTTCTTCGCCGCATATCGGCGCAAAGATCCCGATGTAAAGATATTCCGGCCGCCGTTTTTTCCGATCCTCCTTGTTTTTATCTGGTATGCCGCAATTCAGGTGTTTAATCCCGGTTCGACATCCATTTTTTTTGGCTTGCTCGGGATGAAGATCTACTTCTACTACGTCCCGCTGATGTTCGTCGGCTATTCCATGGTTAATTCCGAAGCCGAACTTCGTAAATGCTTTTACATCAACCTCGGACTGATGCTTATCATCGCCGTGCTGGGCATTGTCCAATCGGTGGCAGGTCCCCGCTTCCTGAATCCAGAGGTCATGGCCGATGAGATTCGCCTGCTGAGCGAGACGTACCGGATGTCCGCCTCGGGTGCCCGCGTGTATCGGCCGACATCTGTATTTGTCAGCGCTGGGCGATTTGGCGATTTGCTCATCGTGGCTTGGTTTCTGGTTTTCGGCTTCTCCGGCTATCTCCTTTTGCGCGTGCGGCGAGGACGGCTCTGGGCGTTTGCCGCGCTGGCGATTACGGCGGCAGCGTGCTTAATGACCACTTCTCGCGGCGTTTTCATGTGGACTTTGGCCAGCAGCATCATTGGAGCTATCGCTTTCATCTGGGGCGCTCCCTGGCGGCAGGGCGAAGCTTTGCGCGTTTTCCGCACGCTGCAGCGAGCAGCTCTTGGCATCGCACTTGGTGTCATAGTTTTGCTTTTTATTTATCCGGAAGCATTTATGAATAGGCTGGCGATCTATTCCGAGACGCTCGATCCAAGAAGTCCAACGAGCGAGCTGGTGCACCGCTCTCGCGATTATCCTTTGAAGAATTTCATGGCGGCCTTTGATTACGAACGGTGGCCGTATGGCTACGGCATTGGCACGATTTCTCTTGGCGGACAATATGTTTCGCGATTCTTCCATGTTCGCCCGCCCGTCGGCGGCGTGGAAAGCGGGTTTGGAGCGCTAGTCGTGGAAATGGGCATTCTCGGCTTGATCTTGTGGATATTCATGAGCGTCGCGATTGTCTTTTCCGGGTGGAAAGTCGTCCTTAGGCTCAGAGGCTCCCCGTGGTTCCCCCTCGCTTTCATGATTCTCTTGTACGCATCTGTTCTACTCATTCCTATGACATTCTCTTCGATGGGGGGGTACCAGGATTTTATTTTGAATGCCTATCTCTGGCTCCTGCTGGGTATTTTGTTCCGCCTGCCAAGCCTTGCCCTTTCCGCGCAATCATCTCCGGATATAGCGGCCGCGCCTACGGCGCGACGCTGGGTTCGTTAGTCTTGCGTATCGCGGTGATATCTCCATTCCTG
>WNFR01015052.1_pt1 | contig 12372 bp, 7 predicted proteins | sample 5400221 | NCBI WGS metagenome assembly WNFR01 (sample SAMN13153357, study PRJNA577476) | soil metagenome | isolation source: 40 cm soil under Madrone tree | place: USA:California | collected 2016-06-14 | reverse complement strand
CGCGCATTCGCATTCGCTACGCTGGGGAAGTCGCTGAGGTTGGCACGCATCTCCTTCGCAGCGCGGTGCTTACGGGCCTGCTGAACGCGGTGCTGGACGAGAAAGTGAACGTGGTGAACGCCCCGCAAGTCGCCGCCGCCCGCCGGCTTGCCGTGGAAGAGGAGACTCGGCGTCGCGAGCATGGCTTTCCCAACACGCTGGAAGTCTCGGCGCTGCCGGATAAGGCCGCCTCCGACTCCGCGGCCGAGTTCACTGTCGAAGGCACCGTTTTGCACGACGGCTCCCCGCGTGTATTGCAAATAAACGGGATACCCGTGGAATCACAGCTCGAAGGCACAATTTTGTACATACGGAATCGCGACGAACCCGGCGTGATCGGCCAGGTAGGCTCCACCTTGGGCCAACTCGGCGTTAACATCGCCACCTTCGCCCTCGGCCGCAGGCAAGCCGCTGTCGGGGCCGAGGCTGTAGCCCTCGTCCGCCTGGACGGAACCGTATCTCCTTCGATACTCGAACCGATCAAGAAAGTCCGCGCCATTACCGAGGCCCGCCTCCTCCATCTGGGAGCCGGGTAGCAAGTGACGGTGGAAAGTGACCTCGGAGCGGAACCGAACACCGGAATCGAACCCAACGCTTGTTTACAGATAGCGATAAATTTCACCTCGACGGTCGCTTGGCCCTCGTGTTAAGCCAATTTACAAAATTTTTGCAATGTTGTTGAGATATGACTTGGTACCCCGCTTGACATCTATGCCAACAGTGTATAGCTTTTGACTGAGTGGGGTGTAAGCGGTTGCCCAATCCTATTTGCCCGCTAAAGTTTGCGGCCCTCGTGCCGCATTCCTTTCGCGCCTTCGAGAGCGCGTCTCCCCGAGCTGTGTTCCATACAAGACAAGTAAGCGGAAAAGGAGCAGTCATGGACTGGTCTTCACCTATTAGTCGAAATATTCTTTTCGGGTTCTTAGTCGTTCTTGTTGTGGCGTCTCTTGTCTCAGCGCAAACCGGCACAACCTCGCTGCATGGGGCCGTCACCGACAAGTCTGGTGCCGTCATATCCGCTGCTAAAGTGAATCTCGACAATGCGCAGCAAGGTTTGCACCGCGAAACCGCTACCGGCTCGACCGGCGAATACGAGTTCCCAGCCCTTCAGCCAGGAACCTATGTGTTGACCGTGGAGATCGCGGGTTTCCGAAAGTACGACCAGAGAAACCTTCAGCTTCTCGTCAATTCGCCGGCAACTGTCAACGTCATTCTTGAGGTCGGCACGACCACACAGACGGTGGAAGTACTAGCCCAAACGGAGACACTAAACACAACCGACGCGTCCCTGGGCATCGCCTTTAGCGAAAACCAAATCAAGCAGCTCCCGTTGGAAGCGGGAAACATTCCGGAGTTGCTCTCTCTTCAGGCCGGTGTGACCTACACCGGTAATCGCCCGGATTTCAACAAGGATACAGACACCCGGAACGGAGCCGTTAACGGAGCGCGCAGCGACCAAAGCAATATCACCTTGGACGGCGTGGACGTGAACTCAGATACGAAAGGTTACGCGTTCCAGTCTGTTCTGCCAGTTACACAGGATTCCGTGCAGGAGTTCCGCGTAACGACAACGAACTACAATGCGGACGAAGGCCGTTCGTCCGGCGCTCAAGTAGCATTGGTGACCAAGGGAGGCACCAATGACTTCCACGGATCACTTTTCGAGTTGCACCGCAACACCGCCACTAGTGCAAATGACTACTTCATTAAGCTAGCGGAATTGCAGGGCGGTGCGCCCAACCAACCTCCTAAACTAATTCGCAACATCTTCGGAGGTTCCGTTGGCGGGCCAATCAAAAAAGACCGCTTATTCTTCTTCCTCAATTACCAGGGTGGGCGGCAGCGCGAAGCGCAAAGCGTGGTACGCATTGTGCCCAGCGCCGCATTGCAAGACGGAGTGATCCAATACCAATGCCAGACTCTTGCCGATGGAAGTCTGGATACCGCGACGTGCCCAGGAACGTCGGTCCAGGGCTTGACCGGCTCGCATTCAGTTCAGCCTGGCTATTTTGGCCTTACACCCACGCAGACTAAGAACATGGACCCCCAAGGGATAGGGGTTAGCACCGGTGTCATGACCCCCTACCTCCGGTCGTTCGCCCCCTTCGTCCCCAACGACAATTCGGTTGGGGATGGCGTAAACTTCGTCGGGTTTCGATTTAAAGGGCCTGTGGCGATTAACACGAATTGGTATATCGCCCGCGCGGATTACAAGCTCACCAGCAACGGCAACCATAGCCTCTTCTGGCGCGGCGCACTACGAGATGACACCAACGCGGGCGTGCCTTATTTACCAGGCGGCAGCTCAGAACTCAGCCAAGTAGATTACAGTAAAGGTTATTCCGTAGGTTACACGGCCGTTCTCCGCTCAAATCTGGTGAATAATTTCAGGTACGGTTATACGCGGCAGAGTTTCGGACAAATCGGTAATCACACCCAAGATATCGTTTTCTTCCGAGGTTTGAACAACGACGAAACGTCCAACAACTCAAGCCTGGCTGTCACTAACAATTCCAATTATCAGGTTCCGGTCCACAATTTCGTCGACGACGTTTCCTGGATCAAAGGCAAACACACGTTCCAATTTGGTGGAAATTTCAATTTCCTCCGCAATCCACAGTCGAATACTACCGGCTCTTTTACATCTGCTTCTGACAACCCCTCCTGGTTAGACACGGCCGCTATGGCGAATAGTGCGGCCACCGGTCATTTCGATCCAGGCTGCTCGCAGGCGGCTAATCCGGTCACGGGGTCGTGCTTCGACGCGAAGACAAATCCTACTGAGCCGCACTACCCCTCGGTGGATGGCGGTTTCGGCAACAATTATGACTACCCGATGGGCGCGCTAATCGGGATGGTCACCCAGGTGAATGCGCATTACAACTTTACGCGGAGCGGAACAGCTCTCGCCGATGGAACACCCGTTTCGCGAAGATTTGGCGCAGATACCTGGGAAATGTACGCCCAGGACTCGTGGAAGGCGAAGTCTAATCTGACGCTGACATTTGGGCTTCGATATGGACTTTTCTCACCACCGTGGGAGACAAACGGGCTTCAAGTCACTCCGAACGTGAGCTTGAGCGATTGGTTCCAACAGCGAGGGACGGGTATGCTGCAGGGTTTACCCTCTAGCGCGGTTCCTCGGTTGAGTTTTAACTTGGGTGGCCCAGCGAACGGTAAACCAGGTTTCTACGATTGGGATAAGAAGGACTTTGGTCCCCGCTTCGCGGTGGCCTGGTCTCCGAGTGCGAGCGAAGGCCTGTTCAAGTCTTTGTTCGGCGGCCCCGGAAAAACGACAATCCGCGCTGGCGCCGGAATCGTTTATGACCGGCTCGGGCCGGCATTGCTCGCCACCTTCGATCGGTCCGGGTCGTTTGGTCTTTCCACCGTGCTTACCAACACTGGCGGCGTCCAGACTCCGGCCACGGCCCCGCGTATAACTGGCCTGACAGGATTAAGCAACATTCCAAAGACCGACCTCACGGGCTCGACAATATTTGCCCCCTCGCCGGCGGGCAGTTTTCCGCAGACATTCCCAAGCGGTTTGAATGGCGATGTGGGCTCTTATGCAGTGTATTTTGGAATGGACAATAAAATCAGAACCCCCTACTCGTACACGTTGGACTTCTCGGTCGGTCGTGATCTGGGACACGACTTCACGCTGGAAGTCTCTTATGTAGGACGACTGTCTCACCGCTTATTGTCGCAGTCTGATGTGGCAGCGCCGCTTGATTTGGTCGATCCAAAGAGTGGAGTGGATTACTTCACGGCTGTGCAAGCGCTCGCGAAGATCTATCGCACCGGTATTAAGTCCGATAGTGTAACGGCGGCGATGATTGGACCCACGGCTTCGTATTGGCAGGATCTCATGGGGAGTACGCAATTCTTGCCGGGAAGCCAAGGTTTCCGGGTCAGCCGTTGCGCAACTGCTCCGTTCGCAAGTAAAGACCCTGTCGTTGCTGCCTACGATCTCTTCTGCGGGTTTACCTTTAATGAGACCACAGCACTGCAGGGAATTGATCAGGGCTTCGGGTTCCGAGATTTCAGCCTCACAGATAGCGGTGGGAATCGGATTCCATACTATCCCGCGACCGGGGCTTACACCTTCGTGGATCCGCAGTTCGCTGCACTCTATGTTTGGCGTTCCATTGGGACGGCGGCGTACCACGCTCTCCAAGTGAACCTGCGTAGACGCATGAGCCATGGACTCCAATTCGACTTGAACTACACGTACTCGAAATCGCTGGACATTTCGTCCGACGCCTATCGCATCACTGACGAAGGCGGACTGGGCGGGCAAGTGATCAACCCGTGGAACCCGAAAGCACTTCGTGCCGTGTCTGATTTCGATCTGCCTCATCAGTTCAATGCTAACTGGATCTGGGAACTCCCGTTCGGGAAAGGACGCTGGATCGCAAACAATGCCAACAAGGGTGTCGATGCCGTCATTGGCGGCTGGCAACTCTCTGGGCTGGCTCGGTGGACCAGCGGCTTCCCGATTGGTGTTGGCAACGGCCAGCAGTGGCCAACCAACTGGGAGCTGTCTGGCTTTGCAACCCCAATTGCCCCGACTAAGACGGTTGGTGCAGCGAAAAATCCGGATGGCACCGTTAACATCTTCGGTAATGCTGCTGCTGCTGCTGCGGCGATGGGCAATTTTCAACCTGATTTCCCTGGACAGGTGGGATCTCGCAACAGTCTTCGTGGTGACGGCTTTGCCGGTCTCGACCTTGGTCTAAGCAAGCGGTGGAAGATGCCGTACTCTGAAGGGCATTCCCTCCAGTTCCGCTGGGAAGTCTTTAACGCTCTGAACCTTACGCGCTTTGACGTACAGAGCTTGAGCCTTTCCCTAACCAACTCCAGCAACTTCGGCAACTACACTGGCTTGCTAACCAATCCGCGTGTGATGCAGTTCGCATTGCGCTACGAGTTCTAGGCAAGCCAAGAGTTCTGACCAACGAGCCGCTGGAAAACGAAGGTTCCCCGGCGGCTCCTTTTTTAGTGCGCGCTTTCTCAACTCGAATCGCCGTTTCCGTAGCAACAGTTCCCTGTGTTAAGCTGTACGTTGCGCTTGGACCAAACGGGTCAAAGCGTATCGTTCGGGGCGTAGCGCAGCCTGGCTAGCGCGCCTGGTTCGGGACCAGGAGGTCGAAGGTTCAAATCCTTTCGCCCCGACCACTTTATTTCCCGCTCTCATATAGACTTACGCCGCAACTGCTTCTTGCTTTTCATCTTTCAAAACTTGTCCCGACTTGTCCATTAACGGCTGTTCTTCCTCAGTCGGAAGTGTGAAACCAAGACCTACCTTGGCCGCACAATCCCGCCGCCACTGGACGTTATCGAGCAACTGCTTGCCATAGCGCGCTGACATATCCCGGTTAGCGTGCCCCATCCAAAAATCTATGAGCAAGGTGCGTGCTTCGCTCATTTGGAGGATGGACTCACGAAATCGGCGAAATGTGTGAAAGCCTGCAGACTCGCGTCCCATCTTTTTGAGAATTGGATGCAAGCTGTCTCTCGCAATGTTTCGCGGTGACATAGGCAAGCCGCCGGAAGTCTCGAACAGAAAGCCACTCGTGCGACCGCTGATGTATTCCGTCACCAGTGCGGCTAAGGCCGGGTCCAAATCGATATCCCTGACACCTGCATCTGTTTTGGGATACGGTTCGATCTCATGGCCTTTCTTGCTGCGTTGCTGACGAACGAAAACTATCGAGCAATCCACTGATAAGTGCTTCCCTATTTCGAGACCCAAAGCTTCGGAAATCCGCAAACCGGACCCTGCCAACAGACAATAGAGCACGCGGTAACGCTCCTTAGCGGCGGCCACGATAACTTCTATTTCGGTCGCCTCAAAAGTTGGCGTGTTTTGCGTTTTCTTATCGACTGCTGGCAAGCCGATATAATTCAAGTCCCACTGTCGCGGGAAAAGTTGTTTGCCCTTGCGATCCTTTGCAGTGGCGAATACTGCTGCCGCGATCAGGTAGTAGTTGATTATGGTCTTTGGCGTGAAACGCTGTTCCCCATTCTCTTTCGTTTCTGCTTCCATCGTGGAGACTAGCTCCCTCATCTCCGCGTTGTCGAAAGTGGCGAGGATACGATCCCCAATTTTTTCGTCGAGATAGGTAACTGCACTTCTGTACGCGTCCAGAGTATTAGCCCTAATTTTCTGACCGCGCTTATTTTTCTGGCGGGACTTGAGGCGACCAGAGGCGATTTCGGAGAGCCACCATGCGGCCTGCGAGCGGAAAGTTATCTCGCTAGGCTGCAAGGCAAATTCTAACTTCTCTCTGTCATTAACTCCGTTCCTCATTATCCAGCGATCTGCTTTTCGCCTTGCCTCTTCCCGAGTAGTACATTTTCCGAGGGGTTCGTTGTGTTTCACGCGTTCATATTGGCCGGGAATATCCAGATAGATGCGAAGGTATGCCGGTTTATCGGCCAACCAGCCATCTGCCTGCTTTCTTCCCTCTTGATACACTGCGCCGTCCTGTCCAAGTCTGCTCTCCAAGCGTTTTCTCCTCGCTTGTCGCAGTCCTGGCGTCGGCGAAACAATAGCAGGCACGCCGGCTGGTAGTCCATGAACCTTTGATGACGCCTGTGCGTCCGCGATGTGGAGCAAATCACGGCAGGCCATCCTAAGAAGCCCTTGCGTTCCAAATGGGGATCGCTGCCTTCAGCATCTTGATTACGTTTTGATTTCCGACGGCCTCTTGCGAAGGCGGGGACTCGAAGTAACTCAGCAACTCAAGCCCGAACGGTTTCAAATCCTCGACAGCTTCAAATCGTACGTTTGACGGACTCGCCGCCGAATCGTAGAAAGTTTCTATACCCTCACGACGCAACCACCATCCGCTGGCTTTCTTTTTGCCCCACAGAACGATAGAACGCGAAGTCGTAAAAATCCGCGCGCGAGGGGCGAGCAAGGCGAGCGTTTCTTGCACTTTGTCCCCGGCCAAGTACACGGAGAGATATGCGGACACGCGGTGTACGTCCACGTAACGAATATCCACGACACGCCCGCCGCCAATGGACGCCCACGCACTCGACAGCCACGCTTGCGGGATATAAACGCCCAGCAACACGTGCAGGTGTGCCGTCTCGTTCTTTTGGAATTCCAGCACGCCCACAAACGAGAGAGATTGCCCGCAACGCCGCGCGAGGAGCACGCGCATTTCACGCCAACACTCGCGGATATGCCGATCTGAACGCCGCCCGCGCGGGATGCGCTTGCGATCAAGCGTGAGCGTCGCCATGCGCTGCAGTTTGTGTTGCGTGGCTATCTCCGCGATGCGTGCGCGCACGCGTCTCAATTTCGGGGGGCGGCAACGCTTACAGCGATAACTGCCGCAAAAAAGCGCCTTATGTCCGAACTTTCCGGGCTGGCCTTTCAGCGGCCCCACCACGGAAAAGTTTCCGCAGCCAAATTTTCGCTCTGTTTTTCGCGTGTTCATCTCAGTTTTTGTTGCAATTAATCTTAAATTCAGTCAAGTGAAGTAAAGACTTTAAAGAAAAGCACTTACCGTACTGCCGTCGCGAAAACCACTTGGCCCCTCTCCCCCCGCCCTCTCCCCGCGCGAAAAGAGCGCGCGGAGAGAGGGAGCGCGTTTATCGCTCCGAGCCTGCAAGGGGCGCACCCGCTCCATGCAAACTCCTCGACGGAAGACCAGGCCCGTCGCTCCGGGTCGCACGCCTGCGTTGCCCGGATTTGCGCCAGTCTTCCGCCGAAGCTCTTTGAAAGTCCTTTTGCCCTCGACGAGTGGGAGCGGTCAGGGCCGTTCAACTCAAACGCTTCAACAGTGGGAAATCCGGGTCCTGGAGATTTCCGACTGCACGGAGTGATAACGCACAAATTTATGTGCTTCCCGTGGGCGTCACGATTTCCTGAAAATGGCCTCGGAGCCGTTTGAATATTTCGCCTGTGGCACAAACGATTGCGCACCGTAACTCCTATCTGACTGCTTCGTGAGTCCTAGATTCCGAGTTTCCGGGAATTATTTTTCGCCGCCTGCCGACTTGGAACGATTTCCCGCACTGGCCACACTTGCAGACATGATCTTTCAAGGGCCTTCGGCGGCGCGTCGCTAGAACTTTCGCAGTCAGGCGGCAGTCGTTGGAACAGAATCGGGTCTTGGCTGGTGCCCCACAGACCGCGCAAGCGAAAGGCGGTGGGCCTTGTGCCTTGGGCATGAGTTCGAATCCCTCTTGTTCGCACTTCTTTCGCATAAAAAGAAATAGCCAGCTCTCGCTGGCCGTGGAGCTAGCTGGCTGATTGCGTTTGTGTTACTTCGTTCTTGTTGGACTCACATCGTTTGGTCTATTCAAGAGAAGTTTGTCCTGCTTCGTTCTGATCAACAGGTATTCTCTCGATTGGCCATCCGTCTTCAGTCGTATCACCAAGGGTAGTTGCTCAGGTTTGAGTTCAAGTACGCTCATATCGTGTGCGAGATTGCCATAATAGAATCCCGGAGGCCCAGCGGAAATAGCGTAGCTATCTTATTTCTTTGTAATGCCCGGATATGAGCTTGCGGGCCGCTTTCAAATGGTCACGCACCCTGGTGAGCGCAGACTGTGCGGGGAGATTGGGAAAAACCCGCTTCGCAATTTGAGTGTTGCTCTTACCTTTCTGCTTTAGGTCCCAAATTCTGAGGTGGAGATCATAATCCTCAAATCGGCGTCGGCCCTTCGGGAGTCTCACGCCCTGAGACTCCATCTCGTTCCTGTAATCCTGCTGTGCGAATCTCAGTTCCCGCTTCGCATGGGCCAATAGATGCTTCATCGGGGCGTTTAGATCGACTTGCATCAAGAGAAGATGTTCGTACCGTTTCGTGTTGGTCCGCGTATCCAGGAATCCCACACTCTCGAGTTCTCTGGTAGATGGAAAATCTCGATCCGAAGGTCTGGACAATTTAGTTGGAGGGTACGATGGTAATTCGTTGTTTGCCTCAACGCGACGCATTTCTTTCCGTCCGAAATCGGGAGGAAAGAGGTCGGAGACGTGCCATTTTCGACAAAGCTGAGTCAGCACCGGTTTTACCTTAGTGCGGAAATATTCCCGATCCGACTTGGGCCAGTTTGCGCGGTGAGTTGTATCGTGAGGCCAGATGCCTTTGCTTTTCAACCAAGTCCCAAAGCAGCCCATGAACTCGTCGTAGTCTGCGCGGTATTGGGGATGGCGACGAAGGAATTCCCATTTATACCACTCGGCTTCATACAGGCCGTCATCGGAGTAGAGGATTAGATGGGCTGGCTTCATGCTGGCAAAACCATCGTAAAACATTCTCGGCCGATCAAATGGTCTCCCGTCAAACTCCCGGTCGAAACGAGCAACGGGCAAGCAAGGTGGTCTGAGTTCGCAAGGAGATTGTTTAGCGCAACCAACGAGGGAGCGCACGTGCGGATCTATGGTCTAGGCCCGCTGCCCCGAGAATGGTCCACACGCGCGCGCGCGTGTGGGGCATGAATTGATTTCGTGGTGCGACGATGCCCAGTAGAGAGTAAGGAAAATTGTTTGCCCCACGTGAGGGAGCGCACGTGCGGGTAGAAACTGATGTGAGAATTTTATTGTATCTAAGTCAACTTGGGGATAAACACTAAGATACGTGAACAGAACTCAGCTCGTAAGGAAGATTAAGAGCTCCCTGCGGACGCAAGGGTTTCGTGTCACCGAATCCCGTGTTTTGCCTCCAGAAAACCTCGATAAAGATAAGGTTCGAAGCCTCCATTCCACCGCAGCAGCACATAGAGTTGCCGAATCGGCTCCGGCGTTGCGGAGATTTGAAGAGAGCTTATTAAGCTTCATTGCAAATGGTTCGGAGTTGGATCTCCTCGCGATCCGCTCCTCTCTTGTTGAGGTGAAATCTAGGAGCCCTGAAGAGCGGCTTTTCCGGTACGCAACTCTGCATTGGACGATACCGATTTCGTCTGGCTACGGCCGACGTCTGCGGTTCCTCGTCATGGATCAAAGCAATAACAAGCTAATCGGCGTTATTGGTCTATGCGATCCGGTCATCGCTCTTGCAGGTCGCGATCAGTGGGTCGGCTGGTCCGAAGGCCAACGATTTGCGCGCCTGCGACATGTGATGGATGCATTTGTCCTGGGAGCTGTACCGCCATACTCTCAGCTGCTTTTCGGGAAGTTCGTCGCCCTTCTTTGCGCTAGCGATGAGGTGCGGAAGGCTTTCCACCGCAAATATCAGGGTACGAAGTCGCGAATCCGCAGCAAACCGTTTGACGGGCGGATATCCTCGTCCGATCAGTTTGCAGAGGACGAAGACGATCTGTGAAAAGCGGTGCTGGTGCACCGATACCCTTAGTGGCAATTGGTCCCCCAATGCGACTTTTCGTATGGGTGAACGGCAAACTCCTGACAGGTCGGCTCACCGGACATTCTGCCCGGGCTGGTCTTGAGGGCGATTGCACTTCCCCAGTAGCCACGTGCGGCGGGGCTGCCATCAAGGAACACATGGGTTCTTAGATTGACTTACTACCCTTCGGATTAAAGTACCATAAACGTACTACCCAGACATTACGCCGAAATGGGCGCGCACGACAATGGGCGAAAATGGCTGACGAAAAACGACCAGTCCAACCCGTCGATGGTTCTCCGAAAAAGAGACTGTTCTGGTCGATCATCAGCGACTACAACCTCAAAACAGCTCTGTGCGAACTGATCGACAACGCGCTGGATCAGTGGCTGCAGGACAAAAAAGGCCCTTCACTCACAATCAGCCTTGATTTAGATGTAGATCGTAAAGTGATCTCGGCGAAAGACAACGCCGGAGGTGTGAAACTTGACGATCTTCATCATCTGATTGCCCCGGGAGGCAGCCGAAATGATCCGCTCGCGGAACTTATTGGTGTCTTCGGCGTCGGCGCCAAGCGAGCAGCGATTGCTCTGGCAGGAAACATTGAAATTAGAACCCGATTTGGAAATGGAAGAACGCACGAATTAGACATCACGCGGCAATGGATCGAGTCCGACGATTGGTATCTTCCCGCTTACGAGATACCCGACATTAGCGAAGGCGCTACAGAAATCGACCTATCCTATTTGCGAAAGCCGATGTCTGAGGCGGACGTTGATGATTTGCGCGTGCACATAGGGACCACTTATTCGTGGTTCATAAAACAGGGCTCCACAATTAAGTTAAATGGCGAGCCTGTAGCGCCGATCGAATTCGAGGCTTGGGCATTTCCGCCCGGGCATGCGCCACGTCGGATGACTTACGACGTGGAATTGACTGATATTGGCCGCATCAACTTCGACGTAACAGCGGGTTTGATCCGTGATCGCGACCGCGAACGCGCAAATTATGGCGTATATTTTTACTGCAACCAGCGTCTCATCGTGAAGGAACTGAAAGCCCGCGAAGTCGGATACTTCGTCTCAGCGGAAGCTGGCGTACCCCACCCAGACTCTTCTCTGTGCCGCACGATAGTTAGATTGCAGGGTCCGGCAAAAGGCATGCCGTGGACAAGCAACAAGACCGGAATCGATTTCGATCATCCGGTTTTCCGGTACATCAGAAAGACGATAATCGATCTGACTTCTCACTTCACGAGACTTTCCCGCACATTCAAAGATGATTGGGCCAACAACGTCGTGAAATACGATGAGGGCAACATTGAAATTCAACGGGCGGATCAAGTCACGCCTGCTGGTCGCTTGTTACTCCCCGGACTGCCCAAAGAACGGCGTCCCAGAGGTGCGCGGAACAGTTCTGCCAATAAGCAACAAACTGACCGACAGCCGTGGACCGTGGGGTTGGTCGAGGCATTCGATGCAATCGATGTCATCGAGCGGCAGAATCTAGACACAAAGAATCGATTCGCCCTGATCCTACTCGATAGCAACTTTGAGATTGCGCTGAAAGAATTTATAGTCAATCGGCCAAGACTCTTCCCACCTCACGAATTCACCAATACAAAAATCAGTGCGCTTTTCGAGAGGAGAACGGAAGTAATCAAGCTAGTCAGGACGAAAGTCGCGATTCCGGACGAACTGATAAACAAGGCGAACTACTACTACAACGTGAGAAACAGTCTGACCCACCAAAGAGCTACCGTGAACCCTACTGACGCAGACATACGCGGCTATCGAGGTGTGGTCCAACAGTTGTTGGGCATTTTGTTCGATCTTCAATTCGAGGCGTGAACCGAGCACACAGGGGACGCCGATACCTTTCGGTGACTCGGTGCTTCGTATAAATTAGCTCCCTTTGGCTCCAATTGATTTGGCTGGCAGTGGGTAGCACCGTGAAAACGCGGGACTTAGTAAAGTGAAATAACAATTCGATCCCCACCACCCTACTAAATCCGCTTTCACTCCAT
>WNFR01006040.1_pt1 | contig 12378 bp, 13 predicted proteins | sample 5400221 | NCBI WGS metagenome assembly WNFR01 (sample SAMN13153357, study PRJNA577476) | soil metagenome | isolation source: 40 cm soil under Madrone tree | place: USA:California | collected 2016-06-14 | reverse complement strand
AACGACCGATCGCGGTCGCTGAGCAGCCCGATCGGTTGCTGGCGGTCGATAGCGTCGAGAACGGCGTCCGCCAGCTTCATCGCCGAGTATCGCGCGCTGCATCGCTCTCGTGGCTGACGTGGTCGTGTCCCTTCGGACGGGCGGCGAGCTGGCCGATGCGCCGCTCGAGCACGTCCGGCGCGCAGAGGCCTTTCGTCGCGAGCAACGTCTCGAACGCCTGCAGCCAGCATCCATAGTAGCTCCACCCCGCGTCGCTGCCGGCGGAGCGTCGCTCCCAGTCGGCGATCGCCGCGATCAGCCGATCGCGAAACTCGTTCCAGGTGAAGCAGCCGGCCTCGTGCAAAGCCATCGTCATCCCGAAGAGACGTGCCTCCCAGGCGCTTTCGAAGACGAGCTCGCCGTTCTTCCGCGGTGGTGCTGCGGGTCCGGACTGGTCGAGCTCCGGCGTGCGTCGCGGCTCGGCCGGCACCGCATGGTCGTGCTCACCCATGGTCACCACCGGAGGGCTGCTTCGGATTCGCGACGCCGATGAGCGCGTCGCGCGTGACCAGTGCCTGCAGCGCTTCCTCGCTCATGCCGTCGGTGCCCGGCGGTCGCTCGGGCAGCACCATGTAGCGCAGCTCGGCGCTCGAATCCCAGACGCGGATCTGCACCGTCAACGGCAGCGCGAGGCCCATCTCGGCGAGCAGACGGCGCGGCTCGCGCACGGCGCGGGAACGATACGCCGGGCTCTTGTACCAGGCCGGCGGCAAGCCCAGGAGCCCGTTCGGGTAACACGAGCAGAGTGTGCACACGACCAGGTTGTGCTCCGAGGGCGAGTTCGCGACCACGACCAGCGGAGCCTGTGCAGGAATCGCCACGACTCCGAGCTCGCCGATCGCGCTGCCCGCGTCGCTCAGCAGGCGCGCGCGATACGCCGGGTCGACCCAGGCACGCGCGACCGCCTTGGCGCCGTTCAGCGGACCGATGTCCTCCTCGAAGCGGCGGATGAGCGCGTCGATCACCTGCGGCAGGACGAGGCCCCGCTCGACCAGTAGCGACTCGAGCGCCTCGGCGCGGAGCGCGTTCCGCGCCGCATCAGGTGTGACGTGCTCGTCGTCGTGCGTGTGATCGTGATCGTGCTCACTCATGCTTGCCTCGTACCGGTTCGAGGTACTCCTCGAAGAGATCGATGTTGACTGATGCGCCAGGATCGGCATCGGCGCCCCACAGCTCATCACCCGCAAAGCGCACGCTGTAGACGTACTGCGGCCGCTCTCCTCGGCCGTGGGCGTGTGTGTCGGGAAAGACGCACGCAGGATGGATGCGATCGACGGTGCCGCGTTTCGCTCGCACGTAGGCGGGCAGCCGCGTGTGTCCGGCGGGTTGGAGGTTGCGCGCCCGTATCGTTTGTCCGACGGCGAAGCGCGGCGGCGCTTCCACGGTCCGCACCACGCCGAAGAAGGCATTCGGCGCGTTTGGTGGGAACGCCGTCACTGCTCCGGCCGAGGATGTCTCTCTCGTTCCGGCGAGTCGCGCCTCGACCTCACCCGGGCGCAGCACGCCGGCGTCGACCAGCAGCCTCTCGACGGCGCGCAACCAGCGACCGTAGTAACCGACCGAGAGATACGTGATGGGATCGAGCCGTTCGATCGCGTGGCGGAACGAGTCGATGTTTCCCCACCCGCGTCCCACCACCTGGTACACCATGCCGAGCACCCGGCCTTCCCAGGGCGCGTGGAAGACCGGCTCGTCGCGCTCGACAGTTACGCGGCCGAAGCCGTGCATGCCGCCCATGTCGTGGATGCCGTTCATGCGAGTTGACCCGGGTATCGCCGAAGAGCGATACCGAGCACGCAAAGATACGCTCGCAACCGCGTCCCAAGTCAATGAATGACGTCGAGAGCAAACCCGTAACGGCGGCGACCGGTAGCGCGACGATCAGGCACAACCTCGACGGGACGACGACCGAGTACTTCGCGGTCGCGCCGGACGAGGCGACGTTGCTGGCGCTCCTCCGTGAGCTCTTCGAGGAGCACTGGCGCGAGGTCGTCTTCGGACCCTGCATCGAGGGTGCGGTCTTCGAAGGACGCCTCTTCGCACGGCCGCGCGTCAGCACGCTCGACGGCTACGTCACGGTCTCGACCGGCGGCGACGAGGCATGGCACTTCCACCTCTGCATCGGTCCGCATCGTGGCACGCGCAATCGACCCACCCCGCCCGCGCTCGCAGCCTGGCGGCGCTGCGCCCGCGCGGCATTCTTCCGTGACAGCGACCGCGCGGGACGTCACAGCTCGTGGGGATTTCGAATGTGGAACGGGCGCGACGAGCAGATGATGACCGTCTTCTTCCCCAACCCGTGGCTCGACCCGGCACGCATGCGGATCGTGCGCCAGCCGGACTGGTCACGCCTCGCACTATGGATGCGGCTGCGCGAGCGCTGGACTGGTGTGGAGTCCGAACCGCCGCCCGCGGATGCCACACCGCCGAGGATGCACTGATGCACTTCGCCAACCGTCGGTCAGCCAGGAATCAGATGATCCGGACACTTTGTCCACAATCGGGACGCCCATGAAGACGGGCAGGCTCACCATCACTGAGGGAGCCCGCTCGCGCGACCAAAGCGAGCGAGCGGCACATCCCCGGTCGTCACGAGGCGAGTATCCGGAACCGACTACGGCGTGCAGTAGACGGCGCTGTTGTTGGATCCGTCCATCATGCTGTCGATGGCGGCGAGGGTCGACGCCTGATTGGCCGCGTTGCACGGCGCACACGCCCCGCTCGCCGACGCCTTGGTGACGCAGCTATTGAACCGCTCGGCGGCCGACTTGCCGTCCAGCGGCCCCTGCTCACAGGTCTCTTCGACGAACGCGTGATTCTTCACGAACGCCTTCGCGGCGGTCTGGTGACACTTGGTGTAGTTCTTCACGAGGCTGGCTATGCATTTCGCGGTCTGGTCCTGGCACTTCTGCTCGTCGGCGCTCGCCGGGTTCACGCAGCCCTGGTCATCCCCGCCGGGGTCAATCGCCGTCGTCCCCGTACAGGTCGACGTGCCGCCGTCCCAACCATCGCAATACGTCAGGGCGTTGATCGTCCCATCGAGCTCGGTTTCCCAGGCGCTCGTGATGCTTCCGAGATTCACACACGGGCACTTCGCGCTGACGACGGTCGTATTCTTCGTCGTGAACGAGCTCTGGGCAGCGGACTCACAGGACTCCTCATCGAAGGACTGTCCCTTGAACACGGCATCTGCCTGTTTCGCGTGACACTTGAGGATCGCCTTCGCCAAAACGAACACGGCTTGCTCGACCTTATTCTCACATGCCGCCGCCGTGTTGCTGCAGGTGAGCACCCCGCTGTCATCCGCACCGAATGGCGTGTTCGTCGCGGCGGGGCATTGGGCCGACACCGAGCGCGCGCCGACGAGCAACGCCAGCGCCATCGTCACGAAGCATCGTGTGAGCATGATAAACCCCTTTCTCGCTTATGATCCGAGAACGAAACGGATGAGTGCCTTCATCGAATCTTCTCCTTCGAGCAGCGGTCGAGGAGGGTACCCTTCAGCATGGGGACCTCGTCGTGTGGAGTCAATCCCCGAGACGACGGATAAGCCCCAACCGGCTCGAGGTGCCATGCGAGAGTGTGCCGCGTCGTCCGTCGGGTCCGCCGACCGCGGTCACTAGTGTGGCGCACCCAGAGGCGCGCCGCACTACGTTCTACGGCGCATCCGCGACATTTCGCGCGCAGAAGCGCGCCGAAAACAATCCTCAGCGCGGCGGAAGAATGTCGGCGGCGGCGATGACGGCACCGCCTGGCGCGGTGAGCGTCTCTCCTTCGCGAACGAGTGCGTCGCGACGATACCGGCGGCTCGCAGGCTCGGGATCGCCTCGGACTTCGATCGTGCGGCTCTCGAGATCGACGAGCCAGTACTCGCGGATGCTGCTCGCCGCATATGCGGCGGCCTTCGCGCCGCGATCGTAGGCGAGCGACGAGTCCGCGACCTCGCACACGAGGACGAGATCGGACGGATGCGGGTGCTCGCGCGCGTAGTCGTGCGGGTCGAGCTTGCAGACGGCGACGTCGGGCTCAGGCTCGGACCAGTCGTCGAGAACGATTGGAAGTTGCGAGCGCAGATGCGCCGTCTCTCCGATCGCACGCATCAGCGCCCGGTGGAGGCGTGTGACCGTACTGGCATGCGGACTGTTCTGCGGAGCCATGTTGACGATCGTCCCGTCGAGGAGCTCGACGCGCTCGTCCGCAAAGAGCCCGGCGTCGCCCATCCGGTGATACTCCTCCCTCGTGAATCGATGAGGGAGCGGAGGATCTCGTGCCGGGCGAGACATCAGTGCATTGGTAGCTCGGCGGCGGGGCGCGTCGCAACCGGCCGGGGACGATACGAGTAGCGATCGATGGTCAGCGTGCCACGCTCAGAGCACGAGCTGCATGTACACGACGTCGAGCCAGCGACCGAACTTGCGGCCGACCTCGCGCATGCGACCCGACTCGACGAAGCCGAAGCGCGCGTGCAGCGCGACGCTGCCCGGCTGCGCAGAGTCGATGCCGGCGACGATCACGTGATGGCCGAGCGCGCGGCCGCCCGACACGAGCTCCGCGAGCAGCGCGCTGCCGATGCCGCGGCGGTGAAACGCGTGATCGACGTAGATCGAGTCCTCGACCGTGCTCGAGTACCCGCATCGCGATTGATAGCGCGAGAGCGACGCCCAGGCGACGACGCGATCCCCCTCCCCGGCGACGAGGAGCGGATGCGCCTCACCGTGCTCGCGAAACCACGCCGCGCGCCCCGCGTCGGTCTCGGGCTCGAGCTGGTAGGTGCACGTCGAGTGCAGCACGTAGTGATTGTAGATCGCATTCACCGCCGCCAAATCCGCCTCGACCATCGGCCGAAGACGGACACCCGCCACCGCTGCACCGTCACTCACGTCGCGACCTCCTCATCGCCACGCGAATACCGGCTGCTCGAAATGCGCGACGCGCGTTGGGCGGCCGTGCAGCGCAACCTCGCGCAGCTGGTAGACGATCGCGGCGGTCGGCGCGTGGACGTGCGTGCCGACCATCGCGATCGAGATCACCGGTCGATCGCTCTCCGGGATGCGCTTCAGGCGCGGTACGCCCGGATCGTCGAGCACCGCGAGCGGCACCCGATATACGGCCGCGACCTCGTCGGGGTCGGGCGCGAGCTCGGCTCCGGTGCTGCCCCAGACGACGACGGGCGTGATGACGAATCCCGAGCGCGTTCCGTAATCGTCGAGGAGACCGAGGACCGCGTCCGCGCCCGGCGTGAGGCCGACCTCTTCGGCGAGCTCACGGAGGGCGGCCGTCGCGGCGCTTTCGCCGTCCTCGAATCGACCGCCGGGGAGCGCCCACTGGCCGGCATGTCGCCGCAGGCGGGCCGCACGGCGCGTGAGGAGAAAGCAGCCGTTGCCGTCGGCGTCGCCGACGAGCACGACCGCGACCGCCGCGGCTCGCCGGCCGTCGAGCGCGAGCGTCGCGCGCGGGTGGGCGGCGAGGTTCGCGCGCACGCGATCGGCGAGCGCGGCCGCAAACGGATACGCTGGCGACGACACGCGCGTCAGGCTACACCGAGTTGCCGGCGCACAGAAAGCCGCGGGACCCGACGCCGCGCTCGCGGCGCACACCGCGTCGGCAAACGCGGCGTAGGCACGTCGAAGGGAGGCAGCGCGTGAAGGCGATCCGCATTCATCAAACGGGCGGCCCCGAAGTGCTGCGGTACGAGGACGTCCCCGACCCGACACCGGCACGCGGCGAGGCGCTGGTGAAGATCGCCGCCGCCGGCGTGAACTTCATCGACGTCTACTTCCGCACCGGCCTCTACCCGTACGCCATTCCGGGGACGCTCGGGCTCGAGGCGGCGGGCACGGTCGCGGCGGTCGGCGACGACGTGCGCGACGTGCGACCGGGCGATCGCGTCGCGTACAGCGGCGTCCCCGGCGCGTACGCGGAGCTGAGCGTCGTCCCCGCCGACCGCCTCGTGAAGCTGCCCGACGGAGTCTCGTTCCGCGACGGCGCGGCGGCGATGCTGCAAGGCATGACGGCGCACTACCTCGCGACCTCGACGTACGCGCTGCGCGCCGGCGACACCTGCCTCGTCCACGCCGCGGCGGGCGGCGTCGGCCTCTTGCTCTGCCAGATCGCGAAGCTGCGCGGCGCGACCGTCATCGGCACCACGTCGAGCGCGGAGAAAGCGGCGCTCGCGCGCGACGCCGGCGCCGATCACCTGATCCTCTACACGAAGGAGAGCTTCCGCGACGAGACGCGCCGGCTCACCAACGGCGCCGGCGTCCACGCGGTCTACGACGGCGTCGGCAAGACGACGTTCATGGAGGGGCTCGATTGTCTCCGCCCGCGCGGCACGATGGTGCTCTTCGGCCAATCGAGCGGCCCCGTGCCGCCGTTCGACCTCTCGCTGCTGAGCCTGAAGGGCTCGCTCTACGTGACGCGCCCCAGCCTGAACCATCACACGGCGTCGCGCGAGGAGCTGGTCGCGCGCGCGGCCGACGTCCTCGGCTGGATCGCGGCCGGGAAGCTGCGCCTGCGCGTCGAGCACGAGTTCCCACTGCGCGACGTCGCCGCGGCGCACCGCGCGCTCGAGGGCCGGCGCACGACCGGCAAGGTCGTTCTGATTCCATGAAAGCCGAGGCGTGAGCACCGTCCGCAGCGAGCTGCACGGCGACGGCGTGCTGGTCGTGACGCTCGACAAGCCGCCAGCGAACGCGATCGACGAGCGCTTGCTGCGCGACCTTCTCGTTTCCGCGCGCCGCGCCATGTGGCTGATCTAGCGGCGTCACGCGCTTGACCCCGCGCGGCGTCCCCGCGAAGATTCGGCGCCATGCCACGCGCGCAGGCCAACGGGATCGAGCTCGAGTACGAGACCTTCGGACGGTCGTCGGCGCGGCCTCTGGTGCTAATCATGGGCCTCGGCGCGCAGATGGTCCTCTGGGACGAGGACTTTTGCGAGGCGCTCGCGGCGCGCGATTTCTTCGTCGTGCGCTTCGACAACCGCGACATCGGCCTCTCGACGCACCTCGACGACGCCGAGGTGCCGAACGTGTGGACGGCGATCCAGCGGTCGATGACGAACCAGCCCGTCGATGCGCCGTACACCCTCGCCGAGATGGCCGACGACACCGTGTACCTGATGGCGGCGCTCGGTCTCGAGCGCGCCCACGTCGTCGGCGCGTCGATGGGCGGGATGATCGCGCAGACGCTCGCGATCCGGCACCCGGAGCGCCTGCTCACGTTGACCTCGATCATGTCGACGACGGGGAACCCCGAGGTACCGCCGGCGACGCCGGACGCGATGCGTGTCCTGATGACGCCGGTGCCGTCCGAGCGCGAGGCGTACGTCGAGCGCTCGGTCGCGAGCTGGCGCGTGATCGGCAGCCCCGGATTCCCGTTCGACGAGGCGCGGATACGGCGGCGCGCCGGCCGCTCGTTCGACCGCGCGTTCCACCCGGCCGGCGTGGCACGGCAGCTGGTCGCGATCATCGCCAGCGGCAACCGCACGGAGGCGTTGCGGAGCGTGACGACGCCGACGCTCGTCATCCACGGCGACGCGGATCCGTTGGCGCGCGTCGAAGGCGGGCGCGACACCGCCGCGGCGATCCCGGGCGCGGAGCTGCTGATCATCGAGGGCATGGGTCACGACCTGCCGCGCGGCGCGTGGCCGCGCATCATCGACGCGATCGACGCCCACGCGTCGAAGGCGTCGCCCCGCGCCGCCGATGCGCGGGACGGCCGCGGACGACGCGCGTGATCGCGCGCACGTGTGATCTCTGCGCGGCGGCGCGGCTCACGACGTGGCACCACGAGGACGGCGTCTGTTGGATCGCCGACTGTGAGCTCTGCGCGGTGCCGATGGTCGTCTGGCGCGCGCACGGCACCGCGCCGCCGGCCGACGACGTGACGCACATGATCGCGATGCTCGAGCGCGTCGCCGGTACGCGCTTCGCCGAATTCTTCGTCGACGACCACCGTCGCAACATCCCCGATCACTGGCACGCGCACGCGCGTCCAAAGGGACCGGCCGCGCTCGACTGGTTCATGCGGCGGTTGCGGTGAGCACGCGCGGCGCCAGCGCGGAGGACGTGTCGCCGGCAGCCGGCGCGACCGTCGAACGCGTGCTGCCGGCGCCGGCCGGCGCCGGCACCGATCGTCGTACGGCCCGCGGCGAGCCCGCGGTGCGATCGAGCGCCGGCGGCGTGCCGGCGTGGCTCGTCCTTCTCTTCGTGATCGCCTTCACCGCCAACATGCTCGCCGGCTGGACGACGCGGCTCACGATCGACCTCATGCGGGGCGTGAGCCCGTTCGCGATGGCGGTCCGCACGCGCGACCTCGCGATCCTGCCGTACTGGTCGCCGCTCGCGTACGTGCTCGCCACGAGCGCGATCCTCCTCTACCTGCGGCCGGTGATCGCGTACTTTCGCGCCGGCACGCCGGCGCCCGCGCCGGTGGTCGTCCAGCGGCGGGCGCTCGCGGCGCCGCTCGCCGTCGCGACGATGGGCTTCATCCCGTGGCTGATCGGCATCGTCCTCATGCCGACGATCACGCTGATCCGCGACGGCACGTGGTCGACGGACCTCCTCTCGCAGCACGTCTACTCGCCGCTCGTGAACGGCTTCCTCGCGAGCGCGACGACCTATCTCTTGCTCGACTGGCTCTTTCGGACGCTCGTCGTGCCGCGCGTGTTTCCCGACGGCCGCCTCGCCGACGCGCCGGCGGCGCTCGTCCTCGGCGTGCGCGGGCGGCTGCTCGTCTTCCTCGTCGCCATCGCCTTCACGCCGCTCTTCACCATGCTCGGCCTGCTCCGCGCCGAGCTCATGCGCCTGCACGCCGGCTACAAGGATCCCGCGACGGTCATCACCGAGCTCGCGACCGCCGGCACGCTCGTCTTCGTCGTGTTCGTCGCGCTCGGCGTCCTGCTGACGCTCGTCCTCGCGCAAACGCTGACGCGGCCGCTCGCCTGCGTCGCTGACGCGCTCCGGCGCGTGCGCGCGGGCGATCTCGACGTGCGGGTGCGCGTCGACGCGACGGACGAGGTCGGCCTGCTCGAGAACGGCGTGAACGCGCTCGTCGAGACGCTGCAGGATCGCGAGCGCATCCTACGCACCTTCGGTCGCATCGTGGAGCCGGCGGTGCGCGACCGGCTGCTCGCCGGCGACGTCGGCCTCGGCGGCGAGCTCCGGCACGCGACCGTCGTCTTCTGCGACCTCCGCGGCTTCACCGCGCTCGCCGAGCGCACCCCGCCGGCGGAGGTCGTCGCCACGCTGAACGAGTTCTTCTCGCTCATGACCGCGTGGGTGCGGAGCTGCGGCGGCTACGTCGACAAGTTCATCGGCGACGCGCTGCTGGTGATCTTCGGCTTGCTCGAGGAGCGTGAGGACGGCGGGACGACGGGTGCCGCGGCGGCGATGCGCTGCGCGCTCGGCATGCGTGAGCGGCTCGCCGACTTGAACGCCGCGCGCACCGCGGCGGGCAAGCCGCCGCTCGCCGTGAGCGTCGGCGTACACGCGGGCGAAGTGCTCGCGGGCCGGATCGGCGCCGAAGACCGCCACGAGTACACCGTGATCGGCGACACGGTGAACGTCGCCGCGCGCCTGCAGCAGCTCTGCAAGGAGTCGGAGCACGCCATGCTCGTGTCCGAGACGGCGTACGAGCTCGCGTGCGCCGGCGGCGTGCGTTGCACGGTCGCGCAGCGCGACGCGGTGACGCTCCGCGGGCGGCGCGAACCGGTGCGGGTGTTCGCGATCGCGTGACCACCGGGCGGCGGCCACACGTGCAGGTTACGGCGACGGTTTGCAGGTGTTGGTCGCGAATACGACGATCCAGCGATCGTCGAAGATCGGCGGCCCACACCACTGCTGATATCGATCGATCCACACGTTCATCGCGACCGGTGTATCGCTGACGCCGGTGGGCCAGCGGAGCTCGGTGAACACATCCCGATGCAGGACGATGAATTCGATTCCGCGCCCTCGCAACGTGTCTGGCTTGGCGAGGTGGACGGCGCGACGCAGCCGCATTCCCGGGTCCGCTGCGCTGACCTCGCCGATTCGAGACGGCTCCCCGTCTTCGCCGACGAAGCCGATCACGACGTGTTGACGGTGCAGGCGTTGGTAGTACGCGAAATCGTGCCAGTAGTAGTACCACGGAGCCTCGACGATCGTCGTCGAGCCGCGCGGCCGGTTTGCGAGAACGTCGGTGTAGAAGCGTGAAGTGCCGTACGGACGAAAGCGCTCGGCGTACCGACCCACCGCGTAGTCCGCTTGGTAGGACGCGTGATTGGTGAAGTCGTTCGGCCATTCGTAGATCCAGCGGAGCGGTCCGCGAAAAAAGAGCAGAGCCGTGGTCGTCATCCCGACGAGGACCTGCGCCAGCAACCCGGTCCGACCGGGCGCGATGCGACCGATCACGGCAAGTCCGCTGGCGGGAAATACCAAGAGCAACGGCAGGACGACGGCGATGTACCGAGCCGCGACGACCGGCACGTGTATCGCCGCAGCACCCGAAGCGGCGATCGCGACGATCTGCACGACGATCACGATGGCGAGCGCGATCGTCAGCGTGCGCGATCGTCGCCATAGGCCATAGACGCCCATCGCGCCGAGGATGGTGAACAGCAGGACCACCGCCGGGTCGGCCGTGCCGCTCAGCAGTTGCAGCGCGCCGATCGCGGTCGTCACGTCGGGGCGATCGATCGCGAGACGCGCCGCCACCCGACCGCCACTCTCGAAGGCCGGGATGAAGAGCAAGACGGCCATCGCGGCGATCGTCGTCACGAACAACCGTGCCGTCGCGTTCGTCGACGGGCGCGCGGAACTTCGCAGGATCGATGGCGGGAATGCCGCGATCAAGAACGGCGCGAGCACGGCGGGTGCGCTTGAAAGATGGAAGATCGGCGTGGATGCGGCAGCGAGAAGGTAGGATCGCCGGGCCTGGCGATCCTTTCCGCCGCTCACGAACCATCGGTAGAAGCTGAGGACCGCGATGCTCACCAAAAGCGTCGTGACCGCATACGGTCGGGCAAGACGGCTGAAGAAGCAGAGAAGAGGCGAGATCGCGAGCAGCCACGCGAGCATGACGCCGGTTCCGAGATCGAGATCCCGCGCCGCGACGAACGGCATCGCGATGAGCAGCACGAGCCCGGCGATGAGCGAGGGCATGCGGAGCGAGAGCTCGTTCACCGGTCCGAGTCGCATCAGCAGCCAGCTGCATAGGCCGAGGCCGATCGAATGATCGTTGCTGCCGAAATCGCCGATCAGCGACGCGAGCGAAGGGCCGTCGCGCAGCTTGTGCACGAGATGCCACTCGTCGTCGACGAGCACCTGGGCCGTGAGCTGATAGGCACGCAGGACGGTTCCCGCGACTAGCGCTGCCGAGAGCGCAAGCACTGGACCCACGCGCCCGATGAAGCGGCGACGCACGACGCCTCATCGCGCGTTCCGACCATGGTGTCCACTTCCATGGAACGCTCGATCCGCCATCGATCGGTCGCCCACGAGCGTCGAATCGGCGTCACGGGTGCCGCACGCGCGGTCGGACGCGGTCCAGGCTCACAGGCCGGGAACCGGAAATTGCTCACACAGCGCGGCGACCTCACGGCGACGGCGCTCGACCGCCGCGCCGTCGCCGCCGTCACGCACGGTGTCGGCGATCCACTCGCCGAGCCGGCGCATCTCCGGCTCGCGCATGCCGCGGGTCGTTGCTGCGGGCGTGCCGAGGCGGACGCCGCTCGGGCGCAGCGGCGGGTTCGGGTCGTCGGGGATGATCTGCTTGTTGGTCGTGATGCCGACGGCATCGAGGCGCTGCTCGGCGGCGCGGCCGTCGATCCCCGCGGTCGCGACGGTGTCGAGCACGAGCATGTGGTTGTCGGTGCCGCCGGTCACGAGCACGCCGCCGCGCGCGAGAAGCGTGTCGGCGAGCACGCGCGCGTTCCCCAGCACTTGTCGCGCGTAGGCGGCGAACGCCGGCTCTTGCGCCTTTTTCAACGTCACCGCGACGGCGGCGATCGTGTTCATGTGCGGCCCGCCCTGGAGGCCGGGAAAGACCGACTGGTCGATCGTCGCGGCGTGCGCGCGGCGGCAGAGAATCATGCCGGCGCGCGGCCCGCGCAGCGTCTTGTGCGTCGTCGTCGTGACGACGTCGAAGCCGAAGTCGAACGGGTTCTGCAGTACGCCGGCGGCGACGAGGCCTCCGACGTGGGAGATGTCGGCCATCGTCAGCGCGCCAACGTCGTCGGCGATCGCCTTGAAGCCGGCGTAGTCGTAGTCGCGCGGGTACGACGTGTAGCCGCAGAGCACGATCTTCGGCCGCGTCTCCCGTGCCAGCCGCCGCACCTCGTCGAAGTCGATGCGCCCGGCG
>WNFR01010305.1_pt1 | contig 12379 bp, 8 predicted proteins | sample 5400221 | NCBI WGS metagenome assembly WNFR01 (sample SAMN13153357, study PRJNA577476) | soil metagenome | isolation source: 40 cm soil under Madrone tree | place: USA:California | collected 2016-06-14 | reverse complement strand
GCCGCTCGCGAAGCGCCGGGAGATCGATTGGAAAGACGTGCAACCGGTAGTACAGGTCGGCGCGAAACTCTCCCGCCTCGACCAGCTCCTCGAGCGGCCGGTTCGTCGCGGCGACGACCCGGACGTCGCTCCGGATCGTCTGCGCGCTGCCGACCCGCTCGAACTCCTGCTCCTCGAGCACGCGAAGCAGCTTCGGCTGGAGGTCCAGCGGCAGGTCGCCGATCTCGTCGAGGAGCAGGGTGCCGCCGTGCGCGAGCTCGAAGCGGCCGATCCTGCGCGCGATGGCACCGGTGAAGGCGCCGCGCTCGTGGCCGAAGAGCTCGCTCTCCAGGAGGCCGGCGGGGATGGCGGTGCAGTTGAACTTGACGAACGGGCGAGCGCGCCGGGCGCTGAGCGTGTGGATCAGGCCGCCGATCAGCTCCTTGCCCGTTCCCGTCTCGCCCCGGATGAGGACGGCCGCGTCCGTCGCTGCCACGATCTCCGCCAGGCGGATGACTCGCCGGAGCGCCAGGCTTCCGCCGACGATTCCGTGGATCGAGGCCGGGTTCGACGGGTCGTCGCCCGGCTCCACGGTCCGCCCGACATCCGCCCAGCGGCTGGGCGTGATCCTGGGATCGTCGGTCCAGGCTGTCGGCTCTGCGATCGCTGACGTGTCACGCGTCGTGGTCATGGTACCCCCTCGCTTTCGACTCGTCGCTCGGCCGCGACTCAGTGGTCATCGCCGTCTCCGCGAACAGGCCGCGAGACCTGGAACAGCTTCTCGAGGACGCGCAGCAACGTCGCTGTGCCGACCGGCTTGCGCAGGAACTCCACCGCTCCGGCCGACCGTGCCCGCCGCTCCTCGTCGTCGCTGGCCCGGCCGGTGAGGAATATGATCGGAATTCGCAGCCCGCGCTCGGCGAGGCGACGCTGGACCTCGAGGCCGTCCATGTTCGGCATGCGGACATCCAGCACGAGGCACGCGGTTCGCGCCGCGGAAGCGGAGGCCAGAAACTCTTCCCCGGACGCGAACGCCTCGCCGCGATATCCGTAGGACCGGATCAGACGGCGGGTCGACTGCCGAACCGAAGCGTCGTCGTCGACGATGGCGACGAGCGGCGCCTCATCGGCCGACGGCTGGCCCTGCCGCCGGCCACCCGGCCCGGATCTCTTCATGGCCGGAACGTACCGGCGGGCGGCGTGATCTTCTAGCTGTACCTTGGGACAGGCCGGTTCGCTGTCCTTCGGGACCGGTCCCGCTCAGCCCTGCGGCGCGATGCCGAGCTGTCCGGCCATCCGGACCAGCTCGGCGACCGAGTCGGCCTCCATCTTTTCCATGATGTGGGCGCGATGAAACTTGATCGTCCGCTCGGTGGTCGCCAGCTCGCCTGCGATCTGCTTGTTGAGGAGGCCAGCGACCACGAGGGCCATGACCTCGCGCTCGCGCGGCGTCAGCCGCTCGTACCGCTCGCGCAGCGCTCCGGCTTCGAGGCGCGCCTGTTGCGATGCGCGATCGCGCTCGATCGCGGCGCGGATCGCGGCGAGCAGGTCGCGTGCACGGGCGGGCTTGGTCAGAAACTCGACCGCCCCCTCCTTCATCGCACGCACGGACATGGGGATGCTGCCGCGTCCGGTGATGAAGATGATCGGGACCTGCACGCCCGACTGCGCCAGCTCCCGCTGCAGGTCCAAGCCGCTGGCGCCCGGCAACTGGACGTCGAGCACGAGGCAGGCCGGCCCCTCCACGCGCGCGCGGTCCCGGAACTCTTTCGCGGATGCGAACGTCTGCACGTTGAAGCCCATTGAGCGGACCAGGCGCTCGGTCGACCGGCGGACCGATGGGTCGTCATCGACGACGAAAACGGTGGGTTCCGTCTCGCTCACGCTGCTGCCGACGTCGCGGCCGCGGGGAGACGGAACGAGAACGTCGCGCCCGGCCCGTGACCGGATTCCGCCCACAACCGGCCCCCATGGACGTCGATGATCGAGCGGCTGATGGCCAGGCCCATGCCCATGCCGTGCGGTTTCGTCGTGTAGAACGCCTCGAAGAGCTGGTCCGCCTGTCCGGCCTGCAGGCCGATCCCGCAGTCGTGCACGCTGATCCTGGCCGCTGGACTGCCGTCTTGTGTATCCGGGCGCCCGCGAATCTCGAGCCTCCGCTCCCGCTCGTCCACGGTGCTCATCGCGTCCATGCCGTTCACGACCAGGTTGAGCAGCACCTGCAGCAGCTGCACGCGGTCGCCCAGCACGACGGGGAGGTCGGCGGCCACGTCCGTGCGAATCGCCACGTGGCGGGCTACCGATTCGGCCGCGGCCAGAGCCACGACGTCATCCACGACGTCCACGAGCCGGAGCGGCACCTTCGTCAGCGGTGTTCGCTTCGCCAGCCCGCGCACGCGCTCGATGATGGCGCTCGCCCGGACAGCGCCGCTCACGATGTCGGCCAAGGCTTCCCGCACTGCCTCCACATCCTGGCTACCGCGCGACAGCAGGCGGACACACGCATCGGCGTTGTTGACGATCGCGGTCAGCGGCTGGTTCAGCTCGTGGGCGAAGGAGGCGGTCACCTCCCCGAGTGTCGTCATGCGCGTCACGTGCGCGAGCTGCGCCTGCACCTCGCGCAAGGCTTCCGACGCAGCCGTCAGTTGCCGAGTCCGTTCTATGACACGTTGTTCGAGCTCCTCGTTCAGTCGCTTGATCTCGGCCTTGGCTTGCTTGAACCCGGCGGTTTCGATGACGTCCCAACTCCCGTGTCGTTTTGCGGTCGCAAACTGGTGGGTACGCACCACATCCAGGATTTCAGCAGCCCCGCACGCGGCGAGCGGGTAGGTGCACAGCACGGCCAGCCGCTGATTGGCGACAGACTCGTTGAGCGCCTCTTCGTATTCGCAAAAGTCCTTCCAGTCCTTCTTTTCGAGCCAGGCGGTATCTCCGGTCACTCTCACACCGGCGTAACCGGTGGCCAAAGCGCGCGTGAGTTTCTCATGCCAACCGTCGATCACTCTCTTCAGATCAAACGTGCCGCCTTGAAGATACCAGTCACGGGCGGAGACAATTTCTATACTGTGATTCGCCAGGTAGCGATCAAGATCGGGAACAGCTCGGTTCAGCGCATGCGTGGCTTCGTCAACCGTCACGGGCTCGGAAACCACCCACAGGCAGAACTCTTCGCTTTCCAGTCCAGCGTTGCAATAGGAGACCAGCGTGTCGAGGACATCGGCTTTCGTCTCGTAGAAGAGACAAAAATGTGTACCCCAGGGCATGTCGCCGACGACATCGATTCCGGTCTTCCGCATCTCGGTCGTCATCGTCACCTCCAGATCTTGAGTTTAAGGAAAGCTGTGCCTGCACACCGATTCCGCGCTGAACCTCCTCGGCGGCGGGGACGCGAGTCGAACGCGAAAAAAGGGGTTCCGTCTCCAGTCATGGTTCTGCGCCAGCTGCCGCCGCGCGGAGACGGAACGAGAAGGTCGCCCCCGGCCCCTGATTGGATTCCGCCCACAGCCAGCCCCCGTGGGCGTCGATGATCGAGCGACTGATCGCCAGCCCCATGCCCATACCGTGCGGTTTCGTCGTATAGAACGCCTCGAACAGCCGGTCCACCTTTCCGGCATCCAGGCCGACCCCGCGGTCCTGCACGCTGATCCTGGCCGCCGGACCGCCGTCCTGCGTGTCCGAGCGCCCGCGAATCTCGAGCCGGCGCTCCCGTTCGTCCACGGTGCTCATCGCGTCCATGCCGTTCACGACCAGGTTCAGCAACACCTGTGGCAGCTGCACGCGGTCGCCCAGCACGAGGGGGAGGTCGGCGGCGACGTCGGTGCGAATCGCTACGCCGCGGGCGACCGATTCGGTCGCGGCCAGTGCCACGACATCGTCCACGACGTCCACGAGCCGGACCGGCACCTGCTCCGGCGGCGATCGCTTCGCCAGGCCCCGCACGCGCTCGATGATCGCGCTCGCCCGCTCCGCGTCGCTGACGATGTCGGTCAGGGCCTCCCGCACTTCGCCCAGCTCCGCACGCCCGCTCGGCAGCAGGCCAAAACACGCGTTGGCGTTGTTCAGGATGTCGGTCAGCGGCTGGTTCAGCTCGTGGGCGAAGGAGGCGGTCACTTCCCCGAGCGTCGTCACGCGCGTCACGTGCGCGAGCGCCGCCTGCGCCTCGCGCAAGGCGTCCGCGGCGAGCATGTGCTCGGTGAGGTCGCGGGTGATCGCGAGCGCGGCCTCCACCGGCTCCGCGTGCGGCCGCAGAGGTGAGCAGGTCCCCGCCACGTAGCGCCGGCCGAGGGCATTGGTGGACCACCCCACGTAGCTGCTCTCTTGTCCGTCGAAACACCGGTCCAGATGCGGCTTGGCGATCCGCTCGAAGACATCCATCCCCAGAATATCGGCGACGTGCATCCCGACGATCCGCTCTGCCGGCACCCCCCAATGCTGCTCGTAGACCGGGTTCACCCGTTGAAACCTGTAATCTCTTCCGATGATGGCGACGCTATCAGGTAAGCCCTCGAATACCCGGCCGGTCAGATACTCCGCCCGCTTGCGCTCGACGTTCTCCGCTTGCAACGCCGCATTGAGTCTCTCGAGCTCTCTGGATCGTGTCTGGAGGTCATCGCGCGCCCGCGTGAGCGACTCCGCTGCGCTCCGTTGCGCCGCAGTCAGCGACGCGACAAAAAGGCCCGACAGTGCAAATAACACGAGGCGCGGCCATTGCGTGAGCTGCAACCCCGCGGAATGGATCGGGGAGAGGAAGTAATAATTGAAGGCCATCATCGAGACACCGATCGCGAGCAGACCGGGCTTGAATCCGCCAAACCAGGTGCTGAACATGACCGCGCAGAGAAACAGCGATACATGAGCGGCGGCCTGGAAGACGGTATTCATCCACCATAGGACGACTAGAGACGCGGTGACCGACAGAAGCGCAACGGCGTATCTCAGAATCAGAGGCGGCTGCCGCCACGAGAGCGGACCACGGGTCAGCATACTGGAGGTGTTCAAGATGAGCCGAGCCTCGACAGGATCGGGCAGATGCGGATAGGCGCGAGCGCGGGGAAGCCGAAGAACCACCGCGCCGCGGGATGCCAGAAGCGAGTCGTCTGTAAGGCAACCGACAAAACGCCCCCCAGTCAGCTGAGGCGGGTCTCGAGCTGATGCTTGTAATACGTCCGGTAGTTGACAATCAAGGTGGTGCGCGTTCTGCCTCATGGAGGAGTCCAACGGGCGGAGCCGCGATCAAGCCGTCGGGCCGCGGCCGCGGAATCCGACGCGGCCGCATCGGGGTCGCGCTGCACCGCCGTGCCGAGCGGCTGTGGAGGTCTCGGAGAATCTGGTGGGCGAGCGCTTCGCGTCGAGCCCGTCGTCGCGACAAGGCTGTGAAGGTGACGTAACGGCCGATCTCAGACGCCGTGCGGATCCCTTCTTCCCGACACCCACCGGTTCGCCCATCTCAGGGCCTGCGCCCCGATCATCGCCTATCAGCCTGCCGGCCTTTCCGTAACGGGTCAGGGCTTATTCGCCGCGTGCTGCGCGGCCTGTTCGATCAGCGCAGCAACCTCTTTCGGGTGGGATCGATAGACGGAGTGGCTCGCGCCGGCGATCTCCACCGTATGACTGTGCGCCCGGGCGGCATACATCCGTTCGAGATCAGGACTAATGATGCGGTCAGACTTGGCGATCATGTACCAGCTCGGCTTGAGCTTCCACGCCGGGTTCGTGATCGGGGTGGTGAACACCGTCGCCGCGGTGAACACCTGCGAGCGAGCTTCGAACGCGGCTTCGTCGGTGGGCAGGTCGGCGGCGAAATCTGCGTGATATCGCCCAGGATCCAGGTAGGTGTACCCGTCTGGCGTCTTCTGGATCGCGTCTCGACCCACCGCGGGGTACCGCTTGCCGTTCCCGGTCTCGGTCTCCCCCTCGTCCGGCGCGTGGGCGGCGATGTAGACGAGGGCGGCCACATGCGGGTCGACGCCCGCCTCGGTGATGATGGCTCCGCCATAGCTATGAGCGACGAGGATGCTGGGCCCATCCTGCCGCTCCAGGATGCGTTGGGCGGCGGCGACATCATCCTTCAGGCCGGTGAGCGGCTGCTGGACCACAGACACGTTGTAACCGTCCCGAGCGAGGATGTCGTAGACCGGCCGCCAGCCGGAGCCGTCAACGAAGGCGCCGTGAACGAGCACGATGTTCTTCACCATCGACTGCTGTTCCTGGGCATCCCCCTTCTTCGCCTGGGCCGTGGCTTGCTGCGCCGTCGCGCGTTCCTTCTTGTCCTGGGCAAGCGCTCCTCCAGCAGAGAGCGCGAACAGCAGTGCACCCATCGTCAAAGCAGTCTTCATCTGCGTCTCCCAGTGTCGTGGTGAGGCGGCGGCAATACGAACCAGCACCGTGCCCGGTCGAACCTATTGTAGAGCGTGGTCACCGCGTACGCATTCCCGGTACCCGCGTCTCCGAACCCGGACTCGAGCGCGGCATTGCGCGCGATGCTGTGGCCGGTCGCACCCTGCGGAGGCCACAACCGACGACGACATCTTCGACTTCGGCGGGTCCCTTGCCAGGCCTGGCGAGGGTCGCCAAGATTCCCCGCTCTCGGCGCTGGCGGATTCGATCGAGCGCCTCTTGTGCTCGATGAGTCGTCGCCTCTACAGACCGTCCTTCCAGACGCAGTATTGAGGGTAGGTGTGCGAAGACACGTCGCAGTGGCCGCCGTCCGGGTAGCCGCTGGGGTACGAGTAGTGCGGGTCGTACCCGTAATCCAGGTCGTACTCGTCGTCGTAGGGATAAGCGAAGTCTCCTAAGAAGCCTCGTCGGCCGTGGCGCCCGTGAGCGAAACGGTGGTCACCGAAGCGCCGGCCAACGAAGCGGCCGCCCCCGAACGCTCCGCCTCGCGCAACGCCCGTACCGAAGTGGCCACCGCCGCCGACTCCACCGATGTGGCCGCCCCCATGACTTCCCCCGACGGCAGGCCATGCCGCATCGCTTCCCAGCGTGAGCGCGAACAGCGCAGCGAGCAAGACTACCGGCAAACGACCTTCTCGATACCATGTGCCAGACATGCGTCAGAGTAGGTGCAACTGCCGTGCCATCCGCCCAAGGCGGCGGGACTGCCGAAGGCCTTGTCACATCGAGAATCGTGTCTCGGTCCGGCTCACGATGCCGAACGACGACGCCGACGCGTCAGCAGCTTGCCGACATGTCGGCACGTCCGTGGACCGGTGGATCGTGCAGCTGACGCGGTTCCTCGCGGGGCGCGTCATCAACGAATGGAGGGGCGTCCGCTTCATTTCCGAGGCGCGCCGCCGTACTCCCCAGCCCGCTGATCGTCCAATTCGTGTCCTTGAGGATCCGCAGGATGCGCGCCCGCTCGACGCCCTCGAGCGTCGACGATCTTCGTCGCGGACGGCGTCGTCATCTCGTGGGGGGTCGCTTCCCCTGCGCGGCCGTGGCACTCTCGCAGCATGCCCGACTACAGCCTCTTTGGTGACGAGCACGTCCGGCAGTACGAAACGACGGGCGGCAAGGTGGGTCACGACTGGAATGGCGTGCACTGCCTCATCCTGCACACGACCGGTCGGAAGTCCGGCGAGATCCGGAAGTTCCCGCTCATCTATGGTCGGGACGGTGAAGACTACGTCGTCGTGGCATCGAAGGGTGGGGCGCCCGAAAACCCCGGATGGTACCGGAACCTGGTCGCGCACCCCGACGTCAAGATCCAGGTGCGAGACAAGGTCCTCCCCGTCAGGGCCCGCACCGGGACACCCGAGGACAAGCGGCGCGTCTGGCCGATCATGACGGCGCAGTGGCCCGACTACGACACGTACCAGGCCGGGACCAAGCGCGACATTCCGGTTGTGCTGCTCAGCCCTCGCTGAATCCTCGCCGGGTCATCATTTGGGCGCCGCGGCCTGCTCTCCCGGCGTCTCCCAACCGCCGCCGAGGGCCTTGTAGAGGTTCACGACCGCGAGGAGCTGATCGCGTTGGGTCTGTGCGAGGGCATTCTCGGCCGGGTAGAGCAGCTGCTCCGCGTCCAGCACCTCGATGTAGTTCGAGAGGCCCGTGTCGTACCGGAGGAGTGCCAGCCGCATGGCTTCCCGGAGCGCCGCCACCTGCGCCTCCTGCGCCGTCCGCTGCTCGGCCAGACGTGCCTCCGCCGCCAGCGCGTCCGCAACGTCTCTGAACGCTCCGACGATCGTCGCGCGGTACTGGGCGATCGTCTGGTCCCAGAACGCCTTCTGCGCCTGATACGACTCGATCAACCTGCCGCCCTGGAAGATGGGCCCGCTGACGTTGGCCGCGATGTTCCAGATGCTCGCGCTGTTCTTGACGATGTTGCCGATCTTCGGAGCCTCACCGCCGTAGAGGGCCGAGAGCCCGACCGTCGGGAAGAAGTTCGCGACCGCGACCCCGATCTCGGCGTTCGCGTTGATCATGCCCTGCTCGGCCTGGCGGATGTCGGGCCGTCGCTGCAGGAGGGCGGTCGTCAGCCCCGGCGGCGTCCGAGGCGTCGACTGGGCGACGAGCGGCATGCCGCGCTCGATCGGCCCCGGGTTGGTGCCGAGCAGCACGCTGATCGCGTCCTCCTCCTGCACGATCTGCCGCGCGAGGGATGCGATCGTCGCCAAGCTCGCCTGCAGGTTCGCCTCGGCGCGCGACACCGAGATCTTGGTGTCCGTGCCGCCCCGGTACCGCTGCGTGAACACGTCGAGGGTGCGCTGGTAGGTCTCGGCGCTCTCGTGCGCGATGGCGAGCTCGCGATCGAGCTCGAGCAGCTGGAAGTAATCGGTTGCCACGTCGCTCACGAGCGTCACCACGACGCCGCGGCGGGCCTCGTCGGTGCCGAGGAACTGCGCGCGTGCCGCCTCGGTGGAGCGGCGAATGCGGCCCCAGAGGTCGATCTCCCACGCCACGTTGAGGGCCGCCGTGAACGTATTGAAGGTCGTGTTGGGGAAGCCGGGGAACAGGAATATCTTCTGGCGTTCCGCCGTACCCTGGTATCCGATCTGCGGATAGAACGCGGAGGCAGCGACGCCCACCTGCGCGCGCGCCGTCTCGACGTTGGCGACCGCGCTCTGCAGGTCGTAGTTCCCGGCGAGGGTGTCGCTCACGAGACGCTGCAGAACCGGGTCCCCGAACACCTCCCACCAGGGGAGGTCCGCAAACGAGGCCGCGTCCGCCGGGCCGATGCGCCCGCGGAACTCCTTCGGCGCCTCGACGGCCGGTCGCCGGTAGTGCGGCCCCACCTCGAGACGCCAGAGCCTGCCGAGGAGGCCCCGCGGCTCGGCGGTCGGCGCGCACCCCGCGAAGAGCACCGGCGGTCGGCGCGCACCCCGCGAAGAGCACCACCGCCGCCACGGCCGCGCGCCCTCTCCCGATCATCAGCTCACGCGTTCCCGTGCGGGCACCGCGTGCGGGGCCGCGGGGCGCGCCGGCGGCTCGGCGCTCGGCGTCACCTCCCGAGGTCGTCCCCGCCGGCGGCGAGACACCCGCTCGACGACCACGAAGAGGACGGGGACGAGGAAGATCGCGACGCCGGTCGAGAACGCCACGCCGACGATGGTCACCGTGCCGATCAGCCGGCGCGCCACCCCGCCGGCGCCGAGGGCCGTCCACAGCGGGAACAGACCGAAGATGAACGCGAACGACGTCATGAGGATCGGGCGGAGCCGCCGGCGCGCGCCGTTCAGCGCCGCGTCGACGATCGACGCGCCCTTCTCGAGCTCCGCCTTCGAGAACTCGACGATCAGGATCGCGTTCTTCGCCGAGAGCCCGATCAGCATGATGAGGCCGATCTGCGCGTAGACGTCGTTGTCGAGCCCGCGCGCCCAGAGCCCGAAGAACGCGCCTGCGACCGCGACCGGCGTGCTGAGCAGCACGCTCCACGGCAGCGACCAGCTCTCGTAGAGGGCCGCCAGGATGAGGAAGACGAGGACCAACGACAGGGCGAAGACCGCGCCGCCGCTCCCCGCAATCGACTCCTGGTAGCTCATCCCGTTCCACGCGTACCCCATGTCGCGCGGCAGGACCTCGTCCGCCACGGCGGCGACGGCGGCCATCGCCTGACCCGTGCTGTACCCCGGCGCGGGCGCCGCGAAGATCTCGACCGCGCGATACTCGTTGAAGCGCGTCAGGTACTCGGGGCCCGACGAATTCTGGAGGTCGACCAGCGTCGACAGGGGGAGCATGTCGCCGCGCTGGTTGCGAACGTAGAACAGGCCCACGTCCGCCGGATCGGTCCGGTACTGCGGCTCGGCCTCCAGGTACACCCTCCAGACCCGGCCGAAACGGTTGAACTGATTCACGTAGCTCCCGCCGAGCAGCGCTTGGAGCGTTCCGTACACGTCCTGGATCGAGACGCCGAGCTTGAACACCCTGTCCTCGTCGACGTGCGCGAACAGCTGCGGCACGCCGGGCGTGAAGGTCGTGGCGATGAACCCGAGCTCGGGTCGCTTGCGCGCCTCGGTGATGAACCGCTGCGTGTTCTGCCAGAGGTAGTCGACGGTGTTGCCGGCGTGATCCTGGATGAACAAATCCACGCCGCCGGCCTGGCCGACGCCGGGGATGGCGGGTGGGAGGAGTGCCAGCGCCTGCGCATCGGGCACCGCCGCGAGCTTCCGGTTCACGGCGGCGACGATGGCGTCCGCCTGGAGCCCGGGCGTCGCCCGCTCGCCATAGGGCGCGAGCTGGACGAAGTAGAGCCCGCTCCGCGGGCTGCTCGTCTGCGACAGAATGCTGAACCCGGACACCGCGTTGTAGTAATGGGTCCCCGGCTGGTCCTTCATGATCTCGTCGATCTTCCGCATCACGGCGTTCGTCCGCTGGAGTGACGCCGCCTCCGGAAGCTGGACGTTGATGAAGAAGTAGCCCTGGTCCTCCTGGGGCATGAACGAGCGCGGCAGGATCTTCCCGAGGCCGCCCGCGCACACCGTGAACGCGGCGAGCACGAGGAGCGCGACGCCGATCTTGTGGATGAGGAAGTGGGAGACTCCGACGTAGCCTGTCTGCGCCCACGCGAAGGCCCGATCGAACCCTCCGAAGAACCGTCCAAGGAGTCCGCGCGGCGCGTCCTTTCGTCGTGGACGAAGGATGAGCGCGCCGAGTGCGGGACTCAGCGTGAGCGCGTTGAAGGCAGAGAGCAGGACCGAGAACGCGATGGTGAGCGCGAACTGGCGATAGAGCGATCCCGTGATGCCGGCAATGAAGCCGGCCGGAATGAAGACGCTGGCGAGCACGAGCGCGATGCCGACCAGCGCGCCGCTGACCTCGTCCATCGCCTCCAGCGCCGCGTCGCGCGGCGACTGGCCCGCCTCGATCTTCGCCTCGATCGCCTCGACGACCACGATGGCGTCGTCGACGACGAGGCCGACGGCGAGAACGAGGCCCAAGAGCGACAGCGTGTTGGTCGTGAACCCGACCATTGGGAAGAACATGAAGGTGCCCACGAGGGATACCGGAATGGTGAGGATGGGGATCAGGGTGGCCCGCCAGGACTGGAGGAAGACGAACACCACGAGGATGACGAGCCCGATCGCTTCGAGCAGCGTGATGACGATCTCCTTCGCGCCCTCGGTCACCGGGATCGTCGTGTCGAGCGTCAGACCGACCTGCATGTCGGGTGGAAACCGTTGGGCGAGGCGGGCCATGGTCGCCTTTGCCCGGTTGGCCGATTCGAGCGCGTTCGAGCCGGGGATCTGGTACAGGCCGACGAGCGCCGACGGTGAGCCGTTGGTGTACGCCTGCTGGTTGTAGTTCTCGGCACCGAGATCGATGCGGGCAACGTCCTTTAGCCGCACGAGCGATCCGTCGGGGTTGGCGCGCACGATGATGTCCCCGAACTCCTCGGCGCTCATCAGGCGCCCTCGGGCCCGAACCGTGTACGTGAACTGGCGCCCGGGTGGCGCCGGCTCGCCCCCGATCGTGCCCGCGGGATTCACGACGTTCTGCGCCGAGATGGCGTTCACGAGGTCCGTCACCGTGAGCCCCATGTTCGCGATCGTGTCCGGCGCGACCCATACCCGCATGGCGTAGTTCGCGGAGCCGAAGACGCGGACCTGCCCGATCCCGGGCACCCGGGCGAGCTCGTCCTGGACGTTGATGGCGATGTAGTTCGACAGGAAGGTCTGGTCCCACGTCCGGTTCGGGGAGTTGACCGTGAAGACGAGCAGCGGGATGCCGGCCGTCTGGATCGTCGTGAGGCCGTAGCTGTTCACGGCCGTCGGCAGGTTCGCTTGCGCCTGCGCGAGGCGGTTCTGGACCTGCACCTGGTCGATGTCGATGTCGGTGCCGACGTCGAAGACGACCTGCAGCGTCATCGTGCCGTCGTTGCCGGAGATCGCCTGCATGTAGAGCATGCGCTTCGCGCCGTTCACCTGCTCGTCGATCGGCGTGGCCACCGACTGCTCGACGG
>WNFR01019199.1_pt1 | contig 12380 bp, 13 predicted proteins | sample 5400221 | NCBI WGS metagenome assembly WNFR01 (sample SAMN13153357, study PRJNA577476) | soil metagenome | isolation source: 40 cm soil under Madrone tree | place: USA:California | collected 2016-06-14 | reverse complement strand
CCCACCATCAGAAGGTGCAGGCTAAGGGCGGCGTCCTGAAAACGAAACTGGACGTCATCAAGGGATCCCATTATTCCGTTCCGGTTCAATCGCTTCAAGACCTGGCCGACGATCCTGACGTCGCTTACATCTCGCTAAATCGTCCGATCAGCGGCACTTCCACGTCGTCTCTCGATTACACTCCCGAATCAGTCAACGCGCCGACGGCATGGAGGCAGTGGGGCCTGGATGGCACGGGCATAGGAGTAGCAGTTATTGACAGTGGCGTTACCGCCGTTGGCGATCTCTACTGGTGGAATCCGGCGAATCAGACGTACGGTTCGCGCGTTGTTTATAGCCAGAATTTCGTTCCTGGCACAACGGATACTTCGGACCTATATGGCCACGGAACGCATGTGGCCGGGATAATTGCGAGTGAAGGGTGGTTTTCCACCGGCGGGAACTTTACCCACACATTCAAAGGGATTGCGCCGAACGCAAACATCATTAACCTGCGTGTGCTGGATCAAAACGGCGTCGGCACCGACAGCAGCGTGATTGCGGCGATCCAGACCGCGATCAGCCTGAAATCTACCTACAACATTCGGGTGATCAACCTTTCGTTTGGCCGCCAAGTCTACGAGAGTTATACCGTCGATCCGCTCTGCCAGGCTGTCGAGGCTGCCTGGAATGCCGGAATAGTCGTGGTTGCCGCGGCCGGCAACCAGGGCCGCAACGACAGCGCGAGCACGGAAGGCTACGGAACCATCGCAGCTCCAGGCAACGATCCGTACGTCATCACCGTGGGAGCGATGAAGACGGCAGACACACAGACCCGCAGCGACGACACCATCGCGAGCTACAGCTCGAAAGGACCGACGGCATACGACTTTGTCGTGAAACCTGACATTGTCGCACCTGGAAATCAGGTGATCTCCAGCCTGGCACCGAATGCGTCCCTACTGAGTTCCCCCACGAACGTTTATCTGAGCGAATACGCAACCCCGACGACGACCACCACCAGCTCGGGCGGCAATAACAAGAACAATAGGAAGAACACCCTTTCCACCGTGGCCACGAACACGATCTCGACTTCATATATGCGGTTGAGCGGCACCAGCATGGCCACGCCGGTGGTCAGCGGGGCTGCCGTACTTCTGCTTCAGGAGAATCCGAACCTCACGCCGGACCAAGTGAAGGCCCGGCTGATGAAGACCGCTTCCAAAACGTTCCCGGCCAGTAGCACGGCCACGGACGCGACTACGGGTGTCACCTACACCGATTACTACGACATTTTCACCGTTGGCGCGGGCTACCTGGATGTTGCCGCCGCGCTATCCAGCAACGATCTGGCCGATGCGTCGGCTGTGTCTCCAACGGTGACGTATGACCCCACAACGCAGAGCGTTTACTTAGTGACCGGAACAAGCGTTGTTTGGGGAACGGACGCCCTCTGGGACACGTCTGTGGTCTGGGGCACGAACGTATTCGTAAACGGTTCATCCGTGGTGTGGGGTACCAGTGTCTGCTGGGGCTCCAGCACGAGCAGTGGCTTCAGCGTGGTTTGGGGCACCGGCGTCCCATGGGGTGACGCAACGAACCAGACGACATCCACGGCGCTAAACGTGATGGTGAGAGGCGAAGATTGAGGCATAGGTTGGCATAGGCGCAAGAGACGAGAGGAGGATAAAGAAAATGCCGAACCTAGCCAAAGCCTACATCGCAGTAATCGCCGCAGTTGCTGCGGCCGTGTTGAGTGTGGTTGCCGTTCGATGGAATCCCGAAAATCTTGGCCGCTTCTTCCTGTTTTTTTCGCTGGCGATGGTGGCCTCCGCGATGAAGATTCGCCTGCCGGGCTTTAAGACTACGATCTCGATAAATTTTGTTTTCATTTTGATCGGTATCGCGCTGTTCAGTTTTGGCGAGACAGTGCTGCTCGGCTTGGGCGGTGCGCTGGTGCAGTCCCTCTGGAACACGCAGACGCGGCCGAAGCCGGTGCAAGTGCTCTTTAATGCGGCTTGTCTAACGGTTTGCGCGGCAGGCGCATTTTGGGCCGTGCACGGTGCCTTGGCGATGCTGGGTTTGAATTCTCTGGCCGCGACGATGGTCGTGGGAGCTTGCGTGTATGTGGTGCTGAACACGGGGCTAGTCTCGCTAATCATTTCTTCGGCCGAGGGACGCCCGTTTAGAGAACTCTGGTCCAACTGCTATGAATGGACATTCCCTTACTTCCTGGTGGGTTCGGCTCTGGCCGGTCTGGCTAGCGCCGCGAGCCATGGAACCAGTCTAGCCATGACAATGTTGGTTGCGCCGGTGATGTATTTCGTCTACGTCTACTATCGGATGCACATCGTCCGCGCTGTGCTCGATAGCCTTTCCAACGTGAGCCAGGAGCACGAGACCCTTCTTGCTGGCGCATCATCGCAAGGCCGTTAAGGTTGTTTCGTTTGGCTCTGCCAGCGCGTAAGCCGCTACGTGTAGTAGGAGGCGAGCATGGTTCTTCCTCTCACAGGAAAGGATTCGCCGTCTCTGCAGATCTGGGAGAACTTTTGCACCACGGATGCATCGAGCCAGCCGTTCTGGGCCTCGCTTAAAAGGGTGTGCAACGCTTCCTCCGGAGCGAGAGCTCCCCGGTAAGGACGATTGGTAGTCAGTGCATCGTAGATATCCGCGATCTGTAGAATTTTCGCTTTCAGCGGAATGGCTTCCCCGCGAAGGCCATCCGGGTACCCACTGCCGTCCATTTTTTCATGGTGATGGCGTATCACTGGGAGGATGCGGCGAAGCGACTTGAGAGGCGCGCAGATTTTTTCCCCAATAATCGGATGCTCTTGCATGATTCTTCTTTCTTCCGCGTCCAGAGGCCCGGGTTTAAGAAGAATGCTTTCTGGCACGTTAATTTTCCCTATGTCGTGAAGCCAACGGGCGATGCGGAGTTCGTGCAGGTCTTCTTCTCGAAGACCGAGGCTTTCTCCCAATTGCTCCGCATATGCCACCAGACGCTCCGAGTGGCCATTCCTCAAGTTTTGTTTCGAGTCCACGCTCCGCGCCAGCGAAAACACCACGGACCTCGCCTGTTCATCCATGTATTTCTTGAGCCGCAAGAGAGTCTGGATGCGGCCGAGTAAATCCCAGAGCGATGACGGGATAGCCCCACGTTTTTGATTTCACGTTTCTGGCGAGTGCGCCTTGGATCTGATGTGATGCCGAACCTGTGGCCTTCCCCAGGCCCCTTCCTGCTAGGAGATGCAAGAACGGTTTTACGAAAGCGGAAGCTGTGTCCAAAAAAACTGTGCCAACTTAGGGGTTCACCCCACTGTTACGCAACCCAATTGTGGTCCCTTGGAATCCACAACTTACGAAGGTCATGTAACAGGCCATAAGTGGAATCACCACTCCTAAATCCATGTTTCACCCGATTGCCGTGGCGGTGCCAGTGAGACCAGACTTTGTTGTTCAGCCGGGATGAAGAACTGGGGGTTCGCTTAGTTCCTCCGTTCGCGGTATTACACTACGGCCAACAATCACAGCAACGAGTCCAGCGAGCGCAGTGGCCGAGCAGAGCATGCCCTTTCTCGCGCTCTGGAGAAAAATCACCGCCAAAGCGATCGTGTTGTTTTGACCTTTCCCATTCGTGTCTCAGGTGTTCGCGGAAACGGTAAAGATTTCTTCGAGGATGGGCAGACAGTAGATATCAGTCGGCAAGGCGCTACCATCAAGGTGAGCAGGGAGCTATTCACTGGCGAGATCATCAAAGTCCAGCGACTTGACGGAGTTGGCAAAGAGGCGACCGCCCAAGTCGTAGGTCGTGTTGCGGAGGAATCCGAGGGCTGTGTGTTTGGGGTGACGATCCTCGACCCTGCCGCTGTAAACCTCTGGAGTGTGGTATTTCCTGCCGTTCCTGGCATGGACAAGCCGGTTCTGCGGGCCTTTCTGAGATGTGTGGACTGCGACCGAACGGAGGTAGCTTACCTCGGCGAATTTGAGGCTGACCTCTTCCTCTACCACCACTGCATCTCTCGGATGTGCAAGCATTGCGGTGGCTTCACCATTTGGAACCGCCCGAATGGCCGTACCTTCGCAGGGCCTACTGCAACTGTGGCCCCGGGCACGCAAAACCGACGGTCCCACGGTCGTATTCAATTGGAGGCCGTTGGGTGCGTGCGGCGTCCCGGTCGTGGAAACGAAGTTGTGGTCGTGAAAGACTTGGCGCGTGGAGGCTTGAGCTTTTACAGTGTTGCCGAGTACCCAGAGGAATCACGCGTAGAAATAGCGGTTCCCTACACTTCCAAGTCTCCCAACATTTACGCGTCCGCAAGGATCGTAAGTTCGCGGAAGACAGCGGTCAATGGTCTGCAGGAATATGAATATGGGGCCGCCTATCTAGAGTGATTGGCGCTTGGGTACGGCACACTTCGAGATCGCGTGATTATGCTTGCGAGTATCGTTCGCGATTTCAGGTACACAGTCAGGAGTGTTTCTAAGCGCCCCGGCTTCGCTGTAGTAGCTGTCTTTATTCTTACTTTGGGTATTGGCGCAAATACTGCCATCTTCAGCTTGTTGTACGGCATGTATATCGCACCGCTGCCGTACCCGGACCCAACACTCTGAGCATTGATCGAACGCGGTACGCAAAATGTCGTCGTTGAACCGAATGGACCGAAAATCGAAAACGAAGCGGTTTCGGAAATCGCTGCGAATGGCTGATTCAAGAGAGATAAGTGGTGGACGTGGCCGCGATCGAACCGGCGACCACCTGCTTGCAAAGTGGGGTCGGAAAAACACTAGAAGCTATTAAGTGCTTTGCTGGTGTCGCTTACACGAATCACGAACGAAATCTCCGCTCTCTAATTACCCCGAGGTTGTACCGAATTTTAGCGGCAGTCGGCAGCGAGTATGCAACCGAGTGTGCAACCCGAAATAAGTATCAATCGCCAGCCGCATTGATATGTCTGCATGTGTCAAAAATAGGGCCAGCCACGAGGATTCGGGAAAGTGACTGTCGCCCTCGGCTCCTGAAAAGCCACGAGCGCAGTTGCGCTGGTGTACTCCAGGAGCCGCGGACGGCAGTCACGACATGACCTAAAACCCAGGAAACGCGGGGCACGAACCGCCGAAGCTCCCCGAGGTTGACGGATTGGGCTTATGCAACTGGATGTTTCCGCCCCCGCCGTCTCCGGGCGCGGAGCACGGAGCATACGAACCCAAATAGTGGAAAGTGCACTCGGAGGTCGTGTCGTAGACAACTGCGCCGTTGGAATCGGTCAAGCGGATGTCGAACTGGTCGTTAATACCGGGTTCTCCCGCGTCCCTGGCGCGAACAGCAAAGTTTACGTCACCGAACTGGTTCGTCCTGGCCGTGCCACAGATCTTCCGGGTACCGGTGGGCTGATGCGTCTTCGGGTCCGTGCTGTTGCTGCCATCGTCCCAAAAGAAGTACCCCGTAATGCTGGTCCAATGAACGTTTAGACCGGTACCGTGATCGATGTACTCCAAGTGGCCCCAGGTCGGCGAACCGTGCTTGCACCCTCCTCCGATGGCGAAGTTTGCCTTGGCCCCGTCGTGCACGATCCATCCGCCGCCGGTCAGAAAGTCGCACGGGGGCAGCGTTTCCCAGGCCTTGGCGTGAGGCGCGGTGGCGGTCCCGACGACGAGCACTGCCGCAAGTACCACGAGCGCCCCTGCCGCGAGACCGGATGCCAGCTTACAGATTCTTTTTGCTCTTTCGTTCATTTGTGCTTTCTCCTCTCAATAACTGGCTCACTGGTCGTGAGGCTAAGAGATACCCGCGGTCGCGTCCGCGATCACTACGTCGGCAACGCCGGAAACAACGACATGCAGGGCATTCACTGCGGCGGCGCCGGTTGATGAAATCGTCTGCTGGTTGATAATGACCTGGCCGCCGGGAATGGAGATGGCCTGGTTCGGCGCCCCACTGACGGCGATCGGAGTCCCGTTAATCACAAGATTGGTGAGGGACGAACTGCCGCTGCCGGGAGTGCCCAACACTTGAGAGGCCTGCGCCATTACGAAGTCGGCGGTGATGCCGACGCCTGCTACGGTCATGCTCAAGTTGCCCAGTGAGGCTTGGGAGTCAACCTGATTGGGCCAACTGATTGTGGAGGCGCTCAGGGTTTCCGCACTAAGCGTCGAGGGGATACCGCCCGCGATCATGGAAGCATCCAGGGCGTTGTTAGCGCTTGTGAGTGTCCCGGTATCCGCGAGTGCAGTTGTCATTGCCGTGCCGAGAATTCCAAGAACGGATACTCGTGCCGCGCTGGCGCTTCCGACAAGCGATGATGATGTGGCCGATGTCGGAGATGGCAGCGGCAGAGGTGGCAATGGAAGCTGTGCAAGGCCGGCCGCGGGCCCTGTCAGCAGAATTGTCGCGAGAGTGACCGCGATGGTGCAGCGCCCGAGAGATATAGTTCGATGCATGCAATCCTCCTTGAATTGGCATCTGACGCACATGTGGCAAACGAACGGGAATAACCGGACATCGTTAGATGGCTGGTTCACTTCAGGAGACTGAAGTGCGCTTCCTAGCGCGTCGCTGGAAAACTAATCTCGACGCCGGCTGGCAGAGTACCCGAGGGAAAAATGCCGTAATTCACTGAGACGGCGCTTCGCTCAATTGTTGAACGAGGGATGAACGGAATCATGTTGCTGGAAAATGCTGCCAGGTAGTGGTGACATTGCGACCGTGATCCTGACGGCGCCAAGGCTACAGCCACTACTCGAAGCAGACGATGAGGCCGGCAAGCCAAACATGGGTACGGAGTTTTGGGCCGAAGCCTACTGTCCTACCAAAAAGTCCGTTCACATTGAAATCGTTGCATTTGCAGGGCCGCGACGTGTAGCCTTCTCAAGCCATTCTGACTCTACTTTTTTCTCTCCGAGATTGTCACCGAGCCCGCGCCGCTCTGCAAGCAGAGATTCTTGCTCTCCGGCATCAGCTCTTGGTCCTGCAGCGTTCGAGCCGTCTTCACAAGCTCCGCCTCTATTGGGCTGATCGAGTCCTGTGGGTATGGCTCTCACGGTTGTGGAACTATTGGCGATCGGCACTGCTCATTGTCAAACCGGAAACCGTCATCGCCTGGCATCGCAAGGGGTTTCGCTTCTATTGGAGATGGAAGAGTCGGCGTTGCGAAGGTCGCCCGTCTGTACCTTCGGAAGTTCGGAGTCTGATTCGGCAAATGAGCCTCGCCAACCCTCGCTGGGGAGCTCCGCGCATTCACGGGGAATTGCTGAAGATTGGAATCGAGGTGTCGCAGGCCACTGTCGCCAAATACATGGTCCGGCAACGAAGCCATCCCCCCAGACGTGGCGAACCGTTCTCAAGAATCATGCCAAGGACTTGGTTTCTGCCGATTTCTTCGTCGTCCCAACGATTGCCTTTCAGTTCCTATTCGTCTTCGTGATTCTCATGACCGCAGACGTCCGATTCATTTCGGTGTGAGCTCTAACCCGACAGCAGAATGGACAGCCCGACAACTCTTGGAAGCATTCCCGTGGGACAACGCGTCGCGTTACTTGTTGCGCGACCGCGACGGGATTTGCGGGGAGAAGTTCTGTGACACCGCGAAAGGGATGGGTATTCGGGAAGTCTTGACTGCGCCGCGATCACCCTGGCAAAACGCCTACGCGGAGCGCTTGATCGGGTCCATTCGACGGGAGTGCTTGGATCATGTCATTGTTTTCCATCAGGCCGGGTTACGCCGGATCCTGCAGGATTATTTCGAATACCACGAACGATGCCGCACGCATCTGTCGCTCGAAAAAGATGCGCCCGTCAGCCGACTCTACATACGCAAAGCTGCCTGATCGAGAAAGATTTCCAAGTGCTCGCGCGAGAATGCAGAACCAGCCGTGTGCTCGTTTATGCCCCTTAGTGCCCCTTGAAGTTTTTGCTATCGGACCTTTGAAAGTTGGTGGAGCCGATGGGATTCGAATCTACCAGCGATATGGAAACAAAGGAGTTTTGCGGTGCAGCCTGGCCTTCAAAGGTATTGAAAGGAAAGAGAGGGAATTCTTAGTGCCCCCTTAATGCCCCCGAAAATTCCTGGGGTTAGAACGGGCGGTTGAGAGACGAACCTACAGACATCCGTTATGGCATGCGTGTGCTGCGCAGCAATCCCCGCTTTGCAGTTGTCACGCGGCAACGGCTTTCATGGAGTGAACCCCTACCAACGCCGAGCATGCCATCAAACGATTCGCCAAGTACCGCAGACAGCCGATGGTTGCTTTACGGAGCGGAGCCTGCAGGAGTACCTCGTACTGGCAAGCGTGTTCGAAACCTGCGAGTTCAACAACCTCAACATTCTCAAATTCTTGCTTTCGAGAGAGACGACGTTGGAAGGGCTACTTAGATTGGCGGGGAGCCGGGCGAAGACGTCGAGAAAAGTGCGGTTGAACCATGACCTCTAAGCTGAATCATATAGTTTTCGGCTCGAGCGATACCCAAAATCCTGGGCACGATGACCGCCGCCCCCCGAAAGACGACACCGATGATTCCAGCGGCAACATGACCTACGACGGCCTCAACACCCTCGTCTACGACGCCGAGAACCATACTGTCAGCGCTACCAACAGCAGTTCTTCCGGCACGTACGTTTACGACGGCAACGGTCTTCGCGTTCAGAAGTGCGTCCCGAATTGCACCAGCCCCACGACCAACGTCGTTTTCGTTTATTCCGGCTCGCTGGAGCTCGCGGAGTATTACAACGGTGTCGCTCCGGCGAATCCCACGAACGAGTACATATATGCGGGCGGCCAAAAGGTTGCCGCGGACTGCTGGTGTCCATGTTCTCCTGGTAGCTGTTGAATTGGACGCCGAGCGACCGAAATTCCTCCAACGCCAAGAGGCGGTGCTCGGTGGAACGAGCGAACCGATCAAAGCGCCATACCACGATTGCGTCGAACTGCCGCTTGCGGGCATCGTCCATCAGTTTATTAAGCTCGGGGCGTGAGTCCTTCGCGCCCAACTGGCCCACGTCAACGTATTCGCGGACGAGGTCAAATCCCCGAGCCGCGCAGTAGGCCCGCAGATCGCGCTTGCAACTCGCAGCTTTGATCCTTCGTACTGACCCGAGCGTAGATTCCGATTCGCATATCTCAGTTCTACGCGGTCGAGAGCGGAAACAGCTATCGCTTTGAGCGGGGCCAAATCCGAGGGCGGTTGGATCAGGACTGCTGGAAAGACTGACTGGCGGAATAGGACGAATGGTTTGCGTTGCTGCTGAGAGAAAACTGAAGTCAGGCTTGAATCAACAGGGCTTCCTGTTCGAGTCCAGCATTGTAACGGTCAATCATTTCGACCACACGGCGAACGGCGGCCGATTCTGAGCGACGCAGTTGCGCAAGCATCGCTTGGCTGTTGGCTTTTGCGAGTAATTCTGGGTTTGAGAACCGAACGAATCGCGCTTCAATTTCGCTAGGCAAATAGAGCGCGACTCGGTTTCCGAGACGCGCGTGGAGACGTTGAAATTCGGACAGCCCGGAGGGATCGTAGTCCGGCAAATGCAGCAGACTGAACTGGGAATTCGTTGTTCGAACCAGCCAGTCCAAGACGCGGCTCGAAATCCTCCCGTGCCCGTAAATCACGGCACCCACGCCGAGATTGAGTCGCTCCGCAGCCACAAACACTGCCGGGTTCTCTGTTAGGGCGCACGAGCCACTTAAGGCGTAAAGGCAATTCCGCGTAAACAGAAATGAAAAAACGCCGTGTTGGCCTGTGAGTGCCGCCGCGTCACAGGGTTTGCCATCCTTCAACAAGGCATCATTTCGCCACACGCGAAGGGAAATGATTTCACCTGCGTTGTTGGTTATCGCCTTTGTATCGCGGAAGCGGCCCACGCTGGCAACGCGGCTTTCAGCGTCGCTCAGCAACACTACGTCGGGAAACCGTTGTTTGGAAAAGGTCCTCAATGTGACGGGGTCGTGCACAATCAATCGGCGGCCCCCGCCAAATCGTTCCCATCGAACCACTCCGCTGTCAAGCAAGGGAACGAGAAGTTTTAGAAATGCCCGACCACATTGACTCTCTGGCAGCGATCCACTTTCAGCCAAGTTGTACAATTTGGTTCGAGCTTGAGCCTGGAGCTTCATCAGTTTCCTACTGGAACAGCCCGCTTGACAGTCACCCGATGTTTGTTCCGCACGACAATACGCCCGTTGTGCGGCTGCAGGAAGTAAAGGGCGTCCACGTCGCTGACAGCCTCGGGCGCTGCGGTGATGGCGATAAAACCTAATTGTTTTGCTGTGCGGAGTATCGCGCGTCTGTTGGCCGGATCGAGTGTTTGAATTTCGTCTAAGAAGAACGGAACGGCACAATCATCGCGCCGCAGCTGGTCCTTCAACAAAAGTAGATTGAACAGCACTTTAAGGGTTATGGTGGTCCCGTGTGACTCGATTTGCCGGAAATCATGGTAAGTGTGCCGCTGGTCGTCCGCACCAACCACGGTGAAACTGAGCGTGAACAAGTTCGTGAAACGAATTACAGGATTGTCCTGAATCTTGCGGCGGAAGTTAGCGACTGCGGACTCCTGCTGGGGGTCGGCATCAAATAATCCGCCCGGCTCGAATGCGGCGAGGCGTTTGATCCAACTTACCAAATCACTTTGCTCGACGACTTCCAACTTCACGGCTTTTAGATTCGAGACTTGAATCTTTGCGAACGCACGATTAATTTTAGCAGCGGCGCTGCGTACGTCATCAAGGTTCTTCAAAACATGATCAAAAGTCGCTTTCAACCCGTGGATGTGAGCGTTCCAGTCACGCCCCAAGGCTTCTTCTTTTTCGACGAGCGCCTCCAGCTCCCCCTGCAGAGCGGCGGTTGTTTCGTATTCATTAGCGCCACGAAACACGTCGCCGAAGCACAGCTCGGTCTTCATAATAAGACTCGCAACTTCATCGGTCAGCTTGCCTTGTTTGTCTTGCTGTTTGAGAAACAGTGCAATAGCGGCATCAAAATCTCCGGGGTTGTCTACCGCTCCAAGCGGCTGAGTCGAGAAGTCAGGAAAGATACATTGCCCGAAGGCGCTGAAGACTCTAGCGGAATCGTCAGTGTGTTTCTTAGTCGCGGATTCCACTTCGGATTTAGCCTTTTCGGCAAGTTTGAGCCGAGAGCCAAGATCGCTAATGTCTTCATTTGTGGCTGCGATGCGAGCTTCAACTTGCCTTAGATCGGCACGCAAGCGGGCCTCATCTGCTTTGGCTTTCTGATACTCCTCGAATCGAAACAGCCGTTTTTCTAGCGCTTCAACTTCAGCACGTTTGACTTTGCATCGGAACTCAAGTTGCTCGCGCTGTTCAACAGCGGCAAGGATTCTCTCCCATCGTTTGAGGTCGGCCTCGTATTCAAGCAGTTGATCGCGAGCGGTATTTGCGTTTTCAAGTCCGCTCAGCGGCTCTCCAGTCTTGGGCAGGGGAAACGAGACGACACTATCCCGATATACTCCGTTTCGAACCTGAGCCAGCAGATCACGCAGCCTTCTAAGCAATTCATCCTGCCTGGAGGTCGTGACGCCCCCCTCTCCCACAGGTATTTCCAACAGTTCGCGATTGAGTAAGCGAAAAATGGTATTTAGCTCCTCGTCTGTAAAATGCTGACGGAGAGCCGTGACCGCCAGATGGTCAAAACGAGCTAGAGCTTCCTTCTTCTGTTTTACCCGGTCGGCGAGAGCGTCGAAATTGCGCTTGGCCCTCTCGCGCGATTCACCTTCCGCACCAGCAAGCTGGAATTCGAGTCCCCGAATCTCCTGTTTCAGATTGTTAAGCGCGGCCCGTTCGAATTCCTCGAGAAACTCTTTGAATTCAATGTCTTGAGCCTCGATGGTCTGAAGCGGCGCAAGCAATTGGCCTTTTTGTTGTGAAAACTCCACTGAATCCTTGCGTCGTTCGGCCAATTCCGTTTCGAGTTTCTGCATCTTCTTGTCCTGCTCGGCCCTCGCTTCCAGAAGCTCCGCCAGCGCTTCCTTATTATCCTTTTCGAAGTGTTTGCACTTCGCTCGCAAGTCGGTCCAACGCCAGACCAATTCGCCACGAACGGTTTCGCGCTCGTTAAATCTGCCAACGAGCTTTTCTACCAGTTCCTGGTTCTTCTTGAATTTCAGTAACTGCTCGCGCCGATTGCGGATGCGATCATAATCGTCACCGAACAGTTCGCGCGTGTCGAACGCAGTACGGTCGGGCGGGATGTCAGCCAACATCAGCAGCCGGTCACGCATCTGTTCCTGCGAGATGGCGCTCAAGGCGAGTAGGTTTTTTAATGTCTCGCGAAAGCGGTGATACTTATCACCGTCACGCAACGCGACCACCCCAATGCCTACTCCATCCCCGTTGACGGTGGGCAACAATAATTCCTTGTGTTCTTGCGCACTTTTGATTGAACGAAAGCGCTT
>WNFR01016915.1_pt1 | contig 12380 bp, 8 predicted proteins | sample 5400221 | NCBI WGS metagenome assembly WNFR01 (sample SAMN13153357, study PRJNA577476) | soil metagenome | isolation source: 40 cm soil under Madrone tree | place: USA:California | collected 2016-06-14 | reverse complement strand
AATTCATTCGAGCGCTGTCCCGGGCAGTGCTCCGGATCCAAAAATGAAGTGAACTTCACGTACTTCGCTTCCGGCTTTGGCTGCGCGAGATCGACAAGCTTCGCCAGTGGGAACCCATCCCACGGGATGACCATCGACCACGCTTCGACGCAGCGATGACGGTAATTGCGCCGTTCAATCCCGCCGACGAGCTTGATCAAATCCTTAACGTCGATTTTGTTCGGATTCGCGCACAGGCCGGCGATCTCAAGCAACCAAGGATCGGTTTTCCAACCTTTGTTCGAACGCTCCTTCGGTTCATCTTTGGCAAAACCCCATTCATAAAAATTGTTATAGCTGGTGACCGAGTCTTCCGGCGTCAATTTCACACCATCGAGTTTGAAAGATGGATTGAGCGAATCAGGAAATCCGGCGGATTCCGCGCCCATCGTCACGGGCAAAACAGCCGAAGCCGCGAGACCGAGGCCGAACACCCGCAAGAATTCGCGGCGACGAAGATATTGTGTTTCAGGTAGGACGTCGGCGTCAGGCAATTCCCAGGCGCGAGCCCGCTTCGGGCCATTTATTTCCACACCAATATGTCGTCAGATTCTCGTGAACCTTACGTTTCCACATAAGATCGACATCATCCCTTTCTGCACCAAGGCGGCAACTTGATGCCCCTTAGTTTGCCGCCACCGAGACCGACTCGAGCCCGGTAAGAAACGGGTGGATTGGCCATTTTTGTCTGCACACTCAAGCCAATATCAAAAAGGTATAAAATGAAGGGTCCGTAACCCCCGAAATTCGCGGTTTTCTCCGTCGAAGGAACGTCAATCTCAAAAAGGTTCAGACCCCTCGTTTTCAAGGGCTCGACCCAGGAGAAACCATCTTTCTCGGCGTGCGCTTGTGTGAGTAAGTATCTAGATACGAACAACTTATCACTCCAGAGGTAGGATTCGAACCTACGACCAATCGGTTAACAGCCGACCGCTCTACCACTGAGCTACTCTGGATCGTTTTTGCGCCCGATGAGCGGCTGAACCTTGCGCGCTTGCGTCAACGCGGCAAGTAAATTGGTTGCGGGGGCGAGATTTGAACTCGCGACCTTCAGGTTATGAGCCTGACGAGCTACCAGGCTGCTCCACCCCGCGTCATCATTATGCCGATCTAATTGCCGGAAGCAAATTCAATCGGCGATCAGGCTCGTGAGCTTGAGATTGACCGCGTCCACCAGACCTTGATCGGTCAGTTTCAATTCCGGAATCGGCGAGAGACTCAGAAACGACAGCGTCATGAACGGCGCGTCCAAAGTTGAGCCGAGTTGCGCGGCAGCCGCGTTCAAATCCGCAATTTTCTCAATCACCGTTTCCAGAGATTGATCGGAAACCAATCCGGCTATCGGCAATGGCAATGAAGCGGTAATTTTCCCGTCAAGAATAGCAACCTGACCGCCACGCATTTTTTCCAGCGCCTCAATCGCAGCGGTGATGTCGCGATCGTTTGTGCCAACTACGACGACATTGTGCGCATCGTGCGCGACCGTCGAACCAAGCGCACCTTGTCGTAAACCGAAGCCACGCACAAATCCCACGCCGACATTGCCCGTGGCCCGATGCCGCTCGACCACCACCAGTTTCAAAATGTCGCGTTCGATGTCGGCAACGATTTGTCCATTGTCGATCTTGGGTCGTTCGATCAGCGATTTGGTCACGATCTGGTGGGGCACGATTTCGATGACCTTAATTTTCTTCCCACTCCCGCCATGCGGGACCGACACGATAAAGTCCTGCGGCGCGCGATAACTCAGATTCATCGTGCTGCGGAGCTTCCCCTTTTTGTACGTCTGCCGGACCTCGAACTTTTCCAAGTCGTCCAGGACAATGAAGTCCGCCCAATAACGCGGCGCGATCGCGCCATAATTTTTCAATCGGTAATATCGCGCGGTGTTGATCGTGCCCATTTGAATGGCGGTGACCGGCGCCACGCCGAACTTGATCGCTTTGCGAATGGAATGATCGATGTGCCCTTCGCGCACCAGATCGCCCGGTAATTTGTCGTCCGTGGCAAACGAACAATTCGCCGCGTTCTGTGGCGTGACCAGCGCAATGATGTGTTCGAGATTGCGCTCGGTGCTGCCTTCGCGCACGAGTAAGTGCATTCCGAGCCGTAATTTTTCGCGCGCTTCCTCCACCTCGGTGCTTTCGTGATCGGAGCGAACTCCGGCCAGCACGTAGGCGTTCAGATTTTTTCCACGCAATCCCGGCGCATGGCCGTCGATCACTTTGCCTTTGCCGGCTTCAATCTTCGCCAGCTCGCTTTCCATTCCCAAAAAAACGCCGGGATAATTCATCAACTCGGCCACGCCGGCGATGCGATCGTCGGCGATCATCAGGGCCAGATCGTCTGCGGTGAAACGCGCGCCGGCTGTTTCCAAATGCGTCGCGGGAATACACGACGGCAACATGATGAAAAAATCGATCGGAAGGTTCTTGCTCGATTCGAGCACGTAACGAATCCCGTCCATGCCCAGGACGTTGGCGTACTCATGCGGGTCGATCACCATCGCCCCGGTGCCGTGCGGAGCGACCGCGCGCACCAGCTCCGGGATCGTCACCATCGTGCTTTCGACGTGAAAATGTCCCTCGATCAAACTCGGCGCGAGGTAAGCGCCGGCAAGATCGACAATTTCATTTGCGTCGTAATCACCAAAACCGATCACGCGGCCATCATCCACCGCCACATTCGCGGCGTGAATTTCGCCGCTGAACACGTTTACAACCTGCGCGTTCTTGAAAAGTTTTTGCGCGGGTTTCTCTCCCCGCGCGACCGCGAGCTTGTGCTCGATCTGTCTCATCGCACCGGCACGGCCGCAGGTTCCTTTGGCGATGCGCGCCGTTGCTCGATCGCCATGAAAATCGCTTCCGGTGTCGCCGGCGACGGCAGCGGAACTTGACCGCCAGATTTTCCGAACGCCGCGACCGCGTCGCGAATTGCTTCGCGCACTGAAATCGCGAGCATCAACGGCGGTTCGCCGACGGCTTTGCTTCCGTGAATCACATCGGGTTGCGCGGCTTCCGATAAAAACTCGACATTGAAAATCTTCGGCATATCGCCAACCGCCGGAATCTTGTAGGTGTCGGGCGAATGCGTGAGCAACTTCCCTTGCGCATCCCAGATCAATTCTTCCGCGGTGAGCCAGCCCATTCCCTGAACGAATCCGCCCTCGACCTGCCCGCGCGCAACACCCGCGTTAATCACGTCACCGGCATCGTGCAAAATATCCACGCGCGTCACTTGCATCATTCCGCTGAAACCGTCGATCTCCACTTCAGAGACCGCAGCGCCAACCGCAAAATAATGGAACGGTTTCCCCTGCCCCGTCTCGCGATTGAAAAAAATGTGGGGCGTTTTGTAAAAACCGGTTGCGCTCAAACTTGTGCGCGAGAAGTAGGCACGCTGCACAAGCTCGGCAAACATGAGCCGCGCATCCGCAAGATCGACATCGAAAAATTCATTGTTTAAAAATTGAGTCTTCTCCCCGGCCGGCGCGCGCCCGTTTTTCTCTGTGAGCATCTCAATGGCGAATGGCAAAAGTCTCGCGCGCAATGTGTCGCACGCATTCTTGACGGCCGCGCCGTTTAAATCAGTGCCGCAAGACGCCGCGGTCGCGGAAGTATTTGGGACTTTGTCCGTCTGCGTCGGCATCACCCGCACGCGATCGGGCGACAGTCCGAGCTCTTTTGCCGCAATCATCGCGACGTTGGTGTGCACCCCCTGCCCCATCTCCGTTCCGCCGTGATTTACTTGCGCGGTGCCATCTTGATAAAGCAGGACCAGCGCGCCCGCGTGATTTAGATGCGTTGTGGTGAACGAAATTCCGAATTTGACGGGCGTAATGGCGATCCCGCGTTTGCGATGCGACTGTTTCGAATTCCGTTTCTGTAGTTGCGCACGGCGCACAGCGAACTCGCTTTTCTCGACTAACTCGTGCCAAACGCGTTGCAGACGATTATTTTCGATTTCCTGGCCGTAATGCGTGGTGTTGGTCTCGCCAGTGCCGCGATATAAATTTTTCGCCCGCACAACTTCCGGCGGAAGACCAAGCTTGCGCGCGACGCGGTCGATAATCTCCTCGACGGTAAGCATTCCCTGCGGCCCACCGAATCCGCGAAAGGCCGTGTTGGAGGCGAGATTCGTTTTCGTCACGAAGCCGCGGAATTCGACGTTGGGAATGTAATAACCGTTATCGAGATGGAAAACGGCGCGATCAGTCACGGCGCGCGATAAGTCGAGCGACCAACCGCCGTTGGAATAGATGTCGATCTTCGCCGCTTTCAAAAAACCCTCTTGATCGTAGCCAACCCGGAACTTCGCCAGAAACGGATGGCGCTTTCCTGTGATCATCATGTCCTGGTCGCGATTGAAGCGAACGCGCACTTTGCGCCCAGTTCTCGATGCAGCGAGGGCGGCAAGACCGGCAAGAATCGCCGCTTGCGTTTCCTTTCCGCCAAAGCCGCCGCCCATCCGGGGGCATTGCACCACTACGCTGTGCATCGGGAGCGCGAGCAAATGCGCGACGATGTGCTGCACTTCCGACGGATGTTGCGTGGATGAGCTGACAAAAACCGTGCCGTCCTCACCGCGCTCCGCCCAGGCTGCGTTCGTTTCCAGATAAAAATGGTCCTGGCCGCCGATGGCGAATTCGCCTTCGAGCGTGAAAGGCGAATCGGCGAAAGCGCGGAGAAAATCTCCGCGCTCAACATGGTTCGCCTCCGTGTGAAAACTTTTTTGCTCGATCGCGTCTTGAATTGTGAAAATCGGCGACAACGGTTCGTACTCGACCACAACTTTCTCCGCCGCCGCGCGACAGGCTTCCTGCGTTTCCCCAACGACCAGTGCGACGATCTGCCCGTGATACGAAACTTCCTTGTCCGCGAGCAGAATCTCATCATGCCGAACTGCGCCGACGTCGTTCAATCCAGGAATGTCTTCAGCGAGCAGCACCGCGATGATTCCCGGCATTGTCTTCGCAATGGAAACATCGCGCCGAAGAATCTTCGCGTACGCATGCGGCGAACAAACCGGCCAGACTTCGAGCATTTCCTGCTCCGCCGGCGCGTCATCCACGTAAACGGCTTCGCCAGTGACATGTTTATGTCCGCTCTCGTGCGGCGCGGGTCTCTCGCTAACACCGGACTTCAGTCCGGTGAATATCGACGCAGAAGGACCGAAAACCGTTTCAACGGTTTTCTTAGAGCGAGAAGCCGTTGAAACGGCTGTGGTCTGACCTCCGTGGTCAGTCACCGGGCTGAAGCCCGGTGTTATTGACACGGATTCTGACGTGGATTCGTAAAAAAATTTCTCGAATAAACTGGTAACGAGCCGTTCGCGATACAATTTACTCCCGCGCACGTCTGAGATTGGATCGAACTGGCGTTGCAAGATCGGCAAGATCGACATCAACGTTTTCGCATCCCATTTTCTACCGATCAGCGCCTCTTCCGTTTTGTGCGCCCGGACCGGGGTCAGCGCGATACCGCCGTAAGCGATCCGCGCGTGCCTCACGACACTCTTGCTATCCAGCTCGATCGAGAAACAGCCCGCCACAGTGCTAATGTCCATCTCGCGGCGCTTGGTCGCTTTGTAGAATTTTATTCGGCGTTTTTTGTTTCGAATTCTTGGAATGATTATCGTCTTTAGCACTTCGCCCGGTTCCAGCGCCGTCTTGCGATAGCTGATGAAGAAATCATCCAGCGACAATGTCCGCTCGCGCGCAGCCGATGCGAGAACAACGCTCGCTTCCAACGCAAGCAAGACGGGCGCCGAATCGCCGATCGGCGAAGCGGTAACAAGATTGCCGCCCATCGTCGCGCGGTTCCGGATTTGGCGCGAACCAAAAAGGTAAAGCATGTCGCCGAGCGCCGGAAATTCCGCGCCGAGTTGTTCCTGAATCGCGGTCAGCGTCGCCGCGCCGCCGACGCGCCACTCGTTGTTCGTGCTGCTGATTTGCGTCAGCTCCGGGATGGCCTCGAGCGAAATGAGCGTTGGGAATTTCTTGAACCGCTTCGAAATGTCGAGTCCGAGCTCAGTTGCGCCGGCAATCAATCGCGCTTCCGGATGTTCGGCCATGAACGAGAAAAGCTCGACCATCGAAGTCGGCCGCAGAAATTTTTCTCCCCCGCAGTCGCGGGGCGTGTAGCGCACCGACGTGAGCTCAAGCGCTCCACGTTTCAACGGCGCTTCAAAGCGGTCGTTGTCGATCTTGCACGCGAACGCTTCGGCGGCGGCGGCATTGATCGGGCGATATCCCGTGCAGCGGCACAAATTTCCGGCAAGTTGCTCGTCCAGCTGCGCGCGCGTCTTCAAATTTTTCCGGTAGTAGCCTTCGAAGAGCGACATCACGAAACCGGGCGTGCAGTAACCGCATTGTGATCCGTGATTTTCAATCATCGCCTGCTGCACCGGATGCAACTTAGCTGCGGCGACGCCTTCCACCGTGACGATGTCGCGACCAGCCATCAACACGAGCGGGACGAGGCAACTGTTGATCGCGCGATAACGCCGCTCGCCGTTTGTATTAAGATCGACAATTGCCACCGAGCACGCGCCGCAATCGCCCTCCGCGCAGCCTTCCTTCGATCCGGTAAGTCCGCTCGCGCGCAACCATTCGAGCAGCGTCGTGTTGGGCGAGACCGAATCGAGCTGAACCAGTTTTCCGTTCAGCCGGAACTCGAGAAGATCGCTCATTGTTTCCGCCGACCTTGAAGAATTTTCAGAAACGAGCGCGAACGCAACTCTTCCAAACTGAGTCCGGTCGCCATCGCTTCGTCTTCGGTGATTGCGCCGCAAGCGATTCCGCGCAGAAAAAAATTCAAGAGACCTTGTCCCGTCGCCGCGTCGTCGAACACGTCGCCGAACAAAGATGCCAGCGCCGCTTTTTCGACAAACGCTTTCAGACGGTTCGAGGCGGCTTCGATGCCTTCGAGAAAAAACGAATAGACCGCTGCATAACGAGTAATCAGTTGCGCAGGATGCAGGTCCCAGCCCTGATAAAATCCGGTCCGCAACGAATGCAGATTGTCGGCAAAACCAAGCCGCCAGGCTTGATGGACTGCTTCTCGGTTTTCGCGCTCTTGTTCCGTGGTGAGTTGTCGATCTTTTGCTGCGCGATGCGGTCCGACTGGCAGAATGTTCGTCGCGCCGTCGGAAAGATGAATGCCGGTGCCGGCGAGCGAGACCAGCATTATTTGGCGCGCCAAATCGCACACCGGATGACCCATCGTCTGATATGCCGCTGTAATGCCGCACGACGCCGTATAATCGTAAACTCCAAAGTGGACGCTCCCGCATCTGCCTTCCGCCGCATCCACTAGCGACATGAGCGCGCTTTCGCCGCGCTCATTGAGGATCGCCTGGGGCGTCTCAATCATCAGCTCGATCTTAAGGGAGCCGGCCGGCAATCCGTTTTTGCGTTCCAGTATTTCAAATAGCCGGACCGCCGCAGTCACCTGTGCCGGAAGTTGGATCTTCGGAACGGTGATCACGAAATTGTCCGGCAACTTCCCGTCCGTCTCCTGCGCCAGCGTGTTTACGAAAATCTCCAGGCTCCGAATGCCCCGCACGCGCAGATCCTCGTTCAACGGCTTGATCCTAATTCCGATAAACGGCGGCAGATTTTTTGCGGCGAAACCTCTGGCGACTTCGAGCGCGCTCGTCATCGCGTGCCCGTCTTCTTCTACGTCCGGTCGATTTCCGTAGCCATCTTCAAAATCGAGCCGGAAATCTTCTACCGGTTCGCGACTAAGTTTTTCAACGACGCGATCGTAAACGACTTTTGCGAATCGTTCGTCGCTGGACATTCCGATTGCGCGAGCCAGGCTCGCCGCGTCGGGCGCGTATTCTTCCAGCGAGCGGAGCGCGACTGCGCCTAGCTTTTTGGCGGAATCAGTTTTGAAAAGATGGGCGCCGCCATAAACCGTGTGCACGGCCTGCCGCCGATTCGATTCGCCGGGGTACCGGCGCATGAACGCCTTGTTCGCTTTGCTGAGCTCGGCGACAATGCCGGCCGTTTCGTCTGGATCAAGGCTGCTGCGCGCGCTCATTTCGGTTGTCGGGTCGAATAAATTTTCCTGAAGGTGAGCCTGCGATTTTACCATGGAGAAACACGGTTTGTCCGCGCAAAACTGTGCGCACGATCCCGCCCCGCAATTTTCGGTCGACATACGGGCTATGACGATGTCGATACAGCAAAGATTCGGTCGTGACAGTTTCTTCGCCGTCAAGATCGACAATGGAGAAATCGGCATCCTTGCCGACGGCGATTTCACCTTTTCGATTCAAGCGAAACCGTTTTGCCACTTGCCGGCTGGTAAGATCGACAATTCGTTCAGGCAGTAGCGAACTATCGAGCAAGAGCGCCAGTAAATGTTGGCAACCGGAAATCCCGCCCCACACTTCGAAAAAACTTTGTCGATCTTTCATCGACCACGGCGCTGGCGAATGATCCGAACCGATCGTCGTGATGTCGGAGAGCCGTTCGCGCAGCGCTTGTCGATCTGCTTCCGGGCGCAGCGGCGGCGCGCACTTTGCCACAGCGCCGAGTCGTTCCATGTCAGCATCGGTGAAAACAAGATAGTGCGGACACGTTTCGCACGAAACATCTACGCCTTGCGCGCGAGCATCGGCGATAATCGCAACTGCGCTGCCGCAAGTGACGTGAACGATGTGCAAACGACAATTGGTTTCGGCCGCGAGATCGATCGCTTGCTTGACCGCATCCAACTCGGCACGAATCGGACGTGAATCCAGATAATCGCGCACGCTCGTTTTCCCGGTGGCGATTTTTTCCTTTGTGAATTGCTGGGTGAGCTCCTGCGATTCGGCGTGAACCGCCACAAGAAGATCGAGCACGCAAGATCGACATCGTCACTCGTGGAAAATCGTCGACCCCGCTGTCGCACATAAATGCTTTCAATCCGAAGACGCCACGATCGCGCAGTGCTTCCAATTGATTGAGATTTGCGGGAACAAGTCCGCCCCACAATCCAAAATCGACAAACGATTTTGATTCCGCGGCTGCTTTCTTCAGATCAAAGCTTGGCCCATCAATCGTCGGCGGATGCGCATTGAGCGGCATTTCAAAAACACTCGTTGTTCCGCCGGCGGCGGCCGCGCGAGAGCCGGTCTCAAATCCTTCCCAGTCGGTTCGGCCTGGTTCGTTGAAGTGAACATGGGCGTCGATCACGCCGGGAAAGATCGTCATCTTCGTCGCGTCGATCTCTTCGCGGGCAGTCCCGCGCAAGTTTGAAGCAATTGCGGAGAACTTTCCGTCGGAGATTCCGAGATCTTGCTCGCTGCGCACGAGCAAATCGAAGTCACTCATGTCGCGTGTTCATCCTGCTTTGTCATTCCGACCGGAGTGGAGGAATCTCTTACTATTTTGCCTCTCGCTTCGCTCGCGAACGATAAGAGATGTCTCGACTTCGCTCGACATGACAATAGCTGTCACGTAGGCGTTCCCCACACCCGCAATCTGCTTACGCCGCCATCGGGATAAATGTTCAATCGGATGTGAGTGCAATTCTCGATCGCGGAAATTTCCTTCTCGAAGAGTTGGCGCGTGTCTGCCTGCAATTTCGTTTTGGGAAGAATCTCGCTCCAACGAATTTTTCCTTCAGTAAGCTCGTCAGTTGAAGCGTCGGGCGCAGCGCATCCGTCGATCGAACACATGTCGGGATAGTTCCCCTTAAAGTGATTGGTATCTACTTCAACCTTCCGGATCGAACCGGGTCGCCCGAGCTTCAAAATAATCCAATCGTATCCGGGACCTCGCCGGCGTTTTGTTTCCCACCCGTCGCCCATGTTCTCGGCGCGACCGGGCATGATCAGATTATTCATTGAGCTGAAGAACATGTCGCTGCAAGCCAGCGCGACCCCACCATTCTGCACGGCGGCAAGATCGACAATGTTGCCGGGTTTCACTTTGCTCCAGTCGGGCACCACAATTCCGTAAACCCGAAGACGCGCGACGCCGCCATCCGGAAAAATATTCAAGCGCACGTGCGTCCAGGTTTCTTCGTTGGTGATCGCAAACAAATTTTGGGATCCCGGATTCAGCGGAGATTTTTCAAGGACAGGCGCCCAGGAAAGCTTTTCGACCGCAGCGGCATCTTTCGGAAAGTCTTTCGCAACGCAAACTGCGTCGAGTGATGCGAAAGGCGGATGATTGCCGAGGAAGTGATTCGTATCGATGTCGACATGCTTGATGATGCCGCGCAATCCCAATTGAACGACACACCAATCATTCCCGGGGTTGCGCCGGCGGCGAGTCTCCCATCCGTCCATCCACTTGCCGTGGTTGGTGTACTTATCGGGAATGAAAACTCCGCGACCAGGCTTGAGGAGATTCTCCTTCTCCGCGAAGAACTCATCGTTCGCGACAACTGCGACGCCACCGACGCGTGCAGACGCCAGATCAACAAGACCGGCAGGCGCGGATGATGCTGAATCGGGTGGAGTCATGCGGCAAAACCCCAAACCCCAAGCACCAAGCACCAGGGAAACTTCAAGCTCCAAGCTCCAACCGCATGCGTGGCAGCCTTTGGTGTTTGGATATTGGTGCTTCCCTGGGGTTTGGAGATTGGTGCTTGGTGCTTACTTCGCATTGGCACTTGGGGTTTCACGTCAGCTGCCGCGATAGGTGCTGTAACTCCATGGAGAAACCAGCAGCGGCACATGATATTTCGCGCTCGCGTCAGAGATGACAAAGCGCACCGGCACGCGATCGAGAAATTTTCTCTCGCCGAAATAATCGCCGACGAAAAAGACAAGCTCGTAATTGCCGGCAATCATCGAGTCTCCTTCGAGCAAAGGAGCGTCTGTTCGTCCGTCACTGTTTGTCTTGATCGTTTTTAAGAGCGCAGACTTATCAACCGACCACAACTCGATTTTCATTCCCGCGGCCGGACGCCCGCGCATTGTGTCCAGAACGTGAGTAGTGAGAGCGCTCATTCGATCAAGTCTTTCAGTCGCAGTTCGGCAATCTTGAAAATTTCTCGCAAGGCAGTTTCGATCTCCTGTTCGGAGGAATTTTGGAGACGAACCGGGAACGCGTCCAGTATTGCTTTCTTTTTGTTCAGGCGCGCGCAGATCACGAACGGAAACCCGAAACGTTCGCGATAGCGGGCATTATCATCCCGGAAACGCGCGACTTCGTCCGGCGAAAGTTCTCCCAGTCCCGCGCGCGCCTGTTCTGATTGCGATTCAGGCGTGACCAGACCGCGGCCGACCAGATCGGGATGCGCCCGAATCAACGAAAGTTTCTCGTCATCGCTGGCTTTCATGACCGTTTCACATAAAGCGGCATGAAGTTCGCCGCTATTGGCAAAAGGCCGCTTGCCCGCCGTTCGCGCGGCAACCCACGGCGAATGCTCGAACACCGGCGCCAGCGCGCGCGTGAATTCGTCACGGCCGAACGCATTCAAGTCGTTAACCTTTGCCATCGCATTACCGGACTAAATCAATTAATCATGACGCGCAATGCCGAAGCTAATCTCCCATCGTTATGGCAAGGCGCGTGTGCGCGTATTGAAGATCCTGCGCGCCGAAGATCGACAATCGATCAAGGAGATCGAAGTCGCGGCCATGCTCGAGGGCGATTTCGAATCGTCTTACACCAAAGGTGACAACACCAAAGTCGTGCCGACCGACACGATCAAAAACACGATCAACGTGCTCGCCAAGGAACAACTCGGGGAAGAGATCGAGCCGTTTGCCATCGCCCTCGGAAAACATTTTCTCGAGCGTTACAAACAAATCCGCTCAGCCAGCATCGACATTAATGAACGGGACTGGCGTCGGATGGAGATCGATGGCGAGCCGCATCCGCATTCGTTTGCTGCCGGCAGCGACGCAAAAATGTTTACCCGCGTCGTTTACACGCGCGATTCGAATTCGGTCGAATCAGGCATTTGCGATTTCGTGATTCTGAAATCGACCGGCTCCGGATTCGAAAAGTATCCAAAGGACGAATTCACCACCTTGCCGGAAACGGCCGATCGCATCCTGGCCACGTCCTTTAGCGCCACCTGGGCTTTCGCGAAAAGTCCGTCGAGTTATCGCGACCGAAATGATAAAATTCTCGCCGCGATGCTGAAAGTGTTCGCGAGCAATTACAGTCCCTCCGCGCAAACGACTTTGTTTCAGATGGGGGAGGCCGCGCTCGCCGCGTGTCCGGAAATTTCACATGTCGATCTTGTCATGCCCAATAAACATTACTCGTTGATCGACCTCTCGCCGTTCGGCCTCGAAAATAAAAATGAAGTCTTCACTCCAACGGACGCGCCGCATGGACAAATTGAGGCCAGCGTTAGCCGTTGACGAATGATGCCGTTCAAAAC
>WNFR01006037.1_pt1 | contig 12382 bp, 11 predicted proteins | sample 5400221 | NCBI WGS metagenome assembly WNFR01 (sample SAMN13153357, study PRJNA577476) | soil metagenome | isolation source: 40 cm soil under Madrone tree | place: USA:California | collected 2016-06-14 | reverse complement strand
GAAGAGCTGGCGAACGTCGTTTTGTCGGCGGCACAATCGGGGAAAGCTCGAGCAGTTAGTCTTTCGCTGAAAGGCTTTCATGTGCTCGCGAAAGGCGCGCAGGTTTATGTCGGTGGCGACACTGGGCCGACTCATCTGGCAGTCGCGGCCCGCGCCCCGATTGTCGGGCTGTTCGGACCAACCGAGTGGTGGCGGAACGGCAGTCCTTACTCAGACGATGTCTGCGTCGAACGTAACGACATCGATTGTCGCGTGGATTGTCACCGCCGCGCGTGCTCGAAATGGATTTGCATGGACATCGACGTTGAGCGCGTGCTGCACGCGGTGACGGATCGTTTGCGGCGCGCCGGCCACATTGCGGGCGCGGAACTTGTGACGATTGGCTAGCGGCGGAACATGGATGCAGCGATGGCGCGTGCCGCTGGGCTTTGCCTGCGCGGCGCTTTTCTTTTTGCTGGCGCAGTCCCGGCCGCCGACGCTCATCGTCGGGTTTCTGGTCGCGTTGCCGGGTCTCGCGTTGCGCGCTTGGGCTACTGGTCATCTTAGAAAGAATGACGCGCTCGCCACCACCGGGCCTTACGCTTACACCCGCAATCCGCTCTATCTCGGCAGCTTTGTGATCGGCCTGGGATTCACGATCGCGGCCGACAGGCTGATACTGGGATTGCTTTTCGCGCTACTGTTCCTGGGCATCTATGTTCCGGTGATGCGCGTCGAAACGAAGACGCTGGAAGAGTTGTTCGGGAAGGATTATCAGGACTACGCGGCCGCGGTGCCGCTGTTTATACCGCGAGTTACTGCTTATCGAGCCGGGGCGGCCAAAGCGAAATTCGATCCGGCACTTTACCGGCGCTATCGCGAGTATCAGGCCGCAATTGGGTTGGTCGTCGCTTGGTTGTTGCTGGCAATCAAGTGGTACTGGTTCAGATAAGCGAAATGTTGAGTTAGAAATCGCATGAAAAGAGCTTTTTCGATCTTCGCCCGCACTTCCCTGCTCCTTCTGCTCCTGGCAGCAACCGGCATCTTCGCGCGCGCGCAACAGCCCGCCGTCAACCAACTTTCGTTTGTCCGCGGCGAAGAGCTTTATTATGAAGCCGAGTTTAAGAAGGGTCTGCTGCGCGGGGCGAACATCGGCGAGTTCCGCTTTAGCGCGCGTCCTGAGCAAACCTCAGCCGCCGATCCTCTGCGCCTGGTCGCCGACGTCGTTAGTAAGGGTTTGTTTACCAAGCTTGCGGGAATTCATTTTCACGAGCATGTCGAATCGATTGTCGAACCTAATCAGTTCATAGTTATGCGAACCAACAAGCTCGACGAACAAGGCAAACGCGTGCGCACGAGCGACGCCACTTTCGATCACGAAAAGCGGAAGGTCACCTGGACCGAGCGCGATCCGAATCAGAACCAACCGCCGCGAATTACCTCGCTGGATTTCTCGGAACCAATCCAGGACGTGCTGTCCATGATTTATTTTGTGCGCCTGCAGAAGCTCGAGGTGGGAAAGTCGTTTGACATTCCGGTCAGCGATTCGGGCCAGGTGTTTCGCATGTCCGTGGCGGTTGTCGAACGCAAGCGTATCAATTGCGTGCTGGGACGTGTCAACGCCATACGCATTGAGCCGGCCATGTTCGGCGAGGGCCGCATGTTGCGCGGCGAAGGCAAAATGTCCATCTGGATCACTGAGGACAGCCGCCATCTTCCCGTCTGGGCGCAACTGAAACTGAATATCGGCACCGTTGACATCAAACTAAAGCGAATCACCTATCAGAACACCGCCGGTGAACGCTGAGACCAGCCAAGGACCTTTCTTGGAAAAGCCCGGCGCCGCGCCAACGAACAATCCGCTAATCATCGCGCATCGGGGCGCTTCCGTCATCGCTCCTGAAAACACCCTCGCCGCGTTCGCGCTGGCGATGGAGTCGGGCGCCAACGGAATAGAACTCGACGTGCGCTTGTCGCGCGACGGCGTGCCCGTTGTCATCCATGATGCAACATTGCAGCGCACGGGACTTCGTCAAGAGCCCGTCGCCGGGATGACCGCAAAACAACTGGGCGAGGTTGACGCCGGCAGTTGGTTCAACCGCGCGCATCCGCGCCGTGCGCGCGAAGAATACACGCGTGAGCGCGTGCCTGCGCTTGATCAAGTCTTCCGCCTCTTCCGGGATAGCGATGCCCGGCTTTATGTTGAGATGAAGGTCAGCGCTGATCAAGGTTTCGCCGATTTGACACGAGCCGTTGGGCAGTTAATCAAAGAACAGAAACTGGACTCGCGCACGGTCGTCGTCAGTTTCGATCTGGCCGCCATTGCTCAAATCAAGCAGATCGACTCTGCTATCCGCACCGGAGCTTTATTCGAGCCGAAGATCGACTTATCCACAATCGTCCGTAAACGGCGCATGATCGAGGCGGCGATCGATCACGCTGCAAACGAAATCCTGCTGCATCGCTCGATCGCCACTCGCGGCGTCGTCCGGCTGGCTATTCAAGGCGACCTGCCCGTCGTCGTCTGGACCGTTGACCATCCAAAATGGATTGGCCGGGCACACCGTCTGGGAATCCATGCGCTGATCACGAACAGTCCCGCGAAAATGCTGGTGCAAGACAGGTTTAGAGTTCAACCTTCACGTTGCCTCCGGCCGGGCACAAGCTAACGCTTGAACTCTGAACAAAACCGTGACGCTTCCCACGCCTTGACGTGCGAATCCGGAACGTCTCATGTATCATCGTCCGTCTCGTCAATCCTGTTGTTTCGATCGCGGAGGTAGATTCGCAGAATGCCGGTAAAGAGGGGCGCGCAAATCGCGCCAGCCAAAGGTAAGTTGGGAGTGTTGCTGGTCGGACTGGGTGCAGTCAGTACGACGTTCATCGCGGGCGTCGAGGCGATCAAAGAAGGTCTGGCCGAACCCATCGGTAGCCTCACCCAGATGGGCACGATTCGTCTGGGCAAGCGCACCGACAATCGCGTCCCCAAGATCAAAGACTTCCTGCCGCTCGCCGACCTGAAAGACCTCGTCTTCGGCGCCTGGGACATCTTCCCGGATTCTGCTTATGAAGCCGCCACGCACGCCGGCGTGCTGGAAAAGGAATTGCTCGGAAAGCTGCGTAAACCTTTGCAGAAGGTCAAGCCGATGAAGGCCGTCTTTGATCAGAACTACGTGAAACGCCTGAGCGGGACAAATGTTAAGAAGGGCAAGAACAAACTTGAGCTGGCTAATCAACTGATCGCAGATATCGCCGACTTCAAGCGAAAGAATAAGTGCGCGCGCCTGGTGATGATCTGGGCGGCCTCGACCGAGATTTTCATGGAGCCTCACGCCGTGCACCGCAATTTGAAATTGTTCGAACAGGCGATGCGCGACAATCATAAAGCGATTGCGCCTTCGATGATTTATGCCTACGCCGCTTTGAAATCCGGGATCCCGTTCGCCAATGGGGCGCCGAACCTGACCGTGGATATTCCGGCGATGATGGATTTGGCAAACCAAAAGGGTTTGGCGGTGTGCGGCAAGGATTTCAAGACCGGCCAGACGCTGATGAAAACGATCATCGCGCCCGGTCTAAAGGCGCGCATGCTGGGTCTGCACGGCTGGTATTCGACGAATATTCTGGGCAATCGCGACGGCGAGGTGCTCGACGATCCCGAATCGTTCAAGACAAAAGAAGAGTCGAAGCTGTCCGTACTCGAATACATTCTGCAACCCGACGTCTATCCGCAACTCTACAAGGATTTTTCGCACGTCGTTCGTATCAATTACTATCCGCCACGTGGCGACAACAAAGAAGGCTGGGACAATATCGACATCTTCGGCTGGCTTGGCTACAAGATGCAGATAAAAATCGATTTTCTCTGCCGCGATTCGATCCTGGCCGCGCCGATTGTGCTCGACCTCGCGCTCCTTCTCGACCTGGCGCAGCGCACGGGCATGAAAGGCGTCCAGGAGTGGCTGTCGTTCTATTTCAAGTCCCCGATGACCGCGCCCACCCTCTATCCCGAACACGACGTCTTCATCCAACTAATGAAGCTCAAGAACACTCTGCGCCACCTGCGCGGTGAAGACTTGATCACGCATCTGGGCCTTGAATATTACGACTGAGCCGCTTTTCATCCCTAATCGTAAAACTCTAAGCAATAAACTTGAATCGGCAAATGCTGCCGCTCTACTTGTTCTTCGCCCACTCCTCAAGCGTGACGAACTTATTCTTGGTTTTGTCAAAAACCTCGATGGCATAGACTGGGTGGATTTCCCAGACCGAACGGCGGATTGGATTGCCTCCGCCTGCTGTCTCACCGCATGGAGTTGCCGTGTGACTGCCATCAAAGAAAAGCTGGCCGGTAATTCTCACGCGAATGCCTTTGACGGGCAGCGGCTTGGTTACATGCGGCGCGGTGCAGGTGTCGGAGTCGAATCGCTCCCACACGTCAGGCCGGAAGTGGGGAATGATTTCGGCCGTGACGCTCGAGCATTCCTTAGCCGAAGAGGTATCAACGAGGGCGACATGGATGTCATTCCATTCGAGCAGCGAATTCTTGCAATTAACGCCCTCGCCGCCAAAACCGAACGGGAAACTGTCGTCGTGCTTTGCGTCAAACACAAACGCATCAAGTGTGACCAGCTTACCTTCACTCAACGTGACTGCTTTGCCCTGTGAGTCCACAGTCGAGAGGCTTTGCAACTTGGCACGATCGGCTGGTTTCGGCGGACCAGTCTTGCCATAGCTGAATTGTCCTTGCTGTACTAACTGGTCAACAGCAGCCTGTAGCTTGTCGATAGAGGCAACGCTGATCGTAACGGGAGTTCCCGTGGCGCAGAGATTGTTTTTGATCTTATTCTGCGCTATGTCGGAGTCTCTCTTAGCACACCCCTCGTTGGGACAACGTTGATCGATCTCGTGACTCTGTCCACCGCTGAAAGGCAGTGTGCAGCCCGGTTGAAATTGTCTATTGATGTCGCAGTTCGAAGGATTGGCTGGCGGACTGTCACCGCAATGAGAAGACTTCGCGGCGTCGGTCGCCATAACTTGCTCGGGTTCCTGGCCAGCGGCCACTTCCGGCGTCGGAGTACCCGCGGGCGGACTTGCGTTGTTGGAAGTTGGGGCCGGTGCTGGACCTTTGCAGCCAATCTGATACGAGACACCGAGGGTGAGTAGGAAAACCAATATCAGAGACCGTTTCATGAGGCACGCTCCTTTGGGTTAGAGGGTTGAGAGTACGTTTGAATCAGCTAAAACAGACACAAGCTACGCTTGCCCATGTTAGCTGTCAATGATTACCTAATGGCCAGGTGGAGCGGAAACGGGGTTGACGCTACCCGCTGAGCCCGACGAACCTAAGGCTTCGATCTGTATTCCCATTCCAACGTTTTGAGCCAGCGACAACCTTTTCCGTGCAGTCCCTCAACGTCGGTCGCAAACGCCCCCAATCACAACAGGAAATGTCACCCGGTTTGTGCCGCGAAACGGCACATGGGCAGATATTACTTGAGTCCCGACACGCCAAATCAAGTTACGGCCCCTAATATTTTGGGTGACATTTTTTCCGGAGTCGTATATATAGCGTATGCGTCGGGCCGCGTGGCAGAATCGTTGGGCTTTTGCACCGGGCAAACTCCGTAAGGCCGCCGCGCATCAATCTTCGCAGCGGATCGTTCTTTGCATGAGGCCAAGCGGGAGGATCCCAAAGCCACGGCGCAGGAGGATTTCGGGATTGCCGCGGCTCGGACAACAGCCATGATTGCCGAACTAAAGAGAACAGAGATGGAAGCCCCAGCAAAACAGATTGACGAAAAGGTCTTTCTTGACCCTGAACAGAAAAGCCCGCGGGCGCAGGATTTCGAAGAGCGCCTGAGCGGGCGCATTGTCGGTCAGGAGCGCGCCGTGCGCCGCATGAGCGGCCTTTACCAGATTTTTCTCGCGGGCATGAATCCGCTCAACCGGCCAATCGGCACGATGTTGTTTCTGGGCCCGACCGGCTCAGGCAAGACGCGCGTGATCGAAGCGGCCGCGGAAGTACTCTTCGCGGATCCCAACGCAGTTTTGAAGATCGACTGTGCTGAATTTCAGCATTCGCACGAAATCGCCAAGCTGATCGGCTCGCCGCCGGGATACCTCGGTCATCGCGAAACTTCGCCGATGCTGACCCAGGAAAACCTGGATCGGATGCACAACGACGAGTTGAAGCTGACGCTGGTGCTCTTTGACGAGATCGAAAAAGCGTCGGACGCGCTGTGGCAGCTGCTGCTCGGCATTCTGGACAAAGCGACTTTGACGCTCGGCGACAATCGCCGCGTGGACTTTTCGAAGTGCATGGTGATCATGACTTCGAACCTCGGCGCGCGCGAAATGTCCGAGTTGATTTCCGGCGGCATCGGCTTTGCCCCGGGCAAAGGCGTCAAGAGCCCCGACAACGAAGTCGATCAGAAAATTTATCGCACGGCAGTCGAAGCCGCGCGGCGAAAGTTCTCGCCAGAGTTCATGAACCGCATCGACAAAGTTGTGGTGTTTCGTTCGCTCAAGGAACATCACCTGCGCGCGATTCTCGATCTCGAACTGCAGGGCGTGCAGGACCGCATCATGACGTCCGCCGGCACCAAGTTTGTCTTTCAGTGCTCGGATACAGCGAAGGACATGCTGCTGCACGAGGGCATCGACTATAAGTACGGCGCCCGGCATTTGAAGCGATCCATCGAGCGCTTTTTGGTTTATCCATTGTCGAACCTGGTGGCGACCGGACAGATCGCTTTGGGTGATCTGGTGCACGTCGACCTCAACGCGGGAACCCGGAAGCTACTTTTCTCGAAGCAGTCGGGTGGGGCTTTGATTCCCGAAATAACGTCGGCGATTCCCGACGAAGAGCATGTGGCGGCGCGTTCTGGCAGCGTAGGTTTGCCGATACCGCAGGTTAAAGAGGGCAAAGCCGCGCGCAAGGGACAGGGACGAGGCGAAAAAAGCGAGGGATAAGTATCTCGTGAGCCGAGGTAGGTTCAAGGCGTCGGAGCTTAACAAAGCTTCGACGCCTCTTCAGTTTCTGGCAGTCGCAAGTCTTCGCAAAGCCTGGCGCGCGGCTTCGGCGAGATAAGGGTCGCTCGAGTCCAGCACGGCGCGCAGCGCAGGCGCCGCCGACGGATCGCCAATCAGCCCCAACGCCGCCGCCGCTTCGCGGCGCACGTCGAGCGGATTCTGATTCTCAGAAAGCGCGGAAATTAAGGCAGGCAGTCCGGCGCGACTGCGAATCTGGCCCAGCGAATGCGCGGCCGAGCGCATCAGGAATTCGTCAGTCGGCGCCGCTTTCTTCTTCATCCCGGAGAGCGCCTGCGATAGCGCGTTAACTGCCGTCTCGTCTCCGATCTGTCCCAGCGCCACGGCCGCAGCGCTGCGAACAGCAGCTTCCTTATCGCCCGATAGCAGTTCCGACAGGCGCGCCACCGCACTCCGGCTGTGCGTTTCGCCCAGAGCGTAGGCGGCTTCGCGACGGATGAACTCAGCTCGATCCTGCAAGAGCGGGAGGATCAACCCGGCCGCCTCCGCCGGCGGCAGAAACACCACCGCGTGCGCCGCTGCGACGCGAACCTGAACCTCGGGATCGTTCAATTCGGCGGCCGCGACCCGCGAAGCGTCCGGGCGTTTCATGTTGCCGAGCCGCATCAGCGCGTCGCGGCGTGCTTCAATATCCGAAGAACTCAAGCGCTGTCGCTGCCGCTCGATCTCTCTCTGAATTGACGTTGGTTGGCCGGCGCTCTGAGCGACGCCAGACGGCGCCGCGCCCGCAATCGCGACCAGAATGCACGTCACCGCCGACAAGCCGCGGGCGAACATAGTCAGCCCGGGCATCATTCGACTCAGTTTAGGCTTTGTCATGAATTCAACCTGTATCAATCCGCGAAGCCACGGCGTGCATCGTGTCGATAATCAAGACCGCGATCGGCGGATAGAAAAGCAGATCCGAAATCACCAGCGCAGTCGGTGAATATGATTCGATCGCGGTCGGCACAGTATGACGAAACAGCAGACTGAGATCCGAGAAGAAATCCTGCGCATGCCAACCGATAAAAAGACCGATGCCCAGACTTACGACGTAGCCGCCCGCCAGGAATGCGTATGCCGTTAGGCGCGTGAACGGTTGCTCCGGCGTCGGCTCTTCGCGCGTGACCGAATAATGAATCTCGTCGGGACTGTAAGTATAGTGCCGAAAGTATTCCCGCAGCCGCCTGGCCAGGTGCCAGATGCCGACCATGAACAGCGTCCCCAGAATTACTTTGCCCAGCAAGCCGAACGACTGCCACAGCGGAGGCTTGATCATCGCCACGAAAAACGTCGAGAGAAAAAGCGACACGGTGGTAAAGACGGCCCGCTGGCGCTCGCGAATCTCTCGCCGATCGTTTTCCAGAATCTGGTTGACGACCCGATCCCAACGCGCCTGCGCCGCAATCGTGCGCGCGCGTTGTGCGTGCGGGTTGTCAGAGTCGAGGATCGAAGCGCCACGCTCGCCCTGATTAAGTTGCCGATCGTGGAAGGCGCGCTCCTGGGGATCGACCAGCGTATGATAGGCCAGCGACAGCAAGGCGAATTCCCGCGCCGCCTTTTCTGAGCCGCGATTAACGTCGGGGTGACGCTTGCGCGCCAGTTTCCGATACGCGGATTTGATCTCAGTGGCGGTCGCGGTTCGCTTGACGCCAAGAACGTGATAGTAGTCGGTCATCCGTGATAGGGCTCGGTCATCCCGAGCCTTCGCTCGATGATTTTATCACTCTGAGGGGATGCGCGATAGCCCCATCTAGCTCGTCTGATCGCGCGCCGAACGCTCGACGAATTCGATCAGCGTTCGCACTGCGATGCCGGTTGGGCCTTTCGCGCGGTAAGGCTTCGCGTCGTCGCCCCATGCTGTGCCGGCGATGTCCAGGTGCGCCCAGGAAACTCCATCGGCAAACTCTTTGAGAAAAGCCGCCGCGGTAATCGTGCCGGCCTTTCGGCCGCCGACGTTTTTGATGTCGGCAATGTCCGATTTGATCTGGGCCGAGTATTCCTTGTCCAGCGGCAATTGCCAAAACTTTTCGCCAACTCCTTTGCCCGCATCGATGACTCCGTCGATCAGAGCCTGATCAGTTCCAAGGATTGCAGTGTTCACGTCCCCAAGCGCGACCGAAACCGCGCCGGTGAGCGTTGCCATGTCGATGATCTGGGTCGCGCCGAGTTTCTTCGCATACGCGATCGCGTCGGCGAGGACCAGGCGACCTTCGGCGTCGGTGTTGATGACCTCGATCGTCTTGCCGGTCATGGCTCTCAAAACATCTCCGGGCTTAGTGGCCTTTCCTGAAGGCAAATTCTCTGAGCACGGCGCCACTCCCAGCACTGGAATCGAAGGCTTTAACTGCGCGATCGCCCGCATCGTGCCAATCACCGTGGCCGCGCCGGTCATATCGTATTTCATCAGCTCCATGTTCTCACCCGGCTTCAAAGAAATACCGCCCGAGTCGAACGTGATTCCCTTCCCGACCAGCGCCAGCAACTTCTTGCCGCGCTTCCCGCGCTTCGGTTCGTACTTCATGACGATGAGCTTCGGCGGCTCGTCCGATCCGCGCGAAACGCCGAGCAGCGAGCCCATGCCGAGCTTTTCCATCTGCTTCTGATCGAGCACATCAAACGTGAGACCAAATTTCCGGGAGGTCTCCTTCGCCCGCGCCGCAAGTATAGTCGGCGTCATGTAACCGCCGGGTTCGTTCGCGAGATCGCGCGTGTAGTTAACGGCTTCGCCGACGATCCCGCCCCGTTCGGCGCCGCGCTGCACAGCCTTCTCGTCGGCGCCTTCAATGACGACCACGATCTCTTTCAGCTCGCGCTTTTCTTTATCCTTGGTTCGATACTTGTCCGGCTCGAACAATCCCATCACAGCGGATTGAATTGCCATCTGGGCCGCGCTCTGGGCATCGCCCTCGACGCGCGCCGCTAGGGCGATCGTCTTGGCGTTCTTGCCTCGCAGAAAACGCGCCGCCGTTCCCCCAAACTGAGAAACCTGCACCGCCTTGTAGTCATCACGCGCGCCGCAGCCGATTAGCAGCAATCGCTTTGCTTTCAGTCCGCTGTTCGTGAGATGGAAATACGCCGTCTCGCCTTCTTTGGCCGCGAACTCTTCCGTTTGAATCACGTTGCTGATCAAGCCGCCGACTTGCTTGTCCAGATCTTTCAGAAAACCACTGTTCGGCTTCTCGCCCTTGAAAACGGCGACGGCCAGTGCCTGCACATCAATTTGTCTACACGATTTTGAGCTTCCACGAACGTCCATAACCTTGTCCTCTCAGTCTTATCGATTGCGTTCTCTTATTTGCGCGCGCGTCTCGCGCTCGACTATGCGGCGCAATTCGGTCTCGCGCTTGTCGTATAACTTTTTCCCTTTAGCGACTCCGACTTCAAACTTGATTTTCCGATTCTTTGCGTAGACCCGAGTGATAACCAGGGTCATGCCCTGCGCCGACGTCGCCTGGCCGAGCTTATCGATCTCGCGCCGGTGAAGCAGCAACTTGCGCGTGCGTAGCGGATCATGATTCGCGCGGTTGCCGTGGGTGTAGGGCGAGATGTGCGCGTTGAAAAGCCACGCTTCGCCATCACGAACCGCGACGTACGACTCCTTTAGCTGGATCCGGCCGTCGAGCACGCTTTTCACTTCGGTTCCAGTCAGCGCCGCGCCGGCTTCGTACTTCGTCGAGATGTGATAGTTGTGAAAAGCCGCGCGGTTGGTCGCCAGGATCTTTTCTTCCTTAGCTTCTGCCATCGAGTTGCTTTAAGCGAATTCCGACTATAACAAGCCGGCGAGCGCGGAACAAGCGCGCCTCACTTCGGTCGACCAATTTTTGCTGGTATCCTCGATGCTTGCTCGAATCCGCGCATCATTCAACCAAACAACGCTCTCCGTGGCTAACTCTCTTCTTGGTTGCCGCCGTCCCGAGAATTCTCGGCGCCTTCTTTCTGCCCAACGCTTTTGGCGACGCTTACGTTTACATTCGCGACATCGGCGTGATGAGCGCGAAGATGCGCGCGGGCACATTCGCGATCACGGATCTCTACGGCTTCTGGTTGCCGCTGTATCAATTCTTATCTGCACTCATCAATGTCTTTATCGGGAACGGATTCTACGCGGGAAAACTGGTGTCGGCAGGGTTTGGAGTCGGAGTTTGCGTACTGATTTACAGCGTGACGCTGAAGCTAACCGCGCACCGCACCGCCGCGTTGCTGGCTTTTCTGGTCATCGCTTTGAATCCGCTGCATATCTTCTATTCGGCCTCAGCGATGACCGACGTGCCGCATGCTTTCTTTCTTCTCGCGAGTCTTCATTTCTGTTTGCAGAAGCGTTGGTTGCTCGCCGCGGTTTTCGCCGCGCTCGCAGGACTGACGCGGATGGAGAGCTGGATGTTCTTCGCGCTGATTCCCGCGATTCAGTTTTTCAGAGAGCGCCGCATCTCACTCGCGGCGGTAGCGATCCTCGCAATCCCACCGCTGTTCTGGCTCTACGTTTCGCGGAAAGCCACGGGAAACTGGCTCGCGTGTTTCGCGGCGCGCCGGGAATATCACGATTGGCTGTTCGCCGCGAATCCCACCCTCGCCCATTTTTCTCTGCCGCATATTCTTCGTGACGGCGCGACGCTACTGGTTTCCGCAGACATCGCCGTGCTGATTGCGGCGTTCGTCGCCGGCTGGTTTGTCAGCCAGCCCCTGGTTAGTCGCGCACGTCTTCAGGAAAACGTGCGCGCGATTGTCCCGGCGCTCATTTTCTTCTTCGCCACTTTGGGCATGATCGCTGCGGCTTATCTGAGCGGCGCGACGCCGATAATTTTTCCGCGCTATGGCCTGATTCTCTTCACGCTGGGAATTCCGATTCTGGCGTGGGCAACTCTGACGTTGGGAAAGCGAAGGGCACAATTGGCGCGCCGGCTTTTGATTTCAGTGATCGCGATCCTCGCCTTCGATGCGAGCGTCGAACTTGTTGGTTCTGTCGGGCTGCTCAACCAAATCTCCGCTCAACGCGGCGTCGCCGATTATCTTCACGCCCACTTCCAAACGGAGTCGGACGCGCGCATCTTCTGTGATGAAGGAACCGTGCAGGCTTTGTCCGGAATTCCGCCCGAGAAGTTTCTGACTTCCTTCGACGCGCCGCGCGATCACGAAGCGTTCCTGGCGTTTCTGAAAGAGAAGAAGGTCGAATATCTGGTATTCGTGAGCAATCAGGATTCAACTCTGGTGAGACTTTTGCCGGATGCAGAATACGGAGATCGCATCGGGCCTTTCGAGCCGGTGATGAACAGCCGTACCAAATTCCTGAGGACGAACATTTGGCTTTACCGACCACGACCAACCCCGTAGGATGCCAGGGAACCGGACACAAATAGAGGCTCGCGAT
>WNFR01006450.1_pt1 | contig 12384 bp, 16 predicted proteins | sample 5400221 | NCBI WGS metagenome assembly WNFR01 (sample SAMN13153357, study PRJNA577476) | soil metagenome | isolation source: 40 cm soil under Madrone tree | place: USA:California | collected 2016-06-14 | reverse complement strand
GTGGTTGGCGGCTCTAGGCCGTGCGGTGCAGGACGCGAGCGACTGCCGTCGCGACCGCGCGCGTGAGATGGGTGAAAGGCGTTGGCGACTAGGCGCCGATAAATCCAGCTTAGCCAGTTAAGCGATGAATGTTCTCGAACTTATCGGGTTTTGCGCATTCGCTCGATTGGTCGTACGAATATCTTTGCAAGCTATTTTCAGGCGCGTTTCATTCGCCAACTGACGATCCTTAGAAAGGGCAAGATTTAATGTGTTGTGGGTTTGATACAAGTTTGATACTTCAGATCGGGAGAATTAAGGTATTGATTATTGGTGGGTGGTACTGGGATCGAACCAGTGGCCCCTGCCGTGTGAAGCCTGGGCTGAGTATGTACGCAAGCTTTGTTATTGGCGAGGCCGTCCCGGCCACACCTGATTTTTTCGATGTCGTCTTCTGCAATATCGATCGCAAGCTAGGTTAAAGGTGGCGGGCGGTGGGGCAGAGGCCCCTGTGAAAGAACTGCCATCAATCGATTTAAGTTCATTCCAGCTTTTGAAGATACGTCCATTTCTTGAATCGCATTGTAGCCAATGCGATTCACATGTGATTAGCTTGGGTTTCTCGCCGGTCGCTGCCGGAAACGGCTCTTGTCGATCCTGAGCGTGCGGATCTTCGATTCGAGCGTCGAGCGCGGGATGCCCAGCCGCTCGGCTGCACCGGATGGCCCGAATACCCGTCCGCCGCTCGCGCGCAGAGCGTCTTCGATGATCGTTTTCTCTTGGATCGCCAGCGAGTTGAGGAGCGGCAGCCGGCTTTCGGACGAGGGCCGCGCGGACAGCCAGCTTTCGTCGACAGCAAATTCGTCGCCGTCGCATACGATCACCGAGCGCTCGATGACATTCTGCAGCTCGCGAACGTTCCCCGGCCACGGATACGACCGCAACCGGTCAAGCGTCCGCTTGTTGATGCGTCGGAAAGTTTTACCGGCCTTCCGCGAATAATGATTGATGAAGTGCTCCACGAGCACCGGGATGTCTTCCCTCCGCTCCCGCAGCGGAGGCGCTTCCAGGGGAAACACGTTCAGCCGGTAGAAGAGATCTTGGCGGAATGTCCCGCTGTCCACGGCTGCGTTCAAGTCCCGGTTCGTAGCGGCGATGACTCGAACATCGACGCGGATGGACTGCGTCCCGCCAACCCGCTCGAATACCCGCTCTTGCAGCACCCTGAGCAGCGCGACCTGGGTCTCGGGGAACAATTCACCCACTTCATCTAGAAAGATCGTCCCCCCATCCGCCAGTTCGAAACGGCCCATCCGCCTTTGCGTTGCCCCAGTGAAGGCTCCCTTTTCATGACCAAACAGCTCGGAGGCGAGCAGCTCGCGCGAAATGGCCGCGCAGTTGACGGCCACGAACGCCCCCGACGACCGACGGGATCGCCTGTGAATCGCGCGGGCGATAAGCTCCTTGCCGGTGCCGGTCTCGCCGGTGATCAGAACGGTGGAGTCGCTTCCAGCAACCTTGGAGACTCGCGACAGCAGCGCGTTGAGTGCGGGTGAAGCGCCGACGATCTCCTCGAACATCGAGGTCTCGTCGATCTCCTCCCGAAGGGCGACGTTCTCCTGGCGCAGCCTTTCCTCGGCCTTCTTGCGATCCTCGATATCGGTACATGCGATATACCACCGCACGAGTCGCCCTTGATCGTCGTGAAGCGGGTTGTAACGAACCATAAACCAGCGATACGTTCCGTCGCCAGCTTTCAGCCGCATCTCCAGCTCGCTCGCGGTGCTGACCAACGATGAACGATCAACGCGTGCCTTGACCCCGTCGACATCGTCTGGATGAACCAATGACCAATAGTCACTCTCACGCCACTCCTCAAGAGTGACGCCGAAATACTTGAGCGCCTGTCGATTCGCATAGAGACGCTCCTGCTGAGACCCTTGTACGCAGATCATCTGCGGCGCGAGATCCAGCATCTGCCGTAGTTCTGTCTCCTGTTCGCGGATTTTGTCTTCCGCTCGCTTACGTTCCGTGATGTCGACGATAGCGCCGACAATCTCGTAGTTGCCCGCTTCGTCCCTCACGCGATGCGCGCGATCGTGAAGATGCTTTATTGAACCGTCCGGCATCAGCAGCCGATGCTCATAGTTGAAGTCATCTCCGCCTTGCGCCGCCCGCACAAGCGCGTCTTTGACAAGGCCGACGTCGTCTGGATGAGATCGCTGCAGAATCAGATCGGGCGTTGGTTCCGTTCCGGGAGGATATCCGTAGATCCGAGCCGCTTCCTCGGACCAGAATATCCGCTTCGTACTCACTTCCATTCCGACGACGCCGGTGCGACTGAGTTTCTGCGCTTCTGCCAGATACGCTTTGCTCCGTCGAAGTTCGACTTCCCCTCGCTTGTGTTCATCGATGTCGAAGTTGATGCCGATCCAGCCGAGCAGCGTTCCATCGTCCGCCCGGAAAGGTTCGGCACGACTGAGAAACCACCGATATCCCCCCGCCTGATTGCGTACGCGAAAAGTGATCTCACCGGCCTGACCTGTCTTCAAACAGGTCGACCAGACCTTGCGCGCGTCGTCGTGATCGTCCGGATGCAGCAGAGAAATATGTGAATCCCAGGGCGCACTCTTTACAGCACCCAGCCTAAGGGGGTGATCGCTCGGGATTCCGCGGTAATCCGCATTTCGCTTGTTCACGAAAGTGACCCCGCCCGATGGGTTCGCATACCACGAGGAGGCGGGAATCAAGTCGAGGGTGGCCTTCAACTGCTCCGAGGGATGGTTGTTCATTCGTGCCCCGCATTTGTTGTCCAGTATTTCGCCAATGGTGGAATATCACCACTGGGAAAGGCAGAAATGTTCTTGTCTTTCATCAGGATAAAGGTGGACCAGCAATTGCATTGCGAATGTTACTACGTCCACCAACCAATATCAGAAAGGAACGGTCCGCATGGGCGCGAGCGAGGCAGCAAGCGAGGCAATCGTCCGTAAGGCGTACCAGATCGCGGAAAACCAGGATGTGCCCGGGTGGGTGAAATGTTTCACCGACGACGGGACCTTCACCGACGAGTCGATCGGAGTGACTTACCGGGGCGCATCTGAGCTCGGCCGGACGGTCGAAATTTTCGCGGCGGCCTTCCCTGACATGCATCGCGAGCTGCATCGGTTCTTCACCGTCGGAGACACAGTCGTCGTCGAGCTGGCGCTGCAGGGAACCCACAGGGGGCCGCTTCAGCTGCCTCTTGGAACCATCCCGCCGACCGGCAAGCGGATGAATGCGCCTTGCTGCGACGTCTTTCGCATCAAGAACGGCAGGATCCAGTCCTTCAACTGCTATCCCTCCGGCACAGTCCTCCTGACTCAACTCGGGATATTGCAAAAGCTCGAAGCGGTCCTCGGCAAATAGCGCGACGGCCCCATGAGCGCTGCTGAGATCAAGATCGGGCACAGCCTGTCCCTGACTGGCGCCCTGGCGGCGAACGGCCAGACGGCCTTGGTCGCCCAGAAAGTCTGGGAAGAAGACGTCAATCTAGGAAAAAAATCCACGCAAAGTGATGTGAAAGACTATGAGCGAAAGGAACGCAGGTTATGACCAAGATTACCGTTGCTCACGGCGGCGCCTCGGGCGTCGCGTTCGCGTGGGAACAGCAACTGCTTAACTCCGGGGAAATAGTTTGGTACCAGCCGGCCAACGGCAATTTAGTTGATGCTGCCCAAATTCACTGATGTATTGGAGTCACCACAATGAACGCCATTCGCTATTTACCGTTCGTAGGTCGCCTATTTATCGGCCTGCCCTTCGTCGTGAGCGGCCTGAGTAAACTCGCAGCCTACAGCGCTACGGTCGGGTTCATCGCGTCTTCCATGCTTCCACTGCCGGCACCGCTGGCGTATGCCGGAGCCGTTACGGTCGAGATCGGCTGTGGGCTCCTAATCGTTGCAGGTTATCAGACGCGCATCGTCGCAGTAATACTGGCCTTGTTCTGCCTGGCTACAGCTGTGTTCTTTCATACAAATTTTGCCGACCCCAATCAGACGTTCCATTTCATTAAGAACCTGGTCATGACTGGCGGCTTGCTTCAGGTCGTAGCCAACGGCGCGGGCGCGATCAGCATTGACAACCGACGTTCCTAAGGACCGTGCGCAGACCGGCGGCGCGGCGCTCGGAGGCGAAGCCCGACGCGCTTCGGATCAGATGCCGTTGGCGTAGGGCGGAGCCGACTTCGCTGGCGTTTTTAAGAGGAGAAAAGTGATGTCCGATTTACGTGACGTAAGCGAAGCGAACGTCATCAAAGAATATCGGTACTTTGCAGGTGGTGAATGGCGCACGGCTGAAAATCACAAGCTGTTTGACGTCTTCCGCCCTTACGATCGCGGCCTGTATGCCCGCGTTGCTGCAGGTGGCCGACCGGAAGCGAAGCTGGCGGTCGAGGCAGCCGCCAAAGCATTCCCCGCCTGGTCGCAGACAACTCCGGCCGAGCGAGCAAGGCTGTTCTTCAAGGCAGCCGAGATCGTCAAGCGCCGCCGCGCCGAGATTGCCGACATCCTGGCCATTGAGACGGGCAGCACAATTTCCTTCGCCACGTTCCAGCAAGACCTTGTCGCCGCCACCATCGAGCAGGCGGTCGGATGGATGTATTTGCCGAAAGGCGAGGTGCTGGAGACCAACGTACGCGGCGTTCATTCCATTGGCGTGCGCCGGCCGTTGGGCGTGGTGGCGAGCTTTACGCCGTGGAACGGCGCCAACGTCTTGTCGTGGCGCGCCGTCATTTCTCCGGTGGCTGCCGGCAACACGGTCGTTGTAAAGCCGTCCGAACTTGCACCGATTTCAGCGGGCATCATTCTGGCGCAGATCGCGGAAGAGGCGGGTTTCCCGGCGGGAGTCATCAATGTGGTGACCCACGCGCCTGGCGCCGCGTCGGATATTGCCGACGTCTTCTTCGAGAGCCCGGAGGTGCGGGTCATCAATCTCATCGGTGGGGTCAAAACCGCGAAGATGCTCGCGAAGCGCGCTGGCGAAACGCTCAAGCGCACGACGATGGAACTGGGTGGCTACAACCCGATGATCATTCTCGACGACGTGGATGTGGACTATGCGGTCCGCACCGCGACGTTCGGATCCTTCTTCCACCAGGGACAAATCTGCCTCAACACACGCCGCATCATCGTACAGCGCAAGATTGCGGAGGAGTTCCTCAAGAAATTTGCTGCGCGCACAAAGACGCTGCCGTCCGGCGATCCCCAGGATCACAAGACCATCATCGGCCCGTTGATCACGCCCGCCGCTGTCAAACTGTGCGATGACCGCGTAAAGGAAGCGGTCGCCAAAGGCGCGAAGCTGCATGCGGGTGGTGTCTTCGAGGGCCAGATCTACCAGCCGACCATTCTTAGCAACGTGCCGCTCGACACAGCCGTCGCCAATGAGGAAACCTTCGGACCGGTCGTCGTGGTGGAGGTCGTCGATACCCCCGAGCAGGCGGTCGAAGCCGCCAATCGCACAATGTACGGGCTCACCTCATCCATCCTCGCAGGCGACACGTATCGCGCGTTTGAACTGGCGCCGAAGATTCTAGCCGGCATCGTCAACGTCAACTCGCCGACGGTGAATGACGAAATTCATGCGCCGATGGGCGGCGTGTGTGACAGCGGCTGGGGCCGCACCGGGCCCGACAGCCTGAAGGAGTTTCAGGACCTCATCTGGATCAACTCGCACAGCGGTCAGCGCCAATACCCGATCTGAACCTTCGCTAGAGGAAGTATTGGAAGTTGACATGAAAATCGGTGTGAGCGGCGCCAACGGCCATTTGGGCAGAGCCGTCGTTTCGGAACTGCTGCAGCGTCGCGGCGGACACGAGGTAGTGGCGATCACGCGCACGCCGGAAACCGTCTCTGGACCGGCTCAGGGACGATTCGGGGACTACAACCGGCCCGAAAGCCTCGCGGAGGCCTATGCGGGTCTCGATCGTCTGCTCATCATCACGACCGTCGATCCGGAACCCGGCAAGCGCGGGGCGCAGAACGTCGCTGCCATCGACGCGGCCGTGAGGGCAGGCGTCAAGCATCTCGTCTTCATGTCGGCCGTGGGCACGCGGCAGGATGAGGAGCCGGCGCGCGGCGCCTCCTACTGGCGGGGCGAGCAGCACCTTATCGCCACGGCGCCGGCCTGGACCATCCTGCGTATGAACTTCTATGCCGAAGCATTCGTGCAGCTGGCGCAGGCGGCGCTGCGCCAGGGCGTACTAACCGGGCTGGCCGAGAACCGGGCTGCTTTCGTTGCGCGCGATGACGTGGCGGCCGCCGCAGCCGGAATCCTGATCGGCGACCGCCATGCGGGTGCGATCTACAACGCTACCGGCCCCGTGCGCCTGTCGGGTGCGGAACGCGCCGCCCTCATCGCCGAAATCACTGGCCGGCCGCTCGCGTTCCTTGCCATCACGGAAGAGCAACTGCGCGCCGGACTGACGAAGGCGGGTCTGCCGGCGGGGGCCGTCAACACCGTCGTCAGCATCCAGGCGAGCTTCGCCGCGGGTGCGTTCGACATTGTGACCGGCGACGTCGAGCGCCTCGGCGGCCGGCCGCCCAAGCATCTCCGCGACGTGCTTGCTGGGGCGCTGAAATGAATGAGATCCAGGGTATAGCCAGACTGAAGATTCATGATGGCAAGCTTGAGGAGTTCAAGCGTGCTGCCTCCCAATGTATGCAAGTGGTTCGAACGAAAGATACCGGAACGCTACAGTACGAGTTGTACTTCAACGAAGATCAGACCGAGTGCCTCGTCCTTGAAAGGTATCGTGACGTTCAAGCTCTGCTGCAGCATCAGAACAATATAGGCGGACTGATGGGTACTCTCCTCGAGACGTGCACCGGTTCCGGCGAGGCATGCGGGAAGGCAACCCCAGAGCTGATCAAGGCGCTTGAGGGATCTCCTGTGCGACTCTTTACTCCCTATCAAGCTCCGTGACCCGCCGTTCCTAGAACTGAGGAGACGATCGTGACAGAATCCGTTATCAGCGTGATTGGAGGTACCGGTGCTCAGGGGGGCGGTGTGGTTGACGCGCTACTCGCAGCGCGCAAATTCAAGGTCAGGGTGGCAAGTCGCAACCCGTCTAGCGATGCAGCGAAGGCGCTGACAGCGGGCGGCGCCGAGGTCGTGAAGGCCGACCTGCTCGAGCCATCGAGCCTGAAGGCCCTCTACGACGGAGCCCGCGGCGCCTTCTTGGTGACCAACTTCGCGGATCCTGCTCAGCACGGGCGCGAGGAGGAGATCGGCGCCAGTGCCGTGAACGCCGCCCGCTCCGCTGGGGTGAAGCATCTGATCTGGTCCACGCTGCCCGACGTGGAGAATATAAGCGGCGGGCGCTTGAAGGTGGAGCACTTCACCATGAAGGCGCACGTGGATGCCATGGTCCGGTCTGCCGGCTTCGAGCGCCACACGTTTGTCGAGGCGCCGTTCTACTTCCAGAATTTTCTGAAGGTGGGCGCACCGCAGCCCCTGCCGGACGGTCGTCGCGGTTGGGCGGTTCCGATGGATCCCGCGGCGCGCGTCATCCACGCCGGGGACATCACCGACCTCGGCCGAACTGTGGCTGCCGCGTTCGGCGCCGGAGCCGAGCTGGCGAACGGCAGCTACCTCGCCGTGTGCGGCGGCACGTACTCGTGGGACGATTTCGTGGGGACGCTCAATGCGCTCGGACACGACGTCGGGGTCGTAAGGGTCGCGCCGGAGGTCTATGACGGCTTCTTCCCCGGCGCCAGGGAGGTGCGCGAGATGTTCCAGTACTTCGAGGCACATACCTATTTCGGTCCGGACGCGCGGACCGCCATCGCCGCAGCGAATGCCCTCGTTCCCGGCGGCTTCATCGCCTTTTCCGAGTGGGCGCGCAAGAACATGAAGCCGGGCGGCTGAGCTGGGCCGCGAGCGGCTCGATGCACCCCGCTCCACGGAGCTCGACGATCGCGCTCGTCGATCGTGCGGGCCCTACCAACATCGAGCTCCGCACGCCGGCACAGCGGCCAACGCCATACCTGATCTGAACCGCAATACACCCGGCACCAAGCTCGACCGCCAAGATGGAGGACCCAAAATGACCAATGCCAATGAAAGGATGCAGGTCCTTCTGGTGCTTTGCTCTGTTCTTGAGAAGGGTGAAATCTGTTCGTTAGAGAAGTATTGGAAGTTGACATGAAAATCGGTGTGAGTGGCGCCAGCGGAAGCGAACGTCATCAAAACAAGGGGGAACGCGGTGAGACGAATTGGCAAAATATTTGTTGGAATTGGCCTCGGTGCGCTTGCGTTCACGAGTGCTTGCACGTGTGTGGCGGGGGAGATCATGACCCGCAGCGTCGCGGACGCCAACGCCGACCTGATGCGTACCTACCAGTCATTTGGGGGGCCGCCCGCCGGCATGGTTCATTCGCGCAATCTGGACGATGCAATGGCCGACTTGGTGCGCAATTGGAATGCGAAGTCGTCTGCCATGCAGGGACCCGCCGTGGGTTCCCGAAGCGTGGACGACGACTATATGGAACTGATGCGCTTGCCTACAGGGAGGACCCAAAAATGACCAATGGCAATGAAATGTTTCAGGTCCTTCTGGACCAGTTAGCGAGCGGACAAATAAGCAGGCGTCAATTCCTGACCGTCGCCGTCGCTGCCGGGCTAACCGCCGGGCTTTCGGCCGCGATGGTAGATCAGGCGTTCGCCGCCGGCGACAATCAGGCGGCCAACCAAGCGAAGCTCGAGGGCGCTTACGACTACATTGTCGTGGGTGCAGGCGCGTCCGGCGCGATCGTTGCCGCCGAGCTGTCAAAGACTGGCGCCAAAGTTCTGGTCGTTGAATCGGGCGGCGCTGATACGGCTCCCACGATCAGCAATCCAAGTATTTGGTTTTACAACGTCGGCGGTCCGTTGGACTGGAAACTGCCGATCGCGCCCGTTCCCCAACTGAACAACCGAGAATTCAATATGGCGCTTGGGCACGTTCTGGGCGGTGGCAGCTCCATCAATGCATTGGTGTGGTCGCGCGGCATGGAGCGCGACTATGACGCCTGGGAGCGGAGCGGTGCGAAGGGATGGGGGTTCAAGGACGTCTTGCCGACATACAAGGCCCAGGAGGATTGGGAAGGCGGCGCTAACGAGTGGCGCGGTGCGGGCGGACCAGTCCACATTCGCAAGCCGGGCGATCCCCACCCGACGGCCCCAGCCTTCATAGAGGCTGCACGTCAGATGGGTTTTCCCGTCATCGACGACGTGAACGGTCCAATGCGCGCCGGGGCCGGCTATATCAACATGAATATCGCCGCTGATGGTACCCGCGTGAGCTCGTCCCGCGCCTTCTTGCGGCCAAACCTCGACCGTCCGAACCTTACGCTTTTGCTGAATACCAACGTCACAAAAGTGACCTTCGACGGAGATCGCGCGAGCGGCGTGGAAATCGTTGCCGCCGATGGCGCCAGGAATGTCAGCGCAACCCGCGAAGTGATCCTCGCGGCCGGCACGATCCATAGCGCGAAACTTCTTATGCTGTCCGGTATCGGCGACGCCACGCAGCTGCGGAACCTCGGAATCAAGCCGGTCGTGAACTTGCGGGGGGTCGGCCAGAACCTGCAGGATCATGCCTTAGTGTCTGGTGTCGTTTACCAATACAAGGGGAAGATGCCGGACCGTCCTTTGGACAGCAACGCGGTCGAGGCAGAGGTCTACCTATCGAGCGGCGTCGACAGCCATGCGAACGATATCAACCTTGTGCTGGAGCAGCTTCCGATCGCGACGCCGGAGGCGGCTGCCCGTTTCGGCGCTCTCCCGAAAGAAGGCTTCACGATCGCGCCCGCGCTTATTCAGCCGACCAGCCGTGGCCATGTTCGGCTTGCCAGCGCGGATTGGCGCGATGGGCCCATCATCGAATGCAACCATCTGGGCACCGACCGCGATCTTGCCGCCATTGTGCGGGCGATCGAAGTGGCCCGCGAACTGGGCAGCAAGGCTGCCCTCGACAGCGTCCGTGATGCGGAGGTTATACCAGGCCCCAAAGCCACCAACCGACAGGACCTGATCGACCTCGCGCGGACTGCGGCAGCGAGTTTCGGTCACGCGGTGGGTACCGCGAAGATCGGCGCTGGCGCCGATGCCGTAGTGGACAGCGAGCTTCGCGTTCACGGTCTTCGCGGCCTGCGCGTGGCAGACGCATCCGTCATGCCGTCGATCATTTCGGGGCCGACCAACGCTCCGGCTTTCATGATCGGCGGCCGCGCCGCCGAACTGATCAAGATCGCCAAATGATGAAGGAGTATGACCATGTCCTTCACTGTCGACGTTCACCACCACATTCTCCCCGATGTCTTCTGGCGCGCAACGAACGACGCGCACAGCCCTGTCGGCGGCATCTTGCCCGCGCCTTGGTCGAAGGAGTCCACTCTGTCTTACATGGATGACGCCGGGATCGACGTTGCGATCACCTCCATCAGCACGCCGGGCGTCCATATGGGCGATGATTCCGCGGCCCGCGATCTTGCCCGCCGCGTGAACGAACTGTCGGCAGAGCTGATCCAGGAACGTCCCTCCCGCTTCGGCGGCTTCGCGGCACTACCGTTGCCCGATGTCGACGGTGCGTTGCGCGCGCTGGAATACGGCCTGGACGTTCTCAAGCTGGATGGTGTCGTACTTTTCTCCAACGCGCGCGGCATCTATCTCGGCGATACGCGATTCAGACCACTCTTCGACGAATTGGAGCGGCGCGGAGCCGTCGTCTTCGTCCACCCGACGTCGTCCCCCGACGCAGCTTCCCGCGGGCTCGGACTGCCGGATTCGTTGATCGATTTCACTGCCGATACGACGCGGGCGGTGGCGCAACTACACTATGGAAACACCTTCGCGCGCACCCCGAACGTGAAATATATTTTCTCTCACGCAGGCGGCACGATTCCCTACCTGGCCACACGTTTCTTAATCGTTGACGAGATGAACGTGATCCCTGGCGCGGAAGAGCGCGGCACGGCCGCCGATACGCTCCGGAGGCTCTATTGGGACACGGCGCTGTCGTGGCGGTCACCGGTCCTGCGGATGCTTCGTTCAGTGGCCGGGATGAGCCAGGTGCTTTTCGGCTCCGACTATCCGTATCTTCGCCGGGATCTGGCCGTCGCGTGCCGTCAGGAGGTGGAGACTAGCGCCGAGCTGGATAGCGAAGAAAGCCGCGCGGTTCTTGCCGGAAACGCGGTCAAATTATTCCCGAGGTTGGCGGCACGTACGCCGATCGAGAAGGAAAGCGTCCAAAACCAGCGGACCCGGTCCAAGTAGTTGCGGCGGGCGAGTGCGGAGCGAAGGAGCAGCTGGTGAACGTTTCGATGCAAGGATCTGACCATAGCAGTATCATCCTTACCGCCATGGGCATCCACCTGCGACACATCGAGTATTGAGGAGCAAAGCAATATGTGGAAGGACCGCATCGCTGCCATCTTATGCGGAATCTTGTTCCTGCTATCTGGCGGTGCGGGCACCGCAGAGCACGGCGCTGCCGAGAGCAACCTCCACATCGATGCGAATTCGTTTCGATGCATTACGAAGATGACGAAGGTGCGTCAGTTCTACGTGGACAATCTGCTGGGAAATCTCGACGCGACATTGGCGGTCGCCAACTCGGCGACGGGCGGTACTTATCCTTCGGGCTCGGTCATCCAGTTGGTTCCGGGCGAAGTCATGGTGAAACGGGATCAAGGCTTTAACGCCGTAACCAATGACTGGGAGTTCTTCGAGCTGGATGTCTCAAGGGACGCAACGCAGATCCGAAAAAGGGGATTTGCCGAAGTCGTCAATCGCTTTGGAGGCAACTGCTTTGGCTGCCATATTCAAGCCCATCCACAGTGGGACCTCGTATGTGAAACGGATCACGGTTGCGCTCCAATTCCGATTACGCGCGCAATGATTGGCGCCTTGCAGAGAACCGAACGGATCACGGTTGCGCTCCAATTCCGATTACGCGCGCAATGATTGGCGCCTTGCAGAGAACCGATCCCCGCTGCAGGGCAGAGACAATCAGCCCCGAGGATGCCGAAGCACTAAAGCAGCTGAACGATTTGCTGAAGCCAACGGGTTCAAATTCTAAGAATAATTGACAGTCCGTAACGCATGTCAAGCACTTAGCTCACCAAGACTTCGAGTCGGCCGACCTTTTTCAACCAATAAAGTCGAGCGCCAAATGTTCATTCGCCTTCCGGATTTATATCAGACCTCGCGCTGCGCGCTTGTACTTGGCGTTGCTGCCATTGCGGTGAGCGGCTGCAAGAGCGAAGCCCAGCCGCAGGCCGCGCATGCGCCGGAAGTATCGGTGGTGGAAGTCAGATCCGGTCCCGTCACTGTTTACGACGAGTATGTGGCGCAGACCCAGGCTCCGGACACGATCGAGGTCCG
>WNFR01006034.1_pt1 | contig 12385 bp, 8 predicted proteins | sample 5400221 | NCBI WGS metagenome assembly WNFR01 (sample SAMN13153357, study PRJNA577476) | soil metagenome | isolation source: 40 cm soil under Madrone tree | place: USA:California | collected 2016-06-14 | reverse complement strand
AGTACGGAGGTTCCTTCTCCACCGTCGCTGCTCTTTTTGTGCGCCGGACCGAAGCCGGTAACCTGGATTTGAACCACCGCCCGGGAAACTTTAGAAGTCAATTCGGTCAAAGAGCCATCCAATTGTCGGAGTAAGTCCAAAGAATTTGATTGCGGTAGAGCGGTCTCAGAGGACGCCTTTAGCGGCGGTGGCTTAATTTTACTTTCCTGGGCAGCCGCAAGAGGCGCCAGGACCGTGGCCGTCGCAAATACAAGCGCAAAACACTGTGCGAATGAGCGTTTCATACCCAAAACCTCGCTTCTATGAGTGCGTGAGTGACCCGGTGAGCAATTCTCGCATCTTTAGTGCGACGCATCGGGTCTATACCGGGGGAACACGATCCCTACTAGACATTTGCCGCCCCTGAGTAGGAATAAGCATTTGATCTGCCAAAGTTTGAATTGGACCGAAATCCAAGAAGGTGTACAGCTTTCTCGCATGATGGGGCCCACGAGCGCAGCCTAACTACGCATAGGGCTCGACATGTTTCGTCAGTTCTGATTTTGCGTCGCTACGTCAGATTGAGCCGCACGCCTGCGACGGCCCGGTCTTCCTGTCCGATATGGCGACTGGTGTCCAAAGAATGACGCCAGATTACCGCGTATGACATCAGAAACTGTGACCGAATGCGTCTGGCGCGCCCGATTGCGGCTAGCGATCATGCAGTAGCTTCAATTGTGCTTTGAAATAGAGCTATAGTTAACATGGCCTCTTTCCGGGCTACTCCACCGGAGTTTTATCCAGGGAGAGACTTGGCTATGGCCGATTCGCAAAAAATAAAATGGGCTGAACGGCCGCTTGTATCTGTCGCCCTGCGCTATGGGCTGGCCGTGGTCTCCGTCGCGGCAGCGCTCGGCTCGGCACAGGTATTTTTATATTTTCATTTGCCGCAGCCGTTTACCGCATTTGCGCTGTCCGCAATCGCGATCACGTATTGGTACGGCGGCACCTTGCCCGGCGTATTCGCAGCCTTGCTCTCCTTGATTGTTCGCGGCTATTACTTCGAACCTGAAATAAGTGCGGTGTCTCGAATTTTTTACGATCTGGTGTTTTTGACCTTTGCATTGCTCATGACCCGGATTACGCGAACCCGAAACGAACTCGAAATGAGAGTCGCGGAGCGAACGGAGGCCCTGACTCGGGCGAATGAGGATCTGAAACTCGAGATTATCGAGCGCAAGCAGGCCGAAGAGAGGCTGCGGCAAAGCGAGGACTACCTGCACGAGGCTCAGAAACTTGGCCGTATGGGCAGCTGGGCGCACAACGCGATCTCCGGAACATTCTTCGCCTCGCCGGAGTTACTCCGAATTTTTGGCCGCGATTCCCATGCTGAAAAACCCACCAGGGAAATGCTTCGAGCCTGCATTCATCCCGAGGATCGACCTTCATACGTGGAAATGATTACCAGGGCCACAAACGAAAAAGCCGATTGGGATACCGAGTATCGAATTATTCTCGAAAACGGGAAACTAAAGCACATTCATGCCGTGGCCCACGCTGTAACCAACGGCACCGGCGATCTCGTTGAGTATATTGGCACGGTCATGGACGTGACTGAACGCAAGCGGGCCGAAGCAGCGTTGCGAGAGGCGCAGTCAGATCTTGCACGCATCAACCGCGTGACCACCATGGGAGAATTGACTGCATCCCTCGCGCACGAAATCAATCAACCGCTTGCCGCTGCCGTCACCAATGCTAATACCACCTTGCGCTGGCTTACGCGCGAACATCCCGATCTGGAAGAGGCGCGCGCGTCCGCCCTGAGAATCGTAAAAGATGGAACGCGTGCCGCGGAAATCATCACGCGGATGCGCTCGCTCTTCAAAAAAGGCACTCAGCAGCGAGAGTTGGTGGATATAAATGAAGTCATTCGAGAGATGATTGTCCTCTTGCGCGGCGAGGCCACGCGATATTCCATTACGTTCCGGACGGAGCTGGCGACGAATCTCCCAAGGTTTATGGCCGATCGGGTGCAATTGCAGCAGGTGCTGATGAATCTGATGCTCAACGGTATCGAGGCTATGAAAGATACAGATGGAACGCGTGAACTTACGATCAAGACGCAGCGGGCAGAAAACGACCACGTTCTGATTTCCGTCAGCGATACGGGCGTGGGACTACCTGCGCAGTTCGCCGACCAGATTTTTAATGCCTTCTTCACCACGAAAGGACAAGGGACCGGCATGGGATTATCCATCAGCCGCTCCATCGTTGAAGCGCATGGCGGCCGCTTGTGGGCGGATAACAACTCTCCGCGAGGCGCCGGCTTTTACGTGAGCCTGCCCACTAAAGTCGAGGCGCAGGAATGATGCTCGCAAGCGCTTCCGCGGAGCTCGATGTGATTTACGCCTGAGAAAGGCGGCAGGTATGGCTCAGCCTAGACCAATCAACACAAGCCACCGAGCCAATTGGGAGTATTCCAAGACCCGTTGATTAGGGAGACGGCTAGTTGAAGCGCGGTGCAACTGCTCCGCGTGGCCACCGGACGGAGTCACATGGCTTCCGTGAATTTGATGGGCTCATACAACTACGCGCTGGTGGCACTTTCGGTGTTGATCGCCATCTTTGCGTCCTACGCTGCACTGGATATTGCAGGTCGCGTAACGGCCGCGGTCGGTTCGACTCGCGCGGTTTGGCTGCTGGGCGGGGCTGGTGCGATGGGGACAGGCATTTGGTCCATGCACTACATTGGGATGCTGGCGTTCATCCTACCGATTCCCGTGGCCTACCATTGGCCGACTGTTCTGCTGTCACTGTTTGCAGCCATTCTCGCGTCACTCGTGGCGCTGGGCGTGGTGAGCCGGCAGAAAATGGGTTCGTTCCGAGCGCTCGCCGGAAGTGTCCTGATGGGTGCGGGTATTGCAAGTATGCATTACATCGGCATGGCCGCCATGCGTTTACCCGCCGAATGCCAGTTCAATTCTTCTCTCGTGGTCCTGTCGGTCGTGTTCGCGGTTCTGATTTCCCTCGCCGCGCTATGGATTACCTTTCACTTCCGAGATGAAAAAACGGGCATCGGCTGGGAAAAGTTAGCCGGCGCCGTCGTGATGGGTGCCGCGATTCCGGTCATGCATTACACCGGCATGGCCGCGGCCAGTTTCACCCTCTCCGGCAAGCCGATGGACCTGTCTCATGCCGTAAGTATCTCCACACTTGGCACCGCCGGAATTGCCGCCGTCACCTTTATCGTCCTCGGGCTGGCTCTGCTGACGTCCTGGCTTGATAGGCGATTCGCAACCCAGACCTTGGAAGTACAGGAAGCGAAGCTGCGGCAAAGCGAGGCGTATTTATCGGAAGCACAGCGATTAAGCCACACGGGGAGTTTTGGATGGAGGGTTTCCACCGGCGAGGTCATCTGGTCAGAAGAATCCTTTCGAATTTTCCAGTATGACCGAACGACGATACCGACCGCGGAACTTATTCTCCAACGGATTCACCCGGAAGACGCGGCGCAGGTGAAACAGACAATCGAGCTGGCGGCCCTGGCCGGGAAGGATTTTGAGCATGAATATCGCTTGGTGATGCCGAATGGTTCCGTCAAATATGTCCATGTTGTCGCTCGTGCCGTAAGCGATGAATCGGGAAGCTTCGAGTTTGTTGGAGCGGTGATGGATGTGACCGAACGCAAGAGAGTCGAAGAAAAGCTGCGACAAAGCGAAGCGTACTTGCAGGAGTCTCAGCGGCTAGGCCATATGGGCAGTTGGGCATACAACGTTTCCTCAGGGGCGCTATTTGCCTCACCAGAATTATTCCGAATCTTTGGCCGAAATCCCGATCAAGAAAAACCGACCGTGCGAATGTTTCGGGATAGCGTTCATCCTGATGATCGAGACTACGTCGAGGAAATGCTTAACAAAGCCGTGCGCGAAAAGACAGATTTTGGGTTCGACCACCGAATTGTTCTCCCGGGCGGATCGATAAAGCATGTCTACAGTATGGCCCACCGCGCGTTTGACGACTCCGATACGCTTGTCGAGTATATTGGCACGGTCATGGACGTGACCGAACGGAGGCGAGCCGAAGAAGCCTTGCGCCAGGCGCAGGAGGATCTCGCGCGCGTTAACCGGATAAACATGATGGGAGAGTTGACCGCTTCGCTGGCGCACGAAGTGAATCAACCGATTGCCGCGGCCGTCACCAATGCTAATACCACCTTACGCTGGCTTACGCGCGATCACCCCGATCTGGAAGAAGCGCGCGCCTCTGTCCTGAGAATCGTAAAAGACGGAACGCGCGCCGCGGAAATCATCAAGCGGATGCGTCTGCTCTTCAAGAAAGGCCCTCAGCAACGGGAGCTGCTGGATATAAACGACGTTGTTCGAGAAATGATTGTCCTTTTGCGCGGCGAAGCTACGCGATATTCCATTACGTTCCGGACGGAGCTGGCGCCAGAGCTCCCGCGGTTTATGGCTGATCGGGTGCAATTGCAGCAGGTGCTGATGAATCTGATGCTCAACGGCATCGAAGCCATGAAAGACGTGGACGGGAATCGTGCCCTCACGATCAAGTCGCAGCAGGCAGAAGACGACCACGTCCTCATTTCCGTCAGCGATACCGGCGCGGGACTGCCCGCGCAGTTCGCCGACCAGATTTTTAACGCCTTCTTCACCACGAAAGATCAAGGGACCGGCATGGGATTATCCATCAGCCGCTCCATCGTTGAAGCGCATGGCGGCCGCTTGTGGGCGGATAACAACTCTCCACGTGGCGCCAGCTTTTACGTCAACCTACCTACCAAAGCGGGGGTGCATGTATGACAACCGAGATGCGGAAGACGGGAGTCGACGTCGTTGGCGACATGCCTTGGGGTACACACTTTTGCCTCTTCTACGAGACAACAGCGGATCTCCTCGAAACATTGGTCTCCTACTGCAAAGCTGGATTGGAGAGCCAGGAGTTCTGCTTGTGGGTGGTTGCCGAACCTCTTGCTGTGGAAGACGCAAAGAGTGCGTTGAAACGAGCAGTAACTGATTTCGATCGATACTTCGCGGACCACAGCATAGAGATTGTCGCGGCTCGCGACTGGTATTTGCGGGACGATGGCACGTTTGATCTCGACCGAGTCATTAGCGGCTGGAATGAGAAACTCGCGCGAGCATCAGCCAGAGGTTACGCCGGTGTGAGGGTGACTGGAGATACTGCCTGGCTCGAGAAGAAGGACTGGAAGGACTTCTGCGAGTACGAAGAGTCACTCAACCAGGCTGTCGCCAATCAACGTCTGGCGGTGCTATGCACGTACCCGCTCGCTGCCTGCGGAGCTGCTGAAATCCTGGATGTTGTGCGCACACATCAGTTCGCCGTAACAAAGCGACGCGGCACTTGGGACGTAATTGAAACCGCCGGGCACAAACAAGCCAGGGCCGAAATCAAGCGCCTGAATGAGGACCTCGAAAAACGTGTCATAGAACGGACCAGCCAACTGACGGCCGTCAACGATGAGTTGACTAGAGAAATCTTCGAACGTCAGCGCGCTGAGGAGGCCTTGTTGCGGAGCGAGGCTTATCTCGCCGAAGCACAGAGAGTGAGCCACACCGGTAGTTTTGGATGGGATGTATCCAGCGGGCAGATCTTCTGGTCAGAGGAAACGTTCCGGATTTTTGAATGCGATCGGACAATTCAACCTGATGTGGAACTGGTATTCGCACGCACTCCTCCGGAGGATCGAGCGCTCGTACGGCAAATTCTCGATCACGCAATACAGCAGAAGATGGATTTCGATTTCGAACATCGCTTGCTGATGCTTGACGGTTCAATCAAGCACGTGCGGGTTGTGGGTCATCCCGCAATAGTAGCGGGACCGGGCGATTTTAAATTCGTTGGGGCGATCACGGACGTCACTGATCGCAAACGCGCCGAAGAGGCCTTGCTTCGCAGCGAAGCCTACCTGGCGGAAGGGCAGAGGCTAACCCAGACAGGCAGTTGGGCATGCAATATCGCTACCCGTGAGATCCTTTACTCCTCCGAGGAACACACCCGCTTGTATGGCCTCGATCCGGAGAAGGGAATACCTTCATTCGAAGAACTTTATCAGCGCATTCATCCGGAAGATCGAGATCGCACGAGAGAAACTCTGGAGCGAGCAAGCCGCACAGGAACGGATGTCGAAGTACATTTCCGGGTCGTTCTTCCGGATGGAACGACGAGATACATGTTCGGGGTAGGTCATCCTGTTCTGAAACCGTCCGGCAACAGTAGCGAATTCGTGGGCATCTTGATGGACGTGAGTGAACACAAGCGTGTCGAGGCGCTGCGTGACGGAGAGAGTCATATCCTGGAGATGATAGCGCGGGATGCCCACCTGGAGGGAATACTGGAGAACCTGGTGCGCGTTGTGGAAGGCCAATTTACCGGCTTGCTTTGCTCTGTTCTGCTCCTTGACGAGGACGGGCAGCACGTGCGGCACGGCGCCGCCCCTAGCCTTCCCGAATCCTACACAAAGGCCATCGACGGCCTTTGCATTGGACCGAAGGCGGGATCATGCGGCACCGCCATGTACCGCGGACAACCTGTTGTCGTCACCGACATTCTCCGGGATCCTCTTTGGGAGGCGTATCGAGGCTTGGTCGAGCCTCATGGATTCCGCGCCTGCTGGTCCACGCCCATACTCGCGCATTCGGGCAAGGTGCTGGGCTCGTTTGCCATGTATTACCGCGAGCCGCGCAGTCCGAGTCCGGCTGAGACCCGCGCGCTCGAAATGGCCACCCACCTCGCCGGCATTGCCATTGAACGAAGGATGGCGCGTGAAGAGCGCGAACGATTGCGTCAGGCCCAGGCGGATCTCGCACACATAAATCGGGTGACCACGATGGGCGAGCTGGCCGCTTCTCTGGCGCACGAGATCAAGCAGCCGATTACCGCCGCAGCCATCAACGCCAAGACCTGCCTGCGGTGGCTTGCGCGCGATGAACCCGACGTGTCAGAGGCACGCGAAGCCGCATCGAGACTCGTGACGGATGTAACGCGCGCGGCGGACATTATTAGCAGGGTCACCTTCCTCTTCAAGAAGGGTGCGCCGCAGCACGAATTGGTCGACGTAAATGAACTCATTCGAGAAATGATTGTCCTGCTGCGCAACGAGGCGGTCCGGTACTCAATTTTGATCCGCTCCGAACTCGCCGAGAATCTTCCCAAGGTCATGGGAGACCGCATCCAGTTGCAGCAGGTCTTCATGAACCTCATGCTGAATGGCATTGAGGCGATGAAAGGCATGGGCGCAGCGGGTGAACTTACAATTAGCTCACAGTACGCTGATAATCACTTGCTTGTCTTGGTCATCGATGCCGGAGTGGGACTACCGCCGCACCAGGAGGACCAGATTTTCAATGCGTTCTTTACCACCAAGATTGGAGGGACCGGTATGGGACTCTCCATCAGCCGCTCCATCGTCGAATCGCACGGCGGCCGCTTGTGGGCTACAGCGAACACGGAACGCGGCACAACATTTCATCTCAGTCTGCCAGTTCATGTCGAGGCGCATGAATGACGGCCGAAGGCCAGCCGACGGTATTTGTTATTGATGACGATGCAGCAGTGCGTGCGGCCATACAAGGGTTGCTGAAGTCGGTGGGCTTGCGGTCCGAGTCTTTCGGCAAACCGCGAGAATTCCTGAGCCGCAAACGGCCTGAGGGGCCGAGTTGCCTGGTTCTGGATGTTAGGCTGCCCGGCGTAAACGGTCTGGACTTTCAGCGCGAGTTGGCGCAGCAAGGCTTTCGAATTCCTATTATCTTCATCACCGGCCACGGAGATATCCCGATGACGGTGAAGGCCATGAAATCCGGCGCCGTGGAGTTCCTGACCAAGCCCTTCCGGGACCAGGATCTGTTGGATGCGATCAATCAGGCCCTCGAGCACGACCGGTTGGCACGTCAACAGCAGAGTGATCTTGCCGAACTAAGAAAGTGTTACGAGGCGTTGACCGCACGCGAGCGCGAGGTCATGGCCCTGGTCGTCTCCGGCATGCTCAACAAGCAAATAGCTTCAGAGCTTGGGACCAGCGAAATCACAGTGAAGATCCACCGCGGACACGTGATGCGAAAGATGCAGGCTGAGTCACTCGCCGAATTAGTTAGAATGGCCGCCAAGCTCGAACTCCCAGCTGACAAAACGTAAGCCCGCCGACCCGTTCCGCGTGCCCTTCGGGCAGTATTAGCTCCCCTATACCAAAGCATAATTGCGTTGTTTTGGGCGATGCTGGTAAATTGCCGTCATGGAGAGCGAAGGTAAAATGAAATTAATCGCCATTCTCGATGATGATGAATCGATGCGCAGTGCACTCCAGGGCCTGCTGAAATCGGTGGGCATATCGGCGCAAGCGTTTTCATCGGCGGAAGAATTCCTGGGGTCCGGCCAGCAATACAAGACGGCGTGCTTGATTGCAGACATCCGCATGCCGGGGATGTCTGGTCTTGAACTGCAAGCGCAGCTGAATGCCGAGCGCTGCAAAATTCCAACGATTTTCATCACGGCACATGGCGACACGAAAATGCGTATGCAGGCGTTGAGAGCAGGCGCAGTGGAGTTCTTATTGAAACCGTTCGACGATGAAGTGTTGCTCGAAAGTGTTCGGGCAGCTTTGGAAACTTAAGCCAGTTCCGGAAGCGTGCATTCGGGTGTGCGCTGGGAGTCACTCTGTGGGAGCTTTCGAAAGATTCTCGTCGGGAAACCAGGACCGGAGTCGCAGATTCGAGCAGCTGGTGGGGAACAGCCCCGCGCTCGAAACAGTGCTCGAACAAGTGGAACGCGTCGCGACTACGGATTCAACTGTTCTGATCCAGGGAGAAACAGGAACAGGCAAGGAACTGATCGCGCGCGCAATTCACAATATCAGCTCGCGCTGCGGACGTTCGTTTGTAAAGCTGAACTGCGCCGCCATTCCGCTCGATCTCCTGGAAAGCGAGCTTTTTGGCCACGAGAAAGGCGCGTTCACCGGCGCCATTGCGCAAAAAATCGGCCGTTTTGAGCTGGCCGATAAGGGCACGCTCTTTTTGGATGAAGTAGGCGATATTCCGCAGTCCCTGCAGCCCAAGCTGTTGCGCGTACTCCAGGAACAGGAGTTCGAACGCCTGGGCAGTGCTCGAACTCACCAGGTGGACGTTCGGCTGGTGGCCGCAACCAATCGTGATTTGACGGAGATGGTGAAGCGGAAGGAATTTCGAAGCGACCTCTACTATCGTCTAAACGTGTTTCCTGTCCTCCTGCCGCCTTTGCGGGCTCGCCGCGGAGACATCCCGGCACTGGTGACGCATTTCGTTGAAACTTTTGGCCGCCGGATGGATAAGAAAATCGAACACATTCCCCCTGAAACCATGACCGCGCTCAGTTCGTATCCGTGGCCGGGAAATATTCGCGAATTACAGAACCTGATCGAACGCGCTGTGATCCTTTCGAATGAGGGAGTGCTTTCCAATCCCTTGTCGACGCAACTTATCCCGGAAAATAATCAAGTAGCGGTTTCTACCGCGCCAACAACTCTGCGGGACTCTGAACGCACTCTGATTCTGCACACGCTGGAGGAGGCAGGTTGGCTGGTGGGCGGAGCGAATGGGGCTGCCGCCAAGCTCGGTTTGAAACGAACTACGCTGATCAACAAGATGAAAAAGTTGGGAATCTCCCGACCCTCTCCCCAAAGGGGCCAAAATGCGATGGGACTAGCACCGCATGAGACGGACCCGGTGACGCAAGTCCACTAGCATTACTCGCCCACGTTCTGCAGAAAATTAAACCTGGCCCCGCCAAGAACTCACAGTCGGCGGGCAAAATTTCGAGTTCGTGTTCGAAGGCTCCGAAGAATTGAACAAAGGGGTGGAGACATGAATGAGGAATCCGAAAAACCAATTCGTCTTGCCGGCGTCAATCTAGGTAGGCACCGGCATGTGTGCGCTTTTTTTGACAATCAGGATCAAGAAGATAAGGTGATTATCCCTTTCTTGAAAGAGGGAATCGATAGTGGGGAAAGGGCGTTTTGGATTTCAAGCACCGAAATGCGAACACCTCTTTTGCAAAAACTGCGTCACGCTGGGACCGAAGTTGCAATGGCTGAAAAACGCGATCAATTGAAAGTAGATCAATGGGGGAAGAGAATCGTGGGAAATAAACGCTTCGATCAGGACGCCATGCTCGAGCGTATCGAAGGTGTATTAGCCCAGGGGAAGGAAAAAGGTTTTGGGCTTACGCGGTTCGTGGGCCGCATGGATTGGGTTCGCGAATACAGCGTGGGGATCAACGAGCTGGTGGAATACGAAACGCGGCTTAACCGGATCTGGCAAAAATTTAACGATCCGATTATCTGTGTGTATGACTTGTCCACGTTTAACGCCGGAGCGCTGGTGAACATATTGCGCACTCACCCAATAGCTATCGTTGGCGATGTGGTCGCTGAGAATCCGTTTTTCGATCCTCCAGAGGTGGTATTACAAGAGCTAAGTGAGCGTAGTAATGAAGCTGACGGAAGAATGGACGGCTAGAAGAAAGTGACCACAGAGAAGACCGCGGAAGAAATTCGTCAACTCCGGCAGACTATCCGGGATTTGGTGGCTCTCGCAAACGTGCCCGCCGCGTGGATGGGCCGCGAGACGCGACAGATAGCTGGATCATTCGTGGATTTGCTGATGAGCGCCCTCTGGCTTGACGGAGCTTACGTCCAGCTAAACGGTCGTGGAGGGAGACCTATTCAGGTTCCGCGTGCTCCAGATTGCGCCGCCTTCCTGGAGTGGCTGAAAAGTCAGGAACGCCACAATTGGACGGCTGCCGACGCGCGAAGGCAGCAAAGAATAGAAATTCCGGCCGGTGACCGCACACTTTATGCGCTGGTGTCTCCAATCGGGATTCATGCGGAAGCCGGCTTTATCGCCACCGCAACCTATCGTCCGGAATACCCGACAGAGTCCGAAGCCCTCTTATTGTCAGTAGCCGCGAACCAGGCCTTGATTTCGTTTCGCGCCCATGAATTGTTAAGTGAAGGCACTCGAAATGAGCAGGTCATGGTGGCGCTCGAGGAGCAAATTGACCGAGCCTCGATGTTTGAGGAGATTGTCGGTTCCTCGCCGGCTCTACGGAGCGTGCTTGCGCGTGTGGCCAGTGTCGCGCCCACCGATACGACGGTACTAATCCTGGGAGAGACGGGCGCCGGAAAAGAGCTCATTGCCCGGGCCATCCATAGGCGATCTAAGCGCGCCGAGCATGCGATCGTCAGTGTCAACTGTTCCGCCACCCCGCCTTCTTTAATAGCGTCGGAACTTTTTGGACACGAAAAAGGAGCGTTCACGGGGGCGATTGAACGCCGTCTTGGCCGCTTCGAACTTGCAAGGGGGGGCACGATTTTTCTGGATGAAATTGGCGAGCTTCCTGTCGAAACCCAAATTGCCTTGCTGCGGGTATTACAGGAGCGCGAGTTCGACCGGCTCGGTGGCACAGACGCGCTTTCGGCGGACGTCCGGGTGATCGCCTCTACAAATCGCGACCTGGAAGCCGCCGTCGCCGCCGGCACATTTCGAATGGACCTGTTCTATCGATTGAATGTGTTTCCGATAGAAGTGCCTCCTCTGCGCGAACGAGGCGAAGACATTCCGAAATTAGTCGAATATTTTGTTCAGCGTTACGCCAGAAGGTTGGGCAAGAAAATAGCGAAAGTCGGCAAGCAGACTTTGAAGTTGTTCCGCAACTATAGCTGGCCTGGCAACATCCGTGAACTGCAGAACGTCGTCGAACGATCCGTGATCCTGTGCGAAGGTGAGGTCTTTAGCGTCGATGAAAGCTGGCTGATAAGCCGGCCTCCCCGTGACAACACTTCTGCAAAATCTCTGTCGACGAGATTGCAGAATCGCGAAAGGGAAATCATCGAGGAAGTGTTGGCGAAGAGCAAAGGCCGGATTGCCGGACCATCCGGCGCCGCGGCAGCACTCGGGATTCCACCCTCTACGCTGGATTCCAGAATCAAGAATCTCAAAATCAAGAAGGCTCGGTTTAAATCCGACCAGTTATCGCCCTCCACGAAAGACTGAAGACGGTGAAATCCGATAGGGAGAGACTTCTTTTCTGTAGTCATTTTTATCTTCAATGTGATAGAGATGGCGCATGAGTTCCTGTTGTTGTACTGTACGGTCAAGGTAATGGCCGCAGTTGGGTTAAGGCCGCCCGTGGGGGCACATGGCACTGAAGATTCTGTGGCGGCCAGGCGAACCAAATTGCAGGACGCTTCCATTGACTGGCCGGATTCGATTGGCGCGCTAGTCCACCTTACCGTCCTGCTGGAGGATCAGAGTGTCGTCCAGCTACCAATCTCACATCGCGGTCTATGAGAGCGGCCGGAATGTTCCAGCTGCCCCCTATCCGCCCGTCGTTTCGTCAG
>WNFR01018224.1_pt1 | contig 12388 bp, 12 predicted proteins | sample 5400221 | NCBI WGS metagenome assembly WNFR01 (sample SAMN13153357, study PRJNA577476) | soil metagenome | isolation source: 40 cm soil under Madrone tree | place: USA:California | collected 2016-06-14 | reverse complement strand
CCAATTGAATCCGCGGCCGGCCGGATAAAGAAAGAGATTCGTTCCGTTGAAGAAGGCGAAGTTGGGAGCGGTCCAGGCGACGGCGCGATCGACGGCGTCAGCCAGATAGTTGAACGTCACACGCACTGTTCCCGCGGAGCGGGGTTTGATTTCCCAGGTCTGGAAGTCGATCTTCCGCCAGTCGAGCAGGACGCCATTGGACTGCACGGAAAACTGTGACACGCGCCGAGCGAACCAGAGCAACGTGTAGTGTCCAGGCGACCAGGCGGGAAGTGCGAGGATTACCGGGGCCGTACCAGTGACGGTGAACGACATCGCAACTCCGAGCTGTCGTCTCCCAACCGCGGATGAATCGGCCGTTATCTCGTAGCTGATACTGCTGATCGGCGCGGATATCCGCGGCCGCTGTGCCAGCGATGCGTGACTGGTTCCCAGCAGAACTACGGCGAATCCAAGCTTGTCAAGCATTCGTCCCCCAGGAACAGAACCGGATGTGGTTGCGGAGACACCGATTCGAGTTGATAGCTCGAGCGTGGTGATGTCACCAAGCGACTTCTGTTTGACGTGCTCAGGCGCCGAACCTCTCGCCGCCAGAGAGGTATCATACGTTACCTTGCGTCACACTCAACCGAAACACCCGTGAACAGCTTCGCGACCTGGATCGCTCTCTCCTCTCTCTTTTCCGTCGAGCTCAGCGCGCAAACAGCGCGACTGACGGCAGCTCCCGCTCGGCCGGAGCCCGGAGCAATCGTGCGTCTGACATTGAGCGCGCCCGTGTCACGTGCGGACTCGGTTGTTTCGGTTCGCGGGAGCCTCGCCCGCGAGCCGCTTCATTTCATACGTTTGACACCTGGTACGTGGCACGCGATCGGTGGCGTGCCGGTCGACACCGAAGGCACACTCGTCGCGAGTGCGGTCATCGAACGCTCGTCGGGAAGAACCGAGAGCGCGAAGGTGCGGTTCTTACTTCCGAAGGTGCCGCCACCAATTGCACAGCCGCTCGCCGTCGACAGCAGTTTTACCAGGCCGCTAGACTCCGCGACAAAGACGCGGATCGACCGCGAGAACGAGCGCGCCCGCGAGATCGGACGGCAGGCACACGACAGGCCGCCAATGTGGACCACCTCTTTTCTCAAGCCGCGAACATCGGTGATCACGAGCGAATTCGGATCAGGCCGTCTATTCAACGGCGCGCTGACTACGCGCCATCTCGGCGTGGACTTCAGGGGCGCTGTAGGGGAGCCGGTACGCGCAGCTAATCGTGGCGTTGTCGCGCTCGTCGACAATTTCTTTCTGGCGGGCAACGTGATCTACATCGATCACGGTGCCGGAGTCGTCACGTCGTACTTTCACCTGAGCAAGACGCTCGTCGCGCTTGGCGACACCGTGAAGCGGGGACAGGAAATCGGGCTGGTGGGAAATACGGGACGCGTTACTGGCCCGCATCTGCACTGGGCCGCGCGATATGGAGCCATCACCGTAAATCCGCTGGACCTCGTAGCGCTCGGCAGCAAGTGGTATGTCGGCTTTTCGTCCCGTCCACCGGCACGAACATCAGCTGCCCGCTAGGCGGCGTAGACTGTTCCTCGAGGCGACGGTAGACTGTTCCCCGACGCGCTTGTCAGGCCGCTGATCAGTACTTCGTCGTGGCCGGCTGAAACGTTCTCCAGCTGTGCCAGAATTCCTGAGAAGCGTTCACAGCCTCGAGTGCGCCATTCTCGCCTCGGCCACTGAAAGCATAGGTAACGGCGCCGGCGACAAGCGAATCGTGTCGAACGGCAAAACTCGTCGCCGCACTAGGGCGAATGAAGGCGCAGAAGCTGGTCTTGTCCGACGCAAGCGCGAGCACGATCGGCTTTCCGCCAAGGACGTCGTTCACGACACCTTCACGGCGAAGGCGATTCCAGTCGTACGCCTTGCTCTGCCCATTCACCGTGATTCCTACAACCCAGGCCTTGTCGTGCCAGGAAACCGTGTCGGTACCGGTGAGCGACTTGCGACTCTTGCCTGTCTCGTAGTCGAAGTCCTTTGAGTAGTTCGTCGCGAGCGCCGAGTCGGGCTGCATGATGAGCGACTGCGGATGCTCCCTCAGCCACTCTGACAATCTGACCTGACGACTCGGGAGCTCGGTCAACGCCTTGCCCTTGCTGGGTCCTGCGATCGCCTCGCCGTTAGCCTGGCGCCACCAGCTATGGGTGGTCGCGTCCTCGAACATTGCATTGAAGTGGTCCATCCCGACAAGTCGAAACGTCTCTGTATGTCCGTCTACTACTGGACTGAACACGCGGCCCGTTCGGCAGACGGTGCAATAACTCACCATTACCGGCTGGCCCGCCACTATGTCGCGCACCTGGTGGTGGTAGCCGATGAATTGCACTGGGAACGCGTGAGCTTCTCCGTCGATTTCGACGCCGACGACAAGGCGCGCGGTGTCCACCTTATTTCGATCGGCCGGTAGCATGACGATCGACTTCGGCGCAATGAACATGCGATCGGCGACCATTTGGAAATTGATCGCATAAGCGACCACCGCCGCAAAGAATAACAGCACTGGTACAGCGAACCTTTGCCGGCCTGGAACGCGCCAAGCGGAAGGTGCTCCCGCGACGATCATCAGCGCGAAAATTGCTCGGAACAGCCACCGCCACTTATACAGCAGATACGCCAGGTCGATGCTTGCCATGCGCTGACTACCCGGCATCGGCATGATGAAATACACGTTCACCACCTCGAACAGAACGAGCAGGCAGGCGCCAACATAAAACAGTTTCTTCATGGCGTTAGCGTAACACCGACGCTCTCAGCCGCCAATAGGTTCTTCCGTGGATGCCGAGTTCCGATCCTCTTCGAGAATGACGGCCTTGATTCCAGGCTGTTGAAGGGCGCCGGCGGCTGACAAGCCCGATGCACCCCCGCCGACGATGACGACCGTTGATTGTGGCATCGAACAATCTTTCTCAGTAGAAAATCAGCTTCACGCCGGCGACGATTAGCACCAAAGAGAGCAGCTGCCGCAACACCGGCGCAGGCGCGCGTTTGCTTCCATAGCTCGCGCCGATCCAGCCTCCGAGTACAGCGGCGACGCCCCAGACTGGAATATTTGGCGGTAGTTGCGCGATGCTCGAGAAATGTCCGAGCAATCCGGCAATCGAGTTCACGAGTATGAACGGAGCGGCGATGCCCGACGTCGCACGCGTCTCGGCCCAGCCCATGTAGAGAAGCAGCGGGCTCAGGAATATTCCACCACCAACACCGGTGAGCCCCGATAAAAATCCAATTGCCAGGCCCGCGAGGACCGCAGCCCAGAGTGGAGGAAAGTGTGCTTCCTTGGCCAGCGGCTTCAGTGCGGAACGGAACATCCACACGGCTGCATAGAGCAGCACCACTCCAACCAGGATCTTGTACCACCGCGCCGGCAATGTCGTCGCACCACCCAGGAACGCGGCCGGAATCGATACAGCCGCGAACGGCCAGAAAAGGCGCCACGAGAACAATCCCGCACGATAGAACTTGAAGGTCGCCACACCCGCGACCAGGATGTTGAGGGCAAGCGCCGTCGGCTTCATGACGCTCGGCGCAAAGTTGAAGAGGCCCATCACCGCCAGATAACTGGAGGCGCCGCCGTGTCCGACCGATGCATAGAGCGCGGCGCCCACAAAAAACAGAATCCCAACTATCAACGTCTCTGAAACAGGCATTTATTTTGGCCGTATATTCTTGTTCCTGCCCGGACATCTCCTCAGCGAAGCTACATGACCGAATACGCCATCGACATAGTCAACGTCACCAAGCGCTACGCCGAGCACACGGCGGTGCGCGATTTGACGCTGCGCGTGCCGACTGGAAGCGTGTATGGACTACTCGGTCCCAATGGTGCCGGAAAGACGACCACCATTCGGATGATCCTCAACATCATCGCGCCCGACTCCGGGATGATCCACATTTTCGGGCGTCCGTCGAACGATCCGAAGATCACCGAGCGCCTTGGTTATCTGCCGGAAGAGCGTGGTTTGTATCGGAAGATGCAGGTGCGCCGCGTTCTGAAATTTCTGGCCGAGCTGAAGGGCGTGAAGGGCAAGGACGCGGATCGCCCCGATCTCGTAATCCTCGACGAGCCGTTCAGCGGACTGGATCCGATCAACGCTCAGGCGCTGAAGGACACCGTCGTCGAGCTCAAGAAGCGTGGGAAGACGGTGATCTTCAGCACCCACCTTATGGACAACGCCGAACGGCTGTGTGATTCAGTCTGCATCATCGCGCGGGGCGAGAAGGTGCTCGACGGAACCGTGACTGGCGTCAAGGAAGAGCACGGGCAACGGAACATCGCCCTCGCGCTCGATGGTGATGGAATGGCGGGGATCGCCTCGATCCTGCGCGATAGCTCTCTCGTGAAGCGCGCCGACGATTCCAACCGGTTTTTCGAGATCGAGCTGGCGCCTGGTGCTGATCCGCAGGTACTGCTTCGTCGGATCGTTGAATCGGGGGCAGCCGTTCAGAGATTCGAGATGATCCAGCCGTCGCTTCTCGAGATATTCCTCAAGAAAGTCGGCGCGAGTGTTCGAGAGCCTGGAGCGGAGGCATGGTCCGGCGGTGTCGAAGAGGGGATGGCCGGACATGGCTAAGCTCTGGGCGATCATCAAGCGCGAGTACCTCGAGCGTGTGCGATCGAAGTGGTTTCTGATCGCGACGTTCTTCGGGCCGATTTTCTTCGCCGCGATCATCATCGTGCCGGCATGGATGGCGTCGAAAAGCAAAGCGACGAGCGATGTTTATAACACAACGATCCTCGATGCCACGGACACGGGGTTCGGTCATCGTCTGGCGGTGAACATTGCCGGTGACACCACGATTGCCGGCAGAATGCCGACCGTCATGCTTGTTGCGCCGAGTGAGCTGACGAAGGCCGAAAGCACCGTGACGCGGGAAGTGATGCGCAAGGAGAGGACGGGCTACGTCGTCGTGGATCAGCAGACTCTCGCCGGAGAGTCCGCGCGCTACGCCGGAACGAACGCGACTTCGATCGCCGATATGACGCAGATCAAGAGCGCAATCCGGCAAACCATACTCGCGTCGCGTCTGCAGAAGGTCGGACTCGACAACGAGAAGATGAAGGAGATCACCTTCATCCCTCTCGACTTCACCACCGAGCGGATTACCGAGCGCGGCCGGGCGGGTTCGGGAATGGCGAGCGTACTGTTCGGCTTTGCAATTGGATTCCTCCTTTACCTGTCGATCGTGATTTACGGGCAGACGATCATGAGCGGCGTGCTCGAGGAGAAGACAACCCGCGTCGCCGAAGTCGTGATGTCGAGCGTTCCGACCGACACACTTCTCGCTGGAAAGGTCCTCGGCGTCGGCGCCGTCGGGTTGACGCAGCAGATACTCTGGATCGCGACGACTTACGTCCTGCTCAAGCTCAGAGCGCCGATCATGGAGAAGCTCGGCGCGCCGACGATGAATTTTTCGTTACCCGACATCAGTCTCGCAGCCGGCGTGCTGTTCCTGCTGTTCTTTCTGCTGGGGTTCATTTTCTATTCGTCGCTCTATGCCGCGGTCGGCTCGTCGGTGAACAGCGAGAGCGAGGCGAGGCAGGCAGCGAGTCCACTCATGATAGTAATCGTCAGCACCGGCGTGTTCATTCAGCCGGTGTTGTTGAATCCGACCGGAACCACAGCGCGCGTCCTGTCGCTCGTCCCGATCTCGTCGCCGATCATCATGCCCATCCGCATGGCTGTTACGGGGGTGCCGCCGCTCGAGCTGGCGGCGAGCCTGGGCTTTCTGGCGCTCGGTTGCGCCGGTGCCCTTTGGCTCGCGTCGCGGATCTACCGGGTCGGGCTGCTGATGTACGGTAAGAGGCCCACCATGAAGGAGATGGCGAGATGGGTTAGTTACGCGCGCTAGGAAGGAACCTCAACTGCGAAGTGAACAAGGTGGAAGGTGAGAGGTAATAGGTGTCGGGAATCAGGAAAACCTGGTACCCGGCACCTAATGCCTTAAACCTTCTACCTTGTTCTTCTCGCATTTGCACTCCCACTTGGATCTTTTTGGTTTAGTTATCCGCACTTCTGTTATTATTCATTAACCACCCGTCATTAGAAGAGAGGTATGAGGATGTACGACGAACGATTCGTCAGTCCAATGCGCCAGGAGCTCACGCAGATCGGCGTTGAGGAGATGCGCACCGCCCAGGAAGTCGACGCGAAGCTGAAGGATGCGCAGGGGACTACCCTCGTGGTCGTCAATTCGGTTTGCGGATGCGCCGCTCGCAATGCGCGTCCCGCGGTTGCCAAGGCGATCCAACACGAGACCCGGCCCGATGATCTCACGACTGTATTCGCCGGGCAGGATGTCGAGGCGGTACAGAGGGCGAGAAGCTATTTCACAGGCTACGGGCCGAGCTCACCGCAGATCGCACTGCTGAAGGGTGGCCAGGTCGTCTACATGCTCGAGCGACATCAGATCGAAGGCCGCACCGCCGACGACATCGCGAAGGATCTGACGCGAGCTTTCGATAAGTACTGCGAGGAAGCTACTACCGCAGCTTAGTCACTGAAACTGCAACTGAACGGGTGCCTGACGTCAGTAGCGTAGTTGCCAGCGATTAGTTTACGACGCCCGGACTTACCGCTGTGGCGTTCGGGTCACAAACAATTGCCTTTGCACTGATCGGCGGTAGACAAGTCGGGGCGTAGTGAACTGGCAAACTGGGATCTCTGCTACTGACCTCTGGCACCCGTTCAGTTGCACTTCTCAGCCTTCGGTTTAGAGTGGCCAGAAGTTAGAGCTCGTCCCTCTTCCTTCTCTCTATGAATGGCTGCCCGTCGGGAAGAGTTTTCGGCTCGACCTCTCTGCCGGTTTCCTTGAGTACGCGGCCGCGAATGAACTGAACGGTTGCCCCTAGCAGCAACGCCCATAGGCAAACAGCGATCAGCCGCCAGAACAGGACCCCGGTCGCCATTGGCTGCCAGTCGGTGTATTCGGCTCTCGCCGTTCCCCACGGCTCACGGTGCAGTCCGATCAGCACCAGGCTGACCGCCATCTCGCCCGCCGTCTCGAACACCGCGAACAGCGCGGCGCGCCATGGCCACTCGCGTACGGGGAATCTTCCGAGGTGGAGCGTCGCCATCCCCAGCAGAAAGAGCGTCCCGAGTACGAGCGACGCGCCGAGGTAAGCGCTGGTGGCTTGGCCGTGGGTGAGAACGACGGCGCGGAAGAGACGAATCACGACGCCCGTTATCAGCGCGAGCTCCACGGGGGATCGCGCGATCCTCGTGAACGCTGCCGGCTCTTCAAGATCCCATTCGCTCGACTTGAACAGCCGGCGGCGCTTCTCGACGGGATGGGGCTTCGTCACGGCGTCCAATGTAACTCCCGAGCGGATGTCGTCCATAGATTTTGCTGTCGAATCATGGGGAGAGCAGTCTCCTCCTTCCGATTCGACGCTGAGCGTCGGGGATGGGTAACTATCTGATCCAGTGCCCGATCCTGCTCCACCTGATGTCGGTGAGCATCGGCAGCGGGCGATCGCTATCGTCCGCGTTGTAGGAGTAGTACACGAACAGCGGCTTCCCTCTCACGTTTTCCCTCGGGACGAAACCCCAGTAGCGACTGTCCTTCGAGTTGTACCGGCTGTCTCCCATCATGAAGAGTTTGTGCGGAGGGACGACGAAAGGTCCCCAGTTGTCGTGCGTGGGCTGCGCGGGCGCGGCCCCGAATCGCGATGACTTGAGACCGACCTTCTTCTGCCAGTCGAACAACGAGTCGACGGAGTTGCCAATGTCCGGATCCACCTGCGGAGCCACACCGTATCCCTGCCGCTGCGCGATTCCATTCACATAGAGAATTCCATTCCGCATGTAGAGCGTGTCGCCTGGCGTTCCCACCAGGCGCTTGACCAGCGTCGGTGTCGGATCCGCTCCACGCCGGGCCTCGTCCGCTTGATAGGGCGACACGAATACGACCACGTCGCCCCGGTGTGGATCTCTGTACGCGGGAAGGCTCGCGTGGCTGAACGGAATGTGGGCGCCGTAGATCGCCTTGTTCACGAAGAGCCAGTCACCGACGAGGAGCGTCGGGATCATGCTGCCCGATGGGATGCGGTATGCCTCCACGAGGAATGCCCGCAGGACGAGGAAGATCGCCAGTGCGCCGACGATCGACTTGAAATTCTCCCAGAGGTTACGGACTCGGGACTGCTGCGAAACGGGGCGCGCCTTTTGAGCGCGCCCCGCGTTAGACGAAGTTGCCAATTAGCCTAGGGGTTCTTGAGATGTTTGTTGACGAGCCGCGTCATCTCGAACATGGAGACCTGCCCACGGCCAAAGATCGGACGAAGGTTATCGTCGGCGTTGATCATGCGGCGATTCTTCGAATCCTGAAGACCTTTCCGCTTGATGTACTGCCAGAGCTTCTTCGTGACTTCCGTGCGTGGCATCGGTGAGCTGCCCACTACGCTGGCGAGATCGCTGCTCGGCTGCATTGGCTTCATGAATGCCGCGTTTGGCGTGCGCTTCTTGCCCGAGGATTTCCGGCGGCTGCTCTTCCGACCGCCCTTCCTTGCCGCCTTTCTAGATGACTTTCTGGCCGAAGACTTCCGGGACGAGGACTTCTTCCTTCCTTTGCTCTTCTTTTTTGCTGCCATCTTGTCTCCTTGTTTGGTGATCGGATGCGAGTTGGTACCAGAGTGAAACGCCGTCCGTCAGCGACGCAAACTATAGTCCCGCGAGGCGAAAGCAATAGGGAAAGCAAAGAGTTTCCCTATGAAAAACACGAAATCCCAGAGGGAAAAACGACTTTTCGGGTCCCCCTGGTCCGCGTGCTTCCCTCATTTTCCCGCCAATTCCTCGAGCAGCTTGACCATTTTCACGTCGTACGGGTCGGGTGAATCATCCTCGTCCGCTATGTCATAGTTCTGCTGCGGAGTTTCGAGAATGAGCGGCACGTCATTGCTGCGCCGGTCATGCATGAGCCATTCGAACGGCTGCTTCCCGATGTGCCCGTCCCCTATGAGAACGTGGCGATCCTTGTTTGATCCCAGCTCTCCCGCGCTGTCGTTGAGATGAAAAAAAGATGGCGCCTCGCCTGCGGCTTCCTCGAATTCATCCAGCACCGCGGTGAATGCCTGCTTCGACGCGGTGATGTCGTAGCCCGACGAAAAGAGATGGCAGGTGTCGAGCCCGTAGCCGGTTCTCGCCCGGAGAGAAGCCGGAACACCGGCAAGGATTTCCTTTACCTCCAGTGCCGTCTTTCCCATGGTTTTACCGGCGCCGGCAGTGTTTTCCACGAGGAGGCGCGTGTCGGACTCGATTGTCTTCAGCGCTTCCGTAATCGCTCTGGAAATGCGCTTCGCCGAGTCCGCGCGATCGCTCGTCAGTGCCGAGCCAGGGTGAAAACACACCGCACCGACGCCGAGGGCGCTCGATCTTTCCAGCTCCTTGGTGAGTCCGGCGCTGGCCCTCGCCCACTTCTCGTCGTCGGGTGTCGCGACGCTCAGCACATAGGCCGCGTGCACGACGACATTCGCCGGCTTGATTCTGGTCTTCGCCAGCGCCGCCTTGAACCGGGCCACGCGTTCGGGCTTGATTGTGGCCTTGTCCCCGTAAAATCGTGGGATCGCGGTGAAGACCTGAAGAGCGGTCATCCCCGCATTCCCCGCCCGGAGAACCGCCATGTGGATGCCGCCATTGTCGATTGTGTGCGCGCCGATGTATCGAGTCATGCGGCCGGTCGTTGCAAGTACTCTACCGTGCAGTCCCGCGGAAGGGCGGGCGCAATCCGAGTGTTGCACCCGCGCGTCCGGATACCGATTATAGAGAAGTCCCCTCGTCTCGACTGATGCGAACTGTCTTATCCATCTTGGCTCTCTGTCTGGCCCCGGCAGGACTCTGCGCGCAGACAGTAACCCGTTCTGACGTTCTCACCGGACGTGTCACGGATCTGACCGGCAGGCCGGTCGCCGACGCTCAGGTCGGCGCGACATCGCTCGGCTCGGGTCTCACACGCACATTCACTACCGACGCGGACGGACGTTACAGGATTTTCTTCCCCGAGACGGCGTGGCAGTACATGCTTCAGGTGAAGCGCATGGGTTTCGCCCCGGCGCAACGAACGATCACTCGCCGCACTAAGAACCCCGAGCAGATGACTATCGATCTGCAGCTCGGTGGTGCGCCACTGGCGCTGTCGATGGTCGAGGTTGCGGGGAACCCGGATGCTTCTTCGCGCGAGCCTGGGAAGGCGCCAGACATCGATGCCACCGTTCCCAATCCGGTCGCCGAAATTCTCGCAATGAAGGATTCGCTCCATCTGAGCGCGGTTCAGATCCTCGGGCTCACCGACGTTGCGGATACGCTCCAGGCGAAGAACGGGAAGATCTACGGGAACATTCGCGCTCTGCTCTCGAAGTCGCAGGAAGCTGGAGATGTCACCCAGATGGCGGGTAGCGTGGCGCTGATGCTCGAGGAGGCGTCGGGTAATACCGGGCGAGCCATCGCTGCGTCGGAGAAATTGTTACGCCCTGAGCAGTGGCAGATTCTTCCTCAGAACATTCGCGACAGATTGGAATCGGGAAGTACAGACGCGGCGAAGCAGTAGCGGCCAACTCCGAGGTGACCTGGTAGGCGACTCCTGGCGTAGCACGAGACAGGGGCGGTCGCCGCCAGGGCTCCTCGCATAGCACCGGGAATGGGCAATTACCCGGGGCATCTCGGTAGCACGAGAACCGGCCGATCGTCGGTCGCGTGGAGTTTGGATCCTCAAACACCACGACGACGCTGTCGCCGTGCGCGGCCACGCTCGCCAACGAAGGGGAATTGCCGTAAACCACGGGCACCGGCGAGTGAAACATCCCGCCCTGGTCCATCGAGTGCGCGAAGAATACGCCCGCCCCATCACTCGCCTCAATGAAATAGACGAGATGCACGTAGCTGCTCGACGGATCATAGAAAATTCCGGGCGCGGGGCGATCGCAGCCGCGACGGCCACGATCGCGGGACTCTACTTCAACCGGGGACTGCCAAGTCCTGCCCTGATCTCCGGAGCGCTGCATCCAGAGCACGACGTTGCTGTCGCTTCGCGACGACCACCAAACGCGAAATAATTCGCCGGCGTTTCCAGAGGTGCGAATCGACCCGATGCATGTGGCGCTCATTCCCGCGATCACCGGCATGTTTGCGCTCATCACGGCGCTCCTGGTATCGGGATCGCCGAGCTGGGACTGGCGGTACGAGACGTTACCCCACTCCACCGGCTCGTGCACGCACGCCGCGAGTAGGAGCGCCAGCGACAGGCGCGCTGTCCGCCTTACACGCTGCTCCAGATGAGCGCGGGTCAGGGTTCTGGCAGGAAGCCCACTCTGAGACGGCCTCAATTGATAGCTCGACGCGTGATTCACCATTCGGCGGACTCTAGCTCACTGTACCGAGCGCGAGAAGCCCGAAAGGGGTCCGTTTTGAGTCGGCGGGTCGTATCTTTCGGAGTATTCCGCACGCCACCTCGAGGAATTCAGGATGTCCGCCTCCGCAGTCAAGCCCGCCCGGTCCGGCACCTCCGGCGCCAGCACACGCAAAGCACGACCAACCAACGACGACCTCGGCTCCCAAAGCGCCGCTCAGGAAACGCCAGTGCGAGCTCTCGCCGGATTCAACGGAAATCGTCGCGTACCGCCGCCGGTGAACGAGCCAATCAAGAGCTACGCGCCGGGCTCTCCGGAGAGAACCGCGCTGAAGGATCGTCTACGCTCGATGGGCAACGAACGGATCGACATTCCCAACATCATTGGCGGCAAGGAAGTTCACACCGGCGAGCTCGCCGAGTCAGTGATGCCGCACAACCATCGCCACGTGCTGGCCCAGTGGCACCGTGCCAGCGCGGCAAGCATTGATCAGGCCGTTGCCGCGGCAAAGGAAGCAGCGAGAGACTGGGCGAACTGGGCATGGGAGGATCGTGCAGCGGTGTTCCTCAAGGCGGCCGAGCTGTTGGCGACCACCTGGAGGCAGACACTCAACGCCGCCACGATGCTCGGCCAATCGAAGACTGCGTTCCAGGCGGAAATCGATGCCGCCTGCGAGCTGATCGACTTCTGGAGATTCAATCCGCACTACGCGCAGAGCCTTTACGACGAACAGCCGCTGAGCGATCGCACGATGTGGAACCAGCTCGACTACCGGCCACTCGAGGGATTCGTCTACGCGGTCACTCCTTTCAACTTTACGTCGATCGCCGGGAATCTTCCGACGGCGCCGGCGCTGATGGGGAACACCGTCGTCTGGAAGCCGGCGTCGAGCGCGATGCTGAGCGCATACTACATCATGAAGCTGCTCGAGGAAGCCGGACTTCCTCCGGGAGTGATCAACTTTGTACCTGGTGATGCGGCGCTCATCTCGGACAG